>ENA-ORUF01002419-ORUF01002419.1-human-gut-metagenome-genome-assembly--contig:-NODE-2419-length-16311-cov-4.205832_pt1 | contig 16311 bp, 12 predicted proteins | sample MGYA00242077_ERZ509203 | MGnify/ENA primary metagenome ERZ509203 (study PRJEB26280, sample SAMEA2338834) | human gut metagenome | biome: human gut; feature: human-associated habitat; material: faeces... | reverse complement strand
CCTTGAACTGATTCTGCTCGGGATCATAGTAAAAGCCAGCCGCAGACAGTCGAGCTGTCAACTCCTCCAGCTCCGCCCCCTCCAGAGCGCACAACTCCTCCAGACCGCCGCAGCCGTCCCGCAGTTTCATATTCACATAGCTCAACAGGATCACAGGATCCTTGGGCAACATCTCCTCATCCTCCTCCGGTCACAGTCCCAGGCCATAGACCCGGTTCGCATTTTCAAAGAACACCTCGTCCCAGTGCCGCTCCGGCACCAGGCGCTGAATGAAGCCGATGTACTCCCCCAGATTGACGATGGGCCAGTCCGTCCCATACAGGATCCGGTCCCAGCTGCAGGTACAGGTCAGCCAGCTTTTCAGCAGCCCAGCGTAGCCGGCCTGCTCCTCAAAATAGCGGTCCAGTTCCACCCGGCCCTCCAGCAGGCCGGACAGATCGGTGCAGACGTTGGGATTCTTTTCCAGGACGGCGGCCGCCTCCTGGAGAAAGGGGTTTCCGAAGTGGCACATGACGAACCGGGTGCGTGGGTAGTCCGCCGCCGCCTCATCCAGAGCCAGGGGATGGCTGTACTTCAAATGTGCCCTGGCATAGGCCGTCAGGCCGGTGTGGACGGCTACAGGCTTGTCATAGCGCTCCGCCAACCGGTAGATAGGGTCGTACACCGGGTCGGTCAGCCACAGGCGGTTATACCCCGGATACAGCTTCACTCCGCAGCAGGCCGGCCGCTTCAGATGCTCCTCCACCTGGTCGGGCAGATCTTCCGGAATAGAACGCCCCCGATCCAGCACAAGGCTGTCCAGGCCCACGCAGTAGTGGAACAGATCCTCCGGATAGCAGTGCCGCCCCGTCTCCAGGGTGCGGTTGCCCATGACCACTCCGTGGACCATCCCAAGCTCTCCATAGACCTGTCGCAGATGCTCCACAGAGTTTTGGTGCCCCACCGCCTCCGCCATAGCGTCGGTACGGGGCTCCGGCGGGAAGAGGTGCAAGTGGGCGTCAATGATTTTCACCAGATGCCTCCCCCTGTCCGCCAAAGCCCTCCCGTAAGGCCTCGGCGGGGACATCATAGTAGAAGGTTAGATTTTCTCTCCCCCGGAACAGAGCAGAGCCGTCCGCATCTCCCTCCAGGGCCAGCAGGCCGGGCAGCAGAAAAGGGGCAAACACGGTGGGCTGACCCTCCTGCCCGCCGCATCGGGTCCGCCCCAGGGTGCGGCCACTGAGGATGTACCCCTGCAAAAAGCCGGTAAGCAGGTCCCCATTAAATCCGGTATGGTCGCAGGGAAGAAAGCACCGGCTGGCTCCCGACCGGGCCGCTCGGGCTCCCGCTGCCACCGAAGCACTGAGGGTGCGGTTTTCCGGTACCACCACCTTATTAAAACCAAACTCTCGAATCGGAGCATCCAGGACTCCTTTTGCCGTCACTACCAGTACCCGCAGACCCATCATAGCATCTGCCGCCTGGCGCGCCGCCTCGAAGGCACGGCGGTACAGGGGTGCTCCGCCCGCCTCCCCCAGCAGTCGTTCCTGTCCAAACCGGCGGGCAGGGCCCGCCGCCAATAAAATCAAATCGATCATATTCTCTGCCTTTCTTAGAATACTCCCTTAAAGTTCTGTCCGAATGTGCTCCAGCGCATGTCCACGCTGCGGCTTATCTCGTCACTCCAGCAGCCGGAACACCTCGAGGCCATTATACCGTATCATCCAAGAAAAAACCAGAGGGTCTGTCTCCCTCCCCATCCGTCTATTTTTACCAAAATGTCCTCGGGCGGTCCAAATTTACCTCCCGAGGACATTTTCCCATGACGAAATTGAAAGCACTGCGTTCTGAATCACACCACTTGGAACCTCAGTTCTTCCCCCACCGCGCAGGCGGCAACGTTCTGGGCGCAAATCAGACTCACCGCACCAATGGCCTCCTTAGAATACATTCCGATATGCGGCGTGATGATCACATTGTCCAAAGTCCGCAGAGGATTTTCTGCCGTCATAGGCTCCACCTCAGACGCATCCATGGCCGCGCCGGCAATATGTCCGGAGACCAGGGCCTCATACAGATCCTTCTCATTCACGATCCCGCCCCGGGCCGCATTGATCACATAGGCCCCTGGCTTCATACGCGCCAGTTGGGGCACAGAGATCATATTCCGAGTCTCTTCCTTGCGGTGCGGTGTTTTCCAGCAAATTCAGCTGACACGATCCGGGAAATCCGTCTCACACTGTACAGGGAAGGAAATAACCTTCTCCTCCCCGCCCCGGCGCACTGTCAAAGCAGCGGTCTCACCTGGAATCAGGGTATTTTTCACCTGTCGCAGTTCCTGAATGGTCGGCAGCGGTATCCCATTGAGGGCCAAAAGCACATCATCTACCTGCAATCCAGCTCGTCCGGCGCTGCTGTTATCCTCCAGCGCGGCTACCCGCAGGCTTCCGCCGCTGAAATCCACTGTAAAGCCCATAGCGGGCTGCCCAGCAATGAGCCAATCCGCCACTTCCTTTACCTTCTGCATCGGAATGGCAAAGCCCAGGCCCTCCACCGTGCTGTCCTGGGCCATCACCTTCAGGGTCGTGATGCCCACCACCTGTCCACGGTCATTGATGAGGGCCCCGCCGGAATTTCCAAAGTTGATGGGTGCACTGGTCTGAATGACCTGGAGTTCCACCCCGTCCACAGGTACTGTACGGTTAAGAGCAGAAATAATTCCCTGTGTAATAGAAGTGCGATAACCCAGAGGATCCCCAATGGCCACCACCATCTCGCCGCAGCGCAGCCGGTCCGAGTCGCCGAACTCTGCCGGTGTCAGGTCTCCAGCCTCCACCTTTAATACAGCCAGATCCTCCCCGGCGTCTGCTCCTACCAAGCGGGCTTCCAGCACTCGCTCATCGGATAAAAGCACTGACATCCGCAGGCTATCTGCCACCACATGTGCATTGGTGAGGATGTACCCATCCTCGCTCATCACTACACCAGTCCCTGTGCTGTACTCCTCCTCCCCATCAGCCTGGATCGAAACGACCGAGGGGACGCACTTTTCATAGATCTCCACTGCATCCATGGCCTCCCCTTCCCGTTGGGAGATCTGGACCCGAACTCCAGTCCCAGTCTCTGCCCGTTCCAGCGCAGCAAATGGATCCCGTTCCTCCTCTCCGGACAGATAGGGCGGCAAAGGCTCCTCTTCCAAGGGAAGCAGCCAGCGCACCGCCACTGCGCCCAGAGAAAGACCCACCACCAGCAGAAATAGGGTCAGAAACGGAAACAGAGCGCGTCGCCGCTGCCGACGCCGAAGGACCGGCGGACGCCGGGCAGGGACAACCACCGGCGGCGGGGGAGGAAAAGAGGGGGAGGGCTGCTCCCATGGACCACCCCTCCAGAGATCGTTTGGCTGTTCCTTCATCGCGGCACTTCCCATCTCTCCGGCCTAGACCGGCCGTCACGCCAGCGTTAGCGTAAAGGTGAACTGGGTCACCCCATCCTCGCTGGTTGCGGTAATATTTTCCTTCAAATTGCCCAAAATCGTTTTAACGATATACAAACCCAGGCCTACGCCCTCCCGGTCCACACTGCGGGAATAATCCGCCTTGTGGAACCGCTCGAAGAGTAGGGGCAGTTCATCCGGGGGGATAGTTGCGCCCAAGTTACGCACTGTAATGAGTGCTTTCCCATCCTTCTTCGCGATCTGGACTGTGATATCCGTCCCCTGCGCAGCAAATTTGGCTGCGTTGTCCAGCAAATTATAGCACACCTGAGTTACAGCATCCGGATCTCCCCATACCATAACCGGATCCTCTGGGAACTGGGCATCTACATCAAGCCCCCGGCCGGTGATCCGCCCCTCCAAGCTGACCAGCACTCGGGACATAATCTCCGTAATGTCAAACTGCTCCTGGGCAGTCACGGTCTCCGCTAGCGCGTTGAGCCGGGACAGATCCAACATCCGGCGGACTAGACGGGACAGCCGCCGTGTCTCAGACACCACCACATTCAGTGCTTCCCGCTCCTTCTCCTGCGGAATCGTGCCGTCCAGGATCCCTTCGGCAAAACCAGCAATGGTGGTCATAGGGGTTTTCAGTTCATGCGAGACATTCGCAATGAAGTCTGCCCGCTGGCTCTCCACCTTCTCCAGGGAGTTGGCCATAGAATTAAATGCCTCAGCCAATTCCTCAATCTCGTCACAACGGTCCTTATAGCTGTTGACCCGTACATCGAACTCACCCCGTCCAAACTTCCGGGCGGCCTCCGCCATCTCTGTAAGAGGACGCGTCTGGTGCGCCGAGGTGATAGAACTAGCAATCACTGCGATGAGCAATACCACAACCGCAGCAAAGAAGAAGATGGTGGCCGTAGCCCTCCACATCTCCGACAGGCCGCTGGTATCCCCTGACACCAGCACCAGGCCCAGGTTGGCGGCTAGGTTAGGGGTCAACTTGGTCTGCACCGGAAGTCCTGCGATATAGCGGTTGGCACCATAGATCCCACCCAAATTGGTAATACCGTTGTAGTGTCCTTGCTGGATGATCTGCTGAACCACTCGCTCTGGGATCTGCTTGTGGTAAAGGTCACTGTCCGTGGCGTACAGGATCTCCCCCTGGGTATTGGTGACGATCACAGATGCCTCGGAAACCGCAGAGACCGTCTCCATGGTGCTCTGGTACAACGTCCATTTGATCCCGTCCAGCAAGCTGAGACTGTCCACGTTCTGTAGGTAATCACTGGTGGCCGCAGCAATATAACCTGCGTTCCGCTCCAGTCGATCCCGGGTCTCTGAGATGATGTACCGGTAGGACAGAAGCATAAACGCCGTGGACAACAGAGTAAAGGACAGGGCGACGATGCCCACCATCATGGTCAATTCCCGTTTGTACAGACTTCTCAAGGGAATCCCCCCTCTTTTTCTCAGCCGGCTCCGTTGGCAGGAGCCACCTCAAATTTATAACCCACGCCCCATACGGTCTTAAGCCGCCACTGGTCGCTGACTCCTTCCAGTTTCTCTCGCAGGCGCTTGATATGGACATCCACAGTCCGGGAGTCGCCAAAGTAGTCGAACCCCCATACTTCATCCAGCAGCTGGTTCCGGGTAAATACCCGGTTGGGGGCCGAAGCCAGGTGATACAGCAATTCCAGCTCCTTGGGAGGCGTATCCACCCGCTTTCCATCCACCAACAGCTCATAAGAGTCTAAGTTGATAACCAATTTGTCAAAAGACAGTTTCTGATCTCCCTGCTCTTCCTCTTGTCCGGTGCGGCGGAGTACCGCATGGATGCGCGCCAGAACCTCCTTCATCTCAAAAGGCTTCACGATATAGTCGTCCGCGCCTCCCTCCAGGCCGGTCACCTTGTCCTCAGTTTCACCCTTAGCCGTGAGCATAATGACCGGGGCGGCGGACTCCTCCCGAATCTTTTTCAGTACGGTCCAGCCGTCCATAATGGGCAGCATGATATCCAGCAGCACCAGGTCCGGCTGGAAAGAGCGGAAATACTCCACACCCTTTCCGCCATCCTTAGCCACCTTGGTCTTGAACCCCTCCTTCTCTAGATAGAGATGGAGCAGCTCTGCAATATTGCTGTCGTCCTCTACAATGAGCACCTTCTGGGACATGGCGAAACCCTCCATTTTCGTTGGTATCCCGGGCAGGCGTATTCTGCCCCTCCCACCCGGATCTTCTCTTTTATTATGATCTATTATTATATTATAGACGGGATCCCTGCGTTTGGGGTGAATAATTTGTAAATATCCCCCGTCAGGTATCCTCCCGCCGCTCCACGTAGGAGTGATCCACCTGGATCACCGCGGAATACTTCTCTGACATGGCCTCCACCGCCTGCCGCAGCTCCCGGATCACCTGGGTGTCGGTCAGCCGAAAACCGTATGGCACCATCACATCAAACAGCACATTGGTGTGATAGGGCCCAGCAGTGATCCGCAGATCATGGATAGACAAGACTGGATCCACTGCTCTGGCCGCCGCCTCCACCTGCTCCCGCAGGGCACTTGTGCGTTCATCATTGACTACCGGGTCGGTGTGGATCACCGTCTCAATATGGTGCTTGGCCTTCAGTTCCCGCTCGATATGATCGATAATGTCGTGCATCTCCAGCAAATCGGTGTCCGCCGGAACCTCCGCATGGAAGGACATCATAGCCCGGCCAGGGCCATAGTCGTGATAGACCAGGTCATGAATCCCCAGAATATTCGGGTGAGACAGCACCAGCTTGTCGATATCCTCTGCCAATTCCGGATCCATAGGCCGGCCAAGCAGTGGATCCAGCGTGTCTTTGGCTGCTTCCCATCCCGTCTTAAGAATGAACGCCGCCACCAGCAGTCCGGCCAGGCCGTCCACCTGAAGGTTCAGAAAGTGATCCACCAGGGCGGCAGTTAGCACCACAGCAGTGGCTACTGCATCGGAGAGAGAATCGGCCGCTGTGGCCTGCATAGCCTGGGAGGCGATGGCATCTCCCAGTGTGCGGTTGAACCGGAACATCCACACTTTCATTCCAATGGATACTGCCAAGATGGCAATGGCCAGCCAGGAGAACGACAATTCCTCTGGATGGATCAGCTTCTCCAGCGAACTCTTCCCCAGCTCAAATCCCATCAGCAGGATGGCCATAGCCACCAGCAAGCCGCTGAGATATTCGATCCGTCCATGTCCGAACGGATGCTCCTCATCTGCCGCCTGGCCTGCCAGACGAAACCCAATCAGAGTGATCACCGACGAAGCCGCGTCTGACAGGTTATTCAAACCATCCGCCACTACGGCAATGGACCCAGTGATCAGCCCCGCTCCCAATTTCCCCAGACACAATAATGTATTCAGCAGGATCCCTACGCACCCCGCCAATGTTCCGCACCGCTGCCGGACCTCTGGAGTGGTGGGGTCCGCTCCGCCCAGGCAGCGCTGAACCAATGCCTTAATCAATGCAAAATGCCTCCTTGTCCCGCCGGAGCCAGCAGCGCTCCGCCGGATCTGCGCTTTTTATCAGTATATTATCGCATGCCTCACACGGTTCCGTCAAGATACCGGGCCGCATGGTCCTGCGGGCCTTTGGAATAATTCCATATATTTCAGCAGGAAAAACGCCGCTTTTCTCGCAAACTGTTTACAAACTGTTCATATCATCGTCACGGTTTTGCCTTAATTATCGGTTAGGATATGAGTGTAAACACGAAGTCTTAAAATTTCTCCCATTTCTCCCTCTCCTTTTACAACACACACAGATAAGAGGCCCCGGCGGATCGCCGGGGCCTCTTATCGTTATTTTACATATTAGCTAGGGCATCGCTGTCTCTTCTCCAGGCTGAGGGAACTGCTCATAAGGATGGTCCGCCGGGATGACCACACCTGTATCAGGGAGTTTCAAGTCACCGCCATCCGCTCCGCAGAACCAGATATCCACCTGATCCGGATCTCCCAATTCCGGGTCCATGGCCCAGCACTGGAGGGTCTTTTTCACACTGTCCAGAATCGTTTGATCCAGCTGGAGGGCATCATAAACATGAAACTCCTCTCTCTGTTCCTCCGGTGGGCCAGCAAACAGGGCAGCAGTCTCTGCAAATGAGACTGTGATTCCACCCTTTCCAGAGAAAATCGGCTCTGCCAGATCCAAGCTCCAGCCGGTGAGACTGGCCATCGCCGCCAATACCTCCTCTGGTGGAATCTGTCCGTTCTCATCTAATTCACCCGTATACTCCACCGGATACTCCGCAAACTGGTTTCCAATCCCGATATACAGCACCGCACCAACCCGTTCTGCAGAATCAGCGGAACCATCTCCGCTCGGATTTTCCTGTGTGCTGGCAGCAGAACCAGCAGACGAAACTTCCACCTTCGGGCTCTCCGTTTCCGGCGCAATCGGCCCACCACAGGCGGACAGGGCAACAGTCAGCAGGCCGGCCAGCAGAACCGCCTTCTGTCCCATATCCCTCTCCTCCTTTCTGATATACTTCGGAGACTGCGGCCGAACCGCACCGCTCCTTTTTTCTTCTGGACTCATTATAAAGGTGGTCCTGTCCGCCCGTCAAGCAGAATGAAACAATATACACTTCATGAATATTCTGGGTGAATAGCTTTTCTCCCCTATCTTGTGCTATTTGTCCCGTATTTTATAGCCTGTCACACCATTTTTTGTACTGCAATTAGGCTTCAACTGCCTTATAAAAGGTAGTTTTTCTCCTTGCACTATCTTTTTCCACATCTCCCCTCAAAAAGCACTTGACTTTTTCGTGGAAATTGCTATAATAGTGTTTGCCAAATGAATCGCTGCTTTAGCTGTCTGAGGGGATCTTTCCGTCTCGTCACCACAGGTAAAATCCAGCAAAAATGAGGGTACGTATTTACGTGCTCCTTGTTCTTGCTGGTTTTTTTGTATGTAAAACCAACTGGAAGGAGGAAAGATTGCAGCGCCCCAAGTTTAAGGAGAGAGAGGTGTATTAAAACTAGGAAGCCCCGCTTCCTACTGTCGCCCGGGTCGTGTGCCGGGAGGCAGATTCCCAATCACTAGAAACAGGGAGGAAATAAAACTATGTTTACCATCACAAACGGCTTTACTTACATCGCATTTCTGATGTTCCTGGCCGGCGGTCTGCTGGCTCTGGAGAAATACGCCAAGTGGAAGGTCTTTAATGTGATCCCTCCCCTGGTGTGGATCTATGTGCTGAACATGGTCTTCTGCACCATGGGCCTGTATGCTTCGGACGCCTGCTCCGCAGTCTACTCCGCTTTGAAGAACAATCTGCTGTACGCCATGATCTTCGTCATGCTGCTGCGGTGTGACTTCCGCAAGCTGGCCAAGCTGGGCGGCCGGATGATCGCCATCTTCCTGGCCTGCTCTCTGACTCTGGGCCTGGGCTTCCTGGTGTTCTATCCCATCTTCATGGGCCCCCTGGGCGGCGGCGAGAAGACTTGGGCTGCTGTGGCTGCTCTGTACGCCTCTTGGGTCGGCGGTTCCGCCAACATGGCCGCTATGCAGGATGCTCTGCCCGTTGACGCCGGCGCCTACAGCTGCGCCCTGGCTCTGGATACCGTCTGCTACTCTGTGTGGATCGCCCTGCTGCTGCTGGCCGTCCGCTATGCCAACAAGTGGAACAAGGCCACCAAGGCCAACACCTCTGGCCTGGACGCCATTGCTGCTGCTGCCAATGAGGAAGTTGAGAAAGATAAGGCTCGCAAGGCTTCTTCTGGCGATTGGATCTTCCTGATCGGTCTGTCCCTGCTGGTTTCTGCTATCTCCCAGTCCGTTGGCGCCGCTATGAACGCCGGCCTGGCCAACATGGGCCTGGATATGTTCGACAAGGGCACCTGCACCACCGTGTTTGTTACCGTGCTGGGCCTGATCTGCGCCATGACTCCTCTGGGCAAGCTGCCCGCCGTGGAGGAGTTGTCCAACGTCTATCTGTACGCTGTTGTTTCTCTGCTGGCTTCCACTGCCACTGTTACCGATCTGCTGTCCGCTCCCATGTGGGTTGTTTACGGCATGCTGGTTCTGGTGCTGCACGTGGTCGTTATGTTCGTCCTCTCCAAGATCTTCCACTGGGATCTGTGCATGGTCTCCACCGCCTCTCTGGCGAACCTCGGAGGCAGTGCATCGGCACCCATTGTGGCCACTGCTTATGATGCGTCCTTCGCCGGCATCGGCGTTCTGATGGGCGTGCTGGGCGCGGCCATCGGCAACCTGCTCGGTTTGGGCATGGGCGCCATCCTTCATATGTTCGTCTGATGCGACACCGGTGCGCCGGGCCCGGGAGGTCCGGCGCACCTTTTTACCCTTTTTCACCTGACCACTGGAAAAAATGGAAAGGAGAACCATGAACATCAACGAAAATTTCCGTTATCTCCACATCGGACTGCCCAACGATGTACTTCGTCGGAAACTCCACGGAGACTTTGAGGGAGCTGTGGCCGCCATTGACCGCCACCTGGCTTCCCCCACTACTCCTGAGGCACTCAAGCGCTGCCTGACCGTTCAGCGTGAACTCATTCTCCGTCTGCCTCTGGACTACCCCTATACCAAGGAAGAGGCCTTGGCTCTGGTGCGGGAGCATATTCCTGATTTTTCCGAGGCAGAGTTTGACGCCTTAGAGGATCAGTGGAAGATCGACTGGATCTATGATCACGGCGTTCCTCACTATTTCAACCGTTTCTTTGAGACTCTGTGCAAAACAAACGCAGCCTTCGCCACCCGGGCAGGCGTCCGGGCCGCTGGAGCAGACGGGCAAGATCCCGAAGGCCGTCTGGACCGGGTTGCAAATCAACTCCGCACAGAGGGAACTGCCGCCAGCCGTGTGCGCTGCCGGGCTACTGTCCAGATGAAGGATGAGTGCTTTGAGCCGGGCCGCCGGGTACGGGCCTATTTGCCTCTGCCCTGTGCGTGTGATGCCCAGAGTGACATCCGTATCGAGCGGGTCTCTCCCGAGCCCACTCATATCTCTCCCGAGGACGCTCCTCAGCGTGTCATCTTCTGGGAGGAAGTGATGGAAGAGAACCACCCCTTTGAGGTAGAGTTCTCCTTCACTCAGACCCTGCACTACCACGATCTGACCCGGCCGGAAACCGCCCCTGGCGCCCCCGAACTTCCCGAGGATGCCCAGCGCTGGCTGGGTGAGGAGGCTCCCCATATCCTCTTCACTCCTTATCTCCGTGAACTGGCCCGGGTTCTGACTCAGGGCGCAGACTCCAACCTGGAGAAGGCCCGCCGGATCTATGACTTCATCACCAAAAACGCCTCTTACAACTTTATGCCGGCCTATTTCAGCCTGGAAAACATTGCGGAGAACTGCGCGCGGAGCCGCACCGGCGACTGCGGCGTGTTCGCCCTGCTGTTCATCACGCTGTGCCGCTGTGCCGGTGTTCCCGCCCGGTGGCAGAGCGGTTGGAAGGTAGAGCCCGGCTTCTGCGGTGCCCACGACTGGGCCCAGTTCTATGCCGCACCCTATGGTTGGCTGTACGCGGATCCCTCCTTCGGAGTCGGTGCGGTCCGGGAGAACAACGAAGAGCGCCGTCTCCACTACTTCGGCAACCTGGACACCTTCCGCATGGTGGCCAACACCCAGTTCCAGGGCGACTTTGATGTCCCCAAGGACCACTGGCGCGCCGACCCGTACGACAACCAGGTGGGCGAGATGGAGACCGAGGACCGCGGCCTGCGCTATGAAGAATTCCTAAGGACCAAGGAGGTCCTGGAATATACCGAGCTGTAAGCTCATACCCCGCAATTCAACAATCAGGAAAGGAATGTGCAACGAATGAAACAGAAGCTTTGTGCCCTGCTTCTCTCCGCGTCCATGCTGTCGTCCCTGGCAGTACCGGCCTTTGCTGTCGACGCGTCAGAGACAAACGCCCTCCCCTCGCAGACACCCGGTGAGGATGTTGTCTACCTGGGAGTGGAGAACTACGGCAAGGTCACCAAGGATGAGAAGGAAACTTTTAAGCACCGCTTCTTTGTGGATGGTGCTGAAAAGACCTTTACCATTCCTGCCGACGGCGGCAAGTTCGAGATCCAGAACAAGCTCCAGGAGGGCTATATCTACGACGTCACCATTGATGGCGATCAGATCACCGCCGCCGAGATGGAAGAGGGCGATGTGGCCGGTGTTCTGACCAAAGTGTGGACCGATGATGACGGCGACTGGCGGATCAAGGTGGACAATGAGTCCTTTACGATCAACAAGGATGCCGAGCTCTATGACATCACCTCCAAGGCCGGCGGGGCCACTGTTCAGGACATCAAGTTTAATGAGCTCAAGCAGAATGAGACCGTCCGCATCGTAGTAGACTCTGATGACCATGTAACCAAGCTGTTCCGGATGTTTATTGCCGAGGACTACACTGCCCCTGTCAGCGGCGTACCCGGCAAGCAGACCCTGAAGAACTTCCTGGCCACTGCTCTGACCCCCGTTGGCACCTCTCTGTATGTCTACGGCGGCTCCTGGGACTGGCAGGACGTGAACTCCTCCAACCAGGCCATGACCATCGGCCTGTCCCAGAGCTGGATCGACTTCTTCCAGAGCCAGGACGCTAATTACACCTACAAGTACAATGCTGATCACAGCGAGAGCTACTATCCCCATGAGCAGTGGAACCAGTACTACTATGCCGGCATTGACTGTTCCGCCTTTGTAGGCTGGTCTGTCTACAACACCATGCATACCACCAATGGCTCTGTCGCCAACGGTGACAAGGGCTATGTCATGTCCGCTACCCAGCAGGCCAAGAATTTTGCCAATGAGCAGGGCTGGGGAACCTGGGAGCAGAAAGCCCCCTTCAAACCCGAGGACTTCAAGACCGGCGACATCTTCTCCATGAATGGCCACGTCTGGATCTGCCTGGGCAAGTGTGAAGACGGCTCTCTGGTCATCCTCCACTCCACCCCCTCTGACAGCATCAACGGCCAGGGCGGCGGCGGCGTCCAGATCAACGGCGTAGGCGAGTCTAAGGACTGCCAGGCCGTGAAGCTGGCTGAGGAGTACATGAGTAAGTACTATCCCCAGTGGTGGGATCGCTATCATGAGGTCTATAAGAACTTTGATAATTATACCAAGTATGAGGGCGAGAACGCCGGCAAGTTCAGCTGGGATCTGAAGAACACTCTCGCTGACCCTGATGGCTATGCCAATATGAGCGCTGACGAGATCCTGGCCGACCTGTTTGACACCTATCACGGTGAGGCCGTGTATCTGGGCGTCAATGGCTACGGTGACCGGAATACCAACTGGGATCACAAGCCCACCTTCCAGCACCAGTTCTTCGTGGACGGCGACGTCCGCACCTTCACCGTGAATGACGAGAAGGATTACAGCCTCCAGAATCAGCTGATGGAAGGCTACGTCTATGACATTGATGTGACCGCCAACGAGGTCACCGATGTTGAGCTGAAGGACAAGGGCCACAGCAATGTGGTCATGGGTGAGGTCACCGCCATCGGCAATGACACCATCACTGTGGACGGCAAGACCCTGAACACCGCCAACGCCAAGACCTATGAGATCACCTCCAAGGCCGGCGGCTCCTCTGTAAAGGACGCCACTGTCAAGGTAGGCGACACCGTTAAAGTTATGGTCAATGGCGATCAGGCCAAGACTGTCTACAAGACCTTTGTTGCTGAGGAGTACAAGGCTCCTGTGTCCGGCACCCCCGGTGAGAAGACCCTGAAGAACTTCCTGGCCACTGCTCTGACCCCCGTTGGCACCTCTCTGTATGTCTACGGCGGCTCCTGGGACTGGCAGGACGTGAACTCCTCCAACCAGGCCATGACCATCGGCCTGTCCCAGAGCTGGATCGACTTCTTCCAGAGCCAGGACGCTAATTACACCTACAAGTACAATGCTGATCACAGCGAGAGCTACTATCCCCATGAGCAGTGGAACCAGTACTACTATGCCGGCATTGACTGTTCCGCCTTTGTAGGCTGGTCTGTCTACAACACCATGCATACCACCAATGGCTCTGTCGCCAACGGTGACAAGGGCTATGTCATGTCCGCTACCCAGCAGGCCAAGAATTTTGCCAATGAGCAGGGCTGGGGAACCTGGGAGCAGAAAGCCCCCTTCAAACCCGAGGACTTCAAGACCGGCGACATCTTCTCCATGAATGGCCACGTCTGGATCTGCCTGGGCAAGTGTGAAGACGGCTCTCTGGTCATCCTCCACTCCACCCCCTCTGACAGCATCAACGGCCAGGGCGGCGGCGGCGTCCAGATCAACGGCGTGGGCGATTCCGAGAACTGCCAGGCCGTGAAGCTGGCTGAGGAGTACATGAGCAAGTACTATCCCCAGTGGTGGGAGCGCTATCACAAGGTCTATAAGAACTTTAAAGATTATACCAAGTACAGCGGCGATGCCGCCGGCAAGTTCAGCTGGAACCTGAAGAATGGCGTGATCTCCGATCCTGATGGCTATGCCGATATGACTCCTGCCGAGATCCTGGCTGATCTGTTCCATGAGAACACCGGCAGCTCCAGCGGCGGCAGCGATCACTCCGATCCCACCTATGCCATCCGCGCCTCTGCCGGAAAGGGCGGCTCCATCAGCCCCAAGGGCACCGTCCGTGTGGAGAAGAACGATTCCAAGACCTACTCCATCACCGCTGACAAGGGCTACGCCATCGCTGACGTGACCGTCAACGGCAAGAGCGTGGGCGCTGTGGACTCCTACACCTTCAAGAATGTCACCAGCGACCAGACCATCCACGCCACCTTCGCTCTGGAGGGCGCTGTGGAGCAGTCCGGCTTCGCCGATGTCTCCAAGAACGACTGGTTCTATGATGCGGTGCAGGACGCTGTGGACATGGGCCTGATGGCTGGTGTCTCCGCCAACCGCTTCGACCCCAAGGGCACCGTTACCCGCGCTATGGTCGCCCAGGTTCTGTACGCCCGCGAAGGCAAGCCCGCCGTCTCCGGTGCAGCTGCCATCTCTGACGTACCTGCCAACGCTTGGTTCCACGACGCTATGCAGTGGGCCAAGGCTCAGGGCGTGATTGCCGGCTATCCTGATGGCCGCATGGAGCCCAATGCTCCTGTTACCCGTGAGCAGCTGGCCGTGATCCTCCACAGCTACGCCCAGAAGAAGGGCATGGATGTATCTAAGACCGCCGACCTGGCCGGTTATGCCGATGCCTCCAGCGTGTCCTCTTGGGCCAAGAATGCCATGAGCTGGGCTGTGGGCAGCGGCCTGATCTCCGGCCGGAGCGCCACCACCCTGGCGCCTGCCGGTTCCGCCACCCGTGCGGAGTGTGCCGTGATCTTCACCCAGATGTTCCAGAAGTAACGCACACCTCCTGCAATGTCCCGCCCCCCGGCCCCACTGGGGTTCGGGGGGCTCCACCTAACGGCCGATCTTCCCCGGCGTGGCATCTGCCCTGCCGAGAGAGCCAACCGGCCTCATCCCACCATAAGTTTGGAAGGCAGGAATGATAGCTATGAAACCTTATGCACTGATCGATCTGCACTGTGATACTCTGACTGACTGCAAGTACAGCAGCGGTCTTGGGACCGATACTCTGGATGATCCCCAGCGTGTCCTGTCCCTGACCAGCATCCCCGAAGGGGTCCATTGGGCCCAGTTCTACGCCATTTTTATCCCCGATGAATGCCGCGGTGAGGATGCCATCCGCTATTACGAGGCCAATCGGGACAACTTCATCCGCCAGATGGACAAGTTCTCTGACCGCGTAAAACGTTGTCGCACCTGCGCTGATATGGAAGAGGCGTTCCAGTCCAACCGGACTGCTGCCTTCCTCAGTGTAGAAAACGGCTCTGCCCTGGCTGGCGACCTGGACCGGGTCCGCCTGCTGGCAGAGGACGGTGTCAAGGCCATCACCCTCACCTGGAACGGTGAGAATGAAATCGGTTCCGGCCACGTCAGCGAGCACGGCCTGACCGACTTCGGCAAGAAGCTGATTCCCGAACTGGAGAAGTACAATATCCTGGCGGATGTCTCCCACCTGAATGACGCCGGCTTCGCTGACCTGTTGGAGGTAGCCCAGAAGCCCTTTACCGCCACCCACTCCAACGCCCGCTCCGTGGCCGCCCACAAGCGCAACCTCACCGATGATATGATCCGCGAGATGGTGCGCCGTGAGTGCCTCATCGGCCTGAACTATTTCGTGGCCTTCCTCCGTGATGATCGGAATGTGGAGAGCCTGGATGATCTGTACCGCCATGTGGACCGCTTCCTCTCTCTGGGTGCTGAGAAGTGCTTGGCCCTCGGCTCTGACTTTGATGGCGCCCAGCTTCCTGAGTGTCTGGACTCCCCCACCAAGGCGGCCGGCATTTATGAGTATCTCCTCTCCCGCAACATCCCCGAGACTGTGGCCTCTGGTATCCTCTATCAGAATGCTCTAGACTTTTTCCATAGAAACTGCCTGTAAGTCCTAAAAAGTACTTGCTTCTTACCGCCTCAGACGGCATAATAGAGGATATAGTCTAAGCAAACGTCAGGAGGAGACACAGTGATGTCAGAGAGTGTGTATTTGATTGGCGAGTCTCGCACCAACCTGGACAACGCCATCACCAAGATCTTCAATTCCTTTTACCTCGCCTTTGAGGTGGACCCAGATACTGACCAGATCCTTCAATTTGGCTGTACTCATACCGTGGATCTGACCGAGGAATTTCTCTCCCGTCTCTTTGTTGGGCAGAATCTGTGGGAGAGGAAGGAGACCCTGGAGGCTGAACTGAACCGCCGTTATGGCGGCTCCTCCAAAAAGGCGATCGTGGTGGCCTACCTGGACGCCATCAAGCGCTACCCCGCTTTAAAGGAAGCCGCCCTGCGGCACGCCTGATTCAAATTCTGAGGGCGGCTGTCATAGACAGCCGCCCTCCT
>ENA-ORUF01002415-ORUF01002415.1-human-gut-metagenome-genome-assembly--contig:-NODE-2415-length-16330-cov-3.615422_pt1 | contig 16330 bp, 11 predicted proteins | sample MGYA00242077_ERZ509203 | MGnify/ENA primary metagenome ERZ509203 (study PRJEB26280, sample SAMEA2338834) | human gut metagenome | biome: human gut; feature: human-associated habitat; material: faeces... | reverse complement strand
TTCAGGTGCCAGTGCTCGCAAGGGCGTGCGGGTTCGACTCCCGCCTCGCGCACCACGTCGGAGCAAACGATATAACGTTTGCTCCGACGTTTTTTTATAAAAGTCAGAGCATATACATATTTATCACTCTTCCTTTCCAAAGCACTCTCCCTATCGATGGGCGTCAGTTTAAGGGCGCCGTTGCGCAGCATTTTTGCTTGCAAAAAAATCGAGTTTGATCGTACTTTCCATAAAAAATAGCCACACCAATTGGTGTGGCTATTTTTTATGGATCTGAAAAGTAGGACTCTTTGGGTAAACCGGATTTACCCTGCTCCGCCCACCGCAAAGCTGTTCTCACTGATTTCTCTGCTGCCTGGCTCGCTCCATAGCAGCCTGAATCGGCTTCGAAGGCGCAGTGCGGTTCTGCTGGGCCAGCAGGGCAGCGATCTGTCCGGCCGCCTGCTCCACCTCCGCATGGAAGGCGGCTGCGGGAACACGCAGGGCCCCGTGTCCCAGAATGATCAGCTGCTCAGCGTTGTCCGAGGTGGCCACCCGCACCCGGTGCTTCTTTCGACTGAGGGCATAGGTGGCCTTCTCAATATAGGCATCCGCCGTTTCAGCCTCTTTCGTGTAGACCACATAGATGTTATGATAACGGGACACCTCGCCCACTCCCCTGGGGACCTTATAGGCGTCAAAGACCAGAATGATCTCACAGTGGCGGTAGCCCTGGTAGTTGCTCAAAATATCCATGAGCCGCTGGCGTGCGGCATCCAAATTATCCTGGGAAATAGCCTTCAGTTCATCCCAGGCAAAGATGATGTTATAGCCGTCCACCAGCAGGTACTCCGGACCAATCTCCTGGGGTGAAAGAATGGTCTGCCGCTCCGGGAGTTCGTCCCGCTTCCGGGGCTTGGGCTGGGGCCGTAGATCCCGGCGCTGGATAGGGCCGTAGGTCCGCTCAAAAATGGCCTTCAATTCCTCATCGGCCTCCAGCGATCCAGAGTACACCGATCCACGGCGCGAAACTACTGGAGCAGGTGCCTCCTCCTCTTCCGGCGCCTCCCAGGACAGGCCGCTGTCCACATGCATATAATCCCGAACCTGGTCCCAACGAACCACAAAGCCCGCTCCGTGGTCACAGAACACAGAGTCGGCGGGGTTGTCCACATCCCGGTCGCTGTCATAGTTCGCAGCAGCAATCACCACCTCCGAATGATGGCACGGGCGGTAACCGGCAGGGACACAGGACAGCCGTCCTAACCCACGGGTATATGACGCCACTTGGAGCGCATAATCCCCCACCTCCGACACCGGGACGGAGCCAGTGAGCAGACTCATCTCCCCCAGAGACTCTGGCGGCTGGAAGGTCCCCCCCATCCGCTGAATATCTGCCATGGCCCGGCCCAACTGGTCAGCAGGTACCTCCAGGCGCAGGTCGTACCACGGCTCCAGCAGGATGCTCCTGCCACACTTGAGTCCCTGGCGCACCGCCCGGTAGGTAGCTTGTCGGAAGTCTCCCCCCTCTGTGTGCTTTACATGGGCTCGTCCGGCCACAAGCGTAATCTTCATGTCAGTGATTGGCGCACCGGTAAGGACCCCTCTGTGCTCCTTTTCAGCCAAATGAGTCAGGATCAGCCGCTGCCAGTTCCGGTCCAACTGATCCTCAGAGCAGGCAGTATCAAAGCGCAGTCCACTGCCCAGCTCTCCCGGCTCCAGCAGCAGGTGGACCTCAGCATAGTGGCGCAGCGGCTCAAAGTGGCCTACCCCCTCCACTGGCTCCAAGATGGTCTCCTTATAAAGGACACTGCCCGCGCCGAACGCAACCTCCAGTCCAAATCGCTCCTGGATCAGGCGGCGGAGAACCTCCAGCTGCACCTGACCCATAAGCTGAAGGCGGATTTCCCGGGCGCTCTCGTCCCAGGCAATGTGGAGCTGTGGGTCCTCCTCCTCCAGCTGGCTCAGCTGGCGCAGGACAGCATGGACATTGGCCCCCTCTGGGAGGCACACCTGATAGGACAGCACTGGCTCCAGCAGCGGAACAGAGGACTCAGGCTCCACCCCCAGTCCCTGTCCTGGGTAGGTATGGCTCAGGCCGGTGACCGCACACACCGTTCCTGCCGGAACGGTCTCCACCAGGCGGTACTGGGGGCCAGAGTACAGACGCAGCTGGTCGGCCTTCTCCTCCCAAAACGGCTCGGCCGGCTCCGGGCCGCTGGGGCTGCGGTTGGTAAGCAGAGCCTTCACCCTGAGGCTGCCTCCAGTGACCTTCAGATATGTGAGCCTAGCTCCCTGGGGATCCCGGGCAATCTTAAAGACCTTCGCACCGAACTCCTTAGGATACAACGGCGGGACAGCATACCGGCCGATGCCCTGCAGCAGCTCTGCCACTCCGTCCATCTTCAGCGCTGAACCGAACCAACAGGGAAACACCTTCCGGTGGCGGATGAGGGAGATCACATCCCCATCATCCAGGGCCCCCTCCTCCAGATACTTCTCTAAAATGCCTTCGTCACACAGGGCTGCACTCTCCTCCCAGTCCGGAGCAGAGAAGTCCACACAGCCACCGCTGAGCCGGCTGCGCAGTTGTTCCAACAAGGCAGCTCGGTCCGTACCCGCCAGGTCCATCTTGTTGACAAACAGAAAGGTCGGGATATGGTATCGGGCCAGCAGCCGCCACAGGGTAGTGGTGTGTCCCTGAACGCCGTCTGTGCCGCTGATGACCAGGATGGCATAATCCAGCACCTGGAGGGTGCGCTCCATCTCGCTGGAGAAGTCCACATGGCCCGGGGTGTCCAGCAGGGTCAGGTCCAGGCCGTCCAGAGACAGGCGGGCCTGTTTCGAAAAAATTGTGATTCCTCGCTCCCGTTCCTGATCATCGGTATCCAAAAAGGCATCCTGGTGGTCCACCCGCCCCAGGCGGCGCAGATGACCGCTCGCATAGAGCAGCCCCTCCGACAGAGTAGTCTTACCCGCGTCTACATGGGCCAGCAGACCTACGCAGAGCTGCTTCCGTTCCTGTTGTGATCCCTGTCCGCCCATCTCGATGCCTCCTCAGACAGTTTGATATCTGATACAGTATACCACAAGGGCCGGAATCAGTCGAGATAGAGTTGAGCATACAGTCAGCACTAGAACGCCTAACGCCCCGAAAGGAACAACTTCGCTGCATCTGATGCTCTGCCCTTTATAAATAAAGATCATACTTCCAAACATTTTATTTATGTAATCAGGAAAAGCACCGGGACGACCGCACCTTGCTGGAGAAGGTGCGGGACGCTATCCGGGCCATCGTCCGCAAGCTGACCGGGGCGGAGAAGAAGCAGGCGCAGACCGCCGAGGGCAAGCTGACGGCGGCGCTGGAGGCTGCGGCAAAGCAGGCGGAGAACCTGGAGACGAACAAAAACGCCGCCCAGACGGACGGCGAGGCAAGGTTTTCTATCAATGAGCAGTTCCGCCAGGAATTGCGGGAATGGTTCGAGGATGGACAGCCCACCGGTGAACTGTTCATCCTGGGCAGCACAGGCCCGGTGCTGCAAGGCCTCGGTGCTATTGAAAGCGACATTTACATGAACGGGGACAAAATCAGCATCATCCTGGAGCAGCACCCGGAAATGAGTATCCGAGAAATCCAGCGTATTCCAGAGATGCTGGAGGACCCCACCCTCATCCTGAAAAGCAAAGGAACCGGCAAGGCCGGGAACAACAGCCGCATGGTGCTGTATGGGTCCATCAAAGCCCAGAACGGCCAGCCGATGCTCGCAGTCCTCGACCTGCGCCCTCGTGAAAGCGGCTTCCTTCTGAATGATATGCAGAAGGTGAATAGCGCATACACCAAGAACAACCCTGCCAGCTTCGTGACCGGCAGCGACGTTCTGTATGCAGACAAAAAAAGAACCGTTCCGCTTCTTCGCCAGTTCGGGCTTACAATCACGTCCCGACAGCTTCTGCGGAATGGCTCTATGGGCAGTATAGCCTATGATGGAGACCGTGTCAAGATGTCCGGCGTTCCGTTTTCTTCCGTGGTCGATCTGGGCAGCAGCGGGCGCTTTTCCCTCAAGGCCCCGGTGGAGGAGACCGAGAACCTGATTGCCCTGCATAATCTGACGGAGGAGAAACTGTGGGGCGACCTTCGGCTGGGCGGCTTCCCTATGCCCTCCATCGCTGTTACCCGGATTGACGTACCCCACACCAATTTCGGGGACATTACGCTTGTCATGGACAAGCGGAGCATCGACCCCAAGGCAAACCGCAAGAACACCGTCTACTCCGCTGACGCATGGACACCGACCTTTCCGCAGGTGGAATACGCCGCCGACCCGGCGGCAGAGCGCCGCATTTCCGGGCGGCTGCGGGAATTGTCCGGCAAAGTGGACACACCTACGAGCAGTACAGAGACCTGCGGGCGCATCTGCGGTCCACCACCCTGTCCCTCTCTGAGGAGGACAGCAGGGACATCCCGGACTATGGAGACTGGCGCAAGCATCAGATGGAGCGCATGGTCATCCGTAAGGGGCAATTTTTTCCACCACTTAAAAAGCTAGAATAGGCTGTTTTCTGTGGTTCACCCAAAGAAAATAGGTTGCAAAAACCCTAGAGTCTTCGAGACTCTAGGGTTTTCATTTGGTACGCCCGAAGGGACTCGAACCCCCAACATTCAGAACCGGAATCTGACGCTCTATCCATTGAACTACGGGCGCTTTTCTCTATAGCTTCATTATTATAGCAGGGTTTCACCTTATTGTAAAGTGGTATTTTAAAATTTCTCACAAAATTCAGAAAATGGGGCGTTTTTTCACCCTGATATGCTTTACTCTGGTTTTTTCATCGACTATAATGTTGTCTGTTCAACAGGCGGCGTACCGGCTTCGGGCTGCCAGAAGGGATGAAACACCATGACGGAACAGGAGAAAATGCAGGCTGGCGCTCTGTATCAAGCTGACGCACCAGAACTGGTCCAGGCCAGACAGCGTGCAAAAGAGTTGTGCTGCCGGTTCAATCTTGATGCCGTGCTGTCCCCCGAGACCGGAGGACAGCTGCTGCGGGAGCTTCTGGGCAAGGCAGGAGACCACATCTCCATCCAGCCCATATTCTGGTGCGACTATGGCTTCAACATCCGCATGGGTTCTCAAATTGAGATCAACCACAACTGCGTCATTTTGGACTGCGCCTCGGTAACCTTTGGGAATCATGTATTCATTGGCCCCAACTGCGGCTTCTACACGGCGGGACACCCCCTGGATTCAGATGCCCGGAACTCCGGACTGGAGTTTGCCAGACCTATCACCATTGGGGACAACGTCTGGATTGGCGGCAATGTGTCTGTTCTGCCCGGAGTCACCATCGGCTCTTGCTCAGTTATCGGCGCAGGGAGCGTGGTCAGTCGGGATATCCCGCCCAATGTGGTGGCCGCTGGAAATCCCTGCCGGGTGCTGCGCCCTATCTGCCCCGGTGGAACAAATGAACCATAGCAAGCCTGTTTAACGCTTCGCAGAAAGGAAGGAGGACTATGCCGATCCAGTGACTTATCATTGGAATATGCATCAAAAGCGCCAGCGCCTGCCCGGCGGGCAGGATGACGAGGAGAAGGGAGAATCGAGGGGACTGCGGCCCAGCCGCAGTCTGAAAATTCGGCGGATGCCCTTCCGCACCGCCCGGGTGCGTACACAGTCAGTAAATATGCGGGTAACCGCAAAACAGAGGGGCTGTGATCGGGAAACGAGGGTACAAATATCTGCGAGTTTGTCCTCCCGAAGTCGAATATTTGAGGAGGAATAACATTTTATGTGTGGTATTGTTGGTTTTATTGGGTCAGAGCAGGCAGCGCCCATCCTGCTGGAGGGGCTATCCCGCCTGGAGTATCGTGGATACGATTCCGCTGGATTGGCCGTCTATGATCCGGCGAACGGGCTCCAAATCGTAAAGGCCAAGGGCCGCCTCCAAGTCCTATATGATCTGACCGACGGCGGCGCTCTCGTCCCCGGCATCATGGGTGTGGGTCATACCCGCTGGGCCACCCACGGTGCGCCCAATGATGTGAACTCCCATCCCCAGGTGAGTCAATCCGGACGGATCGCTGTAGTCCACAACGGGATCATCGAAAATTATGCCAAGCTGAAGGCGTTTCTGGAGTCCAAAGGAATCAGCTTCGCCTCCGAGACAGATACCGAGGTGGTAGCCCAGCTGCTGGAGTATTACTATGACGGGGACCTGCTCGATGCAGTCTCTAAAGTGCTCCACCGCATTGAGGGCGCGTACGCTCTGGGGATCGTATGCGCCGACGAGCCGGATAAGCTGGTGGCAGTGCGGAAGGACTCCCCCCTGGTGCTTGGATATGGTGAGGGCTTCAATCTGCTGGCTTCTGACGTCACCGCCGTCATCAAGCACACCCGCGAGGTATGCTATCTGGATGATGGTGAGGTAGCGGTACTCACCCCCAGCTCAGTTCAGGTATACAACTCCCTGCTCCAGCCTGTGGAGAAAGCGCACTCCCATGTGGACTGGGAGATTTCCGCAGCAGAAAAGGGCGGTTATGAGCACTTCATGTTCAAGGAGATCATGGAACAGCCAAAGGCCCTGCGGGACACTATTTTCCCCCGCCTGCGGGGGGATCGGGTCGTACTGGACGATCTGACTATCACCCGGGAAGAGTTAGAGCAGATGGACCGCCTGTATATCATCGCCTGCGGTTCCTCCTATCATGTTGGGGTGGCGGCCAAGTATATTTTGGAACGGCTGCTGCGTATCCCGGTGGAAGTAACCCTGGCTTCGGAGTTTCGCTACTGTGATCCCATCGTCACCAACCGCACCCTTGCTCTGGTGATCAGCCAGTCTGGGGAGACCATCGACACCCTAGCCGCCATGCGGGAGGCCAAGCGCCTGGGCGCCCGCCTTCTGTCCATTGTCAACGTAGTAGGCTCCACCATCGCCCGGGAGTCTGATGATGTGCTATATACCTGGGCGGGACCGGAGATCGCCGTAGCCACCACGAAGGCCTACTCTACTCAGCTGGCGGTGATCTATTTGGTTGGCCTCTACTTTGCTGAACTTTTGGGCCGGATCGGAGATCAGGAGTATCGGGAACTTGTAGCACAGCTGCGCCTGCTTCCCTCCAAGGCAGAGGAGATCCTTTCCCATACTCAGGAGATCCAGTACTACGCCTCCATCTATTTCAACCACAACTCTGTCTTTTTTATCGGACGGAATATTGATTATGCTGTGGGCCTGGAGGGTTCTCTCAAATTGAAAGAGATCTCTTATATCCACTCGGAGGCATACGCTGCCGGCGAGCTGAAACATGGAACCATCTCTCTGATCGAGGATGGTACCCTGGTCGTGGCTCTGGCCAGCTGGAACACCTTATTTGATAAATTGATGAGCAACGTAAAAGAGGTCAAGGCCCGGGGCGCAGACGTCATCGGCATTTCGACCTCCAGTCACAGGGACCAGTTAGATGCTCTGGTAGACAGTGCGATGACCATCCCAGATACTCACCCCATGTTTCTGCCCTCTCTGGAGGTCATTCCTATGCAGCTGTTCGCCTATTATGTCGCTCTGATGCGCGGTTGCGACATTGACAAACCTAGAAATCTTGCAAAAAGCGTCACTGTGGAGTGATGAAAACCGACCCGTGGCCCAGACGAAATTCGTCCGGGCCACGGGTCTCACTATTGGATATTTTCCTCCGCACAGTTGTCCACCACGCGGAAACCCATCTCACCGGGAGCCGCTACAGGAAATTTCGCAATGCTGACATCATCAAACCGGGCGCAGAGACGCAACTGAGGATTGAGTCGCAGATCCTCTCCCAGAAGTTCCTGGTACTCCTTCCGTTTCTTTTGTTCCAGCATTCCATCACCCCCGGTCTAGTATGTCCCAGCAAACCGTTTTTAAAAATCCCCGCCTCCAAAACCGGAGGCGGGGATTTGCTCAGGACTGCTGGGCTGTCTCAGATTTTCCCTTGGCACCGTTGACTACATTCTGGGCACCGGACTGACTACGGTTCTGGGCCGCAGACTCGTTGTTCTCCGGGCGCTTCATACCTTTCTTTGCCATTCAAATTCCTCCGTTTCGTTGCCTCCGCTCAACAGTGCGGCGGCGCAGTCTTTCAGATCAGCCATGGAGTTGACCCCATTGGGGCGGGTACGGATCCTGTCCTGCACATGAGCGGGGAGGGCGTCGAAATAACGCTTAGCCTCCGGCTCCCGGCGGAACAGGGCGTACAGATCGCGGTACTGCAATGGATATCACCTCGCCCTCTAGTATGAACCTGTCCTGGGAACATTATTCCGGGAACGGAATATTTTTTCTTTCCTGCCACGGAGCATCAAGCCAAAAGCAAAACGCACCGCATCCCAGAACGATGTTTTCCCTCACCCCATTCCCATCCCCCGGCCCATTAAGATGATGTAAATTTTGGTTCAAAATTTCATCTTTTCTTTACGAATAGCAGGAAAGTCGTAAATAAAAGGTTGATTTTTGGATATCAGTCGTGAAATTGTTCAAAAACGAATATCCAGAATTGTGGAAAGTGCGGGAAATCAACTTCACATTGTAGAAATTTGAAGGAATTTGAAGTTGATGTATAAAATAAAAAACGAAGTAAAACGTAGCCAAAGAATACAATTTGAAAACAAAAGAAGAGGAGAGAGGAAACTTATGCTGACGATCCACATGGATATGCTGCAGACAGCGGCCCTGGCGATGCTGCTGTTCCTCCTGGGACGCTTCATTGTCGATCACGTCGACTTTCTGAAGCGCTGCTGCATCCCTGCCCCAGTGGTGGGCGGACTGATCTTCGCCATCCTGCACCTGGTCACCTATCAGACCGGGATTCTGACCCTGGAGTTCGATGAAACCCTGCGTGTGGCCTTTATGGACTTCTTCTTCACCAGTGTGGGCTTCGGCGCCAGCATCAAGCTGCTGAAGAAGGGCGCACTGCCCGTCATGATCTTCCTGCTGCTGGCCACCCTCATGGTCACCATGCAGGACCTGGTGGGCGTGGGCATGGCTGGTCTCTTTGATCTGGACGGCCGCATGGGCCTGTGCATGGGCTCCGTGCCCCTGGTAGGCGGCCACGGAACCTCCGCCTCCTTCGGTGATACCTTCCAGAAGGCCGGTGTGGAAGGCGCCATGACTGTGGCAGTTGCCTGCGCCACCTATGGTCTGGTGGCTGGCTCCCTCATGGGCGGCCCTCTGGGCAGATGGAAAATCAAGAAGTACAACCTGAAGCCCCATGTGGCTGCGGAGGACGAGAAGCTGGGCGAGCCTGAGACTGTCTACCTCACCAAGGCTGAGAAGCTGGACAGCAACACCTTCCTGGACTCCTTCGTTCTGATCATCATTGCCACCGGTATTGGAACCTACATCACCAACGCCTTTGCCAAGATTGGCATCACCCTGCCGGTGTACATTGGCGGTATGATCGTGGCCCTGATCATCCGCAACGTGGCCGACGCTATGGGCAAGGAGCTGCCCCTGAAGGCCATTGATGTGGCGGGCAACACCAGCCTGAACATTTTCCTGGGCATCGCCCTGATGACCCTGAAGCTGTGGCAGCTGGCTGAACTGGCTCTGCCCATCGTGGTGACTCTGGCGGTCCAAACCCTGCTGATGTTCCTGTTCGCCTCCTTTGTGGTGTTCCGTGTTATGGGCGCTGACTATGAGGCTGCCGTGATGACCGCCGCCTTCTGCGGCTTCGGCATGGGTGCTACCCCCAACGCCATGGCCAATATGCTGACCATCAAGAACCAGTTCGGCCCCGCGCCTAAGGCGTTCTTTGTGGTCCCCTTGGTGGGTGGTATGTTCATTGACTTCACAAACACCGCCGTTTTGACGGTATTTACCAATCTGGTCGGCTGACTCCGCTCTGTGAGCCGAGAGAACAGCGGGTCCCGCTCCTCTACTCAGAGGACCGGGGCCCGCTTCTTATTTTTCTGCCGGATTGGGCCATTTCCGGCGGGAAAGAGGCTTGCATCTTCAAATAAAATCCATTACACTGAATCTAGCTGAACCTATCTGAACTGATATTCTGAATCAGGATCAAAGGGGGCCGCAGACATGACACTGACACTTGACCGGATCCGCTCCAGCGGACCGTGCTATGGAGAGGGGGCTGCGGGATGAGCCGCCCTGCCGACAACATTCTGGGGACTCTTCCGGTCCCAAAGCTGGTGTGGACCATGTCCTCCCCCATCATGCTCTCTATGCTGATGAGCGCCATCTATAATCTGGTGGACAGCATCTATGTGGCCCAGGTGAGTGAGTTGGATTTCCTGGCCCTCTCCTACGCCTATCCGGTCCAGCTGATGATGGTAGCCTTCTGCGCCGGGACCGGGGTTGGCTTCAACGCTCTGTTCGCCCAGCGCCTGGGAGCCGGGCAGAAAGAAGAGGCCAACCGGGTGGCCTGTCACGGCTTTTTGTTCTATGGGCTGTGCTGGCTGCTGTTCCTGGCCTTCGCCCTGTTGGGCACACCCCTCTTTTTCCGCCTGTCCACCGGCGATGGGGCAGTGGCAGCGGCGGGGACCTCCTATCTGGTCATCTGCTGCGGCCTGTCCATCGGGATGTGTATGCAGTTTCTCACTGAGCGCCTGCTCCAGACCACTGGCCACCCCGCCGGCTTCATGGTCGTCCAGGGCTCCGGGGCCATCCTCAACATCGTTCTGGATCCGGTGTTCATCTTTGGTCTGGATATGGGGGTGGTGGGGGCCGCCGTGGCCACCGTCATCGGTCAGATCTCCGGGGCCTGCATCGGCTTTTTCCTGCTGTGGCGCATCCGGGGGGAGTTCTCCGTCTCCTTCCGGGGCTTCCGGCCCGACCGCGCCCTTTCCGCAGAGCTGCTCCGCATCGCCGCCCCCGCCGTTGTGATGCAGTCCCTGTCCAGCTTTATGTCTCTGGGACTCAATCAGCTGCTCACCCTCTGGTCGGACACCGCCGTCTTTGTGCTGGGTGTCTATTTTAAAATCCAGTCCTTTGTGTTTATGCCTATCTTCGGGGTCAACAGCGGCCTGATCCCCATCCTCAGCTATAACTATGGGGCCAAATCCGCCCCCCGCCTCTCCCAAGCGGTGCGCTTCGGGGTGCAGCTGGCTCTGTCCGCCGCCGTGGCGGGGGCCGCCCTGCTGGTCCTGGCCGCCGGCCCCCTGCTGCGATATTGCTTCCACGCCGGTGAAGCGGCCGCCGCTATGGGCGTTCCCGCCCTGCGCATGGCCGCCCTCTCCTTCCCCATCGCCGCGGTGAGCATCATCCTGTCCGCCGCCTTTCAGTCCCTCGGACACAGCGGAAGCTCCCTGCTGACCGCCCTGCTGAGGCAGATCCTGCTCCTGCTCCCCATCGCCGCCCTGCTTCTTTGGCTGGCCCCGGACAGCATCTGGCTGTCCTTCCTGATCGCGGAGGCCATTACCTGTGTGGTGACCATCCTTCTTTACCGCCGGACCATCCGCCCCCTGATAGACGCGCTGGCAGTCCCCAGGGATATGATGCCCTCTGCTTCCTCCGACCACTGAGCGGCTTCTGATCTTCCCCCCCGGTATTTGGAAGATTTGTGCATTTGATCCCCTGTTTTTTGTAAAATTTTCAAATTGCTTTTCCCTAAAAAATGTGATACTTATTGTACTGTAATGAAGATCAAATACAGAGAGGAGTGTCATTAGAATGGGATTTGGCCGATTTCTGTCCCGTTTCCGCCCTTTGGTCCCTGTCCACGCTGTCTTTGACCTGGAATTTCTTTCCCTCTTTCTCCTCTATCTCGCAGTCCGCTGGACGCCCCTGCTGGGTGACCTGCTGGCAATCGGGTTCTTCGCCATCGTTCTGATCCTCACCCTCTGGGGGGAGCGCCGGTTCCTCCTTGGCGGCGGTGCTGCCGCCGTCCCGTGGGAGCGCCGGTTCCTGCTGGTCCACCTTCCACAGACCCTGTACAGCCTGGGGGTCTGCGCCCTCCTGTTCCGCCACGGCTTCGGCCCCCTTGGCCTGCTCCTTCTGGTTTTGAAGGCCGCCGCCCTGTGGTACGGCGCGGGACACCCGTTTCAGTCCTCAGAACAGGGATCCTGAAATTCCGAACTAGCCCCCCGCCGCATAACGCGGCGAGGGGGCCCTGCTTATCAAAAAAGCCCTCCTGCAAAGTGTTCCGCCGCCTGTGGGCGGCGGAATAAAATTGAATCCAGTCATTTCCGGGGGCGTGTACCTCGGAAGGGATACTTCTCACGAAATATTTACCCACAATTTCTCAGAAAATTGCGGTGAATATTTCGTGCGATCCCCCTCGAAAAAGTAGCTGCACCACTTTTCAATCGTCGCAGACACCCCCGCCGCATTGATGCGGCGGGGGTGTCCTGTTGATATGGTATTTCTTTTGTCAGGCGCGGCCCAGACGCTCCATCAGGCGGCGCCAGGGGCTCTCCTTCCGGCCGGAATGTGCAGTGTGCTGTGGGATCCCCTCAGCTTCCTCCACCGCCTCCTGCTGGAACACCTCCTGGCTGGAGCAGAGCGGCGCTCCGTTCCGCCTGGGATGCCACAGCCCGTCCGGCCCCAGCTGTCGGGCCTTCACATTGTCTGAGATCAGCACATCAGTGATGTGGAATACCTTTCGTCGAAGTTCCGGATCCAGGATGGGGCAGGCCACCTCCACCCGCCGCTCTGTGTTCCGGGTCATAAAGTCGGCGGAGGAGAGGAACAGGTCTGCATCCTCCCCACGGCCAAACCGGTAAATCCGGGTATGCTCCAGATAGCGCCCTACGATGGAGAATACAGTGATGCGATCGGTCAAGCCCGGGATCCCCGGGCGCAGGCAGCAGATCCCCCGCACATTCATCACCACCTCCACCCCGGCCTGGGAGGCCTGGGCCAGCTTATCAATGAGTTTCCGGTCGGTGATGGAGTTCAGCTTCAGGAAGATATACCCCTGGTTCCCCTTGGCGATCTCACGGTCGATGAACTTGATGCACTGGTCCCGCAATTGGTAGGGCGAGACCAGCAGGCGCTCATACGTCCCTTCCAGGTTAGCTGTGGCCAGGTTCTGGAACAGAGCGGCGGCGTCCGCTCCCAACTCCGGATGGGAAGTGATCAGGCACAGGTCGGTGTACTGCCGGGCAGTCTTTTCATTATAGTTCCCTGTACCAACTTGAGTAATATACTGGAGACGTCCCCGCTCCCTTCGGGTGATCAAACAAATCTTGGAGTGGACTTTAATGTCCTCTGCACCATAGAGGATGGTACACCCCGCCTCCTCCATCCGTTCAGCCCACTGGATGTTGTTCTGTTCATCGAAGCGGGCCCGCAATTCCATCAGAACGGTGACCTCTTTCCCATTTTCGGCAGCTGCACACAAATACTCTGCCAGCTTAGCTTTGGAAGCCAGGCGATAAATCGTGATCTTGATGGACAGCACACAGGGATCCGAGGCCGCCTCCCGCACCAGATGAAGAAAGGGATCCATAGACTGGAAAGGATAAAACAGCAGTACATCATGCCGCAGTACCTGATGCAGCACTTTTTCATCCGGACGGAGTGCTGCGGTAGGCCGCGGAGTGTAGGGCGGGAAGCACAGGGCGGTACGACTCTCCTGGGGCAGCTGCCCCTCCAGTGCAAAGACATATCCCATCCGCAGCGGTGCTTTGGAGAAAAATACCTGTTCCAAACTCAGGTTCAAGCGCCGACATAGGGATTCGATCCCTTTCTCATCCCGGCTGCCCTGGACTTCCAAGCGGACTGGGGCCAGCCGATTGCGTTTTTTGACGATCTTCCTCATATGCTGGCGGTAGTCCTCATCTACCTCATACGCCTCGTCCTCCGGACTGATGTCCGCATTCCGGGTCACGGAGATCACAGCCCGGCTCCGGATGGAAAATGCCGGGAACATTCGATCCGCATAAGCCAGCAGCACATCCTCTGTCAGGATATATCTCAGCCCCCGCTCACGCAGAATAAAGTAGGGCGGCAGACTCTGCGGCACTGGGATCAGCCCCAGAGCCTCCTGACCGTCGCTCTCCAACCGCAGCATCACATTCAGGGTCTTATTGGACAGGTGAGGAAAGGGATGGCGGGCGTCCACCACCTGGGGGGAGAGGATTGGCTGCACCTCGTCCCGGAACCAGTTCTCCACCTGCTTGCGCTCCTTAGTATCCATTTCCTCCACTGACAACCGGCAGATATTGCAGGCCCGCAGGCGGCTCTCCAACTGCTCTATCACTTTGTCCCGCTGCTTATACAGAGGGCCCGCAGCCTTGAAAATGGCCTGGAGCTGCTGCTCCGGCGTCTGTCCTGTCCGACTATCGATGTGCGGCTCTTTCACCAGTGTCATGTCATAGAGTGAACCCACCCGCACCATAAAAAATTCATCTAGGTTGCTGGTAAAGATCGCGGCAAACTTTAACCGCTCCATCAGCGGGACGTCTTCGTCCCTGGCCTCCTCCAGGACCCGCTCATCAAAGCGGAGCCAGGATAGCTCTCGATCCTGGGTATAGCGGGTATCTACCATCTTCGGCATACGTTCCCTGCTTTCTCTTCAATATCCTCTATCTATATAGCTATATAGAGGTTTTGTAATTTAGTATAACATGCTCCGCACTGTGTTGATATACTTTTTTTGTAAAATATAAGTTAAATCCATCTTTATCCTCCACTCCTGACACACACCTTTGATCTAAGCACACCCAGAAATTGTCCCCGTCCCACTCCGCATACCGCTGACAACCCGTTTCCTTGATGCTTTTCCCCAGTCATACCCTTGCAATTCAGAGGAAATTTAGGTATAATATTACGGCTTATAGAAATTTCCCGCAGAAGCGGCAACAATAACAAGAGAGCGTGATAACTTTGAAGTACGATTTCACCGCCATTGAAAAAAAATGGCAGACCCGCTGGGCGGAGGAAAAAACCTTCGCCTGTCAGAACGGCGACACCTCCAAGCCTAAGTTCTACGGCCTGGTGGAGTTCCCTTATCCCTCTGCTGCCGGACTGCACGTGGGTCATCCCCGGCCTTACACCGCTATGGATGTGATTGCCCGGAAAAAGCGGATGGACGGCTATAATGTGCTGTTCCCTATCGGGTACGATGCCTTTGGCCTGCCCACCGAGAATTTCGCCATTAAGAACCATGTCCACCCTGCCAAGGTCACAAAGGACAACATCGCCAACTTCACCCGTCAGCTCCACATGCTGGGCTACTCCTTCGACTGGGACCGGGTGGTGGACACGACCGACCCTAGCTACTATAAGTGGACCCAGTGGATCTTCCTCCAGCTGTATAAGCACGGCCTGGCCTATAAGACCACCATGCCAGTAAACTGGTGCACCTCCTGTAAGTGTGTGCTTGCCAATGAAGAGGTAGTGGAGGGCGTGTGCGAACGCTGCGGCGCCCCCGTCATCCGCAAAGAAAAGAGCCAGTGGATGTTGAAGATCACTGAGTACGCCCAGAAGCTGATTGACGGTTTGGACACCGTTGACTTCATCGACCGGGTCAAAACTCAGCAACGCAACTGGATCGGCCGCTCCACGGGCGCCGAGGTGGTGTTCAAGGCCACCACCGGCGAGGAGATCAAGGTCTTTACCACCCGTCCCGATACTCTATTCGGTGCCACCTATATGGTCCTCTCCCCGGAGCACACCCTGGTACGGGGCTGGCTGGAGAGCGGCAAACTGAAGAACGCAGACGAGGTCATATCCTATCAGAAGGCAGCCGCCTCCAAGTCTGACCTGGAGCGCACTGAGCTGAACAAGGAAAAGACCGGCGTAGAGCTGGACGGTGTCCGGGGCATCAACCCGGTCAACAACAAGGAGATCCCCATCTTTATCTCCGACTATGTTCTGTCCACCTATGGCACCGGTGCCATCATGGCTGTCCCTGCTCACGATGACCGCGACTGGGAGTTTGCCAAGAAGTTCGGCTGTGAGATCATCGAGGTGGTCTCCGGCGGCGAGGATGTACAGAAGGCCGCCTTCACCGCCAAGGACGACACCGGCATCATGGTCAACTCCGACTTCCTCAACGGACTGACGGTGAAGGACGCCATCCCCGTTATCACCAAGTGGCTGGAGGAGAAGGGCATCGGCGAGGCCAAGGTAAATTATAAGCTGCGGGACTGGGTGTTCTCCCGCCAGCGCTACTGGGGCGAGCCCATCCCCATGATCTGGTGCGACAAGTGCGGCTGGCAGCCCGTGCCCGAGGATCAGCTGCCCCTGCTGCTGCCCGAGGTGGAGAGCTATGAGCCCACTGACGACGGCGAATCCCCCATCTCCAAGATGACCGATTGGGTAAACACCACCTGCCCCTGCTGCGGCGGCCCGGCCAAGCGCGAGACCGACACCATGCCCCAGTGGGCTGGCTCCAGCTGGTACTACCTGCGGTATATGG
>ENA-ORUF01002404-ORUF01002404.1-human-gut-metagenome-genome-assembly--contig:-NODE-2404-length-16379-cov-5.222556_pt1 | contig 16379 bp, 10 predicted proteins | sample MGYA00242077_ERZ509203 | MGnify/ENA primary metagenome ERZ509203 (study PRJEB26280, sample SAMEA2338834) | human gut metagenome | biome: human gut; feature: human-associated habitat; material: faeces... | reverse complement strand
CGTCGTTGATCAGACGGCCGCCGATGTACATCTCGCCCTTGGAGATCTCCTCCAGACCGGCGATCATACGCAGGGTGGTGGACTTGCCGCAGCCAGAGGGGCCGACGAAGATGATGAACTCCTTATCCTGGATCTCCAGGTTGAAGTCGGTAACAGACGGGGCAGTTGCGCCCGGATAGATCTTGTAGATGTGCTGGCAGCTAATGGAAGCCATAATCGTTATCCTCCGTAAAATATTTGGTGTTTCACGCCCTTGACGGCGTGTTGTTTCATTGGTACTATAATAACAGATAATTTTGTGATATAAAATAGCATTTTATTGATTAGAGGTGTCAGATATTGCTTTTTGACTGGAACACCATCGCTTTTCCCGCTTCCGTGCAGGATCTGCAGCTGTCTGCCCCCCTCACCCTCTCCGGCGAAGGACTGTGGGTGTGCCTTGTGTCCAGCGGCCAGTGCTCTGCATCCGTACCTGCTGCCGGGCCGCTGCCGCTGGGTGCAGCGCTCATTTTGCCGCCGCAGTCCGTGCCTGCCGGGCACCTGATCCTGAGCCGTGCCCCGCTGGCCCTTGTGCCGGAAAGCATCTGCCATCTGCTCTGCGTCCAGCTTACCGGGCAGGCGGCTTCCCAGTTTCTGGCCGGGCTGCACGAACTGCCCTTCCTTGCCAAGGGCGGTTCCTGCCCGGCCGCTGCCGAACTGATGGACCGCCTTGCTGAGGAAAAGACCGCCCACAGCCGTGCCCGCAGCCAGTTGGCCTACGCACTGCTGTGTGAGCTTTCTGACGCCGACAGTGCCGCGTCCGCCCTGCCGCCGCTGGTGCAGGCCGCCATTGAGGACATCCGCGCAAACTACGCGGGCCTTTACGGCGTGGAGGAGCTGAGCGAACGGCTGGGCGTGTCCAAGAGCCATCTGGTGCGCACCTTTACCGCAGCCATTGGCGTGCCGCCGGGCAAATACCTCACCACGGTGCGCGTTGAAGCAGCCCAGCGGCTGCTGCTCCACCGGGAGTACACACTGGACGTGGTAGCCAGCCTGTGCGGCTTTTCCGGTGCCAACTACCTGTGCCGGGTGTTCAAAAAAGAAACCGGCCAATCCCCCGCACAGTGGCGGGCAATGGCCGGTCACGCCGCGCAGAGTGGGCTTTCGCCCGAGGAATCTCTGCGCGAACAGGAGCTTTATATTTAAAGGCTATGCGGTCTGCTTTTTACCGCGCAGCAGCAAAAACAGGGTCAGCACTGCGGTGAGCAGTTCCGATGCCGGGAACGCTGCCCACACACCATTCATGCCAAACAGGCGGCTCAGCACCAGCGAGCAGACCACGATGGCCACCATGCCGCGGCAGATGGAGGTGACGGAAGCTTCCACCGGGCGGTTGGTCGCGCTCAGATAGCCTGCCGCCACGATGTTGAACCCGGCAAAGAAGTAGCCCACAAAGTACAGCCGCATGCCCATGTGGGCAAACTGCGCCATCTGGGTGGAGTTCTCGCTGTTGAACACGCCCACCAGCGCATCGGTAGCACCAAAGATGATGCCGTACAGCACCGCTGCCAGCACCAGTGCGGTGCAGCTGCCCAGGATGAGCAGCTTTCTGGCACCGGCCTTGTCGCTTTTTCCGTAGCACTCGCTCACCAGCGGCTGTGCACCCTGTGCTACGCCGTTGAAGATGGCCGTTGCCACCAGCGCAAAGTTCGCCACCACGCCATAGGCCGCCACCGCCACATTGCCCGCCAGACCCAGCAGCAGGAAGTTGAATACGGTGGTGGTAACGCCGGAGGACATCTCACCCACAAAGCCGGAAATGCCAAGCTGGCAGCTCTGGCCCAGCAGCCTTGCCGAGGGGCGCTGGCGCACGAACTGCACGCCGTTCTTCTTTTTAAAGAAGTGGCGGCTGCAGATGGAAATGCTGATGATGGGAGACACGGCGGTGGCCAGCGCCGCACCGGCCAGCCCCAGACCCATGGGAAACATGAAAATATAGTCGAACACCACATTGAACAGGCTGCTGCTCAGGGTAGCCACCATGGCAAGGGAGGGGTCGCCGTCGTTGCGCACAAAGGCCGACACGATATAGTTGCACATGAAGAAGGGCGTGAACATAAGGAAGATGCGGGCATACGGGATGCCCAGTGCCATGATCCCCGCGTCACCGCCCATCAGCCGCAGAAGGCCGCCGGGCGCAAAAATGCCCACCAGCAGGAACGGCACGCTGAGCACACAGGCGCAGAAGATGGCATTGGAAAAATAGCGCTGGCAGCGCTCGTCTCCCTGCGCCTTGAGGATGGCATAGCGGGTGGCCGCGCCAAGGCCGACCATGGAGCCGACGGCAAAGATGAAGTTGTAGACCGGCAGGCAGAGGTTGAGCAGGGTAACGCCGTCGGTGCCCGCCGCCTGCGAGATGAAATAGGTATCGGCCAGAATGTAGCACGAGGTGCCCAGCAGGCCGAAGATATTCTGTGATACATATTTAAAGAACTGTTTTGTCAGGTTCATCCAAGTTCCCTTTCATGGCATTTTTTACGCATACCGGCATATTTTAGCACACCCCAAAATGCAAGTCAACACAAAAACGCCCTGTACCGCGCAAAAAAGCATTGACAGCCCGGGCTCTGGCCCTTACACTGGGAGCGGTCACAAAATCATCCCCCTCGCCGGGGGAAGTCTTTTATTACCAGCATCTTAATTTGGGAGGTTCTCTATGTCCGGCAGCACACTGTTTTCCATTGGCGAAGCACTCATCGATATGATCCCGTCCAGGGTGGGCTGTTCTTTTGACGAGGTTCCCTCGTTCAGCCCGCGCACTGGCGGCGCACCGGCCAACGTGTGCGCCGCCTTTGCCCGGCTGGGCGGCAAAAGTGCTTTTCTGAGCCAGCTGGGCGACGACCCCTTCGGCCACAAGATCGCCCGGGAGCTGGAAGCCTGCGGCATCGACCTCTCCCATCTGGCCTTTACCGATAAGGCCAGCACGGCCCTTGCCTTCGTCAGTCTGGAAGAGGACGGCAGCCGCACCTTCAGCTTCTACCGCAAACCCTCGGCGGACCTGCTTTATTCTCCGGAGCAGATCGACCCGGCATGGTTCGCCGATGCCTTTGCCCTGCATTTCTGCAGTGTCTCGCTGGTGGACAGCCCCATGCGCTACGCCCACCTTGCGGCCATCTCCGCCGCACGCGAAGCTGGTGCTATCGTCAGCTTTGACCCGAACCTGCGCTTCCCCCTCTGGCCGGACCGCGACATGCTGCGCGGGACCGTGCTGCAGTTCCTGCCGCTTTCCAACATCCTCAAAATTTCGGATGAAGAGCTGGAATTTCTCACCGGCACTGCGGACATCGAAGCCGCCCTGCCGCAGCTGCTTGTGGGTGATGTGCAGCTGGTGGTCTACACCTGCGGCAGCAGCGGTGCCCACGCCTATACCCGCACCGCCCACGGCTTTTCCCCCTGCCGGAAAGTCCGGGCTGTGGACACCACCGGCGCAGGCGACGGCTTCATCGGCTCGTTTTTGTGGCAGCTGGAACGTGACGGCGTAACGCGGAACAAGCTGGAAAAGCTGAGCAAAACAAAGCTGAACGAATACCTTGCGTTTTCCAATCAGTTCTGCGGCATCAGCGTGCAGACGAATGGTGCCATCGACAGCTACCCCACCCTTGACCAGATGCAGTAAAGGATGCAAAAAGCCCCGCGTCCAGCACCGCAGAGCTTCTTTTCTATTTACAATTTGTAGTATTGCGTCGCTATATTCCAGTTTTGTCCTGTTTCCGACATCTTTTCTGCCGGTTTAAGATTTGTTTATCCTTTGTACAAGCCTTGTTCTTATTCTCTGCCCGGTTCCATGATACCATAAGGGCAAGAACAACAAGCAGGGAGGCTTTATCCATGTCCTTTGAATTTACCCTTCTGGATGCCTTGCAGGCTCTGCGCTGTCCGGTGCTGGATGCACTGGCGGTGTTTTTCGATCAGGCCGGTGCCCGCGGCGAGATCTGGATCGCCTTCACGGCGGTGCTGCTGGCGTTCCGGCGCACCCGCCGGGCCGGGCTGGCCATGGCGCTGGCGCTGGGGCTTTATATGCTGGCGGGCCACTGCGCCTTAAAGCCGCTGTTCGCACGCCCGCGCCCCTGCGACCTCCGGCCGGAGATGCTCACGCTGGTGGCCCGGCCGCATGGCTGGTCCTTCCCTTCCGGACACACGGCCTCCGCCTTTGCCGCTGCCTTTGCGCTCTGGCTGCAGAACCGCAGGCTCGGCGTCCCGGCTCTTGTGCTGGCCGGGTTCATCGGCTTTACGCGGATGTACCTGTATGTACATTTCCCCACCGACATTCTGGGCGGCGTGGCACTGGGCCTTGCAGTGGGGGCCTGCGGCTCTCTGCTGGCAGATAAAATCAGCAACAAATGGGCGAAACACAGCGAAGTAAAACGAGCTGTATAAACTGATTTCGTCTCGCACTCGTTCTCGCTTTGCTTTTTGCATTCAGATGAAGTATATCGCTTCGACCCTATCCGTGAAAAAGAGCCTCGGAAAAATCCGCAGATTTTTCCGAGGCTCAACTAATTATAATAGAATTTCCGCTAAAACAGCCAAAGCGCACGCGGCGGCTATTCCCAATCGTTCTCTTGCATTCAGGTAAAAACAAAAGCAGCCAGCACCGTGGAAAGGAGGATAAAGCGGTGCTGGCTGCGGTATGAGAACTCCCGAACTTTGCGGTGGATCAGGAGGGATTTGGTAGTCTGTCCGCCGCCCGGGCTATTGCCTGGCATGGGACGGGGGACAGTGTTTTAATAAGGATCTGCTGAGTCGTGCCCAAAGCACCGGCCCCCGCAGATGAAAGCCCTTGTCGACTTTTGGGAGGTGTCTTTGCATCTCCCTGACTGCACCCTTATACTACCAGACAATCGTGGCATTTCTTTGTGGAGTTTTTGAACAATTTGCAAATAGATTTTACTACGATGAAAATGGCAGTGTGTTACCCAGATAAGACGAGCGAATACGAAGCAGATGCCGGATGCCGCAACCCGTACTCGTGTCCGATGAGGAAACCACCGGCCGACAGCCTACTCTACCACGCAAAAGCAGCCGCACCTTGCGATGTGGCTGCTTTTTGCTTATGTGAGTTCTTCTTGTTTTGTGATGGGGATCATCACTTCTTAGCCAGAGCGCGCTTGCCCAGAATATAGGTAGCCACGAAACCCAGAACCACAGCTACGACCATCACGATGATGGAGACGATCAGGTTGTAACTGGAACCGGTAGGATCGATGTAAGCCGGGATGCTGATGAAGCCCGGGGTAGAGATAACATACTGAGTCATACCTAGGATGCCGGCCAGCAGGCCGCCCACACCGCCGCCGATCATAGCACCGATCAGGGGGTAGGTCTTGGTAAACAGCACGCCGTAGACGCCCGGCTCGGTGATGCCGCACAGCGCGGTGATGCCGGCGGAAACACTGACGGATTTTTCTTCCACCTTGTCAGACAGCAGAGCAGCAGCAAGGCAGGCACCGCCGACGGCCACATTTGCGGGAGCCATGCCGGTGCAGACCAGCGGGTCAGAACCAACCGCAGCCAGTAGGGCGAAGACGACGGGGTAAGTAGCGTTGTTCATACCGAAGAACACCATCAGCGGGGTGGTGATGCCAATGATCATGACGGCCAGAGCGGGCACGGCCTGATACAGAGCGTAGACGCCGTCTGCCAGCCAGGTGCCCATGGTGTTGCCGATGGGGCCCAGAACGATCAAGGTGACAGGCACCGTGATTAGGATAGTGACCAGCGGGACAACGATGGTTTTGAGGAACACCGGGATGTGCTTTTGCAGGAACTTGTAGACCACGCTCATGAACAGCACGCCCAGGATGACCGGGAACACTGTGGAGTTATAGCTGATGGCCTGCACAGGAATGCCGAAGAAATCCAGACCTTCGGCACCATTGATGCTGGAGTACAGCAGGACAGCCCCCAGGAATGCGCCCAGGAAGCCGTTGGACTTCAGACGGGCAGCGGCAGAGAATCCGATGAAGATGGGCAGGAAGTAGAAGGTAGCCTGATTGATAGCGTAAATGATGGTGTAGGTGCCGGATTCAGCTGAGACACCGAAGACATTGGTGAGCAGTGAGAGCACTGCACCGGTCAGGCCGCCTGCAACCAGCACCGGGATGATCGGGCTGAAGGTGCCACCGATGAAGGAAAGAATAGCGTTGCCGATATTGCCGTGATCCTGTGCCAGATCCTTGGCTGCAGCTTCAGCATCCTCAACGCTGCCTCCAGCCTTGATGCCGTCGATCTTGATGGCCTCGGCGTACACATCGGGCACATCCTGACCGATGACCACCTGATATTCGCCGTTCTGGATGATAACATTCAGCACGCCGGGCACCTGCTTGACAGCATCGGTATCAAACTTGGATTTGTCCCGCAGCACAAGGCGCAGACGGGTCATGCAGTGAGTGACGCTGGCAATGTTGCCCGCTCCGCCGGCTTTCTCGATGATGCCAGCCGCCAGAGCCTTATAATCTTTCTTTGCCATTATTCCAGCATCTCCTTTCCCCAGTCCTGACCGTTGGAGCGGATCAACTTGGAGTACCAGTAGAAGGAGTCCTTCTTGATGCGCTTCATGGACAGATCGTCGATGCTCTTGGCTGCGTTCTGCTCCTCATCGGTGGTGTCGATGTACACCAGACCATAGCGCTTTGCCATGCCGTTGCCAGTGGACAGCAGGTCGGTGAAGGACCAAGGGTTGTATGCAATGACCTCGCAGCCGTCCTCGATGGCCATGCCCAGCTGGTAGATGTGCTCACGCAGGTAGTCGATACGAGCCTGATCGTGCACATAACCGTTGGCATCCTTGGTCTCGTGGGCACCGTAGCCGTTCTCGGTGATCATCATGGGCAGGTGATAGTGATCCCACAGGTAGCGCATCTCATAGCGCAGGCAGATCGGATCGATCTCCCAATCCCAGTCCGTGTACTCTACATAGGGGTTGCGGGTCAGTGCATAGCGGCCGGGCTCCACGGGGAACACCATCTGGCCCTTGATGCCGTTCTTGTTCAGTAAGTAGTCCTGCTGCTTTGCGTCGTGGGGTGCAAACTTTGCGGTGTTGCTGCGGTAGCAGTTGACGGCGATGAAGTCGATCTTTGCGTTCTTCATCAGCTCAGCGTCGCCGGGCTGCATCCCGATGTCGATGTCGTTTTCTTTCCAGTAATGCTTGATGAAATTGCTGTACTCGCCGTAGACGTAGGTATCGATCCAGAACTTTTCGGTGAACTCTTCGGCGTTCATGGCCGCGATCTGATCCTCGGGACGGCAGGTCTCGGGGTAGATAGGCACACAGCCGGGCACAGGGCCGATCTTGCCGCCCTCCACCATCTCGTGGCAGGCATTGACAGCCTTGGCGTGGCACAGGTTCATGATGTGGTTGATCTTCCACTGATCCTTGAACCAGTCCTCACAGCCCTTGCTGACGCCCAGCCAGTGGCCGTAGCAGATCTGCATATTCTGCTCGTTCAGGGACAGCCAGTATTTGACCCGGTCACCAAAGTTTTCAAAGCAGACGCGGCAGTAGTGCTCAAAAGCGTCCACGGTGGCGCGGTTCTTCCAGCCGCCCAGCTCTTCGTCCACCCACACGGGAAGATCGTAATGGTACAGGGTAACGATGGGCGTGATCTTATGCGCCACCAGTTCATTGATCAGGTCATTGTAGAACGCCACACCCTCGGGATTCACCTTGCCGTCCGAACAGGGAATGATACGGGACCAGCTGATAGAGAAGCGGTAGCTGGAGAAGCCGCACTCGGCCATCAGGGCCACATCTTCCTTGTAGTGGTGATAGTGGTCGGCCGCATAGGTGTTATCCGCATAGGGCTTTTTGGTCTTGGAGTTCAGGTCGATGATAGCAGGAGTGCGGCCGCCGTCGGCGACGCCGCCCTCCACCTGCCAGGCTGCACTGGAAGCGCCCCACATGAAATTATCCGGGAATTGGGGATTGTGTCCGTAGTACATAGATTTTCGTCCTTTCCATGCTTTTGATTTTCGTTTCTGCCGTCGCAGAATTCCCACGCGCAGGTCATTTTTTCTTGCACCATCATAATAGCACAGTCCGGACGAAAAATGGGGTTCGCAAAGCGGACCCCATTTGGATGGTTACATAATTTATTTTTGGTTTTCTGTGCAGGTCCACGATTCATGCCGTCATTCTGCACATCTTTGCACCCGCATTTTTTGCGAATCCGACAAAGACGGTTCAGAAATTGGACCCTGTAACAGGTCACGCTCACGATATTTCTGTACATAGTAGCTGTAAAGAATATCAAAAAAGTAGGTCATGCCGTACTGCGAATACACCGTGCGGGCGTTGGAATTATCCTTTTCGCTCAGATAGATCACCTGATCATAACTTGCCCACAGACGCTTTTCGTGGTTGACCGTCACCAGCACCTTATAGGCCTTGATCTTTCGGGTCACAGGCTCCATCAGGGTGGCAAAGTTGCCGGTAGCCGATACCGTGATGAGCAGGTCATCCGAGGTCAGCTCTTCCAGATATTCCAGCATATAGTGCGCATCTGACACGATTTGTACCAGCTTGCCCATGACCACCATGGACTGCTGGAAGCTGCGTGCCGCCATACCGGAGAAATCCGAAGTGAACAGTACCACATGACGGCTGGCGTGGATGCTCTCGGCCAGCTTGTCCATCACCGCCGGGGTGGCAAGGCGGTTGATCTCCGCCATCATCCCTTCGATGGTGCTGGAAAGATACTCCTTATAGTTCGGGCGCACGCTGTAGCCAATGAAGTAGTTGCACTGGCGCTGCCACTCGTCTGCCTCGGCTTTCATATCCGAGAAGTTATCAAAGCCGATAGACTGGCAGAACCGCCGGATGCCGCTGCGAGACACATAGCAGGCGTCCGCTACATCGTAGATGTTCAGATCGCGCAACTGGTCGAAATGGTAAAGAAAATACTGCGCCAGCACATAATATGGGTCTTTCGGCTCACTCTCGTTCATCACAGCCAGAAGAGCCGTCATCAGGCTGAATGCAGTATTTTTCATGGTTTTCTCCTTCTCCGTTCTGTCCGCTTACTGCGCCCCGAAAAAATCCTTGGCGATGTCGGCGCTGCGCTTGGCATCTTTGGCGTACCAGTCCGCGCCGATCTTCTCGGCATATTCCGGGGTCAGCACGGCACCGCCCACCATGATCTTGCAGTCCAGGCCCGCTTCGTGCAGGGCGGCGATGGTCTCCTCCATGCTCTTGAGGGTGGTGGTCATCAGGGCGGAAAGGCCCACCAGATGCACATTCTTTTCCCGCACGGTGTTCACCACCGTCTCCACCGGCACATCACGGCCCAGATCGATCACCTCAAAGCCGTAGTTTTCCAGAATGACCTTGACGATGTTCTTGCCGATGTCGTGCACGTCGCCCTTGACGGTGGCCAGCACGATGCGGCCCTTGCTGGCGCTGCCCTCGCCCTTCTGGGCAATGACATTCTTGATCTCCTCAAAGGCGCTCTGGGCCGCACTTGCGGCCTGCAGCAGCTGCGGCAGGAACAGCGTGCCCTTCTCGTACTTTGCGCCCACGATGTCCAGCGCCGGGATCAGTGCTTCGTCCACCACTTCCAGCGGCTGCTTTTCGGCCAGCAGTGCCTTGGTCTGGGCGGCAGCATCACCCTTCAGGCCCTTTTCCACCGCCTTCATCAGGCCCGCATAAGGGCCGGTAAGCTCTGCGCTCTCAGCGGATGCCGAAGCCGCAGGCACCACCTGCGCGGCCTGCCGGATGGCTGCGGACGCAGGCACACGGTCGGCATACCGCTCAATGTACTTGGTGCTCTGCGGATCGCGGTTGGTCAGCACATTGTAAGCATACACCGCCGCCATCATCTCCTCGCTGGAAGGGTTCATGATGGCAAGGTCCAGCCCGGCGTACATGGCCATGGTGAGGAAGGTGGTGTTCAGATAGGGGCGGCAGGGCAGGCCGAAGCTGATGTTGGACACACCCAGAATGGTGCGCACCCCCAGCTCCTTTTTGCAGGCTTCCAGTGCCTGCACGGTGGCCAGAACGTCCTTCTGCTGGGCGCTGGCGGTCAGGGTCAGGCAGTCGATGTAGATGTCCTCCCGCGGGATGCCGACGGCAAGGGCCGCCTCCGTGATGCGGCGGGCAATGGCCACACGATCTTCGGCGGCAGGCAGGATGCCCCGCTCATCGATGGCAAGGCCCACGATGGCCGCACCGTACTTTTTGCACAGAGGCAGAATCGCGTCCAGCTTTTCCTGCTCGCCGTTGGTGGAGTTGACGATGGGCTTGCCGTTGTACACACGCAGACCGTTTTCCAGTGCCTGCACATTGGAGGAATCCAGCTGCAGCGGCAGGCTGGTGACGCTCTGCAGGGCCTTGACCACCTTGGGCATCAGGGCAGGTTCGTCCACACCGGGCGCGCCCACGTTCACGTCCAGCACCTGAGCCCCGGCTTCCACCTGACTGACCGCCTGCTCCAGAACATAGTTCATATCCTCTTCCCGCAGTGCCTGCTGGAAGCGCTTTTTGCCCGTGGGGTTGATGCGCTCACCCACCACCGTGATACCGTCCACATTGACAAGGTCCACCGGCGTGCAGAGCACCGAGGGCATTTTGTGGGCCGGACGGCCGGGTACGCAGCCTGCAAAGACGCTGTTCAGCAGCTTGATGAACTCCGGCGTGGTGCCGCAGCAGCCACCCGCCGCAAACAGATTCAGCTCCCGGTAGGGCTTCATTTCCATGGCGAAGAGCTGCGGGGTGATATCGTAGCCGCTGCCGTCGGCCCGGGGCAGGCCCGCATTGGGCTTGACGAACACCGGGAAATCGCCGGGCACAGCCTCTGCCAGACGCTTTGCCATGGGGAAAATCTCCTTGGGGCCCAGTGAGCAGTTGATGCCCACCGCGTTGGCACCCAGACCACAGGCGGTCACGCCGAAGCTTTCCACCGTGCAGCCCGTAAAGGTGCGCCCGCCGGCTTCAAAACTCATGCTGGCCAGAATGGGCAGAGTGCTGTTTTCCTTTGCGGCCAGCAGAGCGGCTTTCAGCTCGTAAAGGTCGGTAAAGGTCTCGAAGAAAATAAGGTCGGCCCCGGCGGCAGCGCCTGCCCGGACGATGCGGGCATACTCGCTCACCGCATCCTCAAAGGCCAGCGTTCCGCTGGGTTCCAGCAGTTCTCCCAGCGGGCCGACATCCAGCGCGGTCAGGGCACCGTAGGGCGCACAGGCGCGCTTGCAGTTGGCGATGCCCGCCGCAATGATCTCTTCCAGACTGTATGCGCTGCCCGCCAGCTTGTGGGCCGATGCGCCAAAGGTATTGGCGTTGACGATGCGGCTGCCCGCAGCGGCATACTTGGCATGGATGCTCTCGATCAGCTCCGGATTGGTGATGTTCAGCTCCTCCGGCTTTGCACCCAGCTTCAGGCCCGAAGCCTGCAGCATGGTGCCCATGCCGCCGTCCAGCAGGACGGTATTGCTCTGTTTGAAAAGTTCACTCGCTTGCACAGGTCTTTCCCCTCTTTCTATACTCACACCGGGTGCGCAGCACGCAGTGGCCGCACCCGGCCAGTTTTCCCTTTACCGGGTGGCCGCTGACCCCCAGAATGGCCGTCACGCTCTTGCGCGGGGTCATCAGGTTGGTATCGGTCACACACAGGCCCGCCCGGCGCACCGTATCCAGCGCGTTTGCCACCAGCGGCTGTACTGCAATATCCCAGTCACCGTAGCCGGGCGAAAACCGCCCGGTCAAATACTTTCCCTCTTTTGCGGCCCACTGGCGCAGCTCTGCTTCGGCTGCGTCTGCGGCCTGCTCGGCCAGCGCGCTGCCCAGTGCGTCGGACGCAACGCCCGCCGCGATATCTCCCACACCGGCACGGCGGATCTGTGCATCCACGCCGGGGCCAAGGGTCACGGCCAGCAGCACCGCCTGCGGGCAATTTTCCAGATGCTTCATCACATCCCCACCCCGCAGGATGCCTGCTTCGGCAAGGGCAGCCGTGTCCGCTTCCAGCCAGACCGCCCGGGGCGTTGCCGCCGCCAGCAGCGGCATGGCGCATGTTTCCAACAGGGTCATGGTGCGGTCGTCCGGTTCCCCTCTGGCCCCGAAATACCGCGCTGCCTGTGCTGTATCGATCGCCGCCGGTTTTGCCAGCACCAGCGGCTGCGGTGCACCGATCATCCGCCACACCTCCTTGCTTTTTTGAAATAAAGTGGTCTTAAGTATACCGCACCTGTGGGATTTTATCAATCCCGCAGAGCGGCGGATAAAAGAAAACTCCCTCAGTCACAGCTCACGCCGTGCCAGCTCCCTCAAGGAGGGAGCCTCTGTCGAAAAGGTAAGCTTTTCGGTTTTGCCAAAGGCCCCATCCCAGAGGGGGCTGTCTGTGAAGCAGACTGGGGGAGTTCGTTCTTTATTTGATGCAGCTGGAACAGGGCGTATAGCCTGCTTCCACGGCTTCCTGATAGCTGGAGAAGAGGATCTGGTTCTTCTCTGCCGGCAGGTTCGGGCAGGTAGGCAGATGGAACTTTTTGCTGTTCACATTGCCAATGTACGCCTGCTGGGCCGTGCTGGATGCCGCCGGGTCGGTGGGGTTCAGCGCGGAATCTGCCGCAAAGTGCTCGGTGCCCACGGTGTAGTTCTGGCCGTCACTGCCAATGGTGATGGTGCCCTGCAGGTCGGTGCGGTACACATCCACCCCGGCATCCCGCAGGATGCTCAGCGTTTCCTCGTGCGGGTGGCCGTACTTGTTGTTCACGCCGCAGGAGATAATGCCCATTTCCGGCAGCACCGCGTTCAGGAAAAGGTAGCTGGTGGAGGTGCTGGAACCGTGGTGGCCCACCTGCAGCACATCGGCCCTGAGGTTCGCGCCGCTGTTCACAAGGTCGGTCTCCGCAGTCTTTTCCATGTCGCCGGTCAGCAGGAAGCTGGTGGAGCCGTAGTCGATGCGCAGCACAATGGAGGTATCGTTGGTGTCGCTGTACTGTGCCACCGGGCCAAGCATGGTCACAGTAGCGCCGCCCAGCGGCCACATCGTGCCCACGGCGGGCACCTCTACCTGCAGGCCCTGCTGTTGGGTGTACTTGACAAAATCCTGAAAGCACTTGGTGGAGGCATCGGCCACCGGGCTGTACACATGGTACGCCGGGAAGTAGGCCAGTGCGGCAGCCAAGCCGCCTACATGATCCTCATGCGCGTGGGAGCAGAACACATATTCCAGCTGTTCCACCCCCTGACTCTGCAGGTAAGAGACGATGAGATTGCCGTCGTCCACATTGCCGCCGTCGTAGAGCATGAACTGTCCGTCGCATTCCACCAGCACACTCAGCGCCTGACCCACATCGATGAAATGCACCTCCAAGGGTGCGTCCACCGTATCCACAGCCGCCGCAGCAGAAGCGGATGGGTTCGGCACTACATCGGCGCTTCCGCCCGGGACGGACGGCAGCCCGCTGCAGCCCGCAAGGCTCAGCACCAGTGCGGCGGCAGCGGCCAGCGCAGCAAGGCGCTGCCACAGGCCTTTCTTAGGCGCGTTTACTTTTTCTTCTTTCCAGTTTTCCACGTTGTGTTCTCTTTCTGTTGATCGTTTTTTGGCTTGCGCGCGGGTGCCGAATGGGGCGCAAAGCGTGCGCCGGGGCTGGGCGCACGGCCTGTCGGTGCAGCGGCACGGCTCTGGCCGTGGGCAGGCTTGCCGTTATGGCCCTTCTGGTTCGGGCGCACCGTATAGGTGCCGTCATTGTGGATCGTCACATCGGCGGCTTCGGCCCGGCGGGCAGAGCGCTGCACGGCGCGGCGGCCTACGGCGGGCACCAGCAGGGGGATCAGGTCCTCCCGGTGGGTCATCTTCAGCGCCTTGACTACCTTCTCGGCGTTGCGAGGCTCGTAGTATTGCAGCAGCGCCCGCTGCAGCGCCTTGCCCTCGGGGGTCTTTTCCACAAACACCGGCTTCAGGGTGTAGGGGTCAAGGCCGGTGTAGAACATGCAGGTGCTCACAGTGCCGGGGGTGGGGTAAAAATCCTGCACCTGTTCCGGGCGCATGTGGTTTTTATAAAGATATTCTGCCAGATAGACCGCATCCTTGAGGGTGCTGCCCGGGTGACTGGACATCAGATAGGGCACCAGATACTGCTTTTTGCCGGCCTTTTTGCTCAGCTCATAGAATTTATCCTTGAACTTGTTGAAGGTCTCGATGGGCGGCTTGCCCATGTAGGCCAGCGTGTTGGGGGCACAGTGCTCCGGAGCCACCTTCAGCTGGCCGGACACATGGTACTCTACCAGTTCCTTGAAGAAGGTGTCGTCCGGGTCGGCCATCAGGTAGTCGAACCGGATACCGCTGCGGATGAACACCTTTTTCACGCCCGGCAGCTCCCGCACCCGGCGCAGGATCTTCAGGTAGTCGCTGTGGTCCACGATCATGTGGGAGCAGGTGGTGGGGGCAAGACAGTGCTTGCCGCCGGTGCACATGCCCCGCAGCATCTGCTCCCGGCAGGAGGGAAAGCGGAAGTTTGCGGTGGGGCCGCCCACATCGTGGATGTAGCCCTTGAAATCCGGCTCGTGGGTCATGCGCTCGGCTTCTGCCACGATACTGTCCGCGCTGCGGCTGGTGACACGCCGCCCCTGATGCAGCTGGATGGCGCAGAAGTTGCAGCCGCCAAAGCAGCCGCGGTTCTGGATGATGGAGAACTGCACCTCCCGGATGGCGGGCACGCCGCCCATGCTCTCGTAGATGGGGTGGTAACGGCGGGTGTAGGGCAGAGCGTAGACCTTATCCAGCTCCCCGCGCACCAGCGGCTTTGCGGGGATGTTCTGCACCAGATACTTTTCGCTCTGCTTCTGCACGATGATCTGGCCGCTGACCACATCCTGATTGTCCATCTGGATGCGGCAGGCCTTGGCATACGCCGTCTTATCCGACGCCACCTTTTTAAAGCCTGCGCACTCCACGTAGCGCTCGGGCAAATGGTCGAAGTCGGTCATGTAACAGGTGCCGTCCACGTCCGTGATGCTCTCCACCGGTTCCCCGGCGGCAAGGCGGCGGGCGATCTCCACGGTCTGGTGCTCGCCCATGCCAAAGCTGATGATGTCCGCGCCGGAATCCTCGGCGATGCTGGGCAGCACGGTGTCCAGCCAGTAGTCATAGTGGGCAAAGCGGCGCAGGGATGCCTCCAGACCACCTAAGATCACCGGCAGGTCGGGATAGGCCTGCTTGGCAAGGCGGGTGTACACGGTGGCGCTGCGGTCCGGGCGTGCGCCGCCCTTGCCGCCGGGGGAGTATTCGTCCTCGGCGCGGGGGATCTTTGCCACGGAATAGTGGCTGACCATGCTGTCCACGTTGCCGCCGCCGATGAAGAAGCCGTACTTCGGCTTGCCGAACCGCTTGAAGTCCTCGCAGTCGGTGTAGCGTGGCTGGGCCAGCACGCCGATCTTATAGCCCTCGGCTTCCAGCAGACGGCTGATGATGGCAGTGCCAAAGCTGGGGTGGTCCACATAGGCATCGCCGCCCACCACCACAAAGTCCAGCTGCTCCCACCCGCGGGCCTCCATATCGGCCCGGCTGATGGGAAGAAATTCGGTGTAGATCTTAGGGGAAGAGTTGTCCATAATGCTCCTTTTATTGTTAAACCCTCTCAGGCAACGCCTTGCGGCGTTGCCTGATTCCCCCTTTTGTCACTGCGCGACATCTTCCCCCGGAGCGGGGGAAGTCTTTCCTCGAAGGGGGAGCTTTTTGCATCTTTTCATCCAGTTTTTCTTTGAAGGCAGACGATATCTTACCCACTCATAAAGCTCGCCCTTCGGGAGAGCTGGCGCGTCAGCGCCTGAGAGGGTCATTCCTCCGGCTGGTTCATCTGCTGTTCGATCCACTGCTGGCGGCTGATGAGCACTGCACGGGGCTTGGCACCCTCGTAGGGTCCGATGATACCTTTTTGTTCCATCTCGTCCATGATACGGGCCGCGCGGGCGTAGCCCAGCTTGCAGCGGCGCTGCAGCAGGCTGGTGGAGGCCTGACCGGCATCGATGACCACCTCCACGGCCTGCTTGAACATCGGGTCGGTATCGGGATCCTCGTCGGAGTCCGCGCCGCCGCTGCCCTTCTTGCCGTCCTGAATGGCGTGCTTTTCCATAGCTTCGATCATAGCTTCGTCATACTGCACGGTGCCGCTCTGCTTGATGAAGTCCAGCACACGGCTGATCTCCTCATCCCGCACGAAAGTGCCCTGAATACGGGTAGGCTTGGGCGCACCCACGGGCATGAACAGCATATCACCCATGCCCAGCAGCTTTTCGGCACCGGAGCCGTCCAGAATAGTGCGGCTGTCCACCTGACTGGACACTGCAAATGCGATGCGGCTGGGGATGTTGGCCTTGATCAGGCCGGTGATCACGTCCACGCTGG
>ENA-ORUF01002372-ORUF01002372.1-human-gut-metagenome-genome-assembly--contig:-NODE-2372-length-16602-cov-2.521243_pt1 | contig 16602 bp, 10 predicted proteins | sample MGYA00242077_ERZ509203 | MGnify/ENA primary metagenome ERZ509203 (study PRJEB26280, sample SAMEA2338834) | human gut metagenome | biome: human gut; feature: human-associated habitat; material: faeces... | reverse complement strand
TGGATCGTCAGTCGGCTGGATGCCGCGGAGAATATTTTTATATTCAGTATAAGCCCCGAATCGCATTTTCTAATTATAAGAAAGGATGTTGTTTTATGAAGAAAAAAGTGATTTCTATGTTACTGGCTGTTTCTATGATTTCTACTTCTCCGATTTATGCCGCGGAATTTTCAGATGGAAACAGTGTTGTTGTGAATGATGCTGGTACTGTAAATGGAACGGATGCCGATTCTGCAGATTCCGCGGAGGTTCCGGATACTACTTTATTTTCTTCTGATGCTGTCGATGGTGCGGGTGTTGTTAATGACAGTGTGGACGCTGGAGAGGATTCCGCGGAGAATGCTTTCTCTGACCAGGAGGTTCCGGATGTGGATGATGGATCAGGTAGTGGGGTGGATGCCGCGGAAGTAAACGTAGCTCCAAACGGAGTTTATGATTATAAATCTGATTTAACATCTTATAAAGTAAATGCTGTAGACCGAGCTGTTTCACAGATTATTTCAGAAACTGGGATAACAAGTCAGAATACAGATTTAGAAAAAATTTCTATGATTATGGCGTGGTTTAAAAAGAACACTTCTTATAGCAATGAAGAGGAAACGGGAAATCAGAATCCGTATGGTTCTTTAGTTTTAAGAAGGGCTGTATGCGGAGGTTTTGCCGCTGGGCTTTCAACAATATTAACTAAAATGGGAATTGTGAATTATGTTAGAAGAGGTAATGACGCCGAAAATAATGGTCATGCCTGGGTAGAGGTAAAATTAAATAATACTTTATATATTCTCGATGCAACGGCTCGCTATATTCCTGGTAGTTTTTTGGAAAACTATGATGGCTACTGGTTTAAAGATGTCAGAGAGACAAATGACCATATACATTGCGGAAATACATATTCCTGCAAAGGAATTCCTGCTTCTGGAATAGAATACATTGGAGCAAATGGTAATAGTTTGTATGTTAATACAAATGCAGGCTATTATGTAAATGACGGGACTGGATGGAAGCCGGCGTCTGAGATTCCAGGTCAGCTTTATGGATCTTCCATTGTTTCTTTCTCAACAGAGATAGAAAGCATCATTGGAGATGGAAATCTTGTCAAGGATCCTATCTTAAGCGGTAGTACCCGTACTACCAGGTTTTATATCTCTAATCCGGGAGCTGCAGAAAGCCAGGAAGCTGCAGAGTCATTAACCTGCAGGGTGGACAACGAACAGATTGCGTCTGCAAAAATAACGGCAAGAGGTAAAGGATGGGTGGATGTAACAGTAACGGGAAGATCTGCCGGAACAGCTACTTTAAGTGTATCTGCTCCGAATGGAGTTACCGGTACGCTTCCAATAACGGCTTCAAATGCCTCCGTTTCAAAAGCTCCTGTGATCCAGGCTTTTGTAAAGAAGAATTTTTCATATGTATATTTGAAATGGAATCTCACTAAAGATGTCCTGGACAATGCGAACAGTATGGGATATCAGATCATGGTGGGCGATCCGAAAACCGGAGAGTATACTTTGGATAATGATGTAAGATTAGATGAGTCGGATTTCAAAAAAGATTATTTTGCATCTGCCACGATAGGATTTGGTGATACGAAAAAAGTGAAGGTTCGTCTCTATGAAAAACTGGACGACGGAACCATATCTTATGGAGATTATTCAAATGAGCTGACAGTTTCTACTACACCTGGATATGTCAGAATGAAATCCGTTTCTATGAAAAACAACAAGGCATACCTGAAATGGTCTAAATCAGAAAATGCTGACGGATATGTAGTCTACCGCAGGATTGGAAAAACCGGAAAGTATAAAAAGATTAAGACCATTAATTCCGGAAATACCTTAAAATACACAAATTCAAAATTAACCTATGGTAAGAAATACTGCTATAAGGTTAAGGCTTTTCATGTAACCCCGGAAGGAAAAAAACTCTACACGAACTGGTCTAATGTCATAAGCCGTACTTGTAAATAAAGAAAAAAAGTGAATTCGAATTCACTTTTTCGGAAAAAGAGTATCAGAGATGGTACTCTTTTTTTTATTTTTATCATATTAGATTCGTCCATTCTATGATGAGGTTTATGTAAAGCTTTAGGTATGTGGGAGTTATTCCCCAAAATACTGATTTTAAAAGCGTTAAAATGTAAAAATCATTTTTTTTCTTTTTAATCATATTATCCTTGTCCAAATTATGGATAAGAAATCAGAAAGGAGGTTCCGGCGGATGAGACATAAAACTGGCTCACCGCCACATGACAAAACTGCGTTTGCCATGGGAGCCCTTTGGGGAAATAAGTCACCGCCGGTACGATTTATTGGCGGAAAAGTGAAACTTATTTTTTGGAAAGGAGCTCTTTATGGAAAGAAAGAAGAAAAGCGCGCTGTGTAACAAGGTGATTTCCTTGTTTACATCTCTTCTTATGGTACTTAGTACCATTATTGGGTATATCCCTACTTCTGCAGTCAGTGTTTCCGCTGCAGACAGCTATCCGTTACAGGAGATCTCTTCCGGAACCAAGCTTAAATCTATTAAGACTGATTATAATCCGGAAAGAGATATTCTTATTAGTCCTACACCGGACAAAATATCCGGTTATTCGACAAATGATGATTTTGATAAAAAGAAGGATGGTTCTTTATGGAAAGACAAATCCGGAAGATATCTGCGTATCAGGACAAAGTCCGGGTTTGCAGAATTTCATGGTAAACAGTGGGATGTTGAGGAAAGTAAATTCCATCCAACTATTACTTATTACAAGGCCGGATATGACAAGAAAAACAAACAGTATTACAACCTGACTATGCGTGTTGAAAAATACGAATCTGACGGTTATATCTGGTACATGGCTGACAGCAGTACGAGGGATAAACAGTATTCCAAGATTACCACAAAACCGGAGTGTCCGTATATTTATATTGACACTAAGAAGTCATCTGTTGGTATTTCTGGGTTAAAGAACGTGCAGTGTAGTTTTACCTGGTCTAAATGGACAGAGGACAATGGTTCAGAAGATATCCCAGCTGGACAGGTAGAGAAACTCACTTCTTATATTACTATCAGGGATCTTGATGATGGACAGGCAATGAAAATTGCAGGAAATCAGAAGGGTAAACTTGACGTATATAAACTCAAAGGTTCTAAGTTTATTACCGAGCAGGATGGGTGGTATGTTTCAAAAAGTGGTGAAACAACTTCCCCTAGTGATAAAAAATCATGGATCCAGGCATTATTGACAGGAAGTCCGACATTTATCATGTGGTTCCGTGCCAATGAGCCTAACAAGGTTGTACATGATACCGAATATAACAAGCAGTGGGGAATGCCTGCGAATACCTGTTACAGCTGGAATAAAAACAATGCCGGTATGATCTCTGGCAATTATTTTGAGTATACCGCAGAGTCTCTGATTAATACAGATCCTATTCCTTTAACTCCGACTCCGAAGCCTGATGGTCCTAATGATCCAAACGATCCTTCAATCGAGAAAGTAGTAGTCCAGAAGGGCGGTTCTTACGATGATGCATACAAAGCTGTATCCCCGGAAGATGCCTTTGAGATCAACGATTATGATGATTACGATTATCTGATCAAAACAGCAGGTCCGGGAGCTGAAACAGATTCCTACGAGATCGTGGATACTCTGGAAGACTGTTTGACAATTGATGATACTCATCATATCACTATTACTGATAAGGATGGCACGAACGTGTCCAATGACTTTAATCTCTCGATTAAAGGTCAGACTATTACCGCTTCTGCAAAAGCTGACTATATGAAGTCCAGTGACTTCAAGAAAGCTGATCAGGAGTTTATGGTTCGCCTTACCGTACACAGAATCAAGACAAAAGATGTTTATACCTTTATGGCACCATGGATCGCAAATGATCCGGAGAACACAGGATATACCTTCTATGTTCCGAATGCGTCTACTGTACGGTATCGTGTCAAAGATGCTAAGGAAACAACACAGCTGGATTCTGAGCCATGCTGGGTAACCGATGAGATCAAGTGTAAACTGACAGTGGAAAAAGATGCGAAATATGATGATTGGAAAGTCGGAGATGAAGTATCTTACTCTGTTGAGGTGACTCAGACAAAACAGGATGGATATGCAACAAATGTTGTCGTAAAAGATACTGATATCCCTTCAAGCCTGAAACTGGTGAACAATGGATGGGAAGTATCCGGACCGAACAGCGGAACTATTCCTTCAATGTCTTCTACTGAAGAGGGAAATGGATGGATCCTGACATGTCCGTTACTGCAGTACAATGAGTCAATCAAGATCACATTCAAGTGCATCGCAACAGCGGATTCTAATGGACAGGACTGGATCAATACTGTAACAGCTGAGGCAGATAACTTTACGGATGATGACGGCAGCAGCATTACTGCTTCCGACAGCGCAGAAGTATGGGTAAACAGCCCGGTTCTTACTGTTGATAAGGTAGCTGACCGTTATGAGTATGAAGTAGGCGATACTGTGAATTATACAGTAAGCGTAAAGAATACTGCAGACTATACGATCGCACAAAATGTGGAAGTTTCCGATATTGATATTCCAGAGGGACTGGAGCTTCAGGGTGACCCGACGATCGAGATGGGTGGCGAAGATACATCTATCGGATGGCCGGTTGTAGATGGAACAACAACCATTGCAACAGAAGAGAGAGACAACAATGTGGAAGTCACAAGTGATGGAAACAGCTGGACAATCAATGCGAAATACCTTACATCCAAACAGCCTCTGAATATTACATTCAGCTGCATTGCAACAAAAGCAGCAAACGGTGTGGAAAGCCAGAACGTTGTATCTGCAACAGCAGACAATTTCTTAAGCCTTGATGAAAATCAGGAACCGCAGACCGCACAGGATGATGCAGAAGTTTATGTAAACACCGCTTACTTTGACATCGAGAAAACATCCGATGCATACGAATGGCAGGTAGGTGATCATGTACCGTTCAATATCACAGTCAAGAACGTGAATGACGAGGGTACACAGGATCTTGCCGATGACGAAAAATATGCAGATGTTGATGAAGGTGAGAAAGAGAAGATCGGTGCCGCAGGCAAAACAGTGGCACGTAACGTGATCATCACTGATAAAGACATCCCTGCAGGATTCAAACTTGATTTTGATTCTGTAGATGTACAGACAGGTGATACATCTAAATCCGTAGAGGATGAGATCGACGAGCAGTTAGCAGCTCTTGATAATGATACGGAACAGTCCATGACAGAAGATGAGATCCTTGCAAATGCAGGTATTGACCTGGATGAGGACGGATCAGATTCTGATGGTGATACAGACCTTGATCTTCCGGAACTGAACGGAGATCAGGATGGAACTGGTGATTCAGGAGATACAGATCTTCCGGATGGAACTAATCCAGAAGAACATGAGCCGACTCCTGCTGAGGAAATGACTGTTACAGGAATCCCGGACAGCTTTGACGACCATGTAGCCGGAACAGCAGATAAGACAAATGACGTGGATGAATCCTTGTGGAATGAAACCGTCACAACTCCTATCACAAAAGAACTGACACAGGTTGGAAACGGCTGGGAATTAAAGATCAGCAACCTTCCGGCAGGAAATGATGTAAATATCAGATTTACCTGCGAAGCACTGGAAGCCGGAAACGGAGCAGAAGGTGTAAACGTTGGTACTGTATCCGCAACAAACGGTATTGAGAAATCAGATGATGCTGAGGCATATATCAACACTGCTGCTTTATCTATTGATAAACAGATGGTAAATAAGTATGCTGCAGGCGGAGAAGAGGATGCTCAGGACGGACGTGAAGGATATGAGTTCCGCGTTGGTGATGATGTTGAATACAAACTGGTAGTTAACAACAACCAGAAAGGTTCCATTGCCAGAAACGTAGTAATTTCCGATACAACCATTCCTGTAGGTATGGAACTGGATGAGAGCAGTATTACTGTTGAAGGTGTTCCGGAAACATATGTGAACCCGGTAGCTGGAACAGACGATCCTGCAAACCAGTTAGATCCTGACCATTACAATGAGACATCCGTAGAACCAGTCAACTACAATGTTGAGCGTGTAAACGGTGGCTTCCAGGTTACTATTGATAACCTTCCTTGTACAACAGGCGATACTCTTAACAACGTGACAACACCGGTTGTTATCACATATCACTGCACACCAGGTTCTATCTTAAACGGATATGAAGTTATCAATACAGGAAAAGCTGCTGCTGATAATGCAAGTGAAGTAAAAGATTCTGAGAGAATCTGGATCAACAGTCCAGAACTCAAGGTGATCAAAGATTCCGACCGTTATGAATACATGGTTGGTGACACTGTCACATATCAGGTAGACGTAACTCAGGAACAGGCAGGATGCCTTGCAAGAGACATTACGATCACTGATGTTATCGACACTGAAGGAGTAAAACTCCAGAAGAATTCCATCGTCCTGATCGACGAAGACGGTAACAAGATCGAGCCGGAAAGTGTTGAAGTAAATGGCAACACATTTACTGTAAACACAGGACGCAACCTGATCAACAATAAGTCCGGATATACCACTGTTGATATGTCCAAGGCTGATGATGAGAAGGGTGACTCCGGATACTTCCAGAACGGTGAATACAACCCGTTAGGAATTGACAAAGAATCCAAACTGACACTTGAATATGCCGTAGAGATCACAGATGAGGATCTTGCAGGACAGAGTATCCATAACACCGTAACTGCCAACTCCAAGGAAAATATCCCTGTAGAGGATGAGCATGAGGTTCTTGTTTACGGACCAGCCCTTGACATTGTTAAGGAATCCGATAAAGTAGAATATCAGGTCGGTGAAAAGGCTCAGTACAAACTGACAATCCGTGAACTTCGCGACAATATCACTGCAAAACAGGTAGTTGTTACCGATACATTCGAAAAGGAAGGCATGAAGATCTCCAAGATCAATGTCCGCCTGAACGGAGAGAAACTTGACGGTGCTGAGATCGAGCAGACAGCAGACAATGCATTCGTGATCAATACAGGAGCAGACCTGACAATCGAAGATAAGCTGGAAGTATTCTATACAGTAGTCTTCACAGATCCATCCCTTCATGATCAGGATATCGTAAACGTTGCAACTGCAAAAGGTGAGAATACTGAGGAAGAGAGACAGGACAACTGTGTCCACATCGTGGATGAGACTCCTGGACTCCAGATCAAGAAATCATCTGATAAGACATCCTACAAAGTAGGCGAAACTGGTCATTATACAGTAGTCGTTAAGAATACTGAAAAAGGCACAACCGCCCGCAATGTAATCATCAAGGATGCCCTTCAGGTAGATGGTGCGAAGATCGTTGAAGGTTCTATCAAGGTTTACAATGATGCAGGCAAACTCATGGATGATGCAGAGATCGAGCATTCCGATACGGATTATGCGATCGCAACAGGTCATGACCTGGAATATAAAGAACAGTTTACTGTAAATTATGATGTTCTGTTTGAGGCTGAGACTCTTGCTGGTAAAGACATCCTTAATGTTGCCAGAGCTACATGTGACAACTTAAGAGTGGAAACCAAAACACCAAGTCCGATCAAACTGGCTAATGGTCTTGAAGTTTACAAGTCCGCAGATCCTGCAACAGGTTCCGTGGTTAAGAACGGAGATACCATCAATTATTCCATCAATGTCAAGAACACATCCAACGATGACATGAAGAATGTCCTTGTAAAGGATATGATCCCTGAATATACGGAGTATGCTTCCAGTGAAGAGCAGGACGGCGTGGTCACAGGCACCAGAACTCTTAATGACAAGCTTTATGCTACATTTGTAATCGAATCCCTTCCGGCTGGAGAGGAGAAAACCGTTTCCTTTGCTGTAACTGTAACAGATGCACCACAGGAAGCAATGATCCTCAATGTAGCCCAGGTTCGTGTAACCAAGTTTGCACTGGATGACCAGACAGACAATACATGGACACATGAAGCATTCAGAAATACAAATGAAACAGTACACTATACTGATACCAGATGGGTCAAAGACCAGAATGTTGTATATATCGACGGTGGAAAGCTTTCCATTGAAAAATCATCTGACAAGATGAACTATTCTGTAGGCGAGACTGGACATTACACAGTTTCCGTTAAACAGAAAGTGGAAGGTGCAGTTGCAAGAAATGTTGTTGTAGCTGATAAACTGCAGAAGAAGGGTGCTTACATCCAGAAAGATTCCATCAAGGCATACATCCTCAGAGAGGGTGCAGAAGAACCGGAAGAGATCGAGGATGTACAGCTCGTAGCGAAAGACTTCGAGTATACCCTGTATACAAATACAAACCTGAAATACGGTGAAGAGATCCTTGTGAAATACGATGTTCTCTTCAAGGATGCAGAACTTGAGGGACAGCAGATCAAGAATGTCGCCCTGACAAAAGATGATTCTACTGTACCGGGTGATGAGCCAACTGATACAAACAGAGTAACTGTCGGTGATGCAGGACTGATCATTGCGAAGTCCAGTGACAAGACAAAATACAAAGTTGGGGATGTTGGTAAGTACACTCTGAAAGTTACTGCTGCTGACCAGTCAAGAACTATCAAGAATGTAGTTGTCAAAGATGTTATGAAACAGAAGGGCGCACACCTGGTAACAGGAACTGTTCGCACCTACTACGATAACGAAGAGCTGAAAGTTGATGTTCAGGAAAAGGATAACGGATTTGTTGTTGAGACAAAACATGATCTTTCCGGAACACATGCGATCTATGTAACATATGATGTTGTATTCGAGGAGGCATCCTTAGACGGAAGAGATGTAACAAACATCGCTACCACATGGGGTGACAATACGAACCCATCTGATGATGAGCATACCGTTCATGTAGGAGATGGTGATACACCGGATACTCCGGATAAACCGGATAAACCGGATACACCAGATACTCCGGATAAACCTGGCGTTGGCGGAATGACTATCACAAAGACAGCTAACAAGAACGAAGTCTCTGTTGGAGACGTTGTATCCTATACACTGTCAGCAACTGTTAATTCCGGTAAGGAAACAGCTAAGAACGTAGTCATCACTGATGCCCTGGATGCAGACCTGTTCGAGCATCTTGAGATCGTGAAAGATTCCTTCAGAAGCTATCTGGATGACTCTGAGTTCCATGGTGCAGACTTAAGCATCAGCTCTACAGGATTCACACTGAAATCCGGCAAGGATATGAAGCCTGGACAGGTCATGAAAGTCACATATGATGTTAAGGTAAAAGATGATACCCTGAAAGGCAAGACCTTCAAGAACATCGCTACCGTATCCAGTGACAACATGGACACTGCTAAGGACAAAGAATCCGTAAAGGTTAAAACAGATGATCCTGTTGAAGGCGGAATGACCATCAGCAAGAAGGCAAACCAGTCCAAAGTATCCGTTGGTGATACCGTATCTTACACTCTGGAAGCTAAGGTCAACTCCGGAACAGATACAGCCAAGAACGTAGTGATCAAGGATACTGTTGATTCTGCATATGCAAAATATGTATCTATCGACAGAAGCTCCGTACACTGCTACATTGACAATTCTGAGTTCGCTCCGAAGAGTCTGGATGTAACTGAAAACGGATTTACCGTAACATCCGGAAAGGACTTAAAGCCTGGTCAGGTAATGAAAGTTACTTATGACATGAAGGTTGTTTCCGACAAGCTGAAAGGCAAGTCCATCAAGAACGCAGCAGTAGTAAGCAGTGACAATATGAATCCGGGCAATGACACAGAGATCGTTGAAGTTCCTTCAGATAAACCTGTAACAGGCGGACTGAACCTCACAAAGATCGGTGATCACAGCCAGATCAATGTTGGTGATACTGTAAAATATACTCTGATCGGCAAGACAACATCTGCAGATACAGCTGTAAATGTAGTGATCAAAGATGCCTTAGATAATAAGGGTGTGATCGATGAGAGCAGCATTAAGGCATATCTGGATGACCAGCTCTTTACACCTAAGAAATTAAGTGTAACAGATGACGGCTTTACAATGGAAACAGGCAAGGATCTTGCTGCAAAACAGATCCTGAAGGTAACTTACAGTGTCAGATTTGCAGACGAAAGCCTTGCAGGAAAGACAGTTAAGAATACCGCAGTGATCTCTTCTGATAACATGGATCCGGTTGATGCTGACCATGGTGTTACTGTAAATCCGAAAGAAGAGGAGAAACCGGCATTATCTATTGATAAGAGCGTTAACCTCTCCAGTGCTTCCGTAGGAGATACACTCAGCTATACATTGACTGTAAAAGAGACAGAGAAAGATCAGACAGCGAAGAATGTTGTCGTTCGCGACAATTTTGATACCACAGGTATGAAAGTTGGAGGAATCCAGGCAACATTAGACGGTAAGTCTATCAAGGCAGATGTAACCAAAGCGGATAACGGTTTTGTAGTAAATACAAATACTGATCTTGCATATGGTTCTACCTTAAAGATCACTTACCAGGCGGTTGTTTCTGATTCCAGCCTTGCTGGAAAGATGGTTGGAAATACAGCCATTGCTTCTGCCGATAATGCAGATGATGTAGCAGCAAACGCTGGCGTATCTATCGCCGAGAATCCGTCTCCGAGTGAGACACCTGCTCCAAGCACAACCCCGGCACCGGGAGCTGACAGCAGTGATAATACAACCAACACAGTTGGACCAAAGACAGGACTTGTGAACCATGCAGGCATGTATGCGGGAATCGGTCTTGGAATCGTGGCAGTAGCCGCAATCGCAGTTTTCGTCATGAGACGGAAAAAGAAATAAGCAGTAATTCTGCTGGAGGGAGATCAGCCTGAAAAGGCTGGTCTTTCTTTTTGTATGAAAAATATTATTTCTCATATTATCTCCAGGAAATAAAAGATAATTTAAAGCCTTCGTGTAGGAAGCTTATAAATCCTACTATACGGCATACTCAAAAATAATACTGGAGGTTGTTTGGTATGATGGAAGAAAGAAAAGAGAAAACAGTCGAAGCGGTTGGATCTTATTTTAAAACAAATGAAAGTAAATACGATATTCAGGTAGGGAATGATATATTAGAAGGAAAAGTGAGTATTTGTGATATTCCTTTTGAATACCGATCGTTATCTTATTACAGAAATGCATACGGGAGATGTCTTGATCGTCGAAAATGGGATTGCGAAGATATAGAGAAAGAGACTATCTTTTTGGAGAATCAGATTATTGTTGATATAAAGGAATGTGAGGATAGATATCAAAAAGATGGAAATCTCTCGATGAAATATCCTTGGCCTTTGTTAAACGCGAGAATATATTGCCTGAAAAAGCTTTATATAGAAGGAGTACGAGAGGGGATTTTTAAACAGAAAAAAATATCATTTTTGCCAACAGATGATATTAATGTAAATGATTTTAAAGAAGAAAATTATAAAGATGTTCTTTCGAATCGGGAATATTATATGAAAGAAATGGATGGGTATTGGACACAGGCAGAGCGGGATATGCTTGATGGAAAAATAAAAATCTATGATGTTCCATTTGAGTATCGCTCCAGAAGCCTTTATATAATGGCTTATCGTTTTATACAGGGATATTTTCCAAAGAACATACTGGTAGAAAAGAGACTTTTTATTAAACAAATTTTAGAAGATGTAGAAGAATGCAGACTGAGATTTAGGGAAAATGGAGATCTTTCAGAAGAGTATCCTTGTCCGGTATTGAAAACAAGAGAGTTATTATTAAAAGATTTCTTCTTGGATCATGCATTTGTGGAATTAACGAGAAAATAATTGAAGGTCAGTGAGCAGGATGGTATGATTAAGAAAAAAAGAAAGGAATGCAGAAAACCTGCATTTTGTCCGTAAATGCGTTATTTTCCATATGATGAAAAATAAGAAAACGGTGAAGATGCAGGTTTGAGAACTGACATTAAGGGAAAACAAAGGATGAAAAAATACCCTAAGCCTGACGAATTATTCAAATTTGACTTGGATAATATGAAACTGGAAGATGAGAACTTTCGAGTTTTGATAAAGAGAGAGTGTCAGAAGAAAAATATGGTCAATTTCGAAAATAAATGCTTCTGCGGAATTGGAGAAACTTTGGACTCTACCTATACAACTGCTTTCTTTATTGATTACTGTCAATTATTCGACAAGAATCCAAACCGTATTACATGTGACTACAAGATTCTAGGATATTCAAAAAGGGGAAGACGTGTGTATGAGGCTTTGGTAGAGCATTCTATTGTAGATGGAAAGGATAAGATGAAAATTGATAGAAATGCTGTATATGACGATGGAAATGAAAATCATGGAATTGGCTCCGCAGGGCTTCAGGTAATTATAGACCTGGCAAGAAGGCTTGGCTGCACGGAGGTATATGGAATGAGTAGACCATACACTGAAATGATCAATTCGGAGAACTATGACTTAGCAAAAAAACGGTTACGTCATTTTTATGAAAAAAATGGGTTTATTTTCGGTGATGACGGCGAAACTTTCCATCTGAATCTGTAAAGCATTGTTTATCTTTTTTTATTAATTTTCAAAAACAGAACTTGTGAACCATGCAGTAATTCTGCTGGAGGGAGATCAGCCTGAAAAGGCTGGTCTTTCTTTTTGTCTGAAAAGTATTATTTTTCATATTAAATCCAGAAAGTAAAAGATAATTTAAAGTCTTCGTGTAGGAAGCTTTTAAATCCTACTATACGACATACTCAAAAATAATACTGGGGGTTAATTGATATGACAGAAGAAAGGAAAAAAGAAATATTAAAAACAATCGAAGAAAGAATTAGCAGCATTCCAGAAGAGTATGTCTCTAAAGTTGTTGCTGACTGGTTTTTCTGTAGCGGAGAGGAAGATTTGATGGAAGTCGCAAAGAGTATCAAAAGGAAAGATTCTGACTTAAGCCAACATATGCGGGACTGGTATGTTAAAACCAGAGGGTGTACAAAAACTGAAATGGCTATTGTACTCACAGATCCAGAATTTATGCTCACGTCATCTTTAAAAGACAAGATTCTGAGTCGAAGTAGTATTAGGCTGATGCAAAGCGATAATTTCAAAAAGAAAAGTCTCTATGATAAATTGATGATTGCATTAGAAAAAGTATGTTCTGATACCCATAGAGGAAGTATTTTGGGATGGCCGGCTGAAAATTTTGCATGGGTTGAAAATATCTGAAAAAGCTGCTCAAAAAAAGAACAGCTTTTTCGTTGGATTCTACTGTAAACCTAGAAATGTAAGCATATTTTGGATTTTGCATAGAATACGGTAGAGTAATACATCATCTGAATATGGCATCGCTCTTAAGCAATCATCTGAAGAAACAATATATATATTTAGTTCTTTTGATAAGTCTTGTTTGCTAAGAGCTTCTGTAAAACGATGTTTTCCATCTTGGATGAAATAAAAGTCCATAGGAGCAAAGTATATCAGAATAATATTATCATCGTCATGAACCCAGTTAGGTTGGAGATATGAAGCAATTTCGTAAATCCAGTCAGAATTAAGGTAATTCTCAGATAGTATATTATCCATTAAATCCCTGAGCGATTTTTTTTGTACTTTATATTTTTTATCGTTTATGATTTTACGGATAATGTCATTGTCATATGTAAAACGTATCGTCGTCCCTCCTATTAAGTTGATTTCTTGTTGGTTATAATCAGATAAGGTTCCAGTATACTCTTTTCTTATATCGTTTTTCTTTCGATTTTTCCAAAGATCGTGAAGTTTTTCAATTTCGTTATTAATTTGTATAGGAAGTTGAGAAATGCCCAATCTATCTTTGATTATTTTTTTTAGAGAATAAAAAAAGTCATTTAAAGTATTCATATTATTGTTCTCCTTTGTGTTTCTTGTAGTTTTATCATATCATGTTTGTTTTGCAGAATACAATGCTTTATTTCCGTCTCAGAATTGACCAGTCCAAATTTGCGGTATATAATACTTATAACACAAAAAGAATATATCGAAAAAAGCTCACTTCGAGTGGTATATTCTTTCCTCACTTTGAGGTGTTAGTTCCCTGACAGCTGCTATTTTGATGGCTGTCAGGGATTTTTTTATCCATCTTATTTCTTCAACATATTGTCAGTAATCAAATGACGAAAGGAGAATGCAAAATGAAACGATATCTGGTCAGTCCAGAACTGAAACCGTATCTGCGCCGCATTATGGATCGCAGATCCTTAGATTACAGCTTTCAATGTGCTGATGGAAAGGATTATTGTAATATCTACATGTCGAGTAATTCTTTTCATAAGTTGATCAAACGTGCTGCCTGCGAAAAACGCTCAAAGGAAGAGGGTGTTACATTCGTGACAGAGGAGGAGAGTAGTAATCCAATAAGATGCGCCGCACTTAAAAGAGAACTAGGTGTTAGCAGCACCATAGTTTATAAGTAGCTTGTTGTAGCATGACTGACCAGAACCTGGTCGGTCTTTTTTTGTCCTGCTTAAGGAGAAATAAGATGATGAAATTAGAAAATAATATTAAAAATCTCTGTGTAGAGAACATGGGTATTTATGGCTGCAAACACGCCGTAAAAGAGCATGTTTGGACTGGAAAAGCACATATGATCGCCAAATTAAAGAAGAACGTTAAGTCTATGCGAGAGGAACCTTTTGCATATGCCTGTATGTTTTTCTCTGTAGATACGTTGGTTTCCTGTATTAAAGAGATACTTTGGGAGGATCGAGAGGATGTAGAAAAATATATCCAAAATAAAAGGATTGCTCAGGAATTAGAGCTGGATTACACTTTTTCAGCTCCTGTTGCCGAAGGAATCGCAATGGGAACGGATTGGAACCAAATGCATCCAGCTTCCTCTGTAAGACTTGTAATATGCAAGGATAACTACACTTCTTTTCGCATCGTTACAGCCTATCCTTATCCTTCATTCGATGAAATGGATCAATGGTATGATGCTGTCGATCAGGGTTTTTAATAAGTCGGTGAAAGCCGGCTTTTTTTCTGCATAAAAGATCATTAAAATACAACCAACACCGTTGGTCCAAAAGCGGGACTTGTGAACCATGCAGGAATTCTGCTGGAGGAGGTTCAGCCTGAAAAAGCTAGTCTTTCTTTTCAGTCGATAAAATACAAAGAATAAAAGGCCACAGTTTTCCTGCGACCTTTACCGACTTGACAGTGTTAAATTTTATAATCCGTAATGTTCGAACATCTTCTGGCGAAAATCAGAATCTACTGTTACCTTCTTCAGAGTAGTATAGTCATTCTTATCCAAAAGAATCTTAACCAATTTATTGTAACGTTCTTCTCCTTTTTGGGTATAATCACTTCGCATTGTTTCCAGCATCATATATTCTTTCCTCCATTCTTCATTCGAACGAGCCTTACGCAAAGCCTCATCCATATTGTTGATTAATGGGTTTACACATTTGTCTGGAATCTTAGAGGTTCTGATGTAAGTTAAGAGTTCTTTCAGTTCAGATGAGATATGTGAATCATCTTTTCCGTTGACGTTAACGAAAACTTTAATTGCATCATCTCCAAGTCTTAAATCTGGATATTCCACGCATCGATTTTCGAAAGTATAGATATATCCGTTCTTTCCAAAGAGATCGAAAGTGCAAATGAATATGACAAAACTTTTCTTAAGTTTTGAATAATCTGCACCTTTTTCTATCAGATCCATATCAATGAATCCTTGATAATAACGGCTTCTCTTGGGGATATTCTTAAAGAAAGATGTTTGCATTTCACAATTATATACCGTTTTCCCATCGTCTACGAAAATATCCAGTCGGACACTTTTGGCATCTACCTTGAGGTCTATTGTTTTCTGAGATTCCAGGTACTCGATGTGGTCGATTTTGATACCAAGTATCATTTCGAGAAAGGGTTTACATATTTTTTTGTCCTGCATAATCCTGCTGAACATGAAATCATTGGTAAAACCTAATTCCTCATACTTTTGTATTGCAGTCATTGATTGGATTCCTCCTATCTATATTTTATAGCCAGGACGGGAGCGTGTCAAGCCGGTTTCTCCTGTCGTCATGGTATGAGAATAATATGTATGATAAAAGAATTAATAAAAGAATACTGCTAGAGGAGGATCAGCCTGAAAAAGCTGGTCTTTCTTTATTGTCGATGTAATAAAAAACAAGGTTGCAGCTTTTGGTAATCTTTATCTGCTTGAGGAAACATCCTCTCTTTAATACTACTTCCAGGGAGCATCATGAAAAATGTAGAGGATATCTGCAGATGTTTGAAAAAAGAAATAAAATATGCCTAATAATTATTATCTAGGTATGTAGCGAATTGCTTTGCATGCTGTCTGCTTACTTCGCTTCTGGAGAACATGATTCTGCGGAATGTTTTCTGGCTATCGATGAGTTTCTCCGCGGCATCTGAAACTTCCGCTTTCTTCCTGTCATTGTATCTGCTCCATACATATTTTTTTGTTTCTTCATATACAAATTTCGAATGAGGTTGCAGACGTACTTCTCTCCAGGTAAGGTTTTGATCTGCGGAAAGATTCTGGTATTTATCGAGTTTTCGGTCATCATGAAAACTGAGCTGGATTTCTCCTATCTGAATGACCAAAACACGACCTACGCCTTCGTCATGGTGAAACCCGTAGGTTACTTT
>ENA-ORUF01002369-ORUF01002369.1-human-gut-metagenome-genome-assembly--contig:-NODE-2369-length-16626-cov-5.437270_pt1 | contig 16626 bp, 17 predicted proteins | sample MGYA00242077_ERZ509203 | MGnify/ENA primary metagenome ERZ509203 (study PRJEB26280, sample SAMEA2338834) | human gut metagenome | biome: human gut; feature: human-associated habitat; material: faeces... | reverse complement strand
CCTGTCCCTACGAGCTGCATGAGCTGACAGCAAACCGTTTTCTCTCCAAGCTCTTTTTCACCCTCAGTGATGAGCAGAAGGAGGTGCTGTATTACCTGTTCGTTAAGCAATACAGCACCACACGGCTTGCCACCCTCCGCGGGCAGTCCGACCGGAATATCCGAAAGCTGCGGATGACCATTCAGAAAAAGCTGCAAAAGCGGATGTACGAGCACCTGAGTGAAAAGCTGGAAAACGATCATAGCCTTACCCTGCGGGAGCGCGAGTTCATGGAAGAATATGAATCGCTATTGCAAACCATGGGCAAGGATGCCGTGATCCGCAAGGAGAACAAAACCAAGCCTAGAAAAAAGAAAGCCACCCTTGACGATGCCAAGGACGGTTGATACAATGGTAATATGGTTAATATATAGATAGATTACGAATTGAGAGGAACAGCGTTATGAACAATCTGTTTGCGCAGTCCCGTTCCCATTGGGTGCGGTATGACCGCTATAAGATCAAGACCGGCAAGGACGGAAAACGCTATATCACACCGGAAAAGACGGCAAAGCCCGATGTCTATAACCCGCTGAAGGAGTCCTCCGAGATGGTGTTGGAGGCGCTGAATGTGGGAATGCTGATGATGAACCGCAGCCCGGAGGATGAGGTGGAAAAGGCAATTCTGGCCTTTGTGACCCACTACGGTCTGTTGGGGCTGATGACGGCGCTGCCCACCACACCGTCCTTCATGGATTATGAAGCAGTTTATCTGCCGAAGAATCACTTCATCAAGGAAGAAAGTATGGAGACAGAGGACTACCTTGCTCTGTTCTATCCCTTCGACAAATTGGATGTAGTGAAAAAAGGCGTGGAATCCAGTTGGAATGTTTCCGGGGATAATATGATGATTGCCCTGACCATGACCTTCATGGATGAGCCAATGGCAAAGAATATGAGCTTTCAGAGGGAGTATGCCGAGCCGTATGATTGGGTAGCACAGCAGTTCAAGGATTGGGCGTTCACGCTGACCACATCTATCTTGTACTACAATGACTACGACAGCATTGACGAGGATACAAGAAATCTCTACCGCAAGGCCATGGCTGCCTTCGGCGGCATTGCGCCTACCTATCATATTGAGCTGCTGGAGAAGCCGACCATCTATTGGGACTTCCATTCGTTGCTGCTGGGCATCCAGATGATGTTCAGCTTTATGCTGGTGGACGATGCAAAGCCCCTGCGGCTGTGCAAGCACTGCCAGAAGGTGTTCCTCGGCAGCCGGGCCAATTCCGCATTTTGCAGCGCCCGGTGCAAGAATCAGTATAATGTCTATAAAACACGGGCTAAGAGCCGGGAGGATAAAGAGAATGGATGAGAATATGGCACTTACCCCATACGAGACAAGAGAAATTTTGTTTTATAAGACCGATAACGGCGATGTCAGGGTTGAGATTCTGTTATATCAGGAAAATTTATGGCTGACGCAGGCAAAGATGGCGGAGCTGTTTGAGGTGCAGAAAGCTGCCATCTCAAAGCACCTGAAGAATATCTTTACCTCTGGTGAATTGATGGAGGATTCAGTTGTTTCCGTTTTGGAAACAACTGCGGCAGACGGGAAAAAATATCCCACGCGGTACTATAATCTGGACGCGATCATTGCGGTCGGCTATCGGGTGAACTCCAAAAAGGCCACCATGTTCCGCATCTGGGCGAACAGGATACTGAAGGAGTACATCATCAAGGGCTATGTCATGGACGATGAGCGCCTGAAAGAGCCGCAGAACTTCTTCGGGAAGGATTATTTTGAAGAACAGCTGGAGCGCATCCGTGACATTCGTGCCAGTGAACGGCGCTTTTATCAGAAAATCACGGACATATACTCCCAGTGCAGCGCAGACTATGATGTGGACAGTCCTGTTACAAAAGAGTTTTTCGCCACCGTACAAAACAAACTGCATTACGCCATTACAAAGCACACCGCAGCGGAGATCATCTATGACCGGGCAGACAGCACGAAACCGAATATGGGCCTGACAACATGGAAAAATGCACCAAGCGGCAGAATCCGAAAATCCGATGTTGTGATAGCGAAGAACTATCTGGACGAAACCGAGATGAGTAGTCTGAACGAAATTGTCACAATGTATCTTGATTATGCCGAGCGGCAGGCACGCCGTGGAAACATCATGTATATGAAGGATTGGGTCGCACGGCTGGATGCGTTTTTGCAGTTTAACGAGGAAGAAGTGCTGCATCATAAAGGAAAAGTGACAGCAGCCATTGCAAAAGCCTTTGCCGAGAGTGAGTTTGAGAAATACCGTGTCATTCAGGATCGGCAGTATCAGAGTGATTTTGACCGGCTTGTAGCCAGCACCGAGGAAAAGGATTACGGTTGAAGACGAAAATATTGCGATTGAGGTTGCGATTGACCGGCTGAACGCAAGCCAAGGTACGATTGCAAAGGATTCTGTTACTGCCGCAGGGAATCTCATTACAAAACTGAAAAATGCGGATTTGATTGAGCCTGTCAGTGGCTTTGGAAAGGGCAAATACAAGTTTATAGCACCAAAAGAATAAAGAAAATGCCCGTTATCGGCCATGCAGCCAATAACGGGCATTTGTCATTCGTATACAAGCTCGGTCAAAACGATTTCCTCCGCGCGGCTGCGGATGTTGTTCATGCGGCGCACCCATTCCATTTGGTCGGCGGCCTTGAGTGCTTCGGTCACGCCTTCCTGCCTTGCCATATCGGAAACGATGATTGCCATACGCTCGTTGCAGGCTTGGTCGATCTCGGCAAGGTGCCGATGCAGCGTTCCGCTTGTGAGCAGGTTCGTGTAGAGAATGGGGCGATGTTCTTTCAGATAGCTGCGGCGCATACGCCCGTACTTTCCGATCTGGTATTCTGGTTCGTCCGGCAGTGAGAGATTGGGAATAAGATAATCACCCTCCTGACGGTAAGTGCCACCCATTTCCTCGAATAGAGATTTCATAAGAATCAGCTCCTTTTTGTGTTGATTTGCAGCGGTTATAAGGCTTTTTTGGCTCCTTTCCTACAACTGCTGTTCCATTCACCACAAATGAGCCGCAGTCATATGTATTAGGTGGGAGAAACCACCCTCTACATAGTAACTCTTGGTTGCTTATGGAGTTGGATTCGCCTTGAAGCGTGTCTTCATGCGACAATCTCGGATAAAGGGCGGTAATGAGTTTCTGGGTGGTCTGTCTTGGCATAATGTCCTCCGTTTCCGACAGCCAGCCCCACTATTCCGTAGGTCTATTATACCATAGGGCGAGGCTGGCTGTACAGTCCTTTTTGCTACTTTATGTCGAAAAATATCACATTTTTTTATTAAGGTTTATCGCATTATATAGCGTGGGCGGTTCTTTCCCCGGTTGCGCTTTCCGCTTCCAGCACTTTCATCATCTTGTCGGCGGCAGTGGCGGTAGTGCCTTGTTTGAAATAGCCGGAAACCACAAGGACGGTGTTCCCTCTGCGTACCTCGGTCACGCAATCCGGGCGGCGGGCGGTGGTGGCGGTGCTTTTCTTGGGCGTGTCGGTCATAGGCAAATCTCCTTTCCGTTCAGCAGCGTTTTAAGGCGTTCCATTTTCTCCCGTGCTTTGGCTTTTCTGAAATTCTCCCCGGTAATGCGGACGGGGGTACACATTTCAATAAGGCGGTCATATATCCGGGCATGGGCGGTGTCCTCCGGGTTCTGCAATTCCTCCAGAGTCAAGTTTGTTGTCACGATTAAGGGCTTGCCGCTTCGGTATCGGCTGTCAATCACGTTGTAAACCTGTTCAAGCCCGTATTCCGTGCCACGCTCCATGCCGAAATCGTCAAGGATAAGCAGAGGGAAGCTGCAAAGGCGGGCTATGTACTCGTTCCTGTCCTTGTAGCTGGCGGCAAGGTCGTTGAGTATCAAGGCAAAGTTTGTCATGCACACGGAAATCTCTTTCTCCATGAGGGCGTTGGCGATACACCCGGCAAAATAGCTCTTGCCTGTGCCTACCATGCCCCATAACAGATAGCCGATATTCCCGGCTTTCATTTCCTCCCAACACTCCACATAGGCATGGGCTTTGTGCATTTGGGGGCATTTCCCGTTGTCGTTCTCAAACGTCCATTCCCGCATAGCCGGGTCGGTGAAGCCTGTCCGTTTCAGCCGTTCCACTTCCTCCCGGTGCTTGTATTCCCTATGGCTGGCTTCCAGCGTTTCCCGGCGTTTCCGCTGACAGTCACATTCTTTCGGGTGGCGGTCACGCCCGAAAAAGGTTTTGCCCTCCGGGAAGTAGGCTTCTTTGGGCTGGCGGCAGCTCCCGCAATATAAAAGCCCGTCCTCGCCCGTGTAGTCCTCCGGCTCTGCTTCCTGTGCCGTGGCAAGCCGGAAAATGGCGTTATCATAATCGCTCATAAAATCGTCCTCCTTGTTCATGGTCTTTTACGCCCTGTTTACGGGGCGTTGTATTTATGTGGTCAAAGGCTCTCGCCCTCTTTGTAGGAATAATCGGGGATTCCTTTCTTTCCTGTGCCTTTCCTGTCACGTCTTGCCCACATACGGACAGCGGCGGCATGGTTGGCGTACACTTTCCCATAGGCGGCTATGAACTCGCTCAATTCCTCAATGAACCGTTCCAGCCTGTCCGGGTATTCCCCTTTCAGCTCCGCATACTCGGATTCGGAGAGGAAAAGGTTTTTATATCTGCCAAAGGGTGCGGGCTGCTCCCCACTCACTCCTTTTCGTTGGCTCTCTTTTAGTTGGTTTATAGTAAGTTGGTTAGGGGTCGGTTTTCCGTCCAACGCAAAGGTCGGTTTTCCGACCTTATGAGGGTCGCTTTTCCGGCTATCAGAGGGTCGGTTTTCCGGCTGTATGGCAGTCATATGGTCGGAAAACTGTACCACTGGCATTTGCGGTATTTTCACATAAAGACGGTTCGGTGCGGAGAAGCCCCGGCGTTCCCTCACCAGAAGCCCGGCAGCGTCCAGCTCGTTCAGTGCGCTTTTTATGGCGGTGCTGCCTTTATCCAGCATTTCCGTTATCTCCGAAACGGGATAGACAATATACGTCCTGCCCTCGCTGTCCTGCCAGCCGTTCTTCTGTGAGAGGGTGGAACGGTCAAGAAGCAGCCCATAGAGCAGCCTTGCAGTATGCGACAAGTCCATTTTCAGCAGAAAATAGGGATAGGGCAGAAAACGGGGCAATATGGTGTCGGCTGTGATGTATTCGGTTATGGTTCTCACCTCCTGTCTGTGGCTTCTGTTACGCAGTTAAAACGGCATTTTCGGGGGTAAAGGATAAATGTATCGGCTACCCGTTGAGGGCGGTCAAAAAAGCCTTGATTTATGGGGGTCTGGAATATCCTAAAGCGTGACATTTATCCCTCTGTTTCCGCTTGCGCTGTGCGGCTTTGATTCTTTTCATGCGTCCGGCGCAGTTCGGGCAGTATTTCCCCCGGTTTGACTTGGGGAGAAAATACCCGCCGCACTCGGTACAGCGTTTCCTGTCTGCCCGGTGGAGTAGGGCGGCTTCCAGTTTCCCGTCCAATGGCAGCACGGCGGCAATGAACCAGCGGCATAAAAGGGAATAGCTGATACTCTGGACGCATACGCAAGGCTCGCCGTTATCCAGCAAGATACAGTTGCCGTTATCGTAGTTGCAGCACTCATGCACAAGGCGGCGGGCGGCTCTGTACTGTGGGTAGTCCATATAGGGGCGTTTACCGTTCATTTTCCTGCCCCTTTCCCCGTTCCGGCTCACGGCGTAAGATTTTGTCAAGATTGCTTTTCACGGTCTGCAATTCCCGGACGTTCGCTTTCTTCTCCCGGTACTCGTTGTAAAGGGCGTTTTTCTCTTTGGTAAGCTGCTCAATCTCGGTCTGTAATGTTTTGGACGCTGGCAGTTTGGAGATTCCCTGTGCCTTGAAATACCGGGCGGCAGATTCGGAAATGATAAACTCGCTTTCGTGCTGCTCCCGGTAGCTCTTGCGGGCTTTCTCTGTTTTCTGTGCTTTCAGCCCGTCACGGGCGGGCTTGGTCTTGATGTACGCCAATAGCTGTTTCTGCAAGTCCTTTTTCTCCCGCAAAGTGCTTTCCACGGCTTTTAGTTCCGCATGGACGTTTGACAGCTCTGCGCTGGCGGCGGCAAGGGCGGCTTCCAATTCCTCCGGGGAAGAAAAGCCGGATTCCTCGTAAACGCTCATGGTAGCCGCCATTTGCTTTAGATTGTGAACAGCCGCCCAGCGGTCATATCCTATACCCTTGCCCTCGGCTCGTTTCGCTTCCCGGTCTACCATGCGTTGTACTCCGTCATTTTTCGGGGCGTTTACAGCGGCTTTGTTGCGCTGTAAGCGGTCTTTTATGCTGCGGGGGTATTCCTGTTTGGGTAGGGGCGTTTCGGCGGCTCTGGCGGCGTTCTGTGCGTTTTGGGTGAGTGCTTCCAGTACGGCGGCACGGTCAAAATCATCACCCAGTTTCCGGACGGTGATGGGCTTCGTCCTGTCCGGCGTGAGATAGGATAACCGCCCCCGGCTCTCCTTGACGGTCACGCCCTGTTGTAGCAGCTTCCCGGAAAAATCCTCAAAGGAAACGGCAGAGGACAGGACGGCTCGGATTGTGCGCCGTAATTTCTCCTTGTCGGTTTCAAACTTGGTCTGTTTAGGCGGCTCTCCTGTGGCGGCTTGGGAAGCGTTCTCTTTATCCAGTGCGGCTTGTCCTTTCCGCTTCGCCCAATACTCACGCTCGGTAACTCGGTTCTTGCTCCCGTTCAGCAAGTCAATCTGATAGAGGTTTTCCCGGTGGCACATCTCCATGACTTCCGCTTTGAAATACTCCATAGCTGCGTCCGTACAGCGGTGCTTGCAGCCCTCCCTTGTGTCGGCTGGTCTTTCCATGTAGGGCAGCAGCGGCACTTCCGCAATCCGTAGGGAATTGATTACGATATGCACATGGATGTTGCCGCTGTGGTTATGCCCGTCCGGGTGGGTGCATACAAGGGCTTGGTGTCCGGGGAAATGTGTCTTGCAAAATTCCTCGCCCAACGCTTGCGCCCGGTCTACGGTCAAGCCGTTGTCTGGTGCGTCACGGGGGTCAAAACTGATAATGTAATGGTGGCTCTTTACGTCCTCCCGTTTCTGGTTCTTGCCGTATTTCAGATTGGAACGCATACAGGCGATTGCAAAATCTTCCTCACCGCAATTCAGAGAGGAAATGCGGTAATCGTCACGGATAACAAGCTGCCCGTTTCCGTCCAGTGTGGGCTTCATGGTAAACTCGTCATGCTCAAAGGTTAGGTACTGCTCGGCAGCTCCGTAATCGGCATTTTTAGAGCTGATATGTTTGAATGTTGCCAACGGCTTCACCTACTTTCTGCAAGACTTCAAACTTCAAGGCGGCAAGCTCCGCTGTGGTGGCTCGTACCTCTTGGGAGAGGGCGTTATAGGGTGCGCCGTACTCGTTCAGACAGCGGGCAATCTGGTTCAAGTTGCCGCCGATTTTCCCGTATTCGGCTGTGAGTTTCCCAACGGCAGAAAGCAGTTCATCATTGACCGGGGAAACGGTGATAACCGGGCGTATGCTTGACTTAATAAGGGCTTGCCGGATAAACTCGGCTTGGCTCATTTTGCAGAGGGTGACACGCTCGGAAAACTCGGCGTATTCTTCCTCGGTCAAGCGTGTCTTGATTACCCGGTGGCGGTGGGGCGTGTTGTATCTTTTCATGGCTTTCAGCTCCTTTCTTTTTATGGTTTGCCCTCTCACCAATAGGAGAAAAACAGGGGGCAAAGCGGAAGTGTTTTTTGAAAAATCCGAAAATATTTTTTCGGGGATTTTTCAAGCGGCGCAAGCCGCAAAAAGGCGGGCTTGGGGTGGCAACCCCAACAAGATTCCCATAGGACAAAATGAGCGATTAGCGAAATTTGGTACTGTGGTAGAATCTTGCTCTTAGAAAGTGGCGGCTTCCTCTGTGCTGGCTTCCGTCAATACCTTTAGTGCCGCAAACGGTAATTTTGCCAAAGCTGCGGCGATATTTCTCCCCCTACTACCTACAACACCACGCAAAGCAAAAATGACGGAGATTTGCGGAAATTTCTTTCTATCCCCTTTGCACGGCATAATACTGGCAATTTTTCAAAATGCCAAAAATGGACGCAAAAAAACAGGAAACCTTTTCTTGATTTCCTGTCTTGTTATACCATTTTATGTAATGGCGGTTATTCAGTTTTTGACTACAATTTAAGCGGGAATTTATCGCTCTGACATATATTTTTGTATTTCATCAAACGTTAATTTTCTTACCTGTGTATTTGGGTATTCTTTGTATTCATCAACAATGAAAATAGGCTTCATTGTTTCACAAGTTTTTCCATTATTGTTTTTTAGATATAATTGCATAGCCTCGCTGTCCGCAAAGATTTTGTATGAAAGTCTGCCATTTTTACTTTTTATCTCATAAATGCCACATGGCTTTTTCATACTGTAATCAGCAGTACGCAAATACAATTTTGCAATTTCTAACGACTTAAAAGGGAAATTCCACCGTTGCAATCCACGCTTGGGGTCATGTTCAATACAAATACACCGCCCACAAGTTCCACAAATGTATTGTGTGTGATTTGCTAAACAATCCAATGGCTTTAATAATGGTGTTATTCTGTTTTCATCAATATAACATTCCATGCACATTTCAATTCCACTTCCTTTGCAACTTTCACTTTTCCATTGCTTTATTATATTTCCTTTTATCGAAAAACAAAAGGACTTCTTAGACTTCCTGTTCATCAAAACGGAACTTGAACAGGGCAGCGACAAGCCGCTGTTTTATGCTATCCTCGGTATCTCTGTCGATATGTCCGTTTTCAATGGCGGCGATTCGGATTCGCTTGCTGTAATGCCTTAAAACCTCGTCCACGGCTTCCGGCTCTCCGCTGGTCGCCCGGACAATAGTTTCATAGGGCAAAAGGTTCGGATTCCCCATGTGAAAGCACCTCCATTTCTTTATGCAGAAGCTGTAAAGTCCTGCGGATTTGATACCCGGTCGTACTCCGGCAGCGATAACAGGGCGGCAGCAAGTTTCCCATTCGTGAGGATAATTGTCTGACCGCATATCGTTATAGGGTGTTCTTCATAGGGTGCTTCAAAATATTCGTCTGTTGTGCCTAAAGGGTAAAACTTTTCTTCTGTGAGGTATTCAAGGGATATTTCTTTTTGCCGCCGTCTGCTCCTGTCACGCCATGCGTTGAGTGCTGCATAGCGTATGACGGTCTTGCAAAAGCCATTGAACGTATACATGATGTGTTCTCTGTATGCTTCCGTGCAAGGCATAAATGATTCCCCCTTTCTCCCACATGGGTTGGTGCATAGTTTATGGTTGCATTTATAATTCAGAGGGGCGACAGTATTGTTTGCTATCGCCCCTTGATTATCCACCAGCAAAGACAGGCGGGCTATCAATGGTGAGCGTAGTCGTTCATCTTGACTATTGACTAACTTTGCCTTATGCTTCTATGCGATTCTATTTTTTACGGACAGGAACCCATATCTCACTGTAATAGTTTTCGTCCTCTATACCTTTTGCATAGTCGATAGGGTTACTATACATTTCGATGTGATACCCGGCTGCAATCTCATAGTCCCTGTTTTGGGGCAGCCACTCTGTAAAAATTTTTTTGTGAATATCCGGCAAAGAACCAGAATCCATAAGCGCACCTCTGCATGAAAAGATAGCCCATGTATATTCGGGAACAAGATGTGTAACAAAATCCGCTGGAATTTCTTTAAGTGGATTATAATTATCGGCAATCAGATATTCAAATTCATTACCGTCCATGTCTTTATCAATGGATACTCCGTACATACTTGCAATAAGTGTGTTTTTCCCTGACTGGTTAAATTGCTCCCAGAATTTAGGGATTTCATTATCAGCGGTTTCATATCTGAATGTCGCTGATACTCCTACTACGGTAAATGGGGCTTTTTGAACAATTTTGTAATCCATAGTATAACCTCCTGTTAAAACTAATTTTATTTTTAGAGGGGCAAATGACTTTATCATTGCCTCCCCCTTGCGTATGGCAGTAGGAGTAACACCGTGAAAACGAAGAAATGCTTTTGTAAAACTATCCGGCGAATCATATCCATATCTTAGCGCGATATCAATTATTTTTCTGTCGGTAGAAATAAGCTCACTTCCGGCAAGCGTTAGTCTACGCTTTTTGATGTATTCTCCAACTGTAAAACCACAAAGCATAGAAAAACCTTTTTGAAAATAATACGGTGAGATTATTGCGTGTTTTGCAATATCTGCAATCGTCAATTCTTCTGTGATATGACTTTCAATATAGTTGATGGCTTTACTGATACTTTCACTCCATTCCATTCTGTTACCTCCTGTGCATTTATAGATTACAATTTTTAAAAATCGTTTGCCCGATTTTTTGTGCTCGTATTTGTCTAAACTTTATAAAAAACATTTTACACCAATCTTTTTGAATTACAATCCAACATGACATACGTTCAATAAAAATTAAGGAAAAATATCTCTTGGAAGATATAGGTATGAGTATGAGAGAGATTCCGTAGTAGTCGGCATTGTGGGAATGTGTATAACTGGCTATCTCATGGAATTGTGGGTAACTCTGTTTGCAGGACGTGGGAAAGCTGCACTTTAGCTTTTCCATGTGCTGTGAATAGAGTTATCCATGATTCCATAGCCTGTTATGCACATTTCCATAATGCTTGTCTTTTGGTCTTTGCTTTCTTTGGTTCGGAATAGTGTGGTGCTGGCGGTCTATCTCTTGTTTTCGGTTGCTTGCTTCTTTACCGTACATGAGCATTTAGCCGGGGCTTATCTGGAAAAACAACTCGTTTTCTACCGGGAGGAAGATTGCAAGCTCGTTCAGCTTTACGTCTATCTCTCGGAATACCTTGACCGGCCGCTTGATGCACATGCCTTTTCCCAACTGGAGACGTATCTAGAAACATTGCGCCAGAAGCGCCTGCGGGCCTTACTGCGCTTCGCCTATGAGGAGGAAGCCGACCGAAAAAACGGCCCCGTGACCGCTCAAATCCTTGCGCATGCCGGCCAAATTAGCGTGTGGATGGAACAGCACGAAGCGCTTGTATACGAAACCGTTGCCGCCCTTCAGGCAGGCTTCAACGGTGCATGGGGCGAATGGCATACTGCAAAGCACCATCACAGCGGCAAAAAACTGATGGAAGCCATCTGCCAAATGGCGCCTGCACAGCTCCCCATCCAGGTGCGCACTCTTCCGATTTGGGAAAAAGCCCCCCATCAAGAGCAAGGGCGAATCGGCTTCCACGATGATTATCTCGTGGGCGCGCATTTTAAATGGAACAGCGACCGCGGCCGCTTCTGGAACAGGCGAGAGCGCACGTTCCGCGCACTTTCCCGCCTACGTTTCAACGATGGGGAAATGCCCTGGGGCAAGGATACTGTCTATCAGAACGGTCGGATCGACGGCTTGCAGATGCTTGCCTGCTGCGCAAACCATAGCCTCTCAACCCTGAGCATATCACACAATTACCGGGAGGGAGGCGGCAGCTTCAACATGCTCCGCTGGCAAGGAGAAGCCCTTGCCCCTGAGCAGCTGGATTTTTATCAATGCCCATACCACCCGGCCTATTTTACGAATCATGCCGGACAGCCGATTAGACGGACCATATTTGACTATCTATGCGATCATTTGGGATATCAGATTCATCTGCTCGATTGCGGTGCGCACCGAGATATAAAGAATGAAAACTTTACACATGAAATTTGTTTTACACTTCTGAACAAAGGCTTTGCCCTGCCCTACACGCTATCCAGACTCACCGTTTCCATCTCGAATCGGGAGGGAAAGGTAGTGGATTATGAAGCTTCTTACTTGCCGGAGCAACTCGCCAGCGGGGAAAAGGCGAGCTTTATTGTGCCTGTGCGTGCCGAAATGGGGAGCAAAATCGGCATCAGACTATGCCATCCGTCCGCGCCGGCGTTCTCCGCCCGTTTCGCCAATGCGATTCCCTTTGAAGACGGCTGCAATATGGTAGGGAGCTTATGAAAGAATCGCTCATAGCCGCCTGTTCTAATAAAAGGGGCGTATATCTCATTCTGTTGTGCGATTATGGCAGGCGTTGCTTTGTAATAAAAAGGCGAAGAGCCGCTGAAAAAATGAGAGGCTGTTGCAAAGGATTTTGCAACAGCCTCTTTTTTAGTATTGATCAAGCCTTATATTGCTAAGCGCCCCTCTCTCCCATCTGCCTGTCCATCCCACAGTAAGGGAAAAAGCCCTTGCCAGATAGATAACGGCTTTGTTTTCGACTCTGTTGTGCTCTCTTGATCCACTTTGGTCACGGTGAAATAATCCGTTTCCAAACCATCCTCTTCCGACCCCTCCCGCAGATATTCCCGCAACCGCTCAATCCATTCCACAATCTTAAAGCGCGGTTCATATTTGGGGGAGCTGCGCACAATTTTCTCTTCTTTTCCATCCAACACGCCGTCAAGATCTACGCCGCCCTGCGCGGCCGGAAGGCACATCGGCGGAAACATCACGCACCACCAGTTATGCCCCTCCCCACTGCCAATGATCACGCGCACCGCCCGATAGCGTCCGGCTGGGAGCGTCACCTCATCCTCATAAGTACGGGTATCAAAATATTCCTCACTGACGGTAATATGAACCTCATACGTATAGCCCCGTTTCATTACTTCGCTGCGCGCAGCCCGCTCCAGCTGTGGGAGCGCCTGTTCGATGGCCTGCTCTGCCTCACCCGCCGTCAGGGAACCGTCAAAAATATGCGCACCTTCTTCCAGCACCGCATCCCGCACCTGTAGCTTCAGCGCCTGGTCCGCATCGCTGTCGGAATTGGCCAAAACATGAAGGCGCAGCACGCTCTCCCGGATTTGTGCACAGGAAGAGGCAAAACTCGTCACACTGCAAAGGGATGCCACCAGCACGGCGCATAAAAGCGCGGCCTCAATTCGTTTCAGCTTCATAAAAATCCCGTCCTCTCTTTGAGTACCAAGAGTATGGACGGGATTTTTTACCATTATGCAGGAAATCTTCTGTTTTTCAATTTCACCGCGTTGCCTCTTCTGTGACAACACAGCCTTCCTCTACCGGGCGGCAAATAAATACATCCGGCACAACTGACCTGAGATGTTCTGCGCAGCTCTGCGCAGCCTGATGCGTATCAAACAAACCAAATACTGTAGGCCCGCTGCCACTCATGCAGCAGCCGAGCGTGCCGTATTCCCGCATGAGCGCCTTAATTCTCACCCGCTCCGGCACATCAATCACCTGCTCAAAGACATTCCCTGCCAGCCTGCCAATGCTTTCTAAATCCTCTGACAGCAGGGCGCCCAGCATACCAAACCTATCCGGCGCGCGCAGATTCGGCGCGGTATCGCATAAATGATACGCCTGCGCGGTAGAAACCCCCTGCGCGGGCTTCGCCAGCACGATAAAACAATCCGGCAGCTCCGGCACGGGTGTTAGCAACTCCCCGATATGCTGCGCCAGCATCGTGCCCCCCTGTAAACAAAACGGAACATCCGCGCCAAGCGTTAAACCGATTTTGTTAAGCGTGCGCATTTTAAGCCGCGTGCCATACAGCCTATCCAACGCCAGAAGCGTTGCCGCGGCATCCGCGCTGCCTCCGGCAAGCCCGGCGGCAAACGGAATCGCCTTATTGATTGTAATCGAAATGCCGTCGTTTGCCGCTTTCGTCGCCTCAAAAAATGTGCGCGCGGCTTTAAAGGCCAAATTCGTCTCATCCGTGGGGAGGCGGTCGTCCGAACAGGTAAGGCGGATTTCCCCCCCTGCTCCTGTCCGCTCCACTGCGACTGTATCATATAGGTCAACAGACTGCATCACCATCCACAGGTTATGGTAGCCGTTTTCGAGCCGCCCGACGATATCGAGCATCAAATTGATTTTTGCCGCTGCTTTTACTGTAACGCGCATGAAACCGCCGCCTTTCCAAATTCAGAAGCTTTTCTTTTATTTTACGATACCCGCAAAACGATCATAAACTCTAAAATTTTCCGCTTTAAGCTGTAAATTTACCATACTCGCAAAACTCCTCCATATAAAAAATGGCGTTGCCGCACCGTAGCAGGAGGCGTTTCACGCCGACAGGCATTTTTCCAATGCTTCAAACTTTGTTTGAAGCTATTTTACCATGAAAAGCCCGAACGGGGAAGTTAGTTTGAGAAATTCCTCTTTTGAAAGATTGTCAAGCGCCATTTTCAGTGGTAAAATAAAATAACTTTTGTGCAGGATCTTATGAGAAGCATGTGAAGGCGCCCAAAGTGCTTAAAACGCGATTCGGGAGGATGATTGATTGGAACGGATCTATATTCTTTTATCGGAGGAAAAGCTGCTTTCCTCTTGGCAAGCGGCCTGCCAGGCGCTCGGCCTCGAGTGTGCGGCCGCCGTTGCGGGTGAAAATAGAAAAGATGACTTACAGGCAGCTTTGCGCAGCAGGGCAGACTATATCCTTTTGCCCCACCAGAGCTATTCCCCTGCGGAATTTGCAAAAGCATGGGCGCAGCGGGCAGAATGCGACTGTTTAGCCGGAACACACGGTACGGGCTTTTCCGCTTGGCTCTCTAAAATGCTGCTCTCCTATTTTACGATGCGCTGGCTGCCCTCCGGCGCACCGGCCTTTGTGCTGATTCAAGCGGACAAGCTCACTCCTCTGCTCGACTGCATACCGGAAAAGGGGCCGAGTGCAGGAGCCTTTCTCACGGCGGCGGCGGAATATGCCGGGCTATCCGTCAAGTGGGTCCCTTGCGCCTCCGGTGAAGCTGCGGGGGCTGCATTCACTTGGTTTTTGCTGCATATCTTCACTGCCTATGGCTCCTATCTCCATGTGAGCGAGCATATGCGCGCACTGGAAGCCTCCACTGAGGAAAAGCCGGATCACGGCTACCACACAGCCTTTGACAAGCTGTTGGGCCTCGTTAACCATGAGATCATCAGCTATGTATTCTTCGGCTTACTGACGACCGTCGTTTCCATGGTTTCCTTTTATCTCTTCAATGAGCTCTTGGGCAAGGATCGATTTTTAGGAGATAAAAACTATCTGATCGCCAATGCGCTCTCCTGGATTGCGGCGGTGCTCTTTGCATTTGTCACCAATAAACGCTTTGTTTTTAACAGTCGGAGTTGGAAGGCCGCCGTCGTGTGGAAGGAATTTGCCGGTTTTCTCTCCGCACGGCTGTTTTCCCTTCTGGTGGATATGGGGCTGATGTATCTATTCGTCAGCGCGATGGGGATGCGTGAAATGATCGCAAAATTCATCGTGCAGATTGTGATTGTCATCATCAACTATGTATTTAGTAAATTATTTATCTTCCGTAAACAGAAAAAATAGCACAACTTCCGCACATGGAGATAGACAGCGCACTCTGCTCATGCTATAATCGCAGCGTATCTTTTATCATCCTATATTTACTGTGGGGATAAAATTCCCATGGAGCAATTGAGGTTTCTTGCATGTTTAAAAAAATTGCTACTTATTTTATGGTCACCCTGATGGCCCTTATCTTTCTATTGGATATCCTAACCGTGGCGTTATATAATCACTATGAAAAACGCTATGCCGTCACGCCGGAGCCTACAGTAACAGTAAAAACAGCCGGAGCGGATCGAATCCATTTTTTAAACACCGGCAATTCCGACGCCATTCTGCTGGAGAGCGACGGCCATTTCGCCCTGATCGACGCGGGCGATTCCTCCGACAACTACCGCCGCAAGCACGGCGCGGTTGGCTATGAGCAGATTGTGCTGGATTATGTTAAAAAGACGGCTATCAATGCGGAGGGCAAGATCGTGCTTGATTTTATCCTGCCGACCCATTGCCATTACGACCATATCGGCGGCTTTCGCTGGATCATTAACGACCCGGATATCACGATTCAAAAAGCTTATCTGAAGCCTTTTAACCCGGAAATTCTCAAAAACATGGAAAAAAACAAGTGGGGGCTTGATATTGTTTACAAAGAAACGGTAGAGGCGCTTGAAAAACAAAATATCCCCATCGTTTCCGACCTGCCGGATGAGCCTTTTACCTTCGGCAGCTTTACCTTGCAGTTTTTTAATACTGTGACCGACCTGTCGAAGCCCCATGCAGGCGAAAACGTCAGCTCCGTCGGCGTGAAGGTCACCAAAGGTAAACGCACCGCCTTCCTCGCAGCCGATATCTCTGCGGAAGGCGGGCTGGAAAACAGAATGGCGCCGCTGGTCGGCAAAGTGGACCTACTCAAAGTAGGCCATCACGGCTACACAACGGCAACCAATCCTTTTTTCATCCGCACGCTCCATCCAGAAATTGCAATTGTTACAAACCAGCTGGGTAAAATTTATCCCAATGTTAAATGGAACCTAGTGATGATTGCGCATGCTTCCGTGTATGCTACGGTCAACCACAACGGAATCATCGCTACCTTTACGGACGATGGGCGAATCCAATTGACGGATCAGATTCACGATGGCAGCGCTAAAATTACCATTAGAGAATGAATAACATATGGAAGAGAAAAGAAGGGCTCGGAAACATTATGAATCCCCCATGATTGAAATATGACCTGCACCCCAATTGTTAGACAGTATGGTATACTGGATAACAAGTGGGGTGC
>ENA-ORUF01002367-ORUF01002367.1-human-gut-metagenome-genome-assembly--contig:-NODE-2367-length-16635-cov-3.094873_pt1 | contig 16635 bp, 17 predicted proteins | sample MGYA00242077_ERZ509203 | MGnify/ENA primary metagenome ERZ509203 (study PRJEB26280, sample SAMEA2338834) | human gut metagenome | biome: human gut; feature: human-associated habitat; material: faeces... | reverse complement strand
CTGCGGGAGGTGGTGGAGTTTTCCAAACGTATGGGCTATACCAAGCTGGGGCTGGCCTTCTGTGCCGGCCTGCACCGGGAGGCCGAGGTTGTGGAACGGGTCCTGCGCCGGAACGGCTTCCAGGTGGCCTCTGTCATCTGCAAGACGGGCTCCATCCCCAAGGATCAGGTTGGGGTGCCCCCAGAGTACCGGGTCCGTCCCGGGACCTATGAGGTGATGTGCAACCCCATCGCTCAGGCGGAGCTCCTCAACCGGGCAGAGACCCAGTTCAACATCTGCCTGGGTCTGTGCGTGGGCCACGACTCTCTGTTCTACCGCTATTCCCAGGCCCCGGTCACTACCCTGGTGGCCAAAGATCGCGCCACTGGAAACAATCCTGTGGCCGCCATCTACTGCGCTGACAGCTACTTTAAGACCCGTCTGGACACAGATCAGCCGTAACTCCATCCCGCAAAGATCCCGCCTGCCGCATCTCGGCAAGCGGGATCTCAGATTTTCGAAAAAGCTTTTTCAACCGTCTCATCTTTCTGCGCTTGGACTGTGGTTACCGCCTTTCCAGAGTGGCAGCTATCCGCTCCAAGGTATGCAGCAGTTCCGCCAGGATCTGGTTCTGGTGATCCTGGATCTGATTCAGTTCCCTCATAAACGCCGGCAGACAGCCCTCGGGACAGCAGGGCCGCTCCTCCGGCGGTGTATGAACATAACGGCACATGGTCATCTCCTCTGCGGCGGCTCGTACCTTGGCCAGCATCTCCTCCGGGTCTGAACGCCGGCTGGCCGGTGCTTTCCGCCGCCCCACTCCACAGTGATCAGTCATTTCCGTCCCTCCCTGTATGATCTCCCCCCATTCTATGCCGCTCCACAGCGTTCCGTGTCCCAGACCTGCCGGATTTTTTGATTGAACCAACCTCCATCTAATGATATAATAGTTGTGTTTTATGTTATAACATAGGAGGAACAGCAGTTGAGCCGGTATCTTTTATTTGATTTAGATGGGACGCTCACGGAGTCCGGCGAGGGGATCATCCGCTCTGTCCAGTATGCCCTGGAGAAAATGGGAAAACCAGAGACGGATGTTCAAAAGCTCCGATCTTTCATCGGACCGCCCCTGATCCCCCAGTTCATGTCCTTTTCCGGTATGACCCGGGAGGAGGCCGGCCAGGCAGTCCAATTCTACCGGGAGCGCTATTCCACCACAGGGATCTTTGAAAACAGGCCCTACCCCGGCATCCCGGAAATGCTCCAGGCTCTCACCGGACGGGGACACGTTTTGACGGTGGCTTCCTCCAAACCGGAGCACTATGTCCGGCAGATCCTGGAGCATTTCGGACTGACTCCCTTTTTCCAGGAGATCGTGGGGGCTACCATGGATGAAAAGCGGACTGAAAAGGCAGATGTGATTGAGGAGGCGCTGAAACGTCTTGGCTTATCCGGCCAGCGGGACCGAGCCATCATGGTGGGTGACAAAGAGCACGACGTCCTTGGCGCCCGGAAGGCTGGAATCCCATGCGTTGCTGTCACCTATGGCTACGGCTCTGAGGAGGAGCTGCGTCAGGCAGCGCCCTGGCGACTAGTCTCCTCCGTGGCCGAGCTGGGTGAATATCTGCTGTCGCTGAACTAAACCCGTCCTTTCAAAGGAGAACTGCCATTGCTTTGGCAGTTCTCCTTTTCTGTTTTTGTCAGACACGTGCCGGAAGATGGGCAGATGTCCTATGGTCCCATGTCCGGGCTTGACCTTTGCTCCTGTCAGTGTTATATTCAATCTGTCTTAAATGAGACAGATTGAAAGGAGGGCTCTCCTATGACCCCAGTGCTCTCTGACCAGGAGCGCAGCCTTCTGGGCCGCTGCCCCCTGTTCCTGGGTGCGGAGGACGCTCTGCTCCGCACCCTGTCCTCCCTGCCCGGTGTCACGGTGGAGCCCTTCGCCGCCGGGGAACTGCTCTACGGCCCCGGCCAGTTCCGGCGGAGTCTGGGCGTGCTCCTCTCCGGGCAGGTCCAGGTGACCAACGGCTCCCTGTCCGTCAGCCTGCTGCGGGCCGGAGATCTCTTCGGCGCAGCCGCTCTCTACAACAACGCACCGGAGTTTGCCACTGTCCTGACCGCCCAGTCCCCCTGCCGGGTCCTGTTCCTTCCCCAGGAGACCCTGGACCGCCTACTGGGGGAGGAGCCTCTTCTCCGACGCAACTACCTCCACTACCTCACTGGGCGCATCCGCTTCCTGTCCGGACGGCTGCGCTCGGTGGCCCAGACCGGCGCGGAGGGGAAGCTGGCCCGGTACCTGCTGACCGTCCCCTCCGGCGAGCCGCTGCGCCTGTCCGCCACCGACCTGGCCAAGCGCCTGGGCATCAGCCGAGCCTCCCTGTACCGAGCCTTTCAGGCCCTGGAGGACGCGCAGCTCATCCAACGGGAGGGCAAGTCCATGTACGTTCTGGACCCGGCGGGGCTGGAGGGTGTCCTGTAAAGCCACAGATGACGACCCGGTAACACAACTTTGGAATTGGAAAGGAAGATTCAAATGAAACTGAACAAGCAACTGTCGCTGCTCCTGAGCGGCGCCCTGATCGTGTCCGCCCTTGCCGGCTGCGGCGGCGGAACGGACACATCCTCTGACTCCGAAAGTGCCTCCGCCTCCCAGGCCGGTTCTGTTAGCTCTGGGGCCTCCTCTGACAGCTATGTGCTGCCCAACCTGATGGTACTCTCCGGCCCCACCGGCGTGGGGGCCGCCAAGCTGATGGCGGACAACGAAAATGTCACCCCCGATGCTGTCGCCAACGGTGCGGCAGCTCCAGTAATCAACACCGCCGCCGTAGAGGCGGACAATCAGATGGTCTCCAGCGCCCTCATCAACGGGGACGTAGACATCGCCGCAGTGGCCACCAATGTGGCCGCCAACCTGTCCGCCAAGTCCGAGGGTGCCATCCAGGTATTGGCTGTGAACACCCTGGGGGTGCTCTACATCCTGGAGAAGGGGGACTCTGTCCAGTCCATGGCCGACCTGGCAGGCAGGACTGTATACGCCACCGGCCAGGGGGCCAATCCGGAGTTTGTCCTCAACTATCTGCTCACCGAGAATGGGGTGGACCCCGCCGAGGTAGACATCCAGTGGATGACCCCTCAGGAGGTCACCGCCAAGATGGCCTCCTCTGATGACGGCATCTGTATGCTCCCCGTCCCCGCCGCCACCGCTCTGATGCTCCAGGACTCCGGAGTGCGGCAGGCTCTGTCCCTCACTGGGGAGTGGTCCAAGGTGAGCGGCGGCCAGCTGGCCATGGGCTGTATCGTGGCCCGCACCGACTATATTGAGGAGAATCCTCTGGGCGTGGAAAACTTCCTGACCGCCTATCAGGACTCCATCTCCTACATGTCTGACCCCGCCAATCTGGAGGACGCCGCCCAGTTGGTGGCCCAGTACGGCATCACCCCCAACGCCGCAATTGCCAAGGCCGCTATTCCCCAGTGCAATCTGGTGTGCCTCACTGGAGAAGAAATGAAGTCGGTGCTGGAGGACTATTACCAGGTTCTCTATGATGCCGACCCCGCCTCCATCGGCGGCGCGCTCCCCTATGACTCCTTCTATTATGGTGCGTCCTGACCACCTGGACCGCGCCTTGTCCCTGCTGCTGCCCCCGGCCTTCTGGCTGGGGGTCTGGCAGCTTGGGGCCTGGCTGGTGAAACTCCATGTGGAGGGCCAGGGCAACGAACTGCTTCTCCCCTATCCCGCCACGGTACTGCTGGCTCTGCTCCGCCTGGCCCAGTCCCCTGAATTTTGGTGGACCGTCCTCGCCTCCCTGACACGCATCGCAGCGGGAATGGCGGGCGGCGTGGCCCTGGGCGGACTGCTGGCCACCCTCACCTGCACCAGCCTCTGGTGCTGCCGCTTGTTCACCCCTATCATCCGGATCATCCGGGCTGCACCGGTGGTTTCCTTCATCCTGCTGGTGCTGCTGTGGACTAGCAGGGACCAAGTCCCGGCAATTATCGCCGGGTTGATGGTACTACCAGTGGTGTGGGAGAACCTGACCCAAGGGATCAAAGCCACCGACAGTCAGCTGCTGGAACTGGCCCGGGCCTACCGCTTCTCCCGCTGGAAAACGGTTCGCCTGGTGTACCTCCCCTCCCTGCGTCCCTATCTGCGTGCCGCTGCCACCACCGCCATGGGCCTGGCCTGGAAGTCCGGCGTAGCCGCTGAGGTCCTCTGTCTCCCCCGGCTGGGCATCGGCGCCCAGATCAGCCGCTCCAAGCAGACCTTCGAGACTGCGGACCTCTTCGCCTGGACGGCGGTGGTCATTCTTCTCAGCCTGCTCATGGAGCGGACACTGACACGGCTCATCCGCCGTCAGGAAGGGAGGACACCGCCGTGATCTCAGTCTCCCACCTCACCCTCTCCTACGGGGAAAAGCGGGTGCTGGACGACTTCTCCCTCACCCTTCCGGAGCGGGGCGTCACCGTCCTGTCCGGTCCCTCCGGCTGCGGCAAGACCACCCTGCTGCGTTGTCTGGCCGGTCTGGAGCGCCCCCGGAGTGGCGAGATTCAGGCCCCACCCCCACATAAAACTGCCATTCTCTTTCAGGAGGACCGCCTGTTCCCCTGGCGCACGGTGGAACAGCACCTGAGGGATGTGCTCCCCCAGTCCCGCCGGACGGCGGCTGCAGAGGCTCTGGCGGCCGTGGGACTGACGGACTGTCAGCACCAGCCCGCCCGGGAGCTGTCCGGCGGGATGCGCCGCCGTCTGGCTCTGGTCCGTGCCCTGGCCCTGGGAGGACAGCTCTATCTTCTGGATGAGCCCTTCACTGGGGTGGACCCCGCCCGGATCCGACGCCTGATGGATGTCCTCCGGTCTCTGGACGTCCCAGTCATTCTATCCAGCCATGAGGACTTGGTCTGCTCCCTGGCCGACCAGGTGATTTGTTTGGATGGTTCTCCGCTCCACCTAGCAGACAGCGGATACTGATTCGTTGTTTTTACGGTTTTTCACTTATTTTTCATATATATTTCATTCAATTTGACACGGCTTCATATTTATGATATCCTGAATCTGGATTAAAGTCCAGGAAAGGAGACCACTTATGGACCGCTTCACCCGCATCCTGCTTCTGGTGATTGCACTGGTCACTCTTGTCCTTCCCTATTTTACCAAACAGTGACCGTCTTCTCCTTCACCTTTTTCTTGATTTTTCAGGGAAAAACTGTATAATGTCAGTATGTCACACGGCATACCCGACGGCGGCATCTCTGCCGTTGTTTCACAGGGCGGACCCGGCGGGGCCCGCCCTGTTTTTCTCTCTGTGCCCACCTGGGCACACCCTGCAATCAATGCGCCTTCCAACCGGATCGATCCGGCCGGTAGACGAAAGGAGTATCCAATATGTGGTTTGATCAAGCGATCCTCTATCAGATCTATCCCCTGGGGCTTTGCGGCGCACCGCCGGACAACGACGGATGCACCACCCACCGTATCCTAAGACTTCTGGATTGGGTGGAACACATCAAAGCCTTGGGAGCGGATACTGTCCTGCTCAACCCAGTGTTTGACAGCGACCGTCACGGCTACGACACCCGGGATTATAACCGTCTGGATCCCCGCTTGGGAACTAATGAAGATCTGGCCCAGGTGTGCCGCGCTTTTCACGACGCCGGGTTCCGGATTCTATTGGACGGGGTATTCCACCATGTAGGCCGGGGATTCTGGGCCTTTCAGGATGTACAGGAAAAGAAATGGAGCAGCTCCTATCGGGACTGGTTCTATCTGAATTTTGATGGTGACACCGACCGGAGTGACGGCTTCTGGTATGAAAACTGGGAGGGCCATGGTGAACTAGTTAAGCTGAACCTGCACAACCCGGCTGTGATCGAGCACCAGTTCCAGGCCATCCGCGGCTGGGTAAAACAATTCGGGATCGATGGACTGCGGCTGGACGTAGCCTACTGCCTCCCTGCTGACTATCTGAAACGTCTGCGATCTTTTGCCCAAACACTAAAGCCAGACTTCGCCCTGGTGGGCGAGGTACTGGGCGGGGACTACAACCTCTGGATGGGGCCGGAACTATGTCACTCGGTAACCAACTATGACTGCTACAAGGGGCTGTGGTCCAGCCTCAACGACCGCAATCTGTTTGAGATCGGCCACAGCCTAGCCCGCCAGTACGGGCCGGAACCTTGGACCCTTTACAAAGGGGCCCACCTGCTGTCCTTCGTGGACAACCATGATGTCACCCGCATCGCCTCCAAGCTCCGGGACCCCGCACACCTCCCCTTGATCTACGCCCTTCTGTTTGGGATGCCCGGGACCCCCACCCTGTATTACGGCAGTGAATGGGGCATTCTCGGCGAAAAAGGCCCATGCAGTGACGACAGCCTCCGCCCCGCCCTGGAAAAGCCGGAGTGGAACAACCTGACGGACTGGATCGCCCGTCTAGCCGCCGCCCGGAGAGGCAGCTCGGCCCTTCAGGAAGGTAGCTATCGGAATGTACTCCTCACCAATCTCCAGCTCATTTTTGAGCGCAAAACGGAGACCGAACGGGTGCTGGTGGCGGTCAACGCGGACAGCCAGCCTTATACCGCCCACTTCGACGCGGGCTGCGGCCTGGCCTGGGACCTGATCTCCGGCCAGAAGCACGACTTTGGCGGCGGAAGCCAACTGCCCCCGTACAGTGCGTTTTTCTGGAAGATGGAACGATAAGATCAAGAGACTGTCAAAAGCCTCCATTCAAAGGATTTGGAGGGAAAGATAATGTGAAAGAAAACCGTCAGGGGTGTCTTTCACGTCCCATCAAACAACTTTTGATTGCTTTTTTAAGATGCTCAAAAGTTCAGCAGCTTGTCGAAAAGGCCTTTTCAACAAGCTGCAAAAATATCCCCCTGCAATCTATGCAGGGGGATATTTTTAATTTATTCAGCCGGCTCAGCGCATCTTTTCGGAAAACAGTGCGGCCAAGGACCTGCTAAAGGGCGGACGGCAGATTCCCTTCTCCGTAACGATGCCAGAGATCAGGCTGTGATGGGTGACGTCGAAGGCGGGGTTGAAGCACTTCACCCCGGCGGGAGCCATAGGCTCCCGGTACCACAGGGAGCGGATCTCCTCCGGATCCCGCTGCTCGATGGGGATGTGGTCCCCGTCGGGACAGCTCAGGTCGATGGTGGAGGTGGGCCCCAGCACATAGAAGGGGATCCCATAGTGTCTGGCCAGGATGGCCACTCCGCTGGTACCGATCTTGTTGGCGGCGTCGCCGTTGGCCGCCACCCGGTCACACCCCACAAAGCAGGCCTGGACCCATCCCTTCTTCATTACCATAGAGGCCATATTGTCACAAATCAAGGTAACGTCCACCCCCGCCTGATGCAATTCCCAGGCAGTAAGCCGTGCTCCCTGGAGCAGGGGCCGGGTCTCATCGGCGAACACCTGCAGTGGGATCCCACGTTCCTGAGCCAGCAGGATGGGACCCAGAGCGGTGCCATAGCGTGAGGTGGCCAGAGGTCCCGCGTTGCAGTGAGTCAGCACCCCATCCCCCGGCTTCAGCAGTGAGAGTCCGTACTCTGCGATGGCACGGCACATCTCCTCATCCTCCTGACGGATGGCTCTACTCTCCGCCTCCAAGGCGGCAGCTAACTCCTCCGGAGTGCATCCGGCCAGTCTGGAGGCTCGGTCCATCATGCGTGCCACCGCCCAGGACAGGTTGACTGCTGTGGGACGTGAGCTGACAAGCATTTTTCCTTTCCTATCTAATTCCTTCAAAAGCCCAGGGGTATCCAGCCCCTCCCGCTCCATCTGGCGGGCCAGGGCGGACAGGCAAAACCCCGCAAAGATACCGATGGCGGGTGCGCCACGCACCCGGAGGCTCCGGATGGCCTCCACCATCTCCTCCAGCTTCCTCACCGTGCGGTACTCCACCCGGCCGGGCAGCAGCGTCTGATCCAGCAGGACCACGCTCTCCCCATCTTCTCCCAGGCGGACATTCTCCGGCTGGCTCTGTGCCATCATACACTCTCCTCCTCTGTTCTGGGCCCCGCTAGGACCGCATATCGGCCCGCCAGACCCAGCAGGGCCGCCTTCTGGTCCTCTGTCAGCTCCACGCCGCCACCCAGCAGCTGGACGTTGGCGTAGATCCTGGCCGTCTGCTCCACCGTCTCCATCCGGTCAAAGGCGGACCAGAGATCCGGCCCCCAGGTCAGGGCCCCGTGGTTGGCCAGCAGCACTGCACTATGGTTCCGCACAAAGGGACGAATGCTGTCCGGCACCTCCTGGGTGGAGGGGAGGGCAAATGGGGCCACCAGGACCTCCCCCAGACCGCTGATAGTCTCAGTGAGGTACCGCTCCCTCAGCGGGCGGCGGCAGACAGCAAAGGCGGTGGCCATAGGGGGATGAGCATGGACCACAGCGCGGACATCGGAGCGCTCCCGGTAGACCATCAGGTGCATGGGCATCTCGGAGGATGGGTGCCGGTCCCCCTCCAGCACCTCTCCGGACAGGGCGCACTTCACCAGCATCTCGGGCATCAGCCGCCCCTTGCCTACCCCGGAGGGGGTGACCAAGATCTGGTCCTCCCCCAGCCGGAGGGACACGTTTCCGTCGTGGCCCACGGTGTACCCCCGCTGGTACAGCAGGCGGCACACCTGGCAAAGCTCCTCCCGGGCGGTGGACTCAGCCGCCCGCTCCACCTCAGACAAAGATCTCACTGGGAGCCCGCCGTCCGGCGTACTGATCCTCCAGCTCATGCTGGTGGTAGAGATACCCCTCGTGGTCAAAATACTTGGCCCCGGTGGGACACTTCTTCACACAGGCGCAGCACTTGATGCACTTGCCCACCACGTTGGACACGTCGGCGGGGTCGATGGAGCCCATGGGGCAAAGACGGGCACACAGGCCGCACTTTACGCACTTGTCCGGGTCGGTGACCGGCTTGGCTTTCAGGAAGTCCTTGATGGGCTCCCCGTGGCGGTCCCGGGGGGTGTAGTAGGGCCGGATAGGGTCACAACCATTCACCTGAACCGCTTCTCCGGGAGCCTCTGTTAAGCTCTTTACCTTGTCAGCTGTTTTCTCTCCAAGCTTAGCCAACAGGGCCATATCCTCCCCATCCGGACGCCCAGCGCCCAGAATGCGGGAGAAGGAGTGCTCACCCACAAAGGCCCCGGCGGCCACGGGACAGAATCCGTTGTCCCGCAGGACGTTGCGCAGTTCCATCAGTCCATCATCGTAGTTGCGGTTGCCGTACAGCACCACCGGAACCGCCAGAGTCCCCTCCCCATGGATCATGTCTCGGACGTAGGGCAGCAGCAGGTTGGGCACCCGTCCGGCATAGACCGGGGTTCCAACCACCACCAGATCCTCCGGGCCAAAGGAAAGACTCTCCTTCCGGGCCTCGGGCAGGTTGAAGCAATAGGCATCATATCCAGCCCCCAGCCGCTCCGCCAAATCCTTCGCCAGTGTGGTGGCCACCTTCTCTGTGGTCCCGGTGCCGCTGAAATAGACAGCGTGTACAGTTTTGATCTTCATATCCGTTCCTCCTCTATGTCGTTCCGTTCTACGTACTCTAGCGACTCTGTCCTCCCTGAGACAGAGTCGTTGAAAACCTTTTTTGCTTTACACCATATTTCCCTGGCCCGGCACTCAGTTCAGTTCACAGGAAACTACGCTGGTCTCCGCCACATACTTGGCCTTGACCTGGCCCAGCCGGGCCATGTGGCCGGTGGCCATGTGAGCCTTCTGTGCCTCAGGATCGGTCCAACGCTCCACCAGGAGCAGAGTGCCATCTTCCTCCTCTGGGAGATAGTAACGGTAATCCAGACACCCCTCCTCCTGACGGATCTGCTCCAGGATCCCGGACTCCCGCATCATCTGCAAAAACGCATCCCGCTGTCCGGGATGCATCGTATAGGTCACTTGAAACAGCATCATCGCTTTCGTGCTCCTTTTCACCCACTGCGGCGGCTCAGCCCCGCATCCTCCGGAATTCCAGATAGCCCTCCAGAATCAGGGAGGCCGCTACTGCGTCCACTGTCTTTTTCCGCTTCTTCCCGTTCTTTCCTGCGTTAAACAGGATCCGGTGGGCATCCACCGTGGTTCTGCGCTCATCCCACAGTACCGGCTTCAGGCCAGTGGCCTCTTCCACCCGGTTGGCAAAGGTACGGTACAGCTCCGCCCGAGGGCCTTCTGTCCCGTCCATATTTCGGGGGAAGCCCATCACCAGCTCATCCACCTGATAGGCCTGGACCAGCCTGGTCAGCTCCTCCAAAACCACCTCCGCCTTCCGGCTGTGGATGGTGGTCACATCCCCCGTCAAAAATCCAGTGGGGTCGGAAACCGCCACTCCGGTGTGGGCGTCTCCGTAGTCAATGGCCATGATCCGCACACATCCGCCTCCTCTCTGCTTCTTTCTGCTATCACTATACAAGAAACGGAGGCAAAATACAAGCGCCTCCAGGGAAAAGAACCCTATTTCAGGGCGTCGGACACCCGGAGCACCAGATCCTCATGGGTGCGGTCTACCAGATGAGTGTAGATCCGTCCCGTGGTAGCAGGTGTGGAGTGGCCCAGGGCTTTCCCGATGTCGAACAGAGAGGCCCCCTGGCAGGAGGCAATCGTGGCAAAGGTATGCCGCAGGCCATGAAACGTCAGACGTGGCAGGCCGTTTTTCTTGACAAACCGGGTAAAGGCAAGAGAAAGTGCGTTTGGGGAGTATGGAGCCCCTTTGTGATCCAGGATCACATGGTCTGTCTGATTGAACATGGGACCCTGTCTGGCCCGCTCTATTTCCTGTCGCTGTTGTTCCCGCTTCAGCAGAAGAAGCACCTCCTCCGGGAGGTAGAGGGTGCGCACCGAGGACCGGTTTTTGGTCTCCTTCTGAACGATGGTAGCCCCATAGGCAGTGCGTGCCTCCCGCACCAGGACCAGACGGCGGTGGAAGTCCACGTTCTCCCACTTCAGACCGCAAATCTCCTCCCGGCGCATCCCCAGACTGCCCGCCATCTTCACCGCCAGTTCCAGGATGTGCCCCTCAATCAGCTGATAGAGTTTTTTGAGTTCCTCATTGTCATAAAAGAATGCCTCCTTGACCCGAGCACGCGGAGGCTCTACCCGGTCCATCGGTGAGGTCAGAAGCATATCCTGACGCACTGCCGAACGCAGAGCACTGGAGAGGAGATCGTGGTGGTGCCGCATGGTATTGGAGGACAGCCCGGTCTCCCGCTGGGTGTCTGTATAGTAGCACTGGATCTGCTTGGCGGACAGATGGCTCAGCGGAATTCCCCCTAAAGCGGGCAGGATATGATTGTCAATGATCTTTTGATATGCGTACACCGTAGTCTCCGCCCGGTTGGGCCGGACGATAGACTCCATCCAATACTCTAGCCAGTGAGCCAGATCCATTTCCTCCCGGATCTTCTCCTGCGGCTCTCGTTGGGTATGAAAGTCCTTCAGCCCATTTCGGGCAGCCGACAGGGTAGGAAAGGTCCGGTACTTCTTGATCCGTTTCCCGTTCTCGTCCCGCCCCAATTCCATGCTGACATAGTAGCACTGCCGCACATCATCATAGGATATGTTCCGTTCTACCGCTTTTCTCGCCATGGTGTTGCTCCTCCTTTATTTATTTCTCTCTTAGGATGGCAGGCACCGAACGCCCGCATACGGCTAGCATAGCAGAGCGGAAGTTCAGGAAAAAGAGCAGAACAAACCTCCGGCCCTGCGGGGCCGGAGGTAACACTGTCACACCAGCGGTACATCCCTTTTCGAGCGGTTTCAGACTGGTATTACTTTAGTTGATATTGCCGCCGGTGGAGAAGCCAATCGCACATCGGAGCGGCAAACAGGAAGAAAGAAAAGGGGATGGCCGGCGCAGAGGCCCCCATAGCCTCTAGGGGGACGCTTCCGGCAATGGACCAGGGCACCACTGCCGCCAATACGATGGCCGTATTCCCCAATGCCTGGGACAGTGGAAGTCCGCCCTTTCCGCTTCGGCGGAAGCTTTCCCCCATCATCTGCTCGGTCAGTACCAGGGCAATGGACTGGTTGCACAACAGGGCTGCGGAGGCCACAGATACCGCTGCTGTGGTCACATACAGGTCGGTTCGCCGGGCTATACGCTCCAGCTGCGCCTTCACTGGCTCCAACAGTTCTGCTCCGTTCAGGATCCCGGATGAGGCACACGAGAACAGAACGATACACATCCCGTTCACCATGGAGAACAGACCGCCGCCGGACAGGATGCCAGTCAGTGCCGGCTGATCCACCACATAACCGGTCACGCAGCTCCAGGCCACCTCCGCCAGAGGCTTCCCCTGCCCCCAGACAGCCAGCACCGCAGCCGCACCGCAGCTGACCAAGATGGAGCGGGCCGCACTGACCTTGAAGAAGGGCAGCACTAGCAGAATGACCGCCGGCAGCACCGCAGTCCAGGACAGGTCAAAGCCCTCCTCCAGGGCGGTCAGGATGGTCTGGTCAACCCGCTGGATGGGGTACAGCAGGGAGATCCCCCCATAGAACACCAGGGAGAGCACCAGTGGAAGCGGAGTAGTCCGCCACATCCTCAACTGAAAATCACGCTGCTCCACTCCAGCCAAGGCAGCGGTCAGGGCCGCTGAGGATGAGGCTGGGGACAATCGTTCCCCCAGATAGGCCCCAGACAGCACTGCCCCCCCTGTGATGGCCAGACTTGCCCCGCCGCTGCGGGCGATGGCCGCCAGAATCACCCCCGCCGTCCCGGCTACTCCAAAGGAGCTGCCAAAGGCCATAGACAGGGTGGAGGCCAGCAGAAAAGCCGACAGATAGAAGGTACTCGGGTGCATCCACTTCAGTCCTGTGTGAACAAAAAATGCAATGGTCCCGCTGGCCCGCCACAGTGCGGTGAGAAAGCCGATGAGCACCAGAATACGCAGTACCACCAACGAGGTGCGGGCCCCCTCCCCCGCCATCCGGAGCAGTGCCCGGAGGGTCAGCCCCCGGCGCAGCCCCACCACAGTAAAGCACACAAGCCCCAGGGCCAGCCCCCAGGACAGAGAATAGCCCAGCACCATACAGGCGAAGGTTCCTATCAGAAATACAGCAAATGCGGCCAACAGCTCCACGGCCCTATCCCCTTCTCTGGTCCCCGGACACACCGGAGACTCACTTATCATCTTTTCTTTCGCTTAGTAGTATAGAGGAAAATGTCCCGTTTGTCGAATGGTTCTTTTCTCTTTGCTGCGGCGGGATATCTTCAATCAACCTCCCCCTCGAATACAGTCACCGCCGGACCAGTCATCCAGATGTGCCCGCTGTTCCGATCCCAGTCCAGTTCCAGCATGCCCCCTGGAAGCCGCACCGCAGCCTGCCGTCCGCACCGTCCAGTCTTGACCGCTGCCGCCAGCACCGCACAGGCCCCCGTTCCGCAAGCTAGGGTAATCCCGCTCCCCCGCTCCCACACCCGGACATCCAGCCGTTCCTGACTCCGGGCCACCGCAAACTCCACGTTGATTCTCTGGGGAAATGCCCCGTTTTTCTCCAGAATCGGGCCGATCCGCTCCAGAGGAACCGGCTCCAGTGCGGGGCAGAATACCACACCATGCGGGTTGCCCATATCCACAGGCCATACCGTATAGGTATCTCCTTCCGCTTCCACAGACACCGAAGAGGACAGCACAGGGATCCCCATGTCCACCGTGACCTGCTCCACCCGTCCCCCCCGGACCCGCAGTTCCAGCACACGGGGCCCAGCGTCGGTGTCAATGGTAAGGCAGGTCTTGCGAGTCAGCCCCTTGTCATAGACATACTTGCCAACACAGCGGATCCCGTTGCCGCACATGGCTCCCCGGGATCCATCCGCATTGTACATCTCCATGGAAAAGTCTCCTCCCCGTCCGGGGCGGATGCAGATCAGCCCGTCTCCTCCCACCCCGAAGTGACGATCGGACAGGCGTATTGCCAATCCCGACAGATCCTCTTCCACTCCATCCAGCCCATTCAGATAGATATAATCATTCCCAATCCCGTGCATTTTGGTAATGTGCATCGTCCACCGCTCCTTTCCATACAGGAAAGGCTATGCGGTCGCCAGCCTAGGTATGATAGAATGATCTTCCGTGTTCCTCCTTCCCTTTTGTGGAAACACCCACATTCCCCGTATATACCACCCTCGAACTTTGTCACATTAAAGACTTGCATTTTCCCCGCCCAGGGAGTAACTTAGATGTAATATCCACCTTAAGAAAGATACAGCTCCGCAGGTACGGTGGCCGGCATGGTTTCTCCCATCAGCTGCCCTCCGTCCACCCTTCCCCTCTGGCCGGGCGGTCAGACCACACAGTATGGAAAGGATTGAACCTATGAGCATCAATATCACAGAGATCTTCGGTTCCAATGTATTCAGCACCGATGTGATGCGGGAACGGCTCCCAAAGGGCGTGTTCCGCGAGGTCATGGATGTGATGGAAAACGGCGGCAATATCAGCATTGAAACCGCCGACATCGTAGCCAACGCCATGAAAGACTGGGCAGTGGAAAAGGGCGCCACCCACTATACCCACTGGTTCCAGCCCCTTACCGGCATTACTGCAGAGAAGCACGACTCCTTCCTCACCCGCCCGGAAAACAGCCGCACTTTGCTCCAGCTCACCGGAAAGCAGCTGATCATGGGTGAGTCCGACGCCTCCTCCTTCCCCTCCGGTGGTCTGCGTTCCACCCACTATGCCCGTGGCTACACCGCCTGGGACATGACCTCTCCCGCCTTCGTCAAGGAGATGACTGCCGGCACCATCCTGTGCATCCCCACCATCTTTGTCTCCTACCACGGAGAGGCTTTGGACAAAAAACCCCCTTGCTGCGCTCCATGCAGGCCATCAGCACACAGGCGCTGCGCATCCTCCGGCTATTTGGGAACACCACTGCCAAAAAGGTCATCCCCCAGGTTGGAGCTGAGCAGGAGTACTTCTTGGTAGATCGGGATAAATACTTAAAGCGCCGGGATCTCATCTATACCGGGCGCACCCTCTTCGGCGCACCCTCACCCAAGGGGCAGGAGCTGGAGGACCAGTATTTCGGAGTCATCCGCGACCGTGTGGGCTCCTTCATGGCCGACCTGAATGAGGAACTGTGGAAGCTGGGCATCCCCGCCACCACTCAGCACAACGAGGTTGCCCCCGCACAGCATGAGATGGCCCCCATCTTCACTATGTGTAACCTGGCCGTGGATCAGAACCAGCTGACCATGGAGACCATGAAGCGCGTGGCCACCCGTCATGGCCTGGTCTGCCTCCTCCACGAAAAGCCCTATGCCGGCGTCAATGGCTCCGGCAAGCACAACAACTGGTCCATCGGCACCGACACCGGCGAAAACCTGTTGGATCCCGGTGACACCCCCAACGAGAACCTCCAGTTCCTGCTGGTCCTCTCCTGCATTATGAAGGCGGTGGACGTCCACGCCGACCTGCTGCGTCAGTCCGCCTCCTGTGTGGGCAACGAACACCGTCTGGGCGGTCAGGAGGCTCCCCCTGCCATCATCTCCATCTGTCTGGGAGACCAGCTGGAGAGCGTGGTAGATCAGATCGTCTCCAACGCCGATTCCATCCAGCTGCTGGCCTCCGGCAAACTGGACTCCGGTGTGTCCACCGTTCCTGTTCTGAGCCGGGATGCCACTGACCGCAACCGCACCACTCCCTTTGCCTTTACCGGCAACAAGTTTGAGTTCCGTATGGTGGGTTCCTCCGACTCCATCGCGGATGCTAACGTCACCCTCAACGCCATCGTGGCCGAGGCCCTATGCGATGCTGCCGATGTCCTGGAACAGGCCCCTGACTTCTCCTCCGCCTGCTCCCAGCTGATCCACGAAAATATGGCTCAGCATCAGCGTATCATCTTCAACGGCGACGGCTACTCCGATGCCTGGGTGGCCGAGGCCGCCCGCCGCGGACTGCCCAACCTGGTCTCCCTGGTGGACGCAGTTCCCGCCCTCACCACAGAGAAGGCCGTCCGCCTGTTCACTAAGTTCGGGATCTACACCCAATCTGAGCTGGAGGCTCGGGCGGAGATCATGTATGAGACCTATATCAAGATCACCAAAATCGAGGCCAACACCATGATCCACATGGCCTCCAAGCACTACATCCCCACTGTTATCAGCTATACCACCCGTCTGGCCCAGTCTATCACCTCGGTGTCTACTGCTTGTCCCGAGGCTGACCTGTCTGTCCAGCGCAAGCTGCTGACCCAAATCAGTGACTACCTCTCCCAGGCCTCCTGTGCCCTGGAACAGCTCAAGCCCCTGATGGAGCGGGTAGACTCCATCTCCGGTGTGAAGGAGATGGCCCTGGCCTACCGCACCGCGGTGGTCCCCGCTATGGCTGCCCTGCGCTATCCCATTGACGCCCTGGAACTGTTGGTGGATAAGTCTGTCTGGCCCATGCCCACCTACGGCGACCTGATGTTTGAGGTGTAAGGTACTTTCTCCTTCAGCTTTTGATTTTACGATCGTTTATAAGCAGCCGCCCCGGAGCTTGTGCTCCGGGGCGGCTCTGTATCTTCAACATTCTTCCAGTCAGCAGGTCTTGTCTCCCCTGTCTCCAACCCTTTCCTCGTATATTCCTTCTTCTCCGGCTCAGGCTAAGTTCTGGAGGTGAGAAGTTTGGATCCCAGCGGAGCACTACTATCCTTCATCCACAAAAACGCCGCCA
>ENA-ORUF01002350-ORUF01002350.1-human-gut-metagenome-genome-assembly--contig:-NODE-2350-length-16710-cov-4.301711_pt1 | contig 16710 bp, 17 predicted proteins | sample MGYA00242077_ERZ509203 | MGnify/ENA primary metagenome ERZ509203 (study PRJEB26280, sample SAMEA2338834) | human gut metagenome | biome: human gut; feature: human-associated habitat; material: faeces... | reverse complement strand
TTTTTGTTTTTTACAAGAAAATTTAATCATAAATTTCATTTACTTTTTCAAAATTGCATTTAACTTTTCAATTGACCAAAAATTTAATCATATCTAATTGTTTTAATATGTGTATAAAAATATCTTGACTTATTAAGTATATCTATGTTATATTATTATAGTAATATTTATGTGGCCCCTTGGTCAAGCGGTTAAGACGCAGCCCTCTCAAGGCTGAATCATGGGTTCGATTCCCGTAGGGGTCACCAGAATCGTTAAACCTAGAAATGCTTATTTTTCAAGCTTTCTAGGTTTCTTTTATTTCTAAATTAATGCAATAATAATTCATTAGGTTTAAAAATTTTAATTTTTTATTCTTCTTTCTCTTCTATACATTTCTCTAATACTTCTTTCAATCTTTCATCTTGTTTTGTTAAATATAAATACCCAATTAATGCTTCAAAAGCTGTTGAATACATATATTCTTGCACTGTTGCGTTTTTCGCAACATGATGATTTTCTGTATTTCTACCTCTTTTTGCTATTTCTTTTTCCTTTTCTGTTAAAATATTATCTAATTTTTCTAGCATTTCTGCTTGAGCTTTTGCTTTAACATATTTAATTGATTCTAGATGTAATTTATGTGGTTTTAGTCTAGTTATATTAACTAAATGTGTGCGTATATATAATTCGTATACTGCATCTCCTACATATGCCCATGTTAATGGTGACATCATATTTACTTCTGCTTCGCCTTTTTCTCTATTAAATATTTCCAATATTTTTCCTCTTTTCTTGTAATTTTATTATTAGATTTTTGTTAATTTTTTATTACTATTTTATTGCTTATAATTTCTACAATTATAAAAATGCTATTTATAATTACATCAATTCTAATTTTGCATAACTTTCATAATTTTTATATTTTTTATGAATTTTATTATAATTATGCTTTTTCTAATGTTATTTTTCCTATTTTTCCGCTTCTAAAATCATCTAAAATAATTTTTGCTGTTTTTTCTTCGTCTATGTCTCCACCTGAAATTACAGCTCCTCGTTTTCTTCCTATTTTATGTAATATTTCTAATGCTTTCTCGTTTTCGTCTAAATTGCTATCATCTAAAACTTGCTTAACATCTTCTGTTTCTAATTTATATCTTTCTATTAATTCATTTAAATTATTTTTTAATAAAAATTTTAACAAACTAAATCCAACTTCAATTGTTTCTAATACATCATCTTTTATAGTTCCTGTATATGCTAAATTTAATGCTACCTTTTCATCTCCAAATTTTGGCCATAATACACCTGGTGTATCTAGCAATTCTATTCCTTCTTCTAACCTTATCCATTGTTTTTGTCTTGTAACTCCTGGCTTGTTTCCAACTTGTGCTGCAACCTTTTTAGATGCTCTGTTAATAAAAGAGGACTTTCCTACATTTGGTATTCCAAGCACCATAACACGTATGGATTTTCCTATTCTTCCTTTATTTTTATATTGTTCTTTTATATTGTTATATACTTTTTTTATTTCCGCTATAGCGTTTTTTATACCCTCACCAGAATTACAATTTACAAGTACTGCTGATTTTCCTTCTTTTTGAATTTTATTAACCCATTTTTCGTTTTCACAACTACTTGATAAATCTGACTTGTTTAACAATATTACCGTTGACTTATTCTTTATATATTCTTGTATGTCTGGATTTTGACTAGATACTGGTATTCTTGCATCTAAAATTTCCACTACAATATCTATTAGTTTTAAATCTTCTATTATTTGTCTTTTAGTTTTTGCCATATGTCCTGGATACCAGTTGATGTTCGTCGATGGTAAACTTTTTGTGTCCTCGTTCATTTTTTTATTTTTTCTCATTTCTCTCTTTTGATACATATCCATTATTATCACTTCCATTTTCTATCATTCTTGCTTCATTTAAAAAATTATCAAAGTCTGATTTATATAATTTATCTTGTTTAACTTTAAATTTATCATACTCTTTATAAGCTAATTCTTTTGCAACACTAGCCGATATTTTCCCTGCACTGTGCAATATTTCTTTACCATTAAATTGCAAAAATGCATTCAATTTTTCTACCCAATCTTTCATAGTCATAGCATTATGATTTTCTGCTTGTAATTCTGCATAGTCTAAATACATTGTTACTATTCTATTCAAATCTTTTAATTCCTTTTCATTTAAATAGTTTTTTGCAATGTCCACGTCATATTTATAGATTGGTCCATCAGGAGAATTTTTCCAATTGGTTAGTCCCATATTTTCTTTTTCTGAATCAACTCTGTTATATATTATTTCAGCTGCAGTATTCCCAGTTATAGCATAATGTAATTTATTTTGAACTGTTTTAAAAAATTCTTTTGTTATTTCTGAATCCTTATCATAATCAACACTACAAGAAGAATATATATCTGTTATTTTTTGGTAAAATCTTCTCTCGCTTGAACGAATGTTTCTAATTCTTTCAAGTGTTTCTTCAAAATAATCCTCGCCAAATATGTAATTAGGATTTTTTAATCTTTCATCATCCATAACTACACCTTTTATCATATATTCTTTTAATATTTTAGTAGCCCAAATTCTAAAGTTGGTTGCTTTTTTTGAATTTACTCTATATCCAACTGCAATAATCATATCAAGATTATATATCTTTACAGGTTTTTTAGAATTATCAATGTCGGTTTTTCCGACGGTGTTATTTTCATCAAGTTCACCACTATTTAATATATTATTAATATGTTCTGTTATTGTACTTCTTCCCACACCAAACAATTCTGCAATTAAATTTTGAGTAAGCCATATGTCATTATTTATTAACATTACACTAACCTTAATATCATTGTTTGAATCTCTATATATAAAAAAGTCATGATTAGTTATTTGTAAGTTTTTATTGTCCATTTATTATTCTCCTTTCTTTTAAATTTTTTATTTAATATCGATTTTAACATTTTTATTCTTATCAATATAAATACATTTTACTTTATTTTCTAATTCTAATCTAGTAATATTAGATAAATTTAATTTTTCATTTATAATTTCAATTAGCTTATTTTCACTAATAGATTCATTATTTTCACAAGTTTTATTTCTATAGTAGTTAGAGCAATAGTAATAAACTCTTTCTTTTGAAGTTCGTTTTATCATATTACCGCCACAACATTTGCACTTTAAAAAGCCAGATAAAATACCTATACTTCCATCTTTATTTACTTTAGCTTGTCTATTTAAAATATCTTGCACTTTATCAAATTTTTCTTTACTTATAATTGCTTCGTGATGATTAGGAGTTATAATCCAATTTTCATTTTCTAATTGAATTTGTTTGTTAACTCTATAATTTAATTTTCTTCTCTTGCCCTGGAGTAATGTTCCTGTATAATTTTCGTTTTTCAATATTGTATTTACCATTTCAGGATTCCATTTTTTCATAACTGATACATCTTCATTCTTATTAAGATTTAAATACTCGCTTGGAGTTAATATATCATTATCATTTAAAAAGTCAGTAACTTGTCTTCTACTTTTGCCATCAAGTATCATATCAAATATTTTTCTAATTATATGTGATACATTTTTATCAATTAAAAATTTATGTTTATCTTTTGGATCTTTTATATATCCGTAAGGAGCTAATTTTCCAACAAATTCACCATTTTGTTTCTTCACAATTAGAGAACTTCTTACTTTTTTTGATATGTCTTTTGCGTACATATCATTAAATAAATTTTTCAATGCTAAATAATCATCACTATAATAATCCGATGAATCAATTTCATAATTTTCATCTACCGAAATTACAGATACTCCCATAGCAGGAAATACCACTTCTACAAAATTACCAGTTTCAATATAATTTCTACCAAGCCTTGATAAATCTTTTATAAGTATTACATCTATTTTCTTATTTTTTATATCTTCTAACATTCTTTGAAATTCTGGTCTATCAAAATTAGTACCCGAATAACCATCATCTATATAATAATCAACTAATTTATATTCTCTATGTTCTTTTAAATAATTATCTATAATTAATTTTTGATTAGTTATGCTATTTGATTCTTTTTCATTACTATATTCTTCTTTTGATAAACGAATATATGCTGCTACCTTATATGTCATCTTAATATTACAACTTTCTATAAAATTTCACAAAGAAGATTTTGTTCTTCTTTTTTTATTTCATTTTCAATTATCCATTTTATATCTTCTATCGATTTATCAATATTAAATATGCCATTACCTACTGGATAATAAACAGGATAAATTTTATATTTGTTTTTATTAATTTGTATTTTGTGACATTTTTTTCTATTTTCAGATACAGATATCTTTTTATTTAAAATAATAGAACTAACTTGGTTTCCAAAAGTAATAATTATTTTTGGTTTAATTATATTTATTTCTTTGAATAATAAATCAAGATATTTTTTCAACACTTCATCAGGCAATGGTCTTGCATCTATTTGTGTACATTTACCTAAATTAGTAATGAACAATTTATTTTTTTCAATTTCTTCGTAAACATAGTTGCAAAACTCATAATCCCATTCTTTTGGTTTCTTTTCTTGAATTTTGTTAAATGTTTCTTCACTTAATAAATCAACTTTATAGAACAACTTCCATATGTTTTTAGTTCCTAACCATGGAGACTTTCTACCTTTCCAAGATTTATCACTGGCAATATTTTTTCCAGTAGGATTCATAAAAACAAAACATATATCAGGATTTTTTTCACATCCACCATTATATATAGAATCTAATTCCTTAGCACCATATTTAACTTGTAATTCGTCATAATCTTTTCTTAAATCTTCTATCTTCAAAATATTCACCTTCTTATAAAAAAGTTTCTTTAAGTAGTTCTTACCCAATTTCTCTTATAATTTTTGTTAATTTTTTATTAAAAATTGTAAAAAGAAATTTAATTAAAAGCCTTATAAAATAAGAGTTTTAAAGAGAGTTTATATAAGTCGTTCTTTACCAGTTGATGTTCGTCGATGGTAAACTTTTTGTGTCCTCGTTCATTTTTTTATTTTTTCTCATTTCTCTCTTTTGATACATATCCATTATTATCACTTCCATTCTTTTTTATAAATTCATCTAATTGGGTTATTTAAAACATCATATAGTTCATCTTTAATTAACAATTGCATATGTTTCTCTCCTTAATAATAGTTTCACATATATCTAATTTCCCCATTAGTCATTTCATTTCTTCAAATTTCTTTTGTTCTTTATTTTCTAATTGCTTCTTTTCTCTTTCAAGTTCTTTTAAGCTCTTTTTAGGTGTTAGCATTTCTTCAGGCATCATTCCACCTATATCTGCAATTGCTTTTCTAACTTTTTTGCCAACTTCATAATGTACATCTTTTGCTTTTTTTCACTTTGTACATTATCTTTTAAAAGCCTTTGTTTAGTTTGATTTATTCTAAATAAATTAGCAACCAACTCATCTTCATTCATATTATCTAAAATATCTTCTCTATAACGTAATTTTTCTCTTTTAAAAATATCATCCGCAGTTTCTCCATTATATAATCATTTATATCCTGCATTATGAAATTCAGCCATATTTTTAACGCCAGCAGAATATGCAACTTTTTGTAATGTATAATTTCCTTGTTTTGTTAATTTTCTTTGATAAAATCTTTTTTCATCATCTGATAAAGAATCATATTCTTGTTCTGTTATTTCTTGTTTTCTTGTTTGAATAGCAAAATAGGTTTGTCCTAAAGCAACAACTTCTTTACTTGGATTTGCATTTTGCACTATCAAATAACATATATATTTTGAAAGCTTATAGTCTTTAATAATTTCTTCTTTACCTTTTCCAGTTTTTATTGGCTTGTTGACTTCAACAACCCAATCTTCTTCACTTGAGACACTATTATTTGCTGATAAAACCGCTTTGTCTATTACTTTTTGAAAATTTCTCCAGTCTTTGTATTCTAATACTTTTTGCAATTCACGTGCAAACCAAAATTCATGTCCATAATCATCAATATGCTTTATATTTTCAAAAGTGTTCTCAGTATATTTATTACTAATTTTCTTCATTGTCATCTCCTCCTTCCACCATATCTTTTTTATCCATTATTACCACTTCCATTTTCTATAATTTTTGCTTCATTTAAAATAATTATAACTGTATTGTATAATCTACAATACAGTTTTATATATTTTATAATCCAGTTCTATAGTTATTTTTGTCTGCTCTTTCGTCAAGTTGTCTATCATAATCTTTGTTTTTATAAAACCAATCTGTTTTCTTATCTGTTGGGTTTAGCTTTCTATTTTTATCTAATAATACATCTATTAATGCAATAAGTGGTATTAATATTCCTATTGCATCAAAGAATAGATTTGTGTAAATCTGTATAGCTCCTTGACCATCTATTATAGCACTTACTCCACTTAGTACATCTGAACCAAAATACAATAAATATGCTAAAAAATAGATTAATGTTGTTAATAAATTTCTTTTAAATATAAAACAAATGCATATAAAAGTTACAAATAGAAGTACAATTTCCATTGTCATATCTATTGGCTGTATTATAAATTCCATTCCCATAGAATATGTGAAAGTAACAACTATTCTAAATGCCCAATACATAAGTGCAAAAAATGCAATTAACCAACTTGAAAGATTTTTCATTTGTAATTCCTCCTCACTATAAACATACTTAAATTATAACATAACTTTTTATAAATGAATACTATTTAATAAAAAATATAATAATATTTAAACATAAAAAATGGGAGGTATTTTCTACTTTTTTAAGTAGCTTTTAATTACCTCCCATTTTTCTGTAATCTAATGCAGTGCATAGATTACAACTAAAGTTTGTTCTCCTTATACAATTTTAATTTCTACAAGCTTAGAAGCTTTACATTCTTTCATCGTCTTGTCACGATAAATGCTAACTTCTATTTCTTCATCATCCTTTTTACGTCGAATAACTGCTTTTTTGCTATCCACATAAAAATCTAGGGAACCATCTCTTAAAATGTCCTCATTTTTCTTTCTAAGTCTTCCAAGCCTTGAGTAATGTTCCAACATATCTTCATTGACGTTGTCCCAAGGATATGGCTTTCTGTTCCATGGGTCTTTGTATCCAGTAAGCCCCACCTCAGTTCCATAATAGATAATTGGGTTTCCAGGCATCACATATTGTATAAGTGAAGCCATTTTCGATAGCTCGTAAGCTCTGCTTAAATCAAACTTACCGTCGTTTTCCGCTTCAAACTTTCTAAATGCATATGTGTCACACTGTCCATTTGGAAGCATAAACCTATCTTCCATCCTCCAAAGTCGTCCCTTAAATGGGTCTTGTTGCATCCCTGGTGCTACAAGTAAATTTGCTAAACGAGGATTGTCATGACTATCCAAGAAATTCCAAAGTACATCTTGCACTTGTCTCGGATACTTTGCAAGTTCTTTTACTGTGTATTCGAAATGCATATAGTTTCCATACCTAAGCCATCTGCAAATGGCATCACCTAGAGGATAGTTCATTACACTATGAGCTTCTCCATCAAAAATCTGGCGATTGCCATTTTCGGTAGCTAAGTCCCACATCTCGCTAACAATAAGCACATCTGGATTTATGGACTTCGCTTTGTCCATTATCTTGTACATAAGCTCACGCGGAAGATGTTCTCCTAAGTCAAGTCTTATACCATCAGCTCCTGCTTTAAGGTATGTTTCCACTACACTTAAAACATATTCTTGGTACTCATGATTTAACTTATTGCACTGAGGCATTTCTTTAATACCATACCAAAAAATTGGTTCTCCATTTTTCCCCCACTCAAACCAGTTGTGATAGTGGGAATTTGGATTATTAAGTGCTTCCTGAAAGATTTTACTGTATGCTCCCATATGATTAAACACCAAATCTTGGCATACAAGCATTTTAAGACTATGTGCTTTATCACACATTCTTTTATAGTCTTCCCAAGACCCTATCCATGGGTCAATAACATGTTGGTCATCTACATCGTAATGGTGTGATGATGGAGTTTTGGATATTGGACTTATATACAGAAGGTCCACTCCAAAAAGCATCTTTAAATAAGACAGTCTCCGAGTTATTCCTTGTAAGTCACCTCCGTAGAAATAATTATTGGGATATTCCCCTTTTTCGTTTGGCCACCAATTAGGTACCGAATCTTCCCAATCCTTTAGAATTCTTCCTTCTACAGGATTAAGAGGAGATTCATTTCCACGGCAAAATCGGTCTACAAAAATAAAGTAGCCTATTCTACCTTTAAATTGCTCTGGAGTACAAAGCATTTTTATTTCCTCCTTTAATTAAATATTTGGAAATGTTAATAACTTTTAATTGACTCATTGCCAATTATTTATATTCTAATTTGTTTATTTATTTCTGTCAAGCAAAAAGGTTAAATAAAACTCTTATAATTTTTCAGATTTACTTGTATTTATTTTTATTAATTTAAATAGTTCTACCACTATTAATGGCATTAACGATAATACTACAATTTCTAGTATATTTCCAACTGGTAATACTGGAATACTAAATACATGTCTTAATGCTGGAATTAATAATATTCCTAACATTAATGCTGCTGATGCAAGTACAGCTAAAATTAATTGTTTGTTGCTAAATATTCCTGTTTTAAATATAGATGTTTTATTATCTCTAACATTAAATACATGTACAAGTTGTGAAAATGCTAGTACACAAAATGCCATTGTTTGACCTATTTCTACTTTTATTTCTTCGTTTGTAAGTTCTTCTATTACAGGTAAATTTTCATCTGGTGTAGCTAGTCCTACTATAAATGCTACAATCGTAATTACTCCTATTAGTATTCCTTGGTAAACAATTCTCCATATCATACCTTTTGTAAATACACTTTTATTTTTGTTTGGTTTTCTATCCATTACATCTTTTTGTGGTGGATCAACTGCTAATGCTAGAGCTGGGAGTGAATCTGTAACTAAGTTTATCCATAATATGTGTATTGGAAGTAATGGAACAATTAAGTTAATATCTATTCCAAATAAATTTCCTAATAATGGTGTTATTAAAATTGCTACAAATAGTGTTATAACTTCTCCTACGTTACTTGATAATAAAAATTGTATTGCTTTTAAGATGTTATCATAAATTCTTCTTCCTTCTTCAACAGATGAAACAATTGTTGCAAAATTATCATCTGTAAGTATTACATCTGCCGCTTCTTTAGACACGTCTGTACCTACAATTCCCATTGCACATCCTATATCTGCTGTTTTAAGTGCTGGTGCATCGTTTACACCATCTCCTGTCATTGCTACTATTTCTCCATTTGCTTGCCATGCTTTTACTATTCTTACTTTATGCTCAGGAGAAACTCTTGCATAAACACTATATTTTCTTATATTTTTAGTTAAGTCTTCATCAGACATTTTCTCAAGTTCTGCACCTGTTAAAGCTTCTTCTTCACTTTGTAATATACCAAGACTCTTAGCAATTGCAATTGCTGTAATTTTATGGTCACCTGTAATCATTACAGTTTTTATTCCTGCTTTTTTACATTTATCTACAGCGTCTTTTACTTCTAGTCTTGGAGGATCTATCATTCCAACCATACCAACATAAATTAAATCTTGCTCTATATTTTTCATTTCTTCATCTGTTGGCTCGTGGTCTATCTCTTTATAAGCCATTGATAAAACTCTTAATGCGTCTTTTGCCATATCTTCATTATTTTTTGTAATAACTTTTTTATAATTTTCTAAGTCGTTCCTTTCTTCTCCATCGTACAAATATTTATTACACTTTGCTAAAAGCTCATCTACTCCGCCTTTAGTTAAAACTACATATTTATTATTTATTTTATTTACTGTTGTCATTAATTTTCTATCTGAATCAAAAGGAATTTCTTTAATTCTTGGATTTTTATCATATATATTTTTTTCAAATTGTAAATTAAATCCCATATCAACTAATGCTGTTTCTGTTGGGTCACCTGTTAATTCATTATTTGCAGATATTTTTGTATCATTACACAACATACTAATGTATACTAGTTTTTCCAAATTCGTATCTATATTTTGTTTAACTTCTTCTGCATCTAATAATTTTCCATTATAAAATATTTTTTCTACAGTCATTTTATTTTGAGTTAATGTTCCTGTTTTATCTGAACATATAACAGTTGTGCTTCCTAAAGTTTCTACTGCTGGAAGTTTTTTAACAATAGCATGTCTTTTTACCATCCTTTGTACTCCAATTGCCAAAACAATTGTAGATACTGCTGCTAATCCCTCTGGAATTACTGCCACAGCTAAGCTTACAGCTGTCATAAACATTTCTATTGGATCTTTTCCATATAATAAACCAATTACAAATATTATTGCACAAATTACTAAAGCTGCAATTCCAAGTGTTTTTCCTAATTTATTTAGTTTTTCTTGAAGTGGAGTTTGCGTTTCTTCTGCACTATTTATTATTCCTGCAATTTTTCCAACTTCTGTATTCATTCCTGTCTCAACTACAATACCTTTTCCCCTACCATATGTAATTAAGCTAGAAGAAAATAGCATATTTTCTCTATCTCCTAAGTCTACTTCTTCCTGTTCTATTGTATTTGCACTTTTTTCTACTGGTACAGATTCACCTGTTAACGATGCTTCCTGTGACTTTAAATTTACTGCTTCAATAATTCTTAAATCTGCTGGAACATAGTCTCCAGTATCTAATACAACAATATCTCCTGGGACCAATTCTTTTGCTGGAATAACTTCCATTTTCCCATTTCTAATAACTTTACTTACATGGGCACTTAATTTTTGTAAAGCTTCTAACGATTTTTCTGCTTTATTTTCTTGTATTACACCTATTACAGCATTTAAAATTACAACTATAAGAATTATTATAGAATCTGTAATTCCTTCACCTTCTATATAGCCAACTACTCCAGAAATAATTGCTGCAATAATTAAAACAATTATCATAAAGTCTTTAAATTGCTCTAAGAATTTTACAAATGTACTTTTCTTCTTTTTTGTCTGTAATTCATTTGTTCCATATTTTTGTCTATTTTCATTTACTTGTTCATTAGACAATCCATTTTCTTCGTCTAATTTAAAATATTCTTTGGTTTCATCTACAGACTTATGAAACCATAAATTTTGCTTTTCTTCCAAAACGTATCTCTCCTTTTCCTATATTTTGTCTTTTTTAAGTAAAAATTATTCTATAGTTTCGCATTTAAACTATTATACTTTATATCATTAAATATAACAATATCAAAAAAGACTTTTAAAGAAAATCTTTAAAAGTCTTGCTTACCACATGGGTTACTAACCAGTTTTTACGAGATTGTTGATTAGTAGTTTAAAAGCTACTCCCTTTTTAGTATTAAGTATTTTATCATTTAGTATATTTTATTTCAAGTATATTTTTACATTTCTATTAAAATTATTTTACTTTACAGAATTTCTTTTTACCTTTCATTTTGCAAAATTATATTTTAAATAATAGTAAAATTTTTTTAAACTGCTATATTAAAATTTTATTAAACTATAGATTATTATTATATTTCATGTTATAATTTTCTCGTTATTATAAAATTAAAGGAGAATTAAAATGCAAGAATTTATTTTAACGGTAATGGAACAGTTTGGTTATTTAGGAGTATTTCTTTTAATAGCAATTGAAAATATATTTCCACCAATACCCTCAGAAGTTATTTTACTTTTTGGTGGATTTATGACAACATATACCAATCTTAGTATTCCTCTTATGGTTATAGCTGCAACTTTAGGTTCTTTATTAGGTGCTATCGTATTATATTATATTGGTAAAATATTAAATAAAGAGCGTCTTAAAAAAATTGTGTCTGGTAAAATAGGTAAAGTTTTAAGAATAAAATATGAAGATATAGACAAAGCAGATGCATGGTTTGATAACAAGGGAAATAAAACTGTATTTTTCTGTAGATTTATTCCTATTGTTAGAAGTTTAATATCTATTCCTGCTGGTATGAGTGAAATGCCTATGGGAAAATTTTTAATATATACCATAACAGGTTCTACTATTTGGAATACAGTTTTAATTGTAATTGGTAGCATAGTTGGTGAAAATTGGACAAACATTCTTGGCATATTTGATAATTATTCACATATTGTTCTTATATTACTTATTATTGCTTTTGTTGTATTTGTATTTTTATTTTACCGCAACAAAATGAAGAAAAAAGACACTTCTGAAGAAACTAAAGAACCACAAGAAAATGTAGAAAAAATTAATGTAGAAAAATCAATTTCAAATGATTCTGTTAAATCTGAAGAAATTAATACTGATACTAATTCGGAGACATCAATTAGTGAAGATAAGAAAGAATAAATTTAAGAAAGAAAGTAATAAGAGTAACTTCAAAACTGAAGTTACTCTTATTTAATAACAATTTGTGGATTAATTTCAGAAGTTATTTGTAAAAAAAGTTATTATTCTTTTATTGTTTCTCCCATATTTTACTCAAAAAAATAATTCAATTAATTAACTGTTTTAATTATATATTAAAATTAAAAATATTTATTAATATAGGTTGTATTTAAAACTAATGTTTGGTATAATGAACCTAGTTATAAATTTAAAATAATCTAAGGAAGTGGTGTTATTGGAAGAAAACAATATTATTACAGAAAACAGAACTGAATATATAAATACTGTTGCTCACAAACAAATAGCATTAAATCAACTAGACTCATTATTAACCTATCATATAAATAATAACAATCTGAAAAAAGCTAATTTACTTTCATATTGGTTTGAGGATTTTGTAAAATATAATTTAGCTGAAGAAACATTTAATCCTAGATTTTTGAAAAAATATAAGCGTGGTAGTATAATAAAAGCAAATTTAGGTTTTAATGTAGGAAATGAGGAAGGTGGACTGCATTACTGTATTGTTTTAGATAAAACTAACGCGTTATCCTCAGGTACTCTAACTGTTATTCCATTAACATCTATAAAAGAAAATAAAAAGTATAATAGTTCTACACTTAATTTAGGAAATGAAATTTATTTTAATTTAAGAAAAATATGTGATGATATGTCTCAAAAATTATCAAAAGAATATGAAGATATCTGGAAATTACCTGCTGAAAAGGTAGAACAATTTAATACTGATTTTAAATATATAAAAAAAGTGGAAAAAGAAATTTCAAAAATGAAAAAAGGAAGTATCGCTCTAATATCTCAAATTACTACAATTAGCAAGCAAAGAATATATGACCCAAAAGTATCTTCCGATATTCTTGCTAATTTAAGAGTTTCAGATAGTACTTTAAATTTAATAGATGCAAAAATAAAAGAACTTTTTTTAAAATAATTTGCATAATATTTGACAAATATTCATAAAATATATTATAATAAAGTTACAACTCAGCAGTGCAATATCTTTGATATTAGTACCTGCAGTATAGAAGACTTTATGAGTGGTTCATTGCAACCACTCTTTAATTTTTATTAATTTAATAATATTACTTACCGTTCATATTCATTTACAAAATTAAAAAGTCACTTTTACAGTTGATTTATCAATACTTTCGCCCAAGTGCGATTATTTTCATTATTGGAGCGGGTAGCGAGAATCGAACTCGCGCAACCAGGTCGGAAGCATGGCATTCTACCACTAAATTATACCCGCGTATATATATTTTAACTTAAAACTTAAAAAAAATCAACATCACCAAATTAATGCACAGGAAAATTTTATGAAATAGTGTTTATTTTTTTAATTATTACATTATTGTTTTCTATACATCCATTTATCATAACCATATTTTGTGTATTTATATTTTTATAAACATAATCTGCTATTTCATCATATGCTACTATATTTATTATTTCATTATCTATTATTGCTTTTATTTTAAATCTTGCCTTTGCTATTCTTTTTGAATTAATCATAAATTTAAACTCTACATCTGTTAATACTTTTCCTATTAAAAATACTTCATTCATTTTTTTATTTTCCTTTTCATTTTAAATTACATTTTTAAATTTACTATATATAGTTTTTTATATAGCATTCATTTTTTATTCATTATTTTATATATATTTATTATAATTTTCGTAAAATACATATTTTCTAATTACTCTACTAATATGTATTTTACTGTTTCATTTTTACCTAAATTAGGAAAGGAACAAGTTCCTTTAATATCTAATATTTCATTGTACATATTCCTTAAAATATATAATCTAGAATAATATTAGAGCTACACGGAAACCATTGTTGTCGTTGCTGTTCGTCGGATTGTTGTTGTTGCGATTAGACGCTGGATTGTTGTTGCCATTGTTGTTATAGTTACCACCACGATTAACTCGATTGTTGGTGTTGTTCGCTTTTTAACTTGTCCCTATTATTAGCATTATTTATTTTTTACTTATTCTCTTTTTATTTTAACTTTTCTTTTTACATTATTCTTTTTCAAATAATTTATTTTCTATATTATATGTATTTGCTATTTTTAAATATCCTAAATGTCCACACAAATATTTCTTTGCATCTTTACTATTTATTTTTCCTTCTTTTATCTCTTTAGTCAATTTTTTTACTTTCTCTTTTAACTTTCTTTTTCCTCTATCTCTTATTTTTAGTCTATATTCATTTATCTTATATCCACAAAAATTCACTCCTTGTTTATTTTTAAATATTTGTGTTTTATTATTTAATTTAAGTTCTAACTTCTTTTCCAAAAATTCTTTTATTCTTTTTAGTTTTTCTATTGCTTCTTCCTTTGTTTTTATTAATAAAATTGAGTCATCCATATATCTGAAATAGTATTTTGCATTAAGTGTATTCTTTACATACTGGTCTATTTCATTTAAATATATATTTGCAAACATTTGTGATGTATAGTTCCCTATTGCTAATCCGGTTTTTCCTTCATTTGAATATATTATTTTCTTTAGTAAATCTAATAATTTTATATCTTTTACTTTTTTACTTAAAATATTATATAGAATATCTTTATTTATATTTTGAAAAAACTTACTTATATCCATCTTTAATATATAATAGTTATTCCATTTACTTTTACAACTTCTCATTGCCTTTTGCACGTCCAAACAGGCTTTATGCATACCCCTATTTTTTAAACATGCATAACTTGTATTTATAAATGTTGGTACAAAATATGGTTCTATAAAATTATCTACAACCCATCTATGCACTATTCTATCTATATATTTGCTTTTTTCTATTTTTCTTAATTTTGGCTCTGTTATATAAAATATTGTATATCCACCATGATTATATTTTCCATTTTTCAATTCTTCATACAACCATTTTATATATTCTTCTTGTTTTAAATTAAATAAAATTATTTCTTTTCTATATCCTTTTCCTGTTCTACTTTTATAATGTGCTTTTATTAAATTATCATATGTAAGTTTTTTGTCATATAAATTTCTAATTGTTTTTGGCATAATTTTTTATTAATCCTCCAATTATTTTCCCTATTTCATATATTTTTGACATTGATACATCAAACTTTTTTATATCTATCCATTTTTGTTTTCTCATTATCCTTAAATATATTCTCTGACAATTTAGTTCTGTATCTATTTTATTTAATAATTCTATTCCTTCTAAAACTTGTTTTTTTCTATTTATCTTGTTTATATACAATACAGCATACATCATTTTATATAAACTTAATTTATATTCATTTCCTATATTAAATTTTTCTGTTCTTGGTAATTTCAAAATAACATTTATCATATATTCTATATAATCTTCTATTTTTGGTATTAATATTAATTGTTTATTTTCTATACTTTCTTCTTTCATTTATTCTATGCCCTTTCTCCTTTTTAACTCTTCTATAAATTTTAATAACGCTATTGAATAATCATCTTCCTCATATTTACTAGCTCCCATACATGCCAAACAATTAATATTTTTATTCATTATTTTATTTTTCTTACCTTCTTTATAAGAAAGTTCTAGTAATCTTTTATTTTTACTATTGTAGTCATATAAAATATATCCATATTTCAATTTTTCTATCTCTTTTATATATTTTCCTATTGAATTTCTTGGTATTCCAACCTTACATATATGATTTTTAAAACATGTACATTTTAATCCTAATTTTTCATGTAATAATACCGCATCTTCTCCTATTGCTATATAAAATGCTCCTAAACCTATTATTAATAATTTTTCTTTATCTCTTTCCTTTAGTCCTTCTACCATTTTACTAAAACTCATTTTTATTTCCTTTCCGGCATTTTATATTATGTAAATTTTAAAAAGCATAATAAAAACGCCTGTCAACGAATAGTTGGCGGGCGCCTGTCAACGAATAGTTGCAAAATTTTTCTATTAGCCTTCGGTCATAGAAAAATTTTGCTCCTTGTAGCGAATAAATCCGCTACTGACTTGTTATTTAATTTCTTATTTCATCTTAATAATCCTATTGTATACCCTCTTCTAGTTTTTTACATACAGGGGGACAGGGTTACATATATAAAGCTACACGGAAACCATAGTTGTCGATGCTGTTCGTCGGATTGCTGCTGCGGCGAACAGACGCTGGACCGTTGCTGCCATCGTCGCTATAGTTACCACCACGAGTAACTCGAAGGACGGTGCTGTACGCTTCAATTGTCCAATCACTTACATTTCCTGCCATATCATATATATTATTTACTGCATATGCTTCTATTGAACC
>ENA-ORUF01002335-ORUF01002335.1-human-gut-metagenome-genome-assembly--contig:-NODE-2335-length-16791-cov-8.015774_pt1 | contig 16791 bp, 7 predicted proteins | sample MGYA00242077_ERZ509203 | MGnify/ENA primary metagenome ERZ509203 (study PRJEB26280, sample SAMEA2338834) | human gut metagenome | biome: human gut; feature: human-associated habitat; material: faeces... | reverse complement strand
TTGCCCTACGCTATATAATTAAGCCCTTTCAGGGCACTCCGCAAAATTATCATTTAGTGGTTATGCACTATTTAAGTATTAAACGATTAGAAAAAGTATCATGAAGAAGTTATTGCTGGCAGTTTTTAGTATAGCCACCACTTTCTCTCTATATGCGCAACGGGAAGTTCCGCAAGGACGAATGGAGCAGATTTACGAGGAAGTAAAGACACCATACAAATACGGGCTTGCAGTTGCCCCGGCAGACAATTATCATAAGATTGATTGTCCTACCGTTTTTCGCCAGGGAGACAAGTGGCTGATGACTTATGTGGTTTACAACGGTAAAGGTGGAACCGATGGTCGTGGTTACGAAACGTGGATAGCAGAAAGTGATAATTTGCTCGAATGGCGCACTTTGGGACGGATTCTTTCTTATCGGGATGAAAAATGGGACTGCAATCAGCGTGGCGGATTTCCTGCATTGCCGGATATGGAATGGGGTGGAAGCTATGAGCTTCAGACTTATAAAGGTCGCCATTGGATGACTTATATCGGTGGTGAAGGAACGGGCTACGAAGCTGTAAAAGCTCCGCTTTATGTCGGACTGGCATGGACGAAAGGAGATATTTCTACGGCACATGAATGGGAATCTCTGGACAAACCGATTTTGAGCATCCATGATAAAGATGCCCAATGGTGGGAAAAACTGACTCAATATAAGAGTACCGTTTATTGGGATAAAGATAAAACATTGGGAGCTCCGTTTGTGATGTATTACAATGCGGGCGGGCGTCATCCGGAAACGGATTTAAAAGGCGAACGTGTCGGCATTGCGCTTTCCAAAGATATGAAAACATGGAAACGCTACTCCGGCAATCCGGTCTTCGCGCACGAAGCAGATGGAACCATTACAGGAGATGCGCATATCCAAAAGATGGGAGATGTGTATGTGATGTTCTATTTCTCTGCTTTTGAACCTTCGCGTAAATATAAAGCATTCAATACATTTGCCGCCAGCTATGATTTGGTGAACTGGACTGATTGGAAAGGGGCCGACCTGATTATCCCCTCCAAGAACTACGATGAACTGTTTGCTCATAAGAGCTATGTGGTGAAACATGACGGAGTGGTTTATCATTTCTATTGTGCAGTAAACAACGCAGAGCAACGTGGCATTGCCATTGCTACCAGTAAGCCGATGGGACGTTCGACTGTCCGTTTCCCGAAACCGGAAATCAAGAACCGCCGGCAGATCACTACATTGAATGAGGATTGGAAAACCTGGATTACAGAGGCAACTCATTTGAAAGGTAATTTTATGATGCGTGCGAAAACGGTGAACATTCCTCATAACTGGGACGATTATTATGGATACCGCCAGTTGACACATGGAAACCTGCATGGAACAGCTATGTATGTGAAAGATTTCACGGCAGATGTAAAATCCGGGAAACGGTATTTCCTTCGTTTTGACGGAGTGGGTACATACGCCACCATTACAGTGAACGGAAAGGACTTCGGACGCCACCCCATAGGGCGCACCACATTGACTTTGGATGTCACAGATGAATTAAAACAGGGAGTAAATCGCTTGGAAGTGAAAGCCGAGCATCCTGAAATGATCGCCGATATGCCTTGGGTATGCGGGGGATGTTCGTCGGAATGGGGATTCAGTGAGGGTTCCCAGCCGTTAGGAATCTTCCGTCCTGTGGTATTGGAAGTAACAGATGAGATTCGCATAGAACCTTTTGGTGTACATATTTGGAATGACGAAAAAGCTGCTAACGTATTTGTTGAAACAGAGATAAAAAATTATAGTAAAGCAACAGAAACGGTAGAGTTAGTCAATAAACTAAGCAATGCTGATGGAAAACAAGTTTTCCGTTTGGTTGAGAAAGTTACTTTAGCTCCGGGAGAAATGAAAGTGATCCGCCAACAGGCTCCTGTTGAGAATCCTGTCTTGTGGAATACGGAAAATCCATATCTCTATAAATTAGCCAGCATGATTAAGCGTGATACGAAGACGACAGATGAAATTTCGACACCCTTCGGTATTCGTACCATTAGCTGGCCGGTAAAACGAAACGATGGAGACGGACGTTTTTACCTGAATGGAAAGCCGGTGTTTATCAATGGAGTATGCGAGTATGAACATCAGTTCGGACAAAGTCATGCGTTCAGCAATGAACAGGTCGCTGCAAGGGTAAAACAGATACGCGCAGCCGGTTTCAATGCATTCCGGGATGCCCATCAGCCCCATCATCTCGATTATCAGAAGTATTGGGATGAAGAGGGAATCTTGTTTTGGACACAGTTTTCTGCCCACGTGTGGTATGACACTCCGGAGTTTCGTGAGAACTTTAAAAAATTGCTTCGTCAATGGGTGAAAGAACGTCGTAATTCTCCGTCAGTGGTGATGTGGGGATTGCAGAATGAAAGCACTTTGCCTCGTGAGTTCACACAGGAGTGCAGTGATATTATTCGGGAGATGGATCCGACTGCCAAGACAATGCGTGTCATAACAACCTGTAATGGTGGCGAGGGTACAGACTGGAATGTGATTCAAAATTGGAGTGGTACGTATGGAGGAGATGTGACGAAATACGGCCGTGAACTCTCTCAAGCGAATCAATTATTGAATGGGGAATATGGAGCGTGGAGAAGCATCGGTCTGCATACGGAACCAGGGGATTTTCAAGTGAACGGAGTGTGGAGTGAAGACCGCATGTGTCAGTTGATGGAAACTAAAATTCGTTTGGCAGAAAAGGCAAAAGATAGTGTTTGCGGACAATTCCAGTGGATATACAGCAGTCATGATAATCCCGGACGTCGTCAACCGGATGAAGCGTATCGCAAGATAGATAAAGTAGGTCCGTTCAATTATAAAGGATTGGTTACTCCATGGGAAGAACCGTTGGATGTATATTATATGTATCGTGCCAACTATGTTCCGGCTGCAAAAGATCCGATGGTTTACCTGGTATCACATACATGGGCCAACCGTTTTGAAAAAGGACGTCGCCGTGCCACTATCGAGGCTTACAGCAATTGTGATTCTGTATTGCTATATAATGATCTGACAAATGAAAAAGCAACCTTCCTCGGACGTAAAAAGAACAACGGAACAGGCACTCATTTTATGTGGGAAAACCGGGATATTCGTTATAACGTGCTTCGTGCTGTAGGATATTATAAAGGTAAACCGGTAGCAGAAGACCTGATCCTATTGAATGGTCTGGAGCAAGCCCCTAACTTCGAACTTCTTTATCAGGATGATAAAAAGATATTGAAAGGAGAGACAGGATATAATTATCTGTATCGTCTCAACTGTGGAGGGGATGATTATACAGATAGTTTCGGACAGCTCTGGTTGCAGGACAATACGAATTATTCCCGTTCATGGGCGGAGAATTTCAAGGATCTGAATCCTTATCTTGCCAGTCAACGTACCACCAATGATCCGATTCATGGCACTCGTGACTGGACGTTATTCCAACATTTCCGCTTCGGACGTCACCAACTGGAATATCGTTTCCCTGTGGCAGACGGAACATATCGTATTGAACTGTATTTCACAGAGCCTTGGCATGGTACGGGCGGAAGCGCTTCTACCGACTGTGAAGGACTGCGCATATTTGATGTTGCCGTGAATGATTCTGTTGTATTAGACGACTTGGATATTTGGGCTGAAAGCGGTCACGATGGAGTTTGTAAGAAAGTGGTATATGCCACAGTGAAAGGTGGGATGTTGAAAATTCATTTCCCGGAAGTGAAAGCAGGACAAGCCTTGATTTCAGGCATTGCTATTGCCAGCATAGATCAGGAACTGAAACCGACGGTATTCCCTGCATCCGGTTGGAGCTGGGAAAAGGCGGATAAAGAAGTGATGGAAAAGACTCCGAAAGAGTTACTTCCGGAAGACAAAAATGCTCGTGTCAGTATATCATACGAAGCGGAAATGGCTGTACTGAAAGGCAAATTCCAAAAGAAAGAACATCGCAAACAGATCGGAGTGTTTTTTGGTAAAGGAAAAGGCAACAGCATTGAATGGAATGTTTCTACCGGATTGGCACAAGTGTACGCCCTTCGCTTTAAGTATATGAATACTACCGGAAAGCCAATACCTGTCTTGATGAAATTCATTGATTCAAAAGGAGTAGTATTGAAAGAGGACGTATTGAACTTCCCGGAAACACCGGATAAATGGAAGATGATGAGCACCACTACCGGAACCTTTATCAATGCCGGACATTACAAAGTATTACTTTCGGCAGAAAATATGGACGGTCTGGCATTCGATGCATTGGATGTTCAATAAGTTTTTTAGAAAAACACACATATAAACAGAAAAATAGAAGCGGGACATTAAGAAGTTTGAATATACTTCCGGTGTCCTGCTTTTCATATTCTGATACTTTCTTATAAATAAAATATAGATGTTATTTTTTTAAGATTCGATGTTCTGATTTTAATTATTCGAGGGAGAAACTTCAAATAATCCCTATATTTGAAATCAAAAACAAAATAACACAATGGAGAGCGATTTACCTAATTTTGATTTGCCATCTGATTATATTGTTGGAGAAGGGTATGGGATAAATTTATTAAAAAGGTATAAAAACTTTCCTTGCAGGGTAAAAGCCGGTTTTTTCATTCTTTGTGTAAAAGGGATAATGCAAACGACAATCAATGGGAATCTTCAAAATATTGGTGAAAATGATTTGATAACCTTACCGCCCGGATATTTTATGGAAATTCTTGATTTTTCACCGGATATTCATATCTATTATGCCGGGTTCTCATCCGAATTCATAGAGGGTATAAATCTAATGAAGTCTACAGAACATCTTCTCCCTATAATTATGGAAAATCCGATAATAAGATTATCTCCATTGCAGGCTTGCAGTTATAAAATGTTCTATGAATCGTCAATTCTTTCGTATGCTTCTCCAAAAACATTGGCAAACAAGGAAATAGTAAAGGCGGTTCTTACCATGTTCCTTCAGGGAGCCACTGAAATTTATAAAATGCAAAATAACTTGTATTTATCTTCCCAGTCAAGAAAGTACGAGATTTATCAGGATTTTTTGCAATTGGTCATGAAATATTATACTATTCATCACGGAACCTCTTTTTATGCCGAACATCTAGGACTTAGCTTGCCGCATTTCTGTTCAACAATAAAAAAGGTTGCAGGAAACACTCCTTTGGAAGTCATAGCTTCCATCATTCTGATGGATGCCAAATCCCGGCTGAAGTCAACCAATGAACCGGTGAAGAATATTGCCTTATCTTTGGGATTTAATAATATCTCTTTCTTCAATAAGTTTTTTAAGCAACATACGGGTGTTACCCCACAGGAATACAGAGGACATTAAGCTTCCACCGGCTGTTTTTCGAGTGGTAATGTAACGGTAAAACGGCTGCCTCTTCCTACTTCTGATACAACAGAAATACTCCCTTGCAGATGTTCTACAATCGTTTTGCAGATAGAGAGTCCCAACCCCGTACCCTGCTTGAAAGTATTGACTTTATAGAAACGGTCGAATATTTCTTTCTGGCATTCTTGGGGAATACCTTCCCCCGTGTCCTCCACAAACAGACAAACTGAATCGTCATTTTCCGGATTAACCATAAAACCGAAATGAATATATCCTTCTTCTGTAAATTTCCGGGCATTATTTATGAAATTGCATATTACTTGTTTCAAGCGTGTAGCGTCAGTAGTTATGTAAATATCATCATCCGGCAAGATTGCTTTTATTTCGATTTCCGGCACATTTTTCACGACCTGCTCTTTCTCTATATCCTTCATTATGGATTTGAGGGAATAATTGGAATAAGTAAACTTGATAGTGTTTGATTCAATCTTGGACAAATCAAGTATATCGTCAATCAATCGTACTAAATGTTCGCTATTGATGCTGATTAGTCGCACGAAATCGGCACGTTCCTCTTCACTTAACTCATCATAAGTAGAACCTATAACATCAGAAAAGCCGACTATTGCATTCAGCGGCGTACGGATTTCATGACTCATATTGGCTAAAAATGCCATTTTAAGACGATCGCTTTCTTCTGCTTTTTTACGTGCCTCGATTAAGGTGTTTTCTATGTCTTTATATTCCTGAATACTCAAGCAGATTCCCACTAACCGATAGGGATGACCGGATATGTTTGCAATATAAGTTGACTGCCCTTCAAACCATTCCCAAGTACCATCCCCCCGGCGCAAACGGAATGGAACTGTTTTGTCAAAAGTTGTATTACCACTAAGTTGTACAACAAAGGCGTCAGCCATAGTTTGCCGATCGTCCGGATGAATCATATTCACATATTCCTCCATTGTCAAAGTATTATTCTCTCCGGCTGGAATACCTAAATGTTCAAAATAACGATCGTCAAGAGTAAATTCACTCCGGCTTATATCATAATACCATGGATAGATTCTGGTTCTTTGCAAAGCAGTATTCAGAATATATTCCTGTGTAAGTTCTACTGTAATATTGCGGAAAAAGAATAAGATGTTTTTTTCGCCCTCTTCATTTTCCATTGTAGCAAATTCTCCTCTTATCGGGAATTGTGTATAGTCAACTTGTTCCTGCATAAATGTATGTTCAGGCAGCGAGTATACTTTTTTGCCCTGACGGATTTCTTCCAAAATGGTCGAGAGTATATCTTCTTTCTTATTTAACAGCTTGAATATCTTGTTGGTCGGAAGAGGCATCATCGCATTGACTGACGAATGTACATGAAGTTCCGTAAGAGCTTGCTGATTCAGTTGTATGACTTCTCTATTTATATCCAATATGATAACTCCGTCAGGCAGGATATTAAGCAAATCATCATTGTAGAGTGTTTGTCCGTTCGCTTCCATATTTTGTTATTTTTCGTTCAATGTACAAGATAATAATTAAATTCATAACAAAGAAAGCCATTTTACTGAAGAAAACATTATTTCAACAAACCTTTTGTACCTGTTTATACAGCTATTTTAATTTGCAACACATTGAATGTTAATACGATATTCCTTTTTTAAGATTCGATACTCATTTATTAAGCCTCACTCCGTTTATTTGCCAGTCATTTTTTTCTGTTCCTTCAGTGAAATTGAATGATTGCACAGAAGAAGACAACGGTTCGAATGTGAGTGAAAATTCTGCTTCGCCGCTTTCAGGCAAATAAAAGTGCTCACCGGGTTTAATCCCATCTGCTTTCTTTAAGGTATACATTTCACCTTTCTCATCTACCAATCTACAATTCGGGCTGACTCGTATCCAGTATTTGGGAATATAATAAGCGTTGAAATGTACGGTGGTAGCGGTGTCTGTCAGTACCACTTGCTTGACTTCAAGAATATCGGTATTGGTTGATTCCGACACCGGATAGTTAACGACTTTTGTATTTCCTTGCCATGTAATACTCATTTCATGTTTGACAGCATCCAGATACCTGCGCATTTTTAGTTTCAAACTGCCTTTGCCATAACCCGACCACATTTTCATGATTTTGCCTTCGGGAGAGATAAGGACATAGTTGGGAATACCTCGAACTCCATATTTAGCGTATAATCCGGCTGTTTGTTTTAAGTCATTTAAATTCTGCCAGGTCATTTCATGTTTTGCCGAAGCTGCCTTCCACCTGCTTTTCGTATCGGAGCTTAGACTAATGATAGTAAGACGCTCTTTATATTGTTCTTGAATCTCTTTCATCTCTGGTAAAGCCATAATGCAAGGACCGCAACCGCTACTCCAGAAATCAAGCAATATATATTTTCCATTGAAATCAGTCAGATGATGAATCTTTCCATCCAAATCGAAAAGTTCGGTATCTGCCATTTTATCTCCCTCTTTCACAACTGTAGGCGGGAAAAGATTAACTGTAATTTCCTGTCCTGTTATAGAAGTTTTTTGTGCTTCATTCATTCTATTATACAAAGCCAGTGTTTCATCTTTATAAGAGAAATTTGGATTGTACTTCACTGACATGCTCAATTTATATAGCCTGTCCATCCAAATGTTTGATACAGGAAGTTCCTGCATCAGTTTCATTTCACGTTTGCTGATTAAAGCTGAAATACTGTCTTCTTTCGCACGTAGAGCCTTCCGTTCGGCTTCCGGGGCAGAACGCAGGCTTCTTGCTTTGATAGACAAACGTTGATACTCATCCCATAAATCGTGTGAATCTTCAATAAACCTATTATATTCTATTTGTTCCTTTACAGGGCTGTCTACTGTCCACGTATGTATCAAGGTATTCGTTCCGGTTACTTTGATTCTTGCATTAGGAGTCGCATAAATCTCCAGCGACATGGAAGGAAAATCATCATTACGGGTACACATTAGAGATAATTTGTCTAAACCATCTTCTCCGGCATTTCGTTTGAAGAAGAAAGTACCGTTTTGTATGGTATCCATGGCTACTGTACTTCCTACATTTCCGTCAAGTAGAAAAAGAGAAACAAGAGTTCCATCCTTTACACCTTCCACTTTACCTTCAATCGTATACTCGTGCTGTGCTTGTGAAACGAGACTGCCAAATAAAAAGAGGCTGCTAAATAGTAGTTTTTTCATCATCATAATATTAGAAGTAATTATACGCCACAAGGTAAAGCTTTTCTTTATAGAGTGTTACTCCTTTTATTGTTCTTTAATATTTCTGTAAAAGAAAAGGGTACAAAATGCCCTTTCGTCCGTCTACTTGATATGAAGAAAAAAGAACGAATGAAAATATATACTTTACTGCTTGGCGCATTGTTTGTAAGTCCTACACAGGCACAAACAATGCATGATTGGGAGAATCATCATGTTCTCCAGATCAATCGTGAACCGGCAAGAGCCGCTTTTACCCCTTTCTCTGTACAGAAAGGAGACGGCTCAATCTCTTTAGACGGAACCTGGAAATTCCGTTGGACTCCCGTTCCCAATGAAAGAGTCGTGAACTTCTATCAGATAAATTTTGATGATAAAGATTGGACGGATTTTCCTGTTCCCGCCAATTGGGAAGTGAACGGATATGGCACGCCTATCTATGTTTCAGCAGGCTATCCGTTTAAAATAGATCCTCCACGGGTGATGGGAGAACCGAAAACTGACTATACCACGTATAAAGAACGGAACCCGGTAGGGCAATATCGCCGCACCTTTGTTTTGCCGGCCGGATGGGAAGCGGATGGACAGACTTTTCTACGGTTTGAGGGCGTAATGAGCGCCTTTTATGTTTGGATCAACGGTGAGCGGGTAGGGTATAGCCAAGGCAGTATGGAACCGAGCGAATTTAATGTCACGAAGTATCTGAAATCCGGAGAAAATCAGATTTCACTGGAAGTCTACCGATATAGTGACGGTTCTTATCTGGAAGATCAGGATTTCTGGCGTTTTGGTGGTATTCATCGTAGTATTCATCTGATACATACACCGGATATTCATGTCCGTGATTATGCGGTACGTACTCTTCCCGCATCTGTTGGTAATTATAAAGACTTTATTTTGCAGATTGATCCGCAATTTAGTGTATATCGAGGGATGACCGGAAAAGGGTATATTTTACAGGGAGTACTGAAGGATGCTTCAGGTAAAGAAGTTGCCACATTGAAAGGTGATGTGGAAGATATGCTTGATTTGGAACATAAAGCAAGCCGGATGAATGAATGGTATCCGCAGCGTGGCCCGCGTAAGATGGGACGTTTGTCAGCTATTATAAAATCACCGGAAAGATGGACGGCAGAAACGCCCTATCTCTATAAATTACACTTAACTCTCCAAAATGAAGAAGGAAAAGTCGTAGAACAGATAGAACAGGCCGTAGGTTTCCGCTCTGTAGAAATCAAAAAAGGACAACTGTTAGTGAATGGTAATCCGGTTCGTTTTCGTGGAGTGAACCGTCACGAACATGATCCACGGACGGCACGTGTCATGAGCGAAGAACGGATGCTTCAGGATATTCTTTTAATGAAACAGGCGAATATAAATGCCGTACGCACCAGCCATTACCCCAATGTCAGCCGTTGGTACGAGCTATGCGACAGCTTGGGATTGTACGTGATGGACGAAGCGGATATAGAAGAACACGGATTGCGTGGCACACTCGCAAGTACCCCCGACTGGCATGCGGCATTTATGGACCGTGCGGTCCGTATGGCGGAACGTGATAAGAATTATCCATGTATTGTAATGTGGAGCATGGGAAACGAAAGCGGTTACGGACCGAACTTCGCTGCTATTTCGGCATGGCTGCATGATTTCGATCCCACTCGCCCTGTACACTATGAGGGGGCACAGGGAGTGGACGGAAATCCTGACCCGAAGACGGTCGATGTTATCAGCCGCTTTTATACCCGGGTGAAACAAGAATATTTAAATCCCGGTATTGCAGAAGGAGAGGATAAAGAACGCGCTGAAAATGCACGTTGGGAACGGTTGCTGGAGATTGCGGAGCGTACCAATGACGACCGTCCGGTGATGACGAGTGAATATGCACATTCCATGGGGAATGCATTAGGAAATTTCAAGGAATATTGGGATGAGATATATAGTAATACCCGTATGCTGGGTGGTTTTATATGGGATTGGGTAGATCAGGGAATCTACAAGACTTTACCCGACGGTCGTACCATGGTGGCTTATGGTGGTGACTTTGGCGATAAGCCGAACTTAAAAGCTTTCTGCTTTAATGGATTACTGATGAGTGACCGTGAAACTACGCCTAAATATTGGGAGGTAAAGAAGGTATATGCACCAGTTGAACTGAAAATGGAAAATGGGAAGCTGAAAGTGACGAACCGGAACCATCATATCGATTTATCATCTTATCGCTGCTTATGGACATTGTCTGTGGATGGAAAACAGAAAGAACAAGGAGAAATTACATTGCCGGAAATAGCTCCAGGAGAAAGTGGAACAATAGATTTGCCGACTTTCCGTTCATTGAATCCTCTTTCCGATTACCAACTGAAAGTAAGCATTGTTTTGAAATCGGATGCTCTTTGGGCAAAGGCAGGACATGAAGTGGCCTGGGAACAATTCTGTTTGCAGAAAGGAGATTTAGCCTCTACCGATCTGATTAATAAAGGAACGCTTCAAGTGGAAGAGGATGATAAATCTTTATTGATTAGCGGACGCGGTTTTTCTGTTCAGTGGGAAAAGAAAGTGAACGGAAGTATGACCTCCCTTATATATAAGAACAAAGAAATGCTGGCTCACTCCGATGATTTTCCGGTTCAGCCTGTCACTCAAGTTTTCCGTGCTCCGACAGATAATGACAAGAGCTTCGGAAACTGGTTGGCTAAAGACTGGAAATTGCATGGAATGGATCATCCGCAGATAAATCTGGAATCTTTCCACCATGAAAAACGTGCAGACGGGGCGGTCATTGTCCGGATTCAAACTAGTAATTTATATAAAGAAGGAAAAGTGGTGACTACTTCTGTCTATACAGTCTTTTCAGATGGAACGATTGATCTGAAAACAACTTTCTTGCCACAAGGAGTTCTTCCTGAAATTCCCCGTTTAGGTATCGCATTCTGTCTGGCGCCTGCTTATGATACATTTACCTGGTATGGCAGAGGGCCACAGGATAACTATCCTGACCGCAAAACATCTGCTATGATAGGGCTTTGGAAAGGAAGCGTTGCAGAACAGTACGTACATTATCCACGTCCGCAGGATAGTGGGAACAAAGAGGAAGTGCATTATCTGACCCTGACCGACAAACAGAATAAAGGTATTCGTGTTGACGCGGTAGAAAACGTATTTTCTGCATCTGCCCTGCATTACACCGTACAGGACATCTATGAAGAAACTCACGATTGTAATTTAAAACCACGTGCGGAAATCATTCTTAGTATGGATGCTGCCGTACTTGGATTAGGAAACAGTAGTTGCGGACCGGGTGTATTGAAGAAATATGCCATAGAGAAAAAAGAACATACGTTGCATATCCGCATCAGTAGTAAACAATAATAGCAATAAATAACTAACACAATTATAAAAGTAACAATGAAAAAAGTAACCACTTTATTATCAACCTTGGCGTTGGCAACTACCCTGGCTGCTCAAAACCTTCCACAAACGGAAAGGCAATATCTCTCCGGTCACGGATGCGACGATATGGTTGAATGGGACTTCTTTTGTACCGACGGACGCAATTCCGGCAAATGGACGAAAATCGGCGTACCTTCCTGTTGGGAATTGCAAGGCTTCGGCACTTATCAGTATGGAATCACTTTCTATGGAAAGCCATTTCCTGAAGGCGTTGCCGATGAAAAAGGTATGTATAAGTACGAGTTTGAAGTTCCGGAAAAGTTTCGCGGTAAACAGGTCAATCTTGTATTCGAAGCTTCAATGACAGATACGGAAGTAAAAGTGAACGGACGCAAAGTGGGTTCCAAACATCAGGGAGCCTTCTATCGTTTTTCATACAACGTCACGGATTTCCTGAAATATGGCAAAAAGAATTTACTGGAAGTCACTGTTGCCAAAGAGAGTGAAAATGCCAGTGTGAACCTTGCCGAACGTCGTGCTGATTATTGGAATTTTGGCGGTATCTTCCGTCCGGTGTTCCTGGAGGTGAAACCAGCCGTAAACCTGCGGCACATTGCCATTGACGCAAAGATGGATGGAACTTTCCGTGCCAACTGTTACACAAATATCTCTAATGACGGAATGAGCATCCGTACACAGATTTTAGATAAAAAAGGAAAGAAGTTAGCGGAAGGCACTGTACCTGTAAAAGCGGGTGGCGACTGGACTTCTTTGCAACTGAATGTCTCTAACCCTGCACTATGGACTGCGGAAACTCCGAATCTTTATAAAGCTCAATTCTCCCTGTTGGATAAGGACGGTAAAGTGCTGCATAGTGAAACGGAAAACTTTGGTTTCCGTACCATTGAAGTACGTGAAAGCGACGGACTTTATATAAACGGAGTACGTATCAATGTACGTGGTGTCAATCGTCATAGTTTCCGTCCTGAAAGTGGCCGTACATTAAGTAAAGCGAAGAATATCGAAGACGTTCTTTTGATGAAAAGCATGAATATGAATTCTGTCCGTTTGAGCCATTATCCGGCTGACCCGGAATTTTTGGAAGCCTGTGATTCTCTCGGACTTTATGTGATGGACGAATTGGGAGGCTGGCATGGCAAGTATGATACCCCCACCGGAGTACGTCTGATTGAAGGCATGATAGAACGTGACGTGAATCATCCGTCTATTATTTGGTGGAGTAATGGTAATGAAAAAGGATGGAATACCGAACTGGATGGAGAGTTTCATAAATACGATCCGCAGAAACGTCCGGTTATTCACCCGCAAGGTAACTTCTCCGGTTTTGAAACCATGCATTACCGCTCTTACGGAGAAAGCCAGAACTACATGCGCTTACCGGAAATCTTTATGCCTACGGAATTCTTGCATGGTTTATACGATGGCGGCCATGGTGCCGGATTATACGATTATTGGGAAATGATGCGCAAGCATCCCCGTTGTATCGGTGGATTCCTTTGGGTATTGGCAGACGAAGGTGTGAAGCGTGTAGATATGGACGGATTCATCGATAACCAGGGAAACTTTGGAGCAGACGGAATTGTAGGACCACATCACGAAAAGGAGGGTAGCTACTACACTATCAAGCAGTTATGGAGTCCGGTGCAAATCATGAATACTTCTATCGACAAGCAATTTGATGGCAAATTCTCCGTAGAAAACCGTTACGATTATCTGAATCTGAATACTTGCCGTTTCCTTTGGAAGCAAGTAAAATTCCCGTTGGCAACAGATGCTTCCAATGCCGCTGTTCAAGTACTGAAAGAAGGTGAAGTGCAAGGCAGTGACGTGGTTGCTCACTCGGCAGGCATTTTGGATATAAAAACAAATATCCTCCCCAATGCAGACGCCCTCTTCCTGACAGCAATCGATCCATACGGCCATGAACTTTGGCGCTGGACTTTCCCGGTCAACAAACTGAATCAGCAGACAGAACAGCTTTCTCCCTTGTCCAGTCGTCCTACTTATACAGAGACAGAAAATGATCTTACTGTGAAAGCGAATAAGCGTACATTCATCTTCTCAAAGAAAGACGGACAACTGAAAGGGGTATCTGTAGATAACCGTAAGATTAGTTTCGCCAATGGCCCCCGTTTCATTGGAGCCCGTCGTGCAGACCGCTCATTGGATCAGTTCTATAACCATGATGATGAGAAAGCAAAAGAAAAAGACCGTACATATAGCGAATTCCCTGATGCTGCCGTATTTACGAAACTGGACGTAAAACAAGATGGAGGTGATCTGGTTGTTACCGCCAATTATAAACTGGGCAATCTGGATAAAGCCCAATGGACAATCAACCCGAGTGGGGATTTGGCTTTGGATTACACCTACAATTTCTCCGGTGTCGTAGACTTGATGGGTATTCGTTTCGACTATCCTGAAGATCAGGTAATCAGCAAACGCTGGCTGGGTGCCGGACCTTACCGTGTATGGCAAAACCGTATTCACGGAACGCAATACGATGTATGGGAAAACGACTATAACGATCCTATTCCGGGTGAGACCTTCACATATCCCGAATTTAAAGGATACTTTGGTGATGTTTCCTGGATGAATATCCAAACGAAAGAAGGCACTATCAGTCTGACAAACGAAACTCCCGACACGTATATAGGAGTATATCAGCCTCGTGATGGCCGCGACCGTTTGCTTTATACTCTTCCCGAAAGCGGAATCTCTGTCCTGAACGTGATTCCTCCGGTACGTAATAAAGTAAACTCCACCGATTTGTGTGGTCCCTCTTCACAACCGAAATGGGTAAATGGTCCACAAACCGGACGAGTCATTTTCCGGTTTATGTAAATGAATCATATAAAGGTATCCACATTGCGTTAGGTACCTTTTTTATTTGGCCTTCTCACCGATTTTTCAAGGAAAAAGGCTATAAGTGGGGAATAATCATTATTTTTGTTTCGTTTTATACATTCAGATTAATGAATTCTTTCCTATGTACACAATACTAATTATAGAAGATGAACCCCGGGTTGCAAGTTTGCTGATGAACGGACTGGAGGAAAATGGCTATCAGACAATGGTGGCTTATGACGGACTAATGGGGTTACGGCTTTTCCAGACGCACACATTCGATCTGGTTATATCTGACATCGTTTTGCCTAAGATGGACGGATTTGAACTGGCGAAAGAAATTCGCAAAACCAATCCCAATATTCCTATATTGATGTTGACGGCATTAGGATCGACGAATGATAAACTGGACGGCTTCGATGCCGGTGCAGACGATTACATGGTGAAACCTTTTGATTTCAGAGAGTTAAATGCCAGAATCAAAGTGCTATTGAAACGTGTGGCGGGTAATGCACAGGAATTGCCGCAGGAACTTGTCTATGCAGATTTGCGTATTGACCTTCAACGTAAAGACGTAGAACGAAACAGCATATCCATAAAACTTTCTCCTAAAGAATACAACTTACTGTTATATATGGTAGAAAATGCCGAAAGAGTATTAAGCAGGGTTGAAATAGCGGAGAAAGTATGGAACACCCATTTTGATACAGGAACGAATTTCATAGATGTATATATCAACTATCTTCGCAAAAAGATAGACCGGGATTTTGAACCGAAACTTATTCATACCAAAGCTGGAATGGGTTTCATACTGACTGATAAATTATGAAGATCAGGACAACGTTGACTCTACAATATGCAGGGCTTACAGCTGCGGTATTCTTTGTTTTTGTGATGGCTGTCTACTATGTAAGTGAACACTCGCGTAGTAATGCTTTCTTTCGTAATCTTCAAAGTGAAGCTATAACCAAAGCGCATTTATTCCTTAAAAATCAAGTAGATGCCAAAACCATGCAGTCCATATACCTGAATAATCAGAAGTTTATTGATGAAGTAGAGGTTGCCGTCTATACAACAGATTTTAAAATATTATATCATGATGCTTTGCAAAACGATATTGTCAAAGAAACACCGGAGATGATAAAGCGTATTTTACAGCGGAAGAACATCAATTTCTATGTAGATGAATATCAGGCTATAGGACTGGTGTATTCGTTTGAGGGCAAAGACTATGTGGTTACTGCCGCAGCCTACGACGGTTATGGATACGCCAACCGGGATGCGCTAAGAAACATGCTCATTCTCCTATTTATCGGTGGATTGAGCGTATTGGTGGTTGTGGGGTATATCCTTTCTCGAAGCACTTTAAAACCGATACGTAATATAGTGAAAGAAGCGGAGAAAATCACAGCATCGCATATTGATAAAAGATTACCCGTAAAAAATGAACAGGATGAACTGGGAGAATTGAGTACGACATTCAATGCATTGTTGGAACGCTTGGAAAAGTCTTTCAATTCACAAAAGATGTTCGTCAGTAATGTATCTCATGAATTGCGTACCCCCATGGCAGCTCTTACAGCCGAATTGGATTTAGCTTTATTAAAAGAACGGAGCTCCGAACAATATCAGATGGCTATCGGCAATGCACTGCAAGATTCACATCGGATTGTTAATCTGATCGACGGATTATTGAATCTGGCAAAAGCTGACTATCAGTCGGAACAGATAACAATGGATGAAGTCCGTTTGGACGAACTGTTGCTGGACGCCAGAGAGCTGGTATTAAAAGCCCATCCGGATTATCACATCGAATTAGTATTTGAGCAGGAAGCCGAAGAAGATAATGTGCTGACAATAATCGGAAACAGCTATTTACTGACCACCGCTTTTGTGAATCTGATAGACCTAAAATCCGCAAGCAATCTCAATGGCAATCTCAATTGCAGTAAAGAGCTTG
>ENA-ORUF01002334-ORUF01002334.1-human-gut-metagenome-genome-assembly--contig:-NODE-2334-length-16798-cov-2.905572_pt1 | contig 16798 bp, 11 predicted proteins | sample MGYA00242077_ERZ509203 | MGnify/ENA primary metagenome ERZ509203 (study PRJEB26280, sample SAMEA2338834) | human gut metagenome | biome: human gut; feature: human-associated habitat; material: faeces... | reverse complement strand
CCCGCCGGTGGTGAGGCTACCTGCTTTTTTCCAACGCTGTGCCATATGACCTCCTTGCTGGACTGTGAAGCCTTCCGCAAACAGTGGTATGCGGGAACGGCTAAACTAAAAAAGTATTATTTTATAATATGTTAAAAGATATATTTAAAATATGAAAGATATTTCTGTTTGTGATGTGCCTATGCTAGCCTAACGATGGGCCAAGAGCAAGTTCTTTTTAAAATTTTATTCAATCGTTTGAAATATAAAAATATTAATATGCATCCTCCCTAAAGAAAACTCTTTTTTCGGGTGAGGTATGCTTGCAAAAAAAGAGATAGTGATATATTTATCGTGCGTACATATATAAATCAATTCCATTCATATATGACACCGCATCAATAGCCAATAAGATAGAATTATTGAATAAATTTATGTGTACACATGTTTTGCTTGTCCCCTGATGAACACCTTTACGCAGTACGAAGGAGGTTTCCATGCATCGCTTTATGCGATTCCGCACATGACCCAACCAACGCCGTTCAAGGAGGTTCCACGCATTCCCCCAAAAATTGAGGAGCAGTTTTTATGGAAAGCGCCAACGATCCAAAGAAGTTCAGCATTCTTGGCAACTACGACAACAAGATTTTTTGGCCAGTGGCCATCTTGTACGGATGCATTATCGCCTATGCCATCATCGATCCCTCCGGAGCCGGGGCGACCTTCAGTTCCATCCAGCGTTTCATCATTGCGCATTTCAGCTGGCTCATCCTGCTTACCGGAGCGAGTGCCATCTTTTTCTCGGTCTGGATGGCTTGCAGCAGCCGTTTTGCAACAGTGAAGCTCGGTGCGGCGGACGAAAAGCCGGAATTCTCTTTCTTTGCATGGGTCGCCATGCTGTTTTGCGCAGCCCTCGGCACAGGTTTCGTCATCTTCGGGGCTGCCGAGCCGCTCTATCACCTGTTCACCGCCCCCACGGTCATGGATGCCGGGAGCGCTGGGGCCGTTCGGGGCGTCCCCGAGGCCATCCGGCTCTCCGTAGTGAACTGGGGCCTATTCGGCTGGCCGCTGTTCGCCGTCGGTGGATGGGCTATCGGGTATGCGGCCTATCGCCATAATAAACCTCTCCGTACTTCCACCGGGCTCTACGGCCTTCTTGGCGAGCGCTGCAACGATACCCTGGTCAGCAAGGCTGTGGACGTACTCGCCGCCATCGGTACTATCGGCGGCGTATCCATGATGATCGGCCTTGGGGTAGCCTCCATCAGCTACGCTTTTCAGATCCTCTTCGGCATTGAATTGGGCGCGACAGGCAAGTTCTCAATCATGCTTTGCTTCATCCTCACCTACATCATCAGCACGTCCACCGGCCTTGCGCGCGGTATGCGGTATCTCAGCGAATCCAATGGATACATTACCCTTGGCTTGCTCTTTGCGGTGCTCATTCTTGGCGCCACTCCTTTTACTTATGTGATCAACATGATTATGCAGGTCGCGGGAGAATTCCTTTTCCGCTTGCCTCAGAACCTGCTCTGGACGGATGCCGGGAATTTTGAGCCGCGAGAGTGGTCGGGCTCATGGTTCATTTTCTATATCCTATGGAATATTTCGTATGTTCCGTTCACAGGCGGCTTCATCGCCCGTATCTCGCGTGGGCGCACCATGCGTGAATTTGTCTGTGGCACGGTACTTGTGCCCCTGTTCATGACTTTGCTGTGGTTCTCCGTATGGGGGAGCAATTCCTGCTATGAACAGCTCAAGGGCTTCCTGCCCCTTTGGGAAACCGTGCAGGGCAGCCCGGAACAGGCCCTCTACATCCTGCTCGGCTCATTCCCGTTTGGCTCGGTGCTGTGCTTCATCGCCTTTATCTGCTTCTGCCTGTTCGCCATCACTACCGCCGACGCCGCTTCCCACTTCATTGCCCAACAGACGACCAACGGCATTGAAGTACCCCGCCTGACCATGCGTGTCTTCTGGGGCTGCACCATCGGGTTTACGGGCATCCTCTTCCAAGTCACGGGAGGCTTTGCGGCCATCAAGTCCCTTGCCATCGCGGCGGCGGCTCCTTTTGTACTTGTTACGTTTGCCTACATCATCTCCATCGTGAAGATGATGAAGCACGACAGGCAACAGGAGGAAACGGAGTAGGCGGGAACGTAGGCGGGGCAGCCCTTCCCAAGGGGGCGCCTGTATCCGCCTGCCATTCCGGTGCGGTTCCCCTTATGGGCTGCCATACTGAAAAGGAGTTTGATATGTCCTATTTCAATAGAGAATTCAAAGTATTGAGCCGTGAACAACTGGAACGGGTCCATGCTCTGACGCTGGACATCCTGCGGGTCAAGGGCGTGTTGTTCCATTCGGAAGTTGCCCGTGACATCCTCGCGGCACACGGTGCGAAAGTGGACGGAGCGTGTGTCACATTCCCGGCCTCCCTTGTGGAGCGTTGCCTTTCGCAATGCCCGGCCGGTTTTGTGTGGCGTGCCCGTGATCCACAAAAAAGCATTTATACGGGAGAAGGGCAGACGGATGTATTCGTCATGCAGGATCATGGCCCGGTCTATGTGCAGGAGCGCCACGGTGAACGCCGTCACGGGACCATGCAGGATGTGATCAACTTTTATAAGCTCGGGCAGACCAGCCGGGTCAATGCCATCGTCGGTCAATGTACCGTCGACCCCCATGAGGTGGATGGACCCAACAAGCATCTGCTCATCACCCATCAGCTTCTCAGGCATACCGACAAGCCGATCATGTCGTGGCCGGTAGCGACCATTGGAGAGAACGAAAAGGTCTTCAAGATGATCGAAATGGTCATGGGTGAGGGCTACCTCTCTTCCCACTATTTCGTTACGGCTTCCGTGTGCGCCCTTTCGCCGCTTCAGTACGCACAGGAGTCAGCCGACACCATCATAGCCTACGCCCGTGCCAACCAGCCTGTTACCGTGCTCACCGCTCCGATGACAGGAGTGAGCACGCCCATCAGTGACATTGGCGCTCTTGTCGCCCAGAATGCCGAACTCCTTGCGGGCATTGTCCTTGCGCAACTTGTGCAGCCCGGTGTTCCCGTTATCTACGGGACTGCCACATATGCCGCCGACATGCGCTCCGGGGCATTCATCACCGGTTCCCCCCTTTCCAACCTTATTGATCGCGCCGCGCTGCAGCTTGCCCAATCGCTTTACCATATGCCCACCCGTACACTCGCGGGCAATACCGACGCCAAGGTGCCGGATATCCAAGCCGGATATGAGACAATGCAGAACTATATCCAGCTGCTCATGGGTGGCACCCATATGATTAATGAATGCCTTGGCATTCTTGATGGCATGATGACGGTATCTTATGAGAAATACATCATTGACGAGGAAATGCTGCGGCGTGTTGGCTGTATGATGCGGGGGCTTGACACCAGTGAGGCTTCTTTTGACATGGGTGTGCTCCTCGAAACGCCGCATATGGAGCCTTTCCTGATGCACGAATCGACCCTCGCCGCCTGTTCCGGGCAATGGCAGCCTGATGTGGCTTGCTGGAGCAACTACGATACATGGTTTGCGGAAGGTTGCCCTTCCATTCTGGATAGGGCTGCGGAAAAATGCCGCGAGCGCCTGGAGTCCGCCCCTGACGATCTCCTGACCCCAAAGCTCAATCAGGAGCTTTCCGCATTTGCGGAGGCAACTGTTTAAGATGAATAGGTGACTTTTTGAGAAGAGCCCCGGACAGCCCATACTGCCGGGGCTTTCGCATTACTCTGTGCCTTTCTTCGCGGGCGTTTGGCTCTTGTTTATATTGCGGCATCCGAAGATGGCAAAGGGAGCCGATGCCTGGGCACAAGGATATCACCACTACGAGAGCATGTTATGCTCATGCTTTGGCATTGTCTCAGCGCAGGGCGCTCTGGCTCTCCCAAACTGCCCCAAATGGTGTAAGATGGTGGGTAATTGGGTGGTTCAATATTTTTTAGCATAGGATATAAAATGAACGCCTTTTGCGGGGAAAGGGGTGGGGCGTGAGTTGTCTTTTTGTGAAGAGCGGGTCATACTCGGAAGAACAACAAAAAACTCAGAGCCCGTGTGCTCGCCGGTACCCGTTCCTGAAGGGGACGGACGGAAGACTGTGGAGAGGAGTGTGGAATGGAGACGAAAGGGAATAAGCCTTCTTTAGGATGGGCGATCCTGTCGTTGGTGTTGCCTGTTGCGATGATCCTGTACGGCACGCTCGTTGTCGGCGTGCGGCCTCCCGTGCTGCCGCTCATCGGCGCCGTGGCGCTGGCCGGTCTTATGGGGCTGAAGACGGGCTACCGTTGGGAAGAATTGCAGGAAGGGATGTTTGAGGCGCTCGGACGCATCCAGATCGCCATCGCCATCCTTGCGCTGGTAGGCATGATCATCGCAGCGTGGCTCGCCTCGGGGACCATTCCCGCCATCATTTATTGGGGGCTGAAACTGATTGCGCCCGAACATTTCCTCCTGTCCGCCATGGTGCTGTGCTCGGTGGCCTCCATCGCCACAGGCACTTCATTCGGGACCATGGGGACCATCGGCGTGGCGCTGCTCGGCGTTGGGCAGGCGCTCGGCTATCCCCCGGCCATGACGGTTGGGGCCATCGTTTCCGGCGCGTACATCGGCGACAAGATGTCTCCGGTATCCGACTCGACCAACATTACTGCGTCCGTCTGCGAAGTGCCGCTTTTCGATCATATCCTGTCCATGCTCTGGACGACGGTCCCGGCGTTCGTCGCGGCGGGGATCGTGTACACCGTGCTTGGTTTCTCCTTCGCGCAGGAACAGACCGCTTCGCTGGAAAGCCTCAACGCGATCCTCAGCGGCCTTGAAGGGCATTTCAGTTTGGATTTTGTGGCATTCATCCCGCCCATCCTGATGATCGCCTTGGCGTATAAGCGCTTCCCGGTCCTGCCGGTCATGGTGGCGTGCCTGCTCAGTGCCGTGGCCATCGCTGTGTACGAGGGCGTGGCCTTCAACGATCTCGCCAAGATGATGACCTCCGGCTATGTTTCCAAGACCGGCATCAAGCAGCTTGATCCGCTGCTGTCCCGCGGCGGCCTGCTCAGCATCATGCCGACGGTCCTGCTGCTGTGCTCGGGCATGGCCTTCGGCGGTATTCTGGAACGCTCCCGCGTGCTTGAAGTCTTGCTCGACGCGGTGCTGAAGGGTGCCCGTTCCGCTGTCCGTCTGGTCGCGTCCGTGCTGGCGGCGGCTTACATCATCAATTTGGGCACGGGCAGCCAGATGCTGGCGGTCATCGTGCCCGGCCGCGCCTTCCTCGACTCGTTCAAGAAGGCCGACATCAGCCCGCTCGTGCTGTCGCGCACCTGCGAGGACGCCGGGACCATCGGCTGCCCGCTGGTGCCGTGGAGCGTCCACGCGTTTTACATCGCGGGCGTGCTCGGCGTCAGCGCGTTCGATTTCGCGCCGTATGCATTCCTGAACTGGTTCGTCCCCATTTTCTCCATCCTGTGCGCCCTGACCGGCTTCGGCATCTGGCGTTTGAACGGCACGCCGGTTCACGGCTCCAGAAAAGCCTAAAGAGGACAACATGTCTCCGATCAAGAATGTGATTTTCATTATGCTGGATACGCTCCAGTTCAACTATTTGGGGTGCTACGGCAACACGAACGTCAAAACGCCCAATCTGGATCGTTTTGCCAGACAAGGGTTCCTGTTCGAGAACGCCTATAGCGAAGGGCTCCCTACCATTCCCGTCCGCAGGGCGCTCATGACCGGGCGCTTCACTTTGCCCTATGCCGGGTGGAAGCCGCTGGATCTGAATGACACCAGCCTGACCGACATGCTGTGGTGCCGGGAAGTGCAGACGGCGCTGGTGTACGATACGCCGCCCATGCGCCTGCCCAAGTACGGCTATTCGCGCGGGTTCGACTATGTAAAGTTCTGCAACGGGCATGAGCTGGACCACGAGACGTTCCATAACGTGCCTCTGGACCCCGCCGTGAAGGCCGAGGACTATCTGTCGCCCGGCATGTTGCACAGGAACGAGGACGGCGAATACGACAGTTCGTCGCAGTCATTGATCCGGGAAGCCGAGTGCTACCTCAAGCAGCGTCAGTTCTGGAAGTCGGATGCCGACAACTATGTCAGCGTCGTCGCCCGGGAAGCCGACGACTGGCTTCGGCGCAAACGCGATCCGAAGCGGCCTTTCCTGATGTGGGTGGACTCGTTCGATCCCCATGAACCTTGGGATCCGCCGTCCGTCTGGGAAGGGAAACCGTGCCCGCATGACCCGGACTATCAGGGCAATCCGATGATCCTTGCCCCGTGGACCGAGGTCAAGGGCGTGATGACGGAAGAGGAGTGCGCCCATATCCGCGCCCTGTACATGGAAAAAGTGGAACTCGTGGACAAATGGATCGGCAACCTGCTCGATTCGATCCGCGAGCAGGGGCTTTGGGACGAGACGATGGTGATCATCACCTCGGACCACGGCCAGCCCATGGGCAACGGCGAACACGGGCACGGCATCATGCGCAAGTGCCGCCCCTGGCCCTATGAGGAATTGGTCCATGTTCCGCTGCTCATCCATGTGCCCGGCCTTGAGGGTGGGAAGCGGATCGAAAGTTTCGTCCAGAATGTGGATGTCACGGCGACCATGATGGATGCGCTCGGCTACGGGCAGTCCGCGCTTTCCGAAGCCGGGCATGAAGGCATCCAGACCTACGGCGCGGACGAGATGCACGGCATCAGCCTGCTCCCGGTCATGCGCGGGGAGACGGATACCGTGCGCGAGGTCGCCATAGCCGGATATTACGGCATGTCGTGGTCGCTCATCACCAAGGATTGGTCGTATATCCATTGGCTCAAGAACGATATCGACACCGACGAGATGAACCGCCTTTTCTATGACGGCTCGGGCAAGGGCGGCAACGCTGGCCGGCAGTCCGCCGAACTGGAAATGAAAGAGGAAATGTGGACGTGCGTTCAGGGGGCCGAAGTGACGGTGCCCGAGCAGGACGAACTCTATGACAGGCGGGCCGATCCTTTCCAGCTGAACAATCTGGCTGGCGAGCATCCCGAAAAGGCCAAGGAACTGCTTCAGCAGTTGAAGTTGTATATCGGTGAATTAAGGACCCTGTAGTTTAGGAAAAGGCGGGGGATTTCCCCGCCTTTTTTGTTTTGGGAAGACACGATGGCCGACCCCGTATATGTCGCTCTGGATTTTGAAACCGCCGATTATCAGCCGGACAGCGCCTGTGCCGTAGGGTTGGCGAAAGTGCGCGGCGGCGAAGTCGTCGACACGCTGTATAGCCTGATCCGTCCCCCGAGGCGGCGTGTCCTGTTCACATGGGTCCACGGCATCACGTGGAAGGACGTGCAGGACAGCCCCACGTTTTTGGAATTTTGGCCGCAGATGGCGTCGTTTCTGCAAGGCGTTACGCATCTTGTCGCGCACAACGCCCCTTTTGACCGGCGGGTGCTGGAAGCCTGCTGTCAGTCCAACGGCATAGCCCTTCCGGATCTTCCTTTCGTATGCACGCTGCGGGAGTCGCGCAGGAAGCTCAAGCTTCCTTCCCACAAGCTTGATGCCGTTTGCCGTTACTGCGGCATCCCGCTTGATCATCACCATGCTGGTTCGGACGCCATCGCCGCCGCCCGGATTTTGATATATCTTCAAGGAGAGTCGCAGGGGGGAGAGTGAAAGAGTAGGGAACTGCTGGCACGGCCCACACCTTCCCTTTCCCCCTTAAGCCGTTTGACCGATGGGGGCAATACGGAAGGGGATTCTGCCGCATGGTCGCTCTCACGGTCAGATGGATTGTGGAGCTGTTCCATGTTTATCGGGATGCGGCTTTTCTGTGCTTTTTTCCTCATAGGCTGTTGTGACAGTGGGACGGTACCAAAGAAAACGCGCCACAGGATCAAGGGGATTCCCTTGTCCGTGTGGCGCGTGTTTTTCGTGTGCTGTAATGTCGGCCCGGGGGAGGAACGCGTGGCGCTTTCCGGAGTAGGAGGCTTATCAGTACACTTTGGGCATGGGGCCCGTTATTTCGATGTTGGCCGTCGTTTCCCAGTGGATGGTGTTTTCGATGCAGCGGGAAAGCGCGTTGAGGCCGTCCCGGGTTTCCGCCGAAATGGGCAGGGCATCGGGCCATCTGTCGCGCAGGATATCGCGCATCTCGTCCTCCAGCCGGTCCCACTTGTTGAGGATGAGGATACGCGGAACTTCGTTCAGTTCCATATCGGCAAGGATGCCGTCCACAGCCGCGATCTGGCGGTCGAGCTCGGGATGCGAGGCATCGGCCACATGCAGCAGCAGATCGGCTGCCTCCAGTTCTTCAAGGGTGGCTTGAAAAGCTTCGGTCAATTCCTTTGGGAGGTTGCGGATAAATCCGACCGTATCCGCCAGCACAAGTTCGTGCTCTTCGGGGAAGCGGAGCCGCCGGGTGGTGGGGTCCAGCGTGGCGAACAGCTTGTCCTCCGCCAGCACCTCCGAACGGGTCAGGGCGTTGAGGAGCGTCGATTTTCCGGCGTTGGTGTAGCCCACCAGCGCGGCTACCGGCAAACCCTGCCGGGCGCGTCGGGCACGGGTAAAGGCCCGCTGCTGGCGCAACCCATCAAGCTCTTTCTTGATCTTGGCGATACGCTCACGGATGCGGCGTCTGTCCGTTTCCAGCTTGGTTTCCCCCGGGCCACGGCCGCCGATGCCGCCCATGAGCCTGTCCATGGCCCGGTTTTTGCCCACAAGCCGGGGCTGCGTGTACTTGAGCTGGGCCATTTCCACTTGCAGCTTGCCCGCCCTGGTCGTGGCGCGCTGAGCGAAGATGTCCAGAATAAGCTGTGTCCGGTCGAGCACTTTGCGCTCGGTGACTTCCGAAAGGCTGTTGAGCTGAGCGGGCGTGAGTTCGCCGTCGAAGATGATCAGCGAGGCCTGGCCCTGCAAGGCCAAAATCTCAAGTTCCGTCAGTTTGCCTTTACCCAAAATATGCCGGGGATGTATGTCGGCTACCCGCTGGATAAGCGTCCCGGTCACCACGATGCCTGCGCTGCGCGCCAACTCCCGGAGCTCTTCGATGTGCGTTTCCTGTATGGCACGGGGGAGGGGAGAGACGGATACGAGGATCGCCCGGGGGCTGTCCCCCGCCTCCGAAGCTTCGGAGAGCACGCGGCCAAGCTCCTCTTCCAGCGAGACGGCTTCGGCGTTGAAATCGATGTCCACACGATCCCATGCGGTCATGGGGTGGATGCGGTAAGGCTTGCTGTCCGCGTTGGGGGGAAGCAGGTGCCCGCTCTGAAAGCTGACGGGATCGCCGTAATCGTTGACGGTCAGCACGGAAACGCTGTCCAGGCGCAGGAACAGCATGTCCATCAGGTCTTCTTGCGAAAGCCCGTCCGGCGAAAGGTGCGTGTGCATCAGGCGGATGCCGCGCAGACGGCCCGCCGCGCCGCGCCCGCGCGGCAATTCCGGGATCAGGATGGACGCGGGATCGCCCACGATAACCATATCCACCTTGCCCTGCCGATCGATGACGAGGCCGACTTGACGCCCGAGCGCACGTGAAAGGAGCGCGAGTTCGCGGGCCTGTTCCGTTGTGTAGCCGCCCTGTACGGGATATCGCCGTTGCCCCAGACGCGTCAGCGCCTTCATCTGGCTGGGCTTCAGGCCCGCCGTGTTGCCTTCCAGTCGCGTAGCTATGATCAGTGCCTCGTGTTTATGGATGAAAAACGGAGCTTGCCTCTTTCCAAGGTGCTCCCCTGTGATCCGATGGCGCGTGTTTCGGAGGCGTTGCCATCAACGGACACGCCGTATGATGCGGAAAAGTTACCTTTGAGTCAAACACGGAAGTCCCGTCTCCCCAGCCGTACCTCGGAACGAACTCCGTCCGGCCTCCTTATCAGTCAAACGTCTTGGGAGGGGAAAGGGAGGGGCTTGGGAAGGGAAAGGGGAACCTTTCTGGAGAAAGGTCCCCCTTTCCCTCCCCCATATTTCTCTAGAACGGCACGTCGTCCATGCCGCTGGCCTCGGAAGGAAACGCCGGGCCCAGATCTTCGTAATCGTCCTGCCGCTGCTGCGGGCGCTGCTGGGGACGGCTGCCGCCTCCCTGCTGAGCCGCAGGACGGCGGGGAGCGCTGTAGCCGCCTTCGCTGCCGCCCGCGCCGCTGGGCATGCCGCCCTGTTCGCCGCCGCGCTTGTCGAGGAACTGGACGCGCTGGGCCTTGATTTCGGTGGTGTAGCGGTCCTGCCCCTGCTGATCCTGCCATTTGCGGGTTTGCAGGCTGCCTTCCACAAACACGAGGCTGCCCTTGGTCAGGTACTGGGAGCAGTTCTCCGCCGCTTTCTGGAACACCACGACGCGGTGCCACTCGGCACGGTCCACACGGTTGCCGTCGCGGTCCGTGTAGGATTCGTCCGTGGCGATGTTGAGCGTGCAGACGGGGCTGCCGCTCTGGGAATAGCGCAGTTCGGGATCGCGGCCGAGCCTGCCGATGATCATAACCTTGTTCAGCATAGTAACTCCTTGCAGGACGCCCTCTAGGGCTTGGGCGCCCGTTCGTTCAATGTGGCAAGTTCCTCTTCCAGCGTTTCGCTCAGCTCGTTGGCCTTGCGCGGTTCCCACTGGAAAAGCGCTTCCTCCAGATCCTTTTTGACGGCGGCGGCGCGCCCGATGCCTTCCCGAAGGCCCTCGGCGACGGCTTGGGGCCAGTCTTCGAACGAAAGGCCGTTTTCCAGCGCCGTCACCAGTTCCAGCACGCCGCGTTTCTCGTCCGGGTACTGGGGGCGGGGCCATGCCAAGGCCGTCAGAGCGGGCCATGCCCGGACGACGTCCTCTTCGCGGTACGTCCATGCGCTGACGCGGATCTGGAGGAATTTGCCCATGTTATTCCTGCTCCTGCCATTCGGTCTGGACCTTCAGCACGACTTCTTCGATCTGCTGGAGCTGATCCGGGGGGCAGACGCCGATCAGCGGGCTTCCCGCGTCCACGTTTTCATTGTGCTCGAAATACACCGTATAGATGAGCCCGTCCGGGCCGGTGTAGTACAGCGGCATTTCCCGCTTCATCCGGGAAACGATGAAGAGTTCCATGCCTTCGTAGACGGAGACGGAACGGCAGCCCGACACCTTGATCTTGGTGTCGATCTGGGGAACGAAATAATACTTGGCCCGCTCGGGAGCCACAAAAAGGTTGAGCGCCTGCTTGAGCAGGATGCGCAGCACCTCGTCCTTGGACAGGAAGTGGCGGATGGTGGCGAGCGGGGTGCCCGCCTGCACGTATGTCCCTTCCAGTTCGCTATGGATGGCGCAGACTTCGCCCTTCTGGACCGCGTTGAGCGGCTTTGGGTTGCGTTCGCGCGTGATGGTGGCGATGAGCGTTCCGGGCCGTTCCTTCCATGTGCCGTTCGGGCCGATGACCTTGTCTCCCAGCTTGAGCGAACCGAAGGTCACCACGCCGGTATGCGGAGCGACGATTTCCTGTTCCTCAAAAGGGGAAGCCTTGATTTCTTCGAGAAGGCTTGTGACATCTAACATGCTGTTGACTCTCTTCTTGCAAAGGGGAAAGGCGGGGGACCGGGAATCCCCGGCCCCGAAGCCCCACGGCGGTTAACGGTAGTAAAGGTTGCGGCCGCCCATCGTCAGCAGGACCTGCTTCAGATTGGCGCGCGCCTCACGGCGATCCCATACACCCTGAATGTGTCCCCGCGCCAGTGCCTTATATGCGCTGTGGTAGTGGGGCTCGATGTCTATGCCCGTGGTTTCCTTGATGACGCCGCGTCCGGCGAACCCGAGGTTCGAGGAGCGCATGGCGTACTGGTAGGGCGAGCAGCCGAGGAAGCTCGCCACCGGTCCGGCGTAGGAATTGGTGTCGTACAGGACCGTATACAGGCCCCCGGCATTGATGTAGCGGCGCACCGCCACCGTGCAGCGGGGCATCTGGATGACGCCGTGCGTGCCTTCCTGAATGCGGATGCCCGCCGTGCCGTGCACATAGGCGAGAAGCGGGTAGCGCTTCTTCATGGCCAGTTCCGCGGCTTCCACAAATTTGGTGCCTTCGGCGGAACCGACGGAGCCGCCGCGGAAAGTGCCCGCGAACAGGGCGACGATCATTTTGGTGCCGTCCAGCTTGGCTTCGAAGGTGATGCAGCCGCTCTTGAGCTTGGTACGTTCCCGCGCTTCGGCGAGGCGGGCGTCGAAACCTTCAAACTGCAAGGGGTTGCTGGCTTCCACTTCGCCGTTGAATTCGCGGACGGAATCCTCGTCGAACACGTTTTTGACGAACCACTGGTATTCCATCGGGAAGTGGTGGCCGCACCACGTGCAGACGCCCGCGAATTCGCCGTACAGATCCGGGGACCACAGGTCGAGGCAGCCATGCGTGCCGGCATTCGGGCAGGTGATGGCGCGGTCTTCCTTGGCGCGGGGGCTGATGTACGTCCATTTGCCCTTGCGGGATTCGCTTTCCTCGTCCCAGTCGGAAAGCGTGGTCAGGTTGCGCACGGTTTCCGGTTCGATGGAGGGGCGCTGATCTCGTGGGATGCGGCAGAAGGGCGCGGTCAGGCGGCGCTTCAGCAGGTGCATCTCGGACGTCATTTCGTCCATCAGATAGGCGAATTTGCGCTGATGCTTGGTGATGAGCGCATATTTGATGCGGGCGGAGATGTTGCCCCACGACTCGCGCATACTGTTGCGCATCTTGTTGAGGAAGGGGCGGCGGTCGATGTAGGCCCCGCGCGAGAGGCGGAGGAATTTTTTCTGGCGGCGCAGGACAAGGCGCTCGCGGGCTCCCTGGCTGAGGTGCCAGCGGATATACATCTCGTCGAGGTTGATGTCGTCGCGGCTCATGCGGCGGAGCAGCGCGCCGCGGAACATGCCCGAGCGCACGGACAGGACGGTCTCGTCGGTGGCCCGGATGATTTCCTGCCGCAAGGTGCGGAAGAAGTCGTAATGGTACGGGCGCGCGCCGAGGCTGGGTTCCTGAATGACCCTGTCGATATAGCCGAACTGGAGGTTGTCCTCGGCGGTGATGTGCAGCTGGGTGGCGCAGCGCTCGATGAGCTCGGGGGTGGCGCGCTGTCCGGGCTTCAGGCGGCCTTCGATGGCCGCAGCGCCTTCGGGGGAAATGACCGAGTAGTAGCCGTGCGAGAGCATGAGGCGGCGGTCCGCCAGCGAAATGGCTTCGGCGCCGCCGGAACCGCCTTCGGAGAACACGGCGACCATAGGCACGGTGAGCCCGGCCATTTCATAGAGGTTTTTCGCAATCTGCTGCGCCGCGCCGGGCGTGTCCTCGATGGGGAAGGAGCCGGGCGTAAAGACATAGGTATGGATCGGGATGCCTTCGGTTTCCGCGACCTTCATGTACTGGAGGGCTTTGGAGTTGCCCCACGGCTTGACGGAGCCGCCGTTGCGGAATTCCTCGCCGTGGCCTTTTTCCTGGCCGATGACCATGATGAGCTGGTTGTAGGTCTTCTTGCCGCGGCGGCGGGTGATGGTGGCGCGGGCGATGAGCATACTCGGATCGATGCTGTGCTCTTCCTGACCGCCGATTTCCGTGAAGTTGTCGTACACGTTCTCAAGGATGTCACGCAGGCAGATACGCTGCGGGTGGCGGACGATGCGCACCTTGTCCATAGGCTGGATCTTCGTTTCCAGCTTGCGCTCCATGAACGTGAACAGTTCTTCCAGCGTGGTGAGCTCCGCGTCCGGATCGGACTGGATGCCCTCCGTGGCGCGGCGGAAGAATTCGTTCAGGCGGTTGTGCAGCAGCTCGATGTCTTCCGGGTGCTTGCCGTCAAAGATATCCCGGATATAATTGAGGCGTTCGCTCAGATGATGTGCTCTTTTTTCGATATCCATGCTGTATCCAGTAATCCGCTAGAAGCGGAGAATGCGGCCCGTATTGGCCCGGAGGAAGTTGACGTTGGACTTCAGTTCGCCGGACTGGTTCTCACCCTGCAGGGTCAGCTCGTCGAGGAACTGCATACCACGTTCCTTGGCCTGTTCGAGGTTTTCGCCCCAGATGATGGCAAGCGCGAGGTTCGGGTCGAATTCCGTGGGGATTTCGTACGACTCGTCCGTGGGCACGTGCGTGTGCATCTTGAGCCAGGGATGGCTCGGCCAGCCGAAGGCGTCGATACGGCCGACCCACGGCGTGAAGCGGTTGTCGGGATCTTCGGCGATGAGGCGGTATTCGATGCCCACGCCTTCAAAGGTGATGTCTTCCTGCGTATAGCCGAGGGGTTCGCCGAGGCCGATGCGGATCTGCTCGGCGATGATGTCGACGTCGCCCTGTCCCTTGACCTTGGAAATGCGGGCGGAGACGCCGTTTTCCACCTGAATGCGGGTGTTCACTTCCATAAGGAAGGGGCTGCCGTCCTTGGTGACGATCCATTCCCACGTGCCCACGTTGTCGTAACCGACCTTGCGGGCCAGCGCGAGGGAGTGGCGGGTGATGTCTTCCAGCAGCTTGTCCGCGTCGAAATCGTATTCGATGGACGAGGAGTCGAAACCGGGCGCGACTTCGATACGCTTCTGGAGGCCGGTGGACTGGATCGAGCAATTGCGGGTGCCGAAGTGGACCGGGTTTTTGCCGCTCCGGTCGGAGACGATCTGCACTTCAAGGTGGTTGAAGCCGCAGATGCGCTGTTCGATGAGTACGCCTTCGTCCTTGAACTGGCGGAGCGCGTAGTTGCGGATACGCCGGTACACGGAGCGGAACTGATCGATGTCGTACACTTCCTCAATGCCCATGCCGCCGCCGCCCGCGGAAGCCTTGACGAGGACCAGCGGGCGGGTGATGCCCTGCTGGAGCTGGAAGTCGTAAAGGCTCCTGGCGATTTTTTCGGCTTCCATTTCGTCGTAAATGGGGCGGTCGGAACCGGGAACCGTGGGCACGCCGAGGCTGCGGGCAAGGCGTTTGGTATTGATTTTATCGCCGAGCTCCCGGATGACCCGCCATGAGGGGCCGATGAAGATCAGCTTGCGTTCTCTGGTAGTGACCCGGCGGGCGAAGCGGAAGTCTTCCGCGAAGAAACCGTAGCCGGGGTGAATGGCCGTGGCGCCGGCGTCGTCGGCGACGGACAGGATTTCGTTGGCGTCGTGATAGGAGGACACCTGATAGAGGGATTTTTCCCCACCAAGTTCTTTGGCGATGCGTACGTGACCGGAATGGATGTCCTCGGCCGTATGCACGCAAACGAATTCCAGGCCCAGTTTACGGCAGGCCTGAACGATGCGCACGGCGATTTCTCCTCGGTTGGCTACGAGGACTTTATGTTCTGTTTTCTCCACCGTTGTACCTCATGCATGATTTGTAGGCTTCGGAGCGGCGCGCTGCCCGTCGCCGGGCGACTGGCCCGGTATGGATTTTCTCCTGCTCCGTTCCCAGCTTGCAGATGCGGAGAGCTCCTGCGGGTCTGACAGTATCGCCTAAATCAGGGCCGTTAGCAATCGCTCTGCTAGGGGATTCAAGATTTTTTCGGAAAATGGAAGCCTTTTTGCATGGGCTAGCTTCCGGTTTCGAATGACTATTTCCGGAATACGCCCTTAGATGCGTAAAAAAAGTGTACGAACAGGGTTTACTTTTGGTATTGGTGACCCCATGTTGATGCCTGAATCGTTGCGCGTGCCTCCGACGGGCGTTCCGTTTGCCAGCGGGATGCGGCGGAGGGCGCTTCACTTTCTGCCCTGTAATGAGGAAATGGCATGGAATCGATGTCTGTATTGGAGCGTTTGTCCGAACTGTTGCCCGCCTTGCCGCCGGGCCTCATCGAAGCATGGGGCCAGCTTGTGCTGTTCGCCGTGCCGGTATGCTTATATCTCGCGGCTGTCGTTTTGCCTTTTGTGGTGCTCTACGGACTGATCCGCGCCTATTTCGGCAGGAGGAGCCTGCTGGAGCGCTGTTCCCGCCAGCAGGCGCGGTTCGCCAATTTTCTGAACTGGCTTTTCCTTGTGTGCTTCGTGGGCCTCGGGCTGTCCAAGGTCGTCCCCTACGAGACGTTCCCCCCGCTGTATCAGGCGGGCCTGTACCTTTCGGCGGGCCTTCTGCTTGGCGGCACCATCATCTGGACCGTCGTGGTGGCGGCGTGGAAGCCGCTGCGCGGCTGGCCCGTGCTGCACGGTTTCCTCGCGTTCCTGACCGGAAGCAGCCTTGCCTGCCTCCCCATCATCGGGCTTATTCTGGGCCGCGTGGCCTTGCAGGGCACGGAGCTGCCGCAAGAGAACGACCTTCAGACGCTGATCGGTCTCCTGCTGCCTTCCGCCAGTGATCCTTTCTGGCTGTACTTTGGGCTGATCCACTTCCTTGAGGTCGCCTCCGCAGGGGCTCTGGGGCTGTTCTGGCTTCTCGTCCGGCGGAAGAGCGACGATTTCGGGCGCGACTACTACGTCTTCGCGGCCAACTGGTGCGGCGAGTGGGCCGCGTGGGGCGGCTGGTTCTCTCTGATCATGGCGGGCGTGCTGTGCTTCATGCTGCAAACGCAGGATCTGCTGACGCTTGAAAATCAGGGGGTGCTCCTGTTCGTCGCCGCGTTGTTTGCGGCGCTGCTCATCCCCTCCGTCATCTGGACCGTCATCGCCCGGAGCGCGACGCCGATGCGCCATAAGATCGGCATGATCTTCTCCCTCCTGCTTCTGGTCGTCGCCATCGCCAACAGCGGCGTCCTCGTACTGCTGTAGCGGGCCGGGAAGAGCCTTTACTCTTCCCCGCAAGAGGCCCGGTCCGTCTTCTCCCATCAACTACGCAGATCATCCACTTACGAGAATGAGAAAGCCCGTGCGGAACAGACCAGCACGGGCTTTCTTGCCTGTTACGGCAACACATTTGAACAGGGATTCGATAAACGCGAAAGTCTTTGG
>ENA-ORUF01002330-ORUF01002330.1-human-gut-metagenome-genome-assembly--contig:-NODE-2330-length-16852-cov-3.076740_pt1 | contig 16852 bp, 15 predicted proteins | sample MGYA00242077_ERZ509203 | MGnify/ENA primary metagenome ERZ509203 (study PRJEB26280, sample SAMEA2338834) | human gut metagenome | biome: human gut; feature: human-associated habitat; material: faeces... | reverse complement strand
GAGTGCTTCTGGTGGATGACGAGGAGGAGATCCGAGCCGGAATCAGCCGGAAAATAGACTGGGACAGCCTTGGTTTTGCTCTGGCTGGGGAGGCGGACAATGGCGAGGAGGCCCTGGAATTGGCCGAGCTGGTCCGCCCGGATGTGGTGCTTACCGACATCAAGATGCCCTTTATGGATGGTCTGGAACTGTGTCGGAGGCTGAAGCGGGTTCTTCCTGCTGTCAAAACAGTGGTTTTTTCTGGATTTGATGACTTTGAATACGCCCGTCAGGCAGTGGGTATGGGTGTGTCGGAATATATCATGAAACCTATCAACGCCCAAGAGATGAGTGCAGTGCTTCTCCGTCTGAGGGATCAGTTGGATCAGCAGCAGGCGGAGCGACGTGATATGGAGAGTCTGCGCCGCCGGTATGAGGAGAGCCTCCCCGTGCTGAGAGAGTTGTTTTATACCCGGCTTCTGGACGGACAAGTCCGGGCGGAACAGATCGGAGACCGGGCGGCCCGATATGAGATTCAAATGCCGGATGGGCCCTGGACAGTGGCTCTGTTTGATGTGGACAGTCTGGAGGATGCAGAGCAGAGGGATGAACTGCTGCTTCTCTCGGTCCAAAGTTTTTTAACTAAGTATACCAATCTGGACTGTGTGGTGCGAACAGTATTATACAATGACAGCGTGGCCCTTCTGGCACAGACGGATCAGACCTATATCCTTTTGGAGGAGTTGGAGCGCCTGAGGGCCTTGGCGCTGAACTATCTGGGACTGGAACTGACAGTAGGTGTTGGGCTGTCCTGTGCTACCCTGGGAGAACTGCGTCAGTCTACCGATGGGGCGCGTTCCGCCCTGGACTACCGGGTGCTTATGGGGGGCGGCCGGGTACTTTATATCGGCGATATCGAGCCGGGGACCTCTGCGGAGCTGTCCTTGGACGAGGATGACCAGCGGGAACTGGCCACCGCAGTGAAGCTTGGGACAGCAGAGCAGGTGGAGGAGCTGGTGTGCAGCCTGATTGAGCGGCTGCGGAAGCACCGGATGGATCTGGCTCAATGCAGTCTGTTCCTTTTGGAATTGACCACTGCACTAATTCGGCTGGCTCGGGCCGGTGATGTGGAGTTGGAGTCAGTGTTTGGTCCGGGATTTACTGGGGTAGTCCCTATCTCTCAGTTCCGGTCGCTGGATGAGCTGGAGCACTGGTGTGTGGACCGCTGCCTCAACCTGCGGGAACTGTTGGGCCGCCAGCGCAGTGATTCCGCCTGGCGCACGGTGGAGCGGGCCAAGCACTACATTGACCAGCACTACGCCGACAGCGAGTTGAGTGTGGAGAGTGTATGTACCCATCTCCATCTGTCTCCGGCTTATTTCTCAACCCTATTCAAGCGGGAGGAGGGGATGAGTTTTACCGCCTATGTGACCAATGTGCGGATGGAGCGGGCTGCCCAGCTGTTGCTGGAGAGTGATGACAAGACTTATTTGATTGCGGAAAAGACAGGGTATACTGATCCGAACTATTTCAGCTATGTGTTCAAGCGGCGGTTTGGTATCTCTCCCTCCAAATACCGGGCAGGAGGTGAGCGGTAGTACAGTCTAAGGAAGGGGGATGCGTGTGGGAAAGTTGCTGCGTAAGATGACAGGACGGGCGGTGGGGCGCTACCGTGCCATGGGGATTCAGATGGTGATCTCCCTCTCCTTCACTGCGGTGGCTATTGTAGGCATGGTATTTATGGGCATGAGTCTGTTTCTGCGTTTTTCCACCACCACATACGAACTGACAGAGGACAACAGCCAACGGGTCCTGGCTCAAGTGAACATGAATCTGGACGGCTATCTGCGGAGAATGATGCGGGTGTCCGATACCCTCCATTACCGGATCATTAAGAACACAGATCTTGAAGAAGGATCCCTGGAGTCTGGGATGGGACTTCTATATGAGGAGAACCGGGAGTCTATCGTATCTATCGCAGTATTTGATGAGAAGGGGCGGCTGGTTTCCGCTGCGCCCCTGTCTGAGCTGAAGCCGGATGCAGAACTCCGGGATAGCGGCTGGTTTCAGGCGGCCATCAAAAAAATGGAGAATTTCCACTTCTCTACTCCCCACGTACAGAACTTGTTTCAGGAACAGGATGCCCGCTACCGGTGGGTAGTCTCCCTAAGCAGTCAGGTTCAGTTGACCCGCGGCGGGGCTACCGAGACAGGTGTTCTGCTGGTGGATATGAGTTTCAGTGGCATCGAGCAGATCTGCCGGGATGTGCAGCTGTCCAATGGCGGATACCTCTATCTCATCGATGGTTCTGGTGAGTTGATCTATCACCCACGGCAGCAGCTGATCTATGCCGGACTATTGGAAGAGAACAATCAGACGGCGGCAGATTATTCAGACGGGAGCCACAGAGAAAACTTTCAAGGAAGGGAACGGCAGGTAACCGTTAAGACCGTAGGGTATACCGGTTGGAAGCTGGTTGGCGTAGTGCCTATGGAGGATTTGGAGGCAGACTCCCATCAAATGGTCTTGTTTGGACTGTCGCTGCTGCTGTTCTCCATCTTCCTGATGGCTTTTCTGAATTTCCGGATCTCCGCCCATATTTCTGACCCGATCCGCCGCCTGGAGCAATCCATCAAGGAACTGGAGGCTGGACGGGAAAATGTGGAGATCGAGGAGCGTGGCTGCTATGAGGTGCAGCACCTGAGTCGATCGATCCGCTCCATGGTGTCTACGATGCACCACTTGATGGATGACATCGTCCAGCAGGAGGCACAGAAACGGCGCTCGGAACTGGAGGTGCTCCAGTCTCAGATCAATCCCCACTTCCTATACAACACGCTGGATTCGGTGATCTGGATGACGGAGGCCGGGCGGTATGATGAGGCCATTCAGATGGTGACCTCTCTGGCGCGGCTGTTCCGCATCTCCCTCAGCCGGGGGAGCAGTATCATCACTCTGGCGGATGAATTGGAGCACGCGCGGCACTATATGAACATCCAACAGATCCGGTACAAGAACCGCTTTACCACCGAAATCACGGCTGAACCAGGTACAGAAGGACTGTATACCCTAAAACTGATCGTCCAACCGATTCTGGAGAATGCGATCTATCACGGAATGTCAGCGGCGGAGGACGAGGGCATCATCTCGGTCCGTGCCTACCGCCGTGGAGATGACCTGTTCATCGACGTGGAGGACAACGGTATGGGGATGCGTCCCGAGGTGGCCGAGCAGCTGCTGGAGGAGTATCGACCCGCCATCAACACCAAGGGATCTGGCATAGGGGTGCGCAACGTCCACCAGCGGATTCAACTTACCTTTGGACAACAGTATGGGCTGACCATTCAAAGTGAACCGGACGAGGGTACGCTGGTGCGTATCCATCTGCCGGCATTGGATGAGGAAGCGTCCAGGCCCTATCGGAAGGAGGCGGACTCGTGAAAGATCGGAGAAACGGGATCATCCAGCTGACGATCTTGGTGGCGTTGGGGGCGGCTGTTCTGTTGTCCTTGGCGGCTCCGGACCTGGAAGGACGGGACCGCAGCCGGGGGCCGGCAGAGGTTTCTGTACTGATCCGCAGCGCAGACAGCAGTCTTTGGGCCAATGCCAGACTGGGAATGGAACAGGCAGCGGGCGATTTGGGGGCAGAGCTGCGCTTTCTGACGCCTGGAACGGACAATGATCGCGAGGAACAAAAGGAACTGCTCCGCAGGGAAGTTGAGCGGGGAACCGATGCACTAGTGCTTGTCCCGGTAGATCCGGCAGACTTGAATGCGGAGTGGGAGGCACTGGCGGGGAATACTCCAACAGTAACATTGGAGTCAGAACTGTCTGGAGCAGCAGCTCTAATTACGCCAGACAATGGGGAATTGGGGCAGGCACTTGCCAGAAGAGCCCTGCAAGAGTATCGAGGTGGGACTGTCTTGCTTTTGGACTGCCTTCCGGAGAATACTGGGGTACGGGCGCGGGTAGAAGCGGCAGAGGCGGCCCTGATTCGAGGAGGAGCCACAGTCCTTCGCTGGTCAGAGACTCAGGAGGAGGAACTGCTCCGCTTAGATCAGGAAGGCGGTCTAGCTCAGGTAGTTGCCCTGGAAATTGGCACCACAGAGGCAGCTGCTGCGGCCAAGGAACGCACTGGGAGCGGGGCTGCCCTCTATGGTGTGGGTGTAACGGGCCGAATCGCAGCTTGGCTGGAGCGGGGAACGATCTCCGCTGTGGCGGCCTGGAGCGAATATGCTGCAGGCTATCTGGCGGTTCAAAAGGCGGCAGGGGCGGCTCTGGGAAAGACTGAGCCGCTGACAGAGACACTTCCCTTTTCGGTGGTGGGAGGCGATGAGATCTATGAATCAGAGTATCAAAAACTGCTGTTCCCGGTCACATCCTGACCGGAAGTGGGGCACTGTGTTTCCGGCGTTGCTTGCTTGCGCCCTTCTGCTGACGGGCTGTGAGAACAGAGGAGCGGAAAAGACAGAGACTGTCCGGGTGGGGGTTGCCATCTATCAGCAGGATGACACCTTTATTTCCAATGTGGTCCAGGAGATGGAACGTCTGGCCCGGGAGAAGGAGGGAGAGAGCCTTCTGAAGATCAACTTGAGCATCGCTGATGGCCAAAGCAACCAGACCCTTCAGATGGAGCAGGTGGACCGCTTTTTAGATTGGGGCTGCGATGTGCTATGCGTTAACATGGTGGACCGCACGGCGGCGGCTGTCATCGTGGACAAGGCGGAGGAGGCCGGTGTGCCGGTAATCTTTTTCAACCGTCAGCCAGTAGAGGAGGATCTTCAGCGGTGGGAGAATGCCTACTACGTGGGTCCAAGAGGTGAACAGTCCGGGATCTTTCAGGGACGGATCGTTTGGGAACAGTGGCAGGAGGACCAGGAGCGTGTAGATCGGAACGGAGACGGAGTGCTCCAGTATGTTATGCTGGAAGGGGAACCAAGCCACCAGGATGCCCTGCTGCGCACGGAGTATTCCATCAAAGCAATTACCAATGCGGGGGTTTTGGTGGAGAAGCTGGCCAGCGATACCGCAAATTGGAACCGGGGGCAGGCAGCAGCCAAGATGTCCCAGTGGCATGAGGAGTTTGGTGACCGCATTGAAGCAGTCTTTGCCAACAACGATGATATGGCCCTGGGGGCCATCGATGTGCTGCTGGAGTCGGGCGTATCTCCGGAGGAGATGCCCGTGATTGTAGGTGTGGATGCCACTGCACCGGCTCTGGAAGCGATGGAGGCGGGGACACTCAGTGGAACGGTACAGAACGCCAAGGAGATGCCTCAAGTTTTGATGGATTTAGCCTTGTCTCTGTATGCAGGGGAGGATCCCGCTCAGACCGCAGAACTTACCGCGGAGCACTATGTTTGGCTCCCATATCGGGAGGTAAATCAGAAGAATTTTCGAAGCTTTCGAGAGGAATAGTCCGCTGGGGGCTTGCGCTGACTTCTGCTCTGTGATATTTTATTTTTAGTAAAAATATAAGGAGGCGGATCACCATGGCTACGCTGCGGGAGCTTGCGGAGCGGACAGGATACTCTGCTGCCACGATCTCCAGAATCTTGTCGGGCGATCCAGCACTGTCGGTGAGCATGGAGGCCAGAAGAAAGGTGCTGGAGGAGGCTGGGCGGCTGAACTATACCGCTACCCGAAGCCGCAGGGGCCGTGCACCCAAGGGGGTTCTCCGTGTGGGGATTGCAGAGATGCTTACGCCGGCCCAGCAGTTAGAGGACCCTTTCTACCTCTACCTCAGTGGGTTTGTCCGCCAGGGATGCCTGGATCGGAAGTATACTGCGGTGCCTTTAGAGAGCCGGGGAGAGGGATTCCTGACTCCGGAGGGAGAGGCTCTGGATGGGATCATTGCCATTGGAAAGTTTCGGTCTGGACAGATCGCAGCCTTAGAGTCCATCTGCCCTCAGATCGTATTTTTAAACTCTTCCCCGCTGGAGAGTCGATTTGACTCAGTGGTATTGAACTTCTCTCTGGGCATTTCTATGGCTCTGGAGCATTTGGTGGAACTGGGACACCGATCTGTGGGTTTTATCGGCCCGGAATGGAAGCTGGATGACCTGGGACGCTGGGCTCCTGAGGTGCGCCGCCAGCTTTTTTCTCAGCAATTGGAGGCGCGAGGATTGGAGTGCCGGGACTGGTTGCTGGATTGCCCCATGGAGACAGAAGCGGCGGCTAGAGCGGTGGGAGAGCGGCTGTCCAATGGAGGGACTCGCCCTACGGCTTTGCTGGCGGCTAATGAGGAGACGGCCATCGGGGCCATCCGGGCCATGAGACTGGCTGGGTTGGATGCACCAAAGGATCTGTCGGTGGTCTCCTTCAATGACACGCCCCGCTCTGCCCTGGTGGAGCCGCCTCTGACATCGGTGTCTGCCCATGTGGAGGAGATGGCACGCACTGCCCTGCGTCTGCTGCGGGAGCGGGTGGCCCTCCCGGGAAGGGAGCCGGAACGTACTGTTCCACTGAAGGTGGTGGTGTCATCTTCTCTGACCGTGCGGAGCAGCACTGGGCCTGTCCCGGCGGAATGACCAGAAAGACAGAGGATTTTCTGTCAAAGCCGCTGAACTTTCTGAATCTTCAAAAGATGGATTGAATTTTTAGTAAAAATAAATATACTTTGTAGTAGAAATAAGAAAGAGGTGACGTCTATGAGTTCCACGGGAGAGCTGTTACAGAAGTTGCAGGAAGGCGGGGGAGATGAGGCGCTTCGGGGGCTGTATGCTCTGGATGGAAGCGACGCCTCCCTGGAAAAGGGACGAGAGCGGGCGGTCCGGGTAGTCCGGGCCTTTGAGGCAGAGTTCGGCGCACGGCCGCAGGCCGCACTGTTCAGCGGACCGGGCCGGACAGAGATCGGTGGAAACCACACGGATCACCAGCACGGCCGCGTGTTGTGCGGCAGTGTGGATCTGGATATGCTGGCCTGCGCTGCTCCCAATGGGACGGACTTGGTTCGAATCCAGTCAGAAGGTTACCCTGCGTTAGAGGTGGATCTGCGGGATCTGAAGGTTCGGGAGGAGGAGAAAAACAGCTCCCCCGCGCTGGTACGAGGAGTGGCGGCACGGCTGGCGGAGCTGGGGTGCCATCCGGCAGGATTTGACGCCTATGTGACGTCCACGGTGCTGTCCGGTTCTGGCCTGTCCTCCTCTGCTGCCTATGAGATCCTGGTGGCTACCATCGTGGACTGCTTCTTCGGCGGCGGGACCCTGGATCCTGTGGAACGTGCCAAGGTGGGCCAGTATGCAGAGAACGTCTATTTTGGCAAGCCCTGCGGCCTGATGGATCAGATGGGCTCCTCGGTGGGCGGTGCGGTGGCCATCGACTTTGCCGACCCGGCTGCCCCCATCGTGAAGAAGGTGGAATACGACTTCACTCAGTCGGGCCACGCCTTGTGTATCGTGGATACCGGCTCTTGCCACGCAGATCTTACGGATGACTATGCGGACATCACCCGGGAGATGGGTGCGGTGGCTGCCCACTTCGGCGAGAAGTTCCTGCGGGATGTGGACGAGGGGGCCTTCCGGGCTGCCCTGCCGCAGCTGCGGAAGGAGTGCGGCGACCGGGCGGTACTCCGGGCCATGCACTTCTTTGAGGAGGACCGCCGGGCGGAGCAGGAGGCTGAGGCTCTGGAGCAGGGAGATTTTGATGCCTTCCTGGCTTTGGTGGACCAGTCGGGGCTGTCCTCCGCCCTGAACCTGCAGAACACCTGGTCGGCGGCTGCCCCTCAGCAGCAGGCCATCCCGGTGGCCCTGGCCGTGGGACGGGAGCTGCTGGGCGGCTCCGGCGCCATCCGGGTCCATGGCGGCGGCTTTGCCGGTACCATTCAGGCCTTTGTCCCCAACGAGAAGCTGGAGACCTTCCGGCAGGGGATGGAGGAACTGCTGGGCCCCGGGATGTGCCACATCCTGCACATCCGGCCCCAGGGCGGCTGTGTGGTTTTGAAGTAACATCAGGCGGAACAGCGGAATAGAAAGGACGGAACGAAGACTATGGCGATTTTAGTGTTGGGCGGAGCTGGCTATATCGGTTCCCATACTGTGTACGAACTGATCGATGCCGGCCGGGATGTGGTGGTGGCGGACAACCTGCTCACCGGCTTCCGGGCTGCTGTGCATCCTAAGGCCCGCTTCTATGAACTGGACATCCGGGACAGAAAGGCTCTGGATCAGCTGTTTGAGCAGGAGAAGATCGAGGGCGTCATCCATTTCGCCGCCTCCTCCCAGGTGGGCGAGTCTATGAGCGATCCTCTGAAGTACTATGACAACAACCTGGGAGGCACCATCTGTCTGCTGGAGTCCATGGTGGCCCACGGGGTGGACAAGATCGTGTTTTCCTCCACCGCCGCAACCTATGGAGAGCCGGAGCGTGTGCCCATTCTGGAGACGGACAAGACTGTTCCCACCAACTGCTATGGCGAGACTAAGCTGGCGATGGAGAAGATGATGTCTTGGACCAGCCGGGCCCACGGCCTGCGGTATGTGGCCCTGCGGTACTTCAACGCCTGCGGCGCCCATCCCTCCGGCGCCATCGGCGAGGCCCACGCCCCTGAGACCCATCTGATCCCCCTGATCCTCCAGGTGCCCAACGGCCAGCGGGAGAAGATTTCTATCTTCGGTGATGACTATGCCACCAAGGACGGCACCTGCGTCCGGGACTATATCCACGTCACGGATCTGGCCCAGGCCCATATTCTGGCCTTGGATTACCTGCTGAAGGGCGGGGACAACAACGTGTTCAACCTGGGCAACGGAGTGGGCTTCACCGTCAAGGAGGTCATCGACGTGGCCCGGAAGGTCACCGGTCATCCCATCCCTGCGGAGATCTCCCCCCGGCGGGCGGGCGACCCCGCACAGCTGGTGGCCTCCTCGGATAAGGCCAAGGATGTTTTGGGCTGGAAGCCCCAGTATGCTGATCTGGAGACCATCGTCTCCTCCGCCTGGGCATGGCACAAGGGCCATCCCCACGGCTTTGCGGACTGAGGGGCAGGTGTGGCGACAATGATCGATGAAGCCGTTTCCAAGCTGGTCACCTACGCCCTGCGCACAGGGCTGATCCAGGAAAATGAAACCGTTTGGGCAGTCAACACCATTCTGGATGCCCTAAAGCTGGACAGCTATACCGACCCTGGCAAGGAGTGGGGAGAGTTGGAGTTGGCCCCCATTCTGGAGGAACTGTTGGATGACGCCCACGACCGGGGTGTGCTGACGGAAAACTCAGTGGTCTACCGGGATCTGTTTGACACCGAGCTGATGGGACGCCTCACCCCGCGGCCCGCTCAGGTCATTGAGACCTTCCAGTCCCTGTACCGGGAGGATCCCAAGCAGGCGACGGACTGGTATTACAAATTCAGCCAGGATACCAATTATATCCGACGGGACCGCATTGCCCGGGATGTACAGTGGAAGGTTTCCACAGAGTACGGAGATCTAGACATCACCATCAACCTCTCCAAACCGGAGAAGGACCCCAAGGCCATTGCGGCCGCTCGTAATCTGCCGGCCTCTAACTATCCACGGTGCGCCCTGTGTGCTGAGAACGAAGGTTATGCTGGTCGGGTGAATCACCCCGCCCGGCAGAACCACCGTATTGTTCCCATCACCATCAATGGCTCTCCCTGGTTTATGCAGTACTCCCCCTATGTCTACTATAACGAACACTGCATCTGTCTGAACAGCGTCCACACTCCTATGAAGATCGACCGGGCCTGTTTTGGGAAGCTGCTGGACTTTGTGGGGCAGTTCCCCCACTACTTCGTGGGCTCTAACGCTGATCTGCCCATCGTGGGCGGCTCCATTCTGGCCCACGACCATTTCCAGGGCGGCTGCTATACCTTCGCCATGGAGAAGGCCCCTGTGGAGACCCCGGTGACTTTCCCTGGCTTTGAGGATGTCCAGGCCGGCATTGTTAAGTGGCCCATGTCGGTGATCCGGATCCGCTCTGCCCAGGCGGAGCGGCTGGTGGACCTGGCCGACCGGATTCTGGCCTCTTGGCGGGGCTATACCGATGAGGCGGCGGTGATCTTGGCCGAGACCGACGGCGTCCCCCACAACACCATCACCCCCATCGCCCGGATGCGGGATGGAGAGTTTGAACTGGACCTGGTGCTGCGCAACAATCTGACCACCGAGGAGCACCCGCTGGGTCTGTATCACCCCCACGCCGAACTCCACCACATCAAGAAGGAGAACATCGGCCTGATCGAAGTCATGGGCCTTGCGGTGCTGCCCGCCCGGCTGAAGGACGAGTTGGCCGCTGTGGCTGACGCCCTGGTGACCGGGGCGGACCTGCGGGCAGACGAGCGCACAGAGAAGCACGTCGACTGGGCGGAGGGCTTCCGGGACAAGTATGCCTTCACTCGAGAAAATGCGCTGGAAATTGTCCAAAAGGAAACTGGCCTGGTCTTTGCCCAGGTGCTGGAGCACGCGGGCGTATATGGACGCAGTCCGGAGGGGAAGGCGGCCTTCCTCCGCTTTATCCAGCAGGTATAATACGCATATCGTGAAAAACAGACAGCCCCCGGAGCGATGCTCCGGGGGCTGTCTGTTGGAAAGGCGCGCTGCTGCGGCCTGTGGGATCGTGCCGAGGCTCACTCCGCGAACATGGGGGAGGAGAGATATCGGTCGCCAGAATCGGGAAGGATGACCACGATGGTCTTGCCTGTGTGTTCCGGCTGGCGGGCCAGCTGGGCGGCGGCCCACAAGGCTGCGCCGGAGGAAATCCCCGCCAGGACGCCCTCGGTACGGACCAGTTCCCGTCCGGCAGTAAATGCGTCTTCGTCCCGGACCCGGATGATCTGATCGTAAATGCTCCGGTCCAGGGTGTCGGGAATGAAGTTGGCGCCGATTCCCTGGATCTGGTGAGGGCCAGCCTGGCCGCCAGAGAGCAGGGGAGAGGCATCAGGCTCCACCGCAGCGACATGAATGGCGGGATTTTGCTCCTTCAAATAGCGGGCGGTTCCAGAGAGCGTGCCGCCGGTGCCCACACAGGCCACCAGGATGTCGACTTTGCCCTGGGTGTCTGCCCAGATTTCCGGGCCGGTGGTGCGGTAGTGGGCGTCTGGGTTGGCGGGGTTATCGAACTGTCCGGGAATAAAGCTTCCGGGGATGGAGCGGGCAAGTTCCTCGGCCTTCGCTACCGAACCCTGCATCCCAAGAGCGCCGGGGGTAAGGACCAGCTCTGCACCATAGGCGGCCAGCATGGCACGGCGCTCTGCGCTCATGGTATCTGGCATAGTGAGGATCAGACGATAGCCCCGGACGGCAGCTACGCAGGCTAAGCCGATGCCGGTGTTTCCAGATGTGGGTTCAATAATCACGGCGCCGGGCTTCAACAACCCACGGGCTTCCGCATCCTGGATCATGGACAGGCCGACCCGGTCTTTTGCAGAACCGGCGGGATTCAGGTATTCCAGCTTGGCCAGCACCTGAGCGGAAAAGCTGTGGCGGTTCCCATACCGCTCCAAAGCAAGCAAGGGGGTATGCCCGATGAGTTCTTCCACGCTGTGTGCAATCTTTGACATAGCAGTGCCTCCTTATAATTCGATATGACTGGTATCATCAAAAGGATGATACCGCCTGCTCTGCGGCTTTGTCAACATTGACCTTTGCAAAAGCGGCTGGGAGGGGGTATAATACCCGAAGAAATGCTGTGGCTGCTTCAAAAGAGAGCGGCTGGTATGGACAGTCAGAAGGAGGTCTGCGGAATGAAGATCGGCATGGTATTGGAGGGTGGTGCGCTGCGCACCATTTTTTCCACTGGGGTGTTGGACGCAATGCTGGAGAAGGATCTGATGGCGGACTATGTAGTGGGTGTGTCGGCTGGGATCGCCTATGGGGTGAGCTATGTCTCACGCCAGCCTCGGCGCAATTTGGAGATTTTGACCCGGTTTGCCAACGACAGGCGCTATATGGGACTGGGTAATCTGCTGGACCGGCATAACCGCAGCTATTTTGGACTGGAATTTTCCTATGAGACCATTCCAAATGAGTTGGTGCCTTTTGATTACGACACATTTGCTGCTTTTCCTGGGAAGGTGGAAGCGGGAGTGACCAATCTGGAGACAGGGAAGGCCGAGTATCTGGAGGTCCCCCGCCGGGACGACAACTTCCTGCTGCTTCAGGCTACCTGCGCCATGCCTCTGATGTTTCCCATCTACCGGCTGGGGGGGAAGCCCTATTTGGACGGCGGAGCGGCGGAGACCGTGCCCTATTCCCGGGCCTTTGAAATGGGCTGCGACCGGGCCATTGTGATCCTGACCAAGCCACGGAACTTTGTGCGGAAGCAGGAGAAGCTGCTGCCGGTGATCGAGCGGCGGTACCGGGAGTACCCCAATTTCTGCCAGACCATGAGAGAGCGGGCAGAGCGGGACAACCGGGCCCGGGAAGAACTCTTCCGCTTGGAGAAGGAAGGAAAAGTTCTGGTGTTGGCCCCAGAGGATCTCCGGGGCGTGAGCCGCATTGAGCGGGATGTGGAGAAGCTGCGTCTGCTGTGGGCAGATGGATATCAGCAGGGGATGGATCGGATGGAGGAAATCCGCGCCTTCATGGGCCGGTAGGCGGAATATTATGCTGCCCATCTGGCGCATCCAGGGCGTACAGAGCCAGCAGATCCCCCAAAACAGTGAAAAAAGCAGCCAGACGGTTCAGCTCCTCCTGGTTCAGTCCTCGGGCAAGAGAAGCTGCTGTTCCAGCTGCTGCTGCGGCAGCAGCATCGCTCCCGGCCCAGCGATGAAAGACAGACAGATGGACCACCTCCGGACCATGCTATGCAGCAGGCCCCCGGGCGGTCCTTTTTTGTGGTTCGCTACCGAACACCCTATTTCCAACCTTCCCATTTGTCAGGAAGTATGGTACAATAAGCCGATAATACAAGGAGGGCGGCATGATCATACTAGGCATCGATCCCGGAGTGGCCACCATTGGATTTGGTGTGATCCGGGCGGAGCGGGGGAAAAATACCCTGCTGCGGTACGGCGTGATCACTACGCCGCCGGGGATTCCCCTGTCCAGCCGTCTGCTTCAGATCGACTGTGACATGGAGGAGCTGATCCACACCTTTCAGCCGGACGAGATGGCGGTGGAGGAACTCTTTTTCTCCAAAAATATCACCACCGGCATCGCTGTGGCCCATGGCCGTGGCGTTATCCTGCTGGCGGCGGAGCGGCTGGGGGTGCCCATTTTCGAATACACTCCTATGCAGGTGAAGCAAGCGGTGGCGGGCTACGGCGGGGCAGACAAGCGGCAGGTTATGCTGATGACCCAGCGCCTGCTGAACATGAAGCAGATCCCACGGCCGGACGATGCCGCGGATGCACTGGCCATCGCCATCTGTCACGGACGGTCGGCCACAAGCCTGCTGAATACTGAGCGGGTTTTTGACCCCAGCCGGTATGACACCAGATAAATTAGGAGTTTGGGATTGGAAATGGGGAATTGGGACACGCCTGAATTTCTAACTCCTCATTCCTCATTTCGAACTCAATACAGGGGGAAAAGAGAAATGTTTTACTACCTCAGCGGCATGGTGGCCCATATAGAGCCTCACCTGGCTGTGATCGATTGCGGTGGGGTGGGGTATGCCTGCCGAACCACCAGTTATACCCTCTCTGCCCTGAAAAAGGGCGACAAGGGGAAACTCTTTACCCATTTGAATGTCCGGGAAGATGCCATGGAGCTGTACGGCTTTGCCACCCAGGAGGAGCTGAACCTGTTCCAGCAGTTGATTTCAGTGTCCGGTGTTGGCCCCAAGGCGGCCTTGTCCATCCTGTCATCCAGCACCCCGGCCAATCTGGCCTTATCCATCATCACCGGGGATGAGAAGGCCCTCACCTGTGCACCGGGTATCGGGAAGAAGATCGCCCAGAGGGTGATCCTGGAACTGAAGGATAAACTGGCCAAGGGGCAGGCTATCTCCGCCAAGGGAGAGGCCTACGGCGGCAGCGGCGTGACCGTCATCCCGGAAAACAAGCTGTCTGAGGCGTCTGCCGCCCTGGCGGTGCTGGGATATTCCCAGGGAGAAATCAACATGGCTCTCAAGGGGATCGACCTGGACAGCCTGACCCTGGAGCAGATCATCAAGGCGGCACTGAAGAAGATGATGAAGCAGTAAGGAGGAGCACCATGGCCAAGTACGAGACCCGCCTCCGGGGCGATTTTGATGAGACCCTACGCTATTTTCACGATGGGATCCTTCAAAAAAGTTCCTCTGCCAGCTATGAGGATGAGAGTTATGTACAATACGCCGGAGTGCGCTGCTGTGTCCGGGTGTATGAGCGGTACAGCTGGTCGGGAGGCAACCGCCTGTCCATGACCCTTACTCTGGTTGGAGATGGGGAGGAGCTGTTTCTGTCCGCTATCACCGCCGGCGGCAGCCAGGGGATGGTCTTTAAGTTCAATACCTTGGGAGAGGAGTTTTTCCTGGACACTCTTCGGGAGTTGGCGGAGCGGCATCCTTCCGTGCTGTAACTTGCTTTTGTGGAACTGGGGAACTTCGTTCCAGATGGAGTGAAAGGAGCGGCAGCCATGGCAAAATTGGAGCGGGAAATTCCGGGCTATTACGATTTTGATGAGGTGCTCTGTTATTTACATAACGGAATTCTGGACAGCAGCCTTTCCGCCAGCTATGAGAACGGCAGCGAATACTGCTGGGGCGATGTTCGGTGCGCTGTGCGTGTCTACGAGCGCTATACCATACTGGGGGATAACCGTCTCAGTCTGACCGTGATGTTGGCGGGGCACGGAAACCAGCTCTATCTCTCTGGAATCACCGCGGCGGGAAGCGGCGGAGTCGGGAAAATCATCCCCTGGGGGGAAGAAGAATTTTTGAATGTCTTGGAGAAGCTGGCTGATCAGCTGACAGGGCAAAATAATTGAAACCATACGACAGTACTGTGCGATTAGGATGTGAACCCATGGCAATCGACTTTTCTAATTCGGATTTTGACAGCGAGGAGCTGGAGCCTCTTGTGACCACCTCCCTCACCCGGGAGGACGAGGGAGAGTACTCCCTGCGGCCCAAGACGCTCCGGGAGTACATCGGCCAGGAGAAGGCCAAGGGCAATCTGGAGGTATTCATTCAGGCGGCCAAGATGCGGAACGAGCCTCTGGACCACGTTCTGCTCCACGGCCCTCCGGGGCTGGGCAAGACCACCCTGTCCGGCATCATCGCCAATGAGATGGGGGTCAATGTGCGCATCACCTCCGGTCCCGCCATTGAGAAGGCGGGGGATCTGGCGGCTCTGCTGACCAACCTCAACGAGAATGACATCCTGTTTGTGGATGAGATCCACCGCCTCAACCGCTCGGTGGAGGAGGTGTTGTATCCGGCCATGGAGGACTATGCCATCGACATCATCATCGGCAAGGGTCCTTCGGCCAATTCGATCCGGCTGGATCTGCCAAAATTTACGCTGATCGGGGCCACCACCCGGGCGGGTCAGCTGTCTGCCCCCCTGCGGGATCGGTTCGGCGTCACACTCCGGCTGGAACTGTACACTCCGGAGGAACTGGCGCTCATTGTGACCCGGTCCGCCGGGATCCTGGAGGTGCCCATTGAGTCGGATGGTGCCATGGAGATCGCCCGACGCAGCCGAGGCACGCCCCGTATCGCAAACCGGATGCTCCGGCGGGTGCGGGATTTCGCACAGGTACGGGCTGGAGGAGTAATTACCAAAAAAGTGGCGGATGAAGCGCTTACCGCCCTGGAGATCGATCCCCTGGGACTGGACTCCATCGACCACCGGATGCTCCGAAGCATCATCGAAAACTACCGGGGCGGTCCAGTGGGGCTGGAGACCTTGGCGGCCACCATCAACGAGGAGTCTGTTACCCTGGAGGACGTATACGAGCCCTATCTGATGCAGCTGGGATTCCTTACTAGGACGCCACGAGGTCGCTGTGTCACACCGAAGGCGTATCAGCATCTGGGGCTGCCCGTCCCCGGAGGGGAGTGTGGGAGCGGCCTGGACCAGCTGACCTTTTAAGGAGGCGGGTGTATGGAATGGCAGAAGGAATTGTCAGGGCAGCTTGCCGCCGCCTTGGATGGCCTGACACCGGCCCCCTTCCCGCCGTATGATGGGGGGAGCGGCCTTGTCTTTCTTGACCTAGAAGGAGAGGGGGCAGGAGAACGGTGGAAAACCCTGGCCGCCCGCGCCCTGGATCGGGCCAAAGTGTTCGAGATCCACTGCTGGAGCGAGGAGCCGGAGGCCATCTCCCTGGCCCTGAAATATGGGGAGAGGCGGGAGAGCAGCTGGGCCTATGGGGTGGTGGTGGCTGGCCTGGTGACACCGGCCTTTGGGGAGATGGTTTTGGGCCAGCCTGCCGGACCGGAGGACCACTGGACCCCCTTCTTCAATCTGAACCTGGACGGCATTTTCTTGAGCAGTCACTGGGGGCGGGAGCTGTCCTGCTGCCCGGAGTTGTTGGAGGATAAAGAATAAGCAAAACAAAGTTTTGCGTCAAAGTTCTTTCTGGTTCTTTTTCTTGCAAGAAAAGAACGAAGAAAAATGAGGTGTTGCAATTATGGGAAAACTGTTTGGAACGGACGGCATCCGCGGTGTGGTCAACGCTGGCCTGGACGCAGATCTGGCATATAAGGTTGGACTGGCTGCGGCTGAGGTGCTGGCCAGCGGCAAGAAGGCAGGGGAGAAGCCCCTGGTTACCATCGGAAAAGACACTCGAATCTCTGGAGACCTGCTGAAGGGCTCTTTGATTGCGGGGCTGTGCACCGCCGGGGCCGATGTGCTGGATCTGGGTACCCTGCCTACCCCGGGAGTGGCCTGGGTGACAGTGGACGAGAAGGCGGACGCCGGCATCGTCATCTCTGCCAGCCACAACCCCTTTGAGCACAACGGGATCAAAATTTTTAACGGCCAGGG
>ENA-ORUF01002319-ORUF01002319.1-human-gut-metagenome-genome-assembly--contig:-NODE-2319-length-16908-cov-3.660120_pt1 | contig 16908 bp, 18 predicted proteins | sample MGYA00242077_ERZ509203 | MGnify/ENA primary metagenome ERZ509203 (study PRJEB26280, sample SAMEA2338834) | human gut metagenome | biome: human gut; feature: human-associated habitat; material: faeces... | reverse complement strand
GGATTGGAAACTGGATGAGGAATCCCTGAAGGATGAGCGGTGGTACTGGCCTATCGGGCTCTTGAAAGTGCTGGCCCGACTGCCCATTTCCAGCGACACCTGGCTGGGCTTTGGCCACACGATGGACAAGCAATCACCGTTTGCGGACAACACGAAACTCTGCGGCGCACTTCTGGTGGGCCCGCAGGATATTGTCTGGAACGGAGGCGAAGTCTGCACTTTGCCGAGCGGCGAGGAGGTCAACTTCTATCAGGTGATTCCTCTGTATCAAGAGGAACTGGAGTACAAACTGGAGCACGATGCAGACGCGTTGATCGAACAAATGGCAGAGGTAAGCTTTGTGGTGCATCCGGATCGGGAAAGCAGTTTGTTGGAGTGATCCAGATCGCAGTCTGCTAAAATGAGCGGCGTCGCACAGCGTGAGACACGCTGTATGATCTGCTGTTCCTGAACGATCAAAAAGATGAGTACCTGGATGAGAACAACCATATAAAAAGGAAAAGTCCAGCGAAAGCTGGACTTTTCCATACGTTAGAGAAGGGAAGCTTTGTTCTTGTGTAGTGAGGCAATGAGTGACTATTCAGAAGGAGACTTTGGATTGCAGCGGTCGATTTCTTCTTTTGCCTCACGGCCTTCCCGCAAAAGCTGTTCCAGCGTATCCATATCTTCTTCTGCAATGGCGTCTCGCACTTGTGTGATGTGGTTGATCAAGCCGTCGATCTCTGGAAGCAATGCGTTGCGGTTGAGAATAAAGAGTTCCTTCCATACCATTTCGTTCAGGCAGGCGATGCGTGTCATATCCTTATAACTTCCGCCGGTATACCCAACATAATTTGCAGAAACGGGGCTTTTCACATAATTGACAGATACCACATGTGCCAGCTGTGAGGTATGGGCGATCATTTTATCATGCTGATCACTGTCACAAACTCTTACCATTCCAAACCCAATCTGCTCGAACAGCTGCGTCAGTTCAGCAATATCACCTTCTGCGGTAGCCTTCGTTGGAACCAGGATCATGTTGGCCCCCTGATAAAGATCAGCAAAGGCGCGTTCGTAACCAGCCTTCGCCAGGCCGGCCATTGGGTGTCCTCCAGTGAAGCGGATCCCGTGTTTCAATGCGATTGGTTCAACCGCCTGAATGATACTGCCCTTTACTCCGACCAGATCCACCACCTGTGCGCCCGGCTTCATCGTAGGAATGACGCGGCTGAGATAGTCTATGGTGGCTTGTGGAAACAGTGCAGGTATGAGTAAATCGCATTTTGCGATCACATTCTCGTCGGCGATACCATCAATTGCGCCTTCCCGGAGTGCGGCTTCTGCAATGGAGGTCGTTCGGTTCCAACCGTATACAATATAGTCGCTGTACTCTTTCAGCGCCTTTGCCATGGAACCGCCAATCAATCCAAGACCGGCAACGACGGCAATCTTTTTTTCTGTCTTTTTCCGCTCCTCTTTTTCAATGATGATAAAGTCGGTGGCATTTGTGGGGTCGTCCTCTAGATTTTCACGCAGGAGATATAGTCCAAATGCTTCACCTGCATTGCGGCGACACAGGATACCCACATTGGAGGGCAATGTTCCTTCTGCAAGATACTGAGCGCCGATGGCGGTGTCCTCGATCTCCATTTGCTCTGCATCTGCAAAATCCTGCGCAAGAGTATTCTGACACTGTGCCAATGCTTGAGGATGAGATGCGATGACTGCGGGATGGGTAACAGAGGGATCTTTGACAAATAGACAGTGGTGAATGGGCAGACACAGTGCCGCTGCCAGATGGTAAGAGATCCCGGTAAGTGCTTCTTCCGTCTCATGGACATAACCTGCGATATGGTTTCGGGAGGCCATTACGCCATAGTCGATTTCCCCTGCCATCAGAGACGTTACTACATTCTTGGAGCTGACAAGAGGAACGTACTCCACATTCTTCATGCCCTGTGTAACAGCAAAACCTGCGCTGGCTGCTTCAGAATTGCTGCCGGCAATCCCTTGATAACCGATTTTGATTTTCTTTTTCATGTTCATCATTTCACCTTGGAGACATCATACTCGCCAACACTTTTGGCAATGATCAAGTTGGCTGCAACATCGCCTTCAACGTTCATCGTAGTAAAGGCCATGTCCAGCAGACGGTAAAAGCCGCTGATAGGGCCCATCAAATCCATTGGAAGACCGAGGATAGAGAGGAAGGATGCGCCAAGGACCACACCGCCGCCAGGGATGCCGGGAGCTGCCATATTGATCAGTGTTGCGGTGAAAATCAGGAAAATGATGGTGCCGAGAGACAGATTGATGCTGTAAAAATCAGACACAAAGACAGCCAAGCAGCAGAAGGAGCAGGCGCCGCCGCACATATTGATGGTGCAGCCTAGGGGGAGTGTGAACTTGGAGATTCCTTCGGGTGCGCCAAGATCATTCATGCTGACATTGATGGTGGTGGGCAGAGCGGCGGCAGAAGAGGTGGTGGACAACGTCACCAGTGCGACCTTGCCGCAAGCACGAATGAATTTCATGGGAGGAACCTTGGTATACAGACAGGTGGGCAGCACCATGGTCAAAAAGAATACCACAATGCAGCACAGCCAGCAGGTACCAATGTACTTTGCAAGAGCGCCAAAAATACCAGCGCCATACTGAGCCACAGAATAGGCCATCAGAGACATGACGCCGATGGGAGATACCTCCATGAAATAGCCCAGCATCGTGAAAAATGCATCAGAAAGGCTGTTCATGAAATCGACAACGGGCTTGCCCTTGACTCCAATATTCAAGATGGCAATGGCGAACACAACAGTGAAGAGGATGACGGGCAGGGTGCTTCCCTCGGCAGCGGCCTGTATGATATTGGAGGGAACGATGGTTGCCAGGAAACTGCTGATACTAGGAGAAGTGATCGTGCCCTCATAGACAGGGGGATTTTCAAATACCGTACCAAGACCGGGCCGGATTGTCCACGCAATCGTCAGAGATACAACAGCAGATGCCACGAACATCAGAACATACAATGCTACGGTTCGGAATCCGACTTTGCGAAGCAGGGTGCCGTCCTTGATATTTGCAATACCGCCGAACACAGCGCAGAACACAATGGGAATGATCATCAGCTTGATCAGGTTTAGATAGAGGTCACCAACGATTTTGGTGGCAATGCTCAGTTCAGGCAGTACAAAACCGAGCGCGATACCAAGGATAAATCCAATCATAACGCGAAGAAAAAGATTTTCTTTTTTCATCAGGGCCTTCATTGTTTTTCCTCCTAAATTCGGGGCAATTTTCCTGTGACTCCACCATTCGAATCGAAACGGGGATTTCCGGCACAGAAAAAGATGCCCTTTTTATGCATGAATGCTGACATTATAGCACAGACTCAAAAAACTTCAATAGTTTAAAGCGATTTTTTAAAATCAAATCTTCCAAGAGATCATTTTTAATGGCGTGGATACTGAAATGTGTGTTGGCTATATGGTACAGCTGCATACAGAACGGCATAAGGGAGGACTTTCTGATATCAGGAGGAATTTTGTCGCGGCAATGTACTGAACCAGTTTAAAAGAACGGTCAGGATGGTTTGTCTGTGATGTTTGTGGTTCAACAGATAAATCGAAAAATCCCATTTTAAAACTGATGAAAAATAGAAAAAAGCCTTGATTTCATAAGAAATCAAGGCTTTTATGGTTGCGGGAGAAGGACTTGAACCTCCGACCTCCGGGTTATGAGATGAAAGCGGGGCTTGTCTGGTGTTATCTGATTGTGTCCGTTCATAACTGAAAATCTTACGAAACCCTTGATACGCTTAGTTTTTCTTGACTGCTTGTGTCTGGTTGTGTTCGTTGGTCGAAAACTTCACCCGAGTGAAGAGTTGATAAATTGTTGATAAAAAAAACTGTGGGGGATTTTGCTTTTGAAAACTCCCCGCCGGGGGATTTTTCCGAGTAATTACCCCTCTTTTTATCATGTTCACTGCCCAGGCATTACTTCACATTTCCATGTCCGTAATTCAATCATCCATGTTACCGCCAGTGTCAGCACCTCGGCTAAACTTGCTTTAGAGGTGGTTGTATGCTGGCATTTTTTTCTATCCATTTGAAACAACTCCGGGTTGCAAAGAAATTGACCCAATCTCAAGTTGCTGACTTTGTTGGTGTTTCTCGATCTGTTATCTCTGCCTATGAAAACGATATGAGATACCCAAGCTATGAAATACTAATACACCTTTCTATGTTGTTTGGGGTATCCACAGACTATCTTTTGGGCATTGAAAACAGACGCTATTTGGATATATCTGATCTTTCAACCGAAGAAGCAGCAGCGGTGTATGAAATGGTTAGATTGTTCAGACTCAATCACTCTGATACATACAAAGGAGGAATACCATGAAACGATTTTTAGGAACAGCTTTTCTATCACTACTGCTGATAGGGGCAATCCCGGTAGCCCATGCCCAGGAAACCATGCCAAAAGTATCATCTCTAACCGAACTACAAGACGCAATCATACAGGCAGAGGAAGGAGATAAAATTACAATCACGCAAACCATACTTATTGATACGCCTGTTACAGTGGGGGTCGATGGAAAGCCCGTAACACTCGTTGGTGCAGAGGGAGTCGAAACCCTTTTGCGCTTTGAGGGCGATTGGGGGCTTGCGTCTTATTGCTGGCTATATGATCTGACCATAGAGGGTACGGGATTGCCCGATGGGTCTAAGATAGTGGTTTCTACTCCTAATTCTGTATACGCAACACGGCTAACCTGGGTGGATTGTGCAACGGAAGGATTTGGGGCCGGTATGCGAATAGACCAAGGCGAGGTGTATCCTATGGACTGCACCTTTATAAATTGCTCCGCTGATATTGGTGGTGCTATCTATGCTGATACAAACACTTCACTGTATCCAAGTAGCTGCACATTCTCAGGCTGCACTTCAAAGCGAGATGGTGGGGCACTGTATGCTATGGGGTCATCCACCATTGACAATTGCACTTTTACAAACAATTCCTCGGTAAATGGAAATGGCGGTGCCATAGCCGGAATAAACCTAGGTATCAAAAACAGTACAATTAAAGGGAACAGAGCTTTGTCCGGCGGTGGAGTGTTTTTATCTGGGAGCGGTATAGTTCAAAATTGCAAACTCTACGATAACACCGGGGAATTGAGCGCAGATGATCTACTTTCAGACGGAACCGTAGCAATTAGCGCAGACGATTATGTGTCCCTGTTTTCTGAGGAATTGACAACGGGTGGATATGACTCTTTTGCGTGGTATGTTGATATTGAGGGTAACCGCTATTCTGAGGATAACATAACCGAAGCTCTAACTGAAACAGACAGTTTGACCGCTCCTGCACTAAAATTCGTACTGTATAAAGAAGTAGCTCCCGAACCAGAACCAGAGCCGGAACCCACCCCCGAACCAGAACCAGACCCCAAGCCGTCCCGCCCGTCTACTGGTGGCAACCATCGTCCAAGCAAACCAGAACCGCCCGAAGAACCGAAGCCAACATATCCCACCCTAGCTTGTGGTAAGGCCGTTATCGACCGGGACGCAGTAATATATCTCACTGACGCTCTCAAACGCTTTACAGCAGCTCAGGAACAGCTTACACGGGGAAAATTTGCCGCCTTTCTCTATGGGATATTATCCGATGAAAGCCGGTTAAAATGTGACCATATCGCCGTTTATTCATACGATGATTTATATGGTTCCCCCTATGAAGACTCTGTTGCTGCTCTTACTGGTGCAGGTGTATTTTGTGGCGATTGTAACGGCCTATTTTGTCCTACGGATATGCTAACATACGGTCAACTTCTAACGGCTCTCACACGCTTTGTAGCGCCGCAGAAAGGATACATAGGCAGTTTTAATGTATTAGATCATTGGGCTGCTCCTGCGGCTATTACAGCCGCTTCCTATGGTTGGATTGATGATGTGCCCATTGATCTTAACGCTCCAGCTACATACGGGGCATTTGTCAATTTGCTTATAAAAATATATAACCTTTGAGAATGAAGAAAGACCAGAGAGCTTATCTGCCCTCTGGTCTTTCATAGTTACTTAGATTTTTTCTGTGATACGCTTACCCATTGATAAGGTTTTCCATACTTGCTCAAATACCACGCTTCAAACTCTTTCCGATGTTCTTCGTTTTTGAAGTAGTCCCGGACATTCTGAGCAATTAAAAGAGCTAATGCCCTGGCTTGACCTCTCACCTCTGGTACAAATGAGCTTTCTTTTTCCATAATACACTACCTCACTCTTGCTTTACGGGAAAAGTTTTCATATCACATTCCTTCCATTTTAGTCAGAACTTCTTCCGCTACTGCGTGTAAGCAGATCATGGTATCTGGGAAATCATCAAATACCGCTTTAACCAAAGCACCATGCTCACCTTCGAATTGACAGCTCGTAAAAGTATTATAAGCGATTACAAGTTTGCCCGCAGCAATATATAGTTTCGTCAGCCAATCGGCACATTCACTTTTAGTAGCAAGATTATCTTTGGTATTCATTAAAATCTCAATGTCTTTCCCAAGATCGGCGGGGGTAAAAATTCTTTTCTTTCTCATGCCGTTTTTCCTTTCTTGTTTAATTGTCCGAGTCTATTAGCGAAATCTCTCGTTTGAGAGCTTTTGCAATAAGCAGTTCCTTTTTTCCTTTTTCTATTGCCGCCTCTAATTTGTCAAGAGAAGGGATATAAATAGTACAACACCAGCAACCCAATTCTATAATTCTTTCTGCCTTAATAAACTCTTGTTGTCCGGGCCGTATATTGATTGTCCATTCAACATTTTCAGGAGAGTCATTCGGTGTTCTTAAAATGGGCTCCCCTTGAGTGGAAAAATTTATTATTCGGCTCATTTCAACCTTCCAGTCCGCTGTCAGGTTCACCGGTAATATTTCCACTTTCCCGCTCCAATGCTGTTCGGTTTGAAGTCGCAATCTCGGACAAGGTGATCCAATGAGAGGTTGTCCCAAATGGACGGCTTACTTGATATACAACACCGAGTAACCGCACATTCTTTCGCTCTTCACCTTCAAATATTAAAGTGGGAAAGTTAGAATTAAGGGGCTTTAGAATAATCTGGTTATTTTTGAAATAGACCTTTCGGATAAGAAGTTCACTGTGCTGTTTTTCGCTGTCACTCACAAGAACCGCTCCCATACCTTTATCATCCACTTCAAAGCCAGAACGCACATACGCAATGTCATCTTGTATTAACTTCGGTGACATACTCTGGTCAATCACATTAACCATAAACGACATAGAACAACGCATATTATTTCCTCCTATTTTTTTTTTTTTGAAAAATCATCGGCTACGCTTTTAATAAATGCGGATTAACTAACAGGGCAGTATAATCTAACTGCTGTCATCAATATCTTCAAAATCCTCAGCTTGCTCACGATTTTTTGGCCTATGGCCCATCCTGTACTCCCATAGGGGACAGTCGGTTGCCGGACATAACCGTACTTCGCTCATTTGATACCCGCAACAATCAAGGCATTTTGCCCTGATTGCTTTGATAGGTGTTCTCTCTGCCATAATCAATTCACGCTTTCTTTTTGAAAAGGACATCTGCAAGAGCTTTATTTGCTTCTGCGTCAGCCTTGGCTAAAACATGAGCATAGATATTACTAGTAGTGCTTGGGTCTTTATGTCCTAACCTCTTTGCAACTGTGATAATATCAACACCTTCACCGATTAGAATACTGGCCTGAGTGTGGCGAAATTTGTGAGGGTTGATATGAGGAAGATCATATTTTTTAGAGAACTTATTGAGCCAGTCTGTAATGCTGTCGGGGTGCATAGGCCCTCCGCTTTCACGGGTAAAGCAGTAGCCAGTGTTAACCCATTGTTCTCCCATTTTCAACCGTAGTAAAGATTGCTCCCTACGATATTGGGCCAAAAGCAGCATGACGGAATGTTCCACACAAATATAGCGGGTTTCATTGGTCTTGGGGCTGTCTTCATAAATTCCTCTTTGCTTGGAATAGAGAAGATTGTTACAAATCTTGATTTCGTCCTTTTTGAAATCAACAGCAGACCACTTTAACCCCATAATCTCGCCCCGCCGTGCGCCGGTAGCAATCATCAAGAGCGTGATACACCGCCATTTGAGAGGTTCTTTCTCCAAGCATTTCATGATTTTATCTACCGTTTCTACCTCGAAAAAGGACGCTTCCTTTTTCTTCACCGAGGGAGGGGAAGCAGTTTCAGCAGGATTGAGCCGCACAAGACCTTCTTTCATTGCCTGATTGAAAATACCGTGTATCAACCTATGGTGTTCCGCGATTGTCTTCGGGGAAAGGTCTTCGCCGGTCTTCTTATTTTGACCTTTCTTCCCCAATTTGACATAAAAGCGGTTCAGGTGTTCGCAGTTTATATCGGTCAATTTCATGTGACCGATTTCTGCATTGATACGAACAAGCAACTCACGATACCGCTCCACAGTGCTGTGCTTCCGATCTCGCTCTTTCAGGGTCATGAAATACTCAGCATAGGCGGTAAAGGTCTTTTTCTCAGTGGACACCTGACCTTCTTTGCATTGCTGCTCATACAGGACAGCGAATTTATCAAGCTCTTTCTGTATCGTGCGCTGGTTCTTCATTCCCTCTGGAATTCTCCACACGGTACTAAAAGGCTTCAACTGCCTGCCGTTTGCGTCCCGCCCACGATAGACTTTGACTTGATACCCATAAACAACGCCGCTTTTATTCTTCAATGGTGCGGTATGAGCCATAAAAACACTCCTCCCCAAATAACTATCATATAAAATAGAATTTCTATTGTTTACAGTAGACACTATACATCATCCAGGTATTCCTGTCAATAGTTTTCTACAATATTTAATAGATAGTCTATGTAATAAAGTAGATTTCCCTTGCGCTTTGGAAAAGAGCGTGTTATAATTATCACGGTTAAGTTTCAGGAAAGGAGTGAACCGCATTGCCAATAATGCCTTTTTCCTACACAAGACTGTGGAAGCTGCTTGTAGAAAGGGGAATGACTAAAGAGCAACTTCGTGTTGCCGCCAAACTTTCCCCCAACACGATCTCGGCAATGGGTAGGGGAGAAGTCATTTCGGGAAAAATGCTCGAAAGAATTTGCGAGTTTCTTTCGGTGACCCCCGATGAAATCATGGAAATCAAAAGTGAAAAGTGATTTGTGAGAGAGCGGTTAAGTCTGACACACTTAACCGCTCTTTTCTTTATCTGTTTTCACAGGACGGTTGGGTTAGCTTTCCTCGGAGTCCAAATCTTCATAGTAATCCGTTGTGTTAATAAGATACTTCTGTTGCAATTCTTCTGGGGAAGTACTTTCACCGAACGGGCTTTCCGGAGGAGTAACCATGATTTCGGTTTTATCGCTCATGCCATAGAAGTTCTTACCATAAAAGATAGACCAAACTGTGTCGATATTCTTTTGGAATGCTGACTGACTCATAACGCTCATGATAGCGTCACGGGTAATCATAATGAACTCATTGAACTCCTTGCATTGGCGAACATTGGACTCATTGAACCACTTATATAAAGTAGTACGACCAATCCCCAGGGCAATAGCCCACCCTTCCATTGTGGGGATAAGCTGACGCTCAGAACAAGCGATAAGATATTCCTGAGTGCGTTCTTTGGCGGTTTCCAAATCACCATACTCGCACTTTGGGCGGGAGATCGCTTGATCGAGATTTGTTAGAGTACCCAATACAATGTTTGCTGTCATTTCGCCCTTAGTCGATGTGAAATTCCCATACACTCTTTTGGAGCGTTTCATTTGGGAAACAGCTTTTTCAGCCATTGCCTTAGAAACCAGATCAATCACTTCTTTTTCTTGCTTTTCCATTCAATTTTTACCTCCTGTTTAGGGTTGATACCGTGGAGAGTCAAAGCCCCTGTCCGAACCATAAGATTGATACCCTGTTCCAGAGCTACCCGCTTGGGGGCAGAAGACAAATCGTTCAAGGTGGTTTTCCTCCATTCCCTTTTGAAGAAAGTGAGGGCAGAGCAGAAGGGTGGTAGTGCCGCCTTTCTTGTGCGGACAATCTCGCTTGAATTGGCACTCAAAACACAAGTGACCGAATGTCTGCCGCATTTCCCACACTGTTTCTTCAATGTCGACTTGATTGCGCCGGTCAAATTTAATACGCTCCCGCCACTTCTTGCGGCGGTATTCATCATATTTCATAGCGTGTTTCTGTCCTTTCCTTCACGCTTATAGCAGTGGTCATGCTGAAATTTTCTCTCGAATTCATCAGTGAGTTGCATTGCACAAGTTGTATCACTTTCCATAAAATCAGAAAGCATTTTGTCTGCGTTGGGATTAGTGCGGAAATTACGCCAAAGATCATACAACTCTTGTTTTGTGTATGGTGACGCAATCTCGAAGAGCATAGCTGCTTTCACTTGCTATACACCGCCCTCCCTGGCCTTAACAGCTCAAGCCCCGGCGGGGGCAAGGATAGGGCTTCCCGTTGATCTTGATAAAACTTGCCATACCCTTTACCCCCTTAGTAGGCATTTGCAAAGGCACCGTTATTTACACGGACACCTCGGTTTCGTTCATATCGGTCATAAGATCGACCGATTACTTCATCTCCAATGGACACGGACAAATCCTTGTCCTCGACAACGCTCATAAGAGCGTAGATCGCAGCAATCACGCCGTCATTGGCAACGCTGACACCAGCAGAGATACCCTCAACAATCTGATCGTTGTTGGCAACCGCAGTCCTGCGACCAATGGAACCAACCATCTCGGCTCCGGCTTCTCTCGCAATAAAGAGCTGCCCTTCGTCCGGGAAACCGCCGTCCTCAAACATGGGGATATGCGGGATGTTGACCAGACGAATATCAAAAGCCGGGATAAGGGTAATACCAGCAATCGTCAAGCCGCTGAACTGAATGTGGAACAAATCATTGATTGCGTCAATGACCCCGTTGATAAGACCAATGATGGAGTTTGCCATCTGCTTCACAAATCTGGTAATGGGGTTATCGTCCAGTGTCCACGCCGTATAGGACAGGGACAATCCAGCGGCAAGCACCGCAAGGCCAAGACCAACACCAGCACCGGAAAGCAGAAGCAGAGTACCGAGAACAATCAATGAACCGGACAGAATACCTGTAAGAACCGAAACGGTCTTTTTAACCGCAGTTACGACAGTGTTCCAATTTAGTGCAGCAGCAGTACCCAACGCCAGGGCACCAGTTGCCATTAACCCAATTCCGAGAGGAATATTGGTACTGGAAAAGGCCAGAATAGCACCAACTACTAATAGAGCACCGCCAACTACGCCCATAATTACACTAATCACTTTACGAACCGTGCTGGAAAGGCTGTCCCAGTTTGGGATGATTGCTGTTCCGAGTGTTAGTGCACCAGCAGCCAACAGAGCCAATCCGAGAGGTACATTAGCACCGGAAAAGGCCACAACCGCACCAACAGCCAGGAGAGCAACAGATACGACACCCATAATACCAGCGACTATATTTTTCACTTCGTCACTTACGCCATTCCAATTCATAATAGCGGTAGTAGCAAGCGGGATAGCTCCTGCAACCATAAGGCCTATTCCAAGTGGGATATTTGCACCACTAAATGCGAGAATTGCACCGATGACCAATGGGGCGGCACTAAGAATGACACCAATTTTCTCAATCGGTTTATCCAGGGCCACAGCGATAGCGTCCCAATTAGCGGCAACCGCTACGGCAATACCAGCAACAGCGGCAATGAGTAGCGGAATGGGACTATGGGTTAACAACGAGATTGCGCCACCAATCGCCATTATTCCTGCTTCAATAGCCAAAAGATTTTCAGGACTAAATCCATTCTCGAAAACATCCTTTATGCCAACAGCCAGTAAAGATATTCCACCTACAATCAAGCCAATTGCCGCACCGACACCGCCAAAGCTTAGAGCAAGTCCACCCGCAAGTGCGCCTATTCCGATCAACATTCCTATCAGGTTATCAAAATTCACCCCGTTATTCCAAGCGTCAAGACCACTTCTTACAAGCATTACACTTCCTGCCACAGAAAGAGCAATCGTTCCGATAGTTTTCAGATTGTCTGTGAATAGAGAAGCAATTTTCCATGCTAAAAATCCAGCACCGATCGAGAGAGCCAGATTTTTTATAATGCCAAGATGATCTTCAACCCACCCCAAAACGGCTCGCAGTTTATTAGCTACTGCCTGAATTCCGTTCTCAATAGGTGCTTCCTCGAACATGGAACCATAGTCAGGGATAGCAGCAGAAGCACCACCACCCGAATTCTTACTAAATACATTTAGTTCGTCAAACCCGGCGGTAAAACTTTTTAACTCCTTTGCTGCTCCACTTGTGCTTTCTGCAAATTCAGTCATACTCTGGACCGCACGAGTATAGGTGGATTGACCAGACAAAGCCGCCATCAATTGAGCAAACAGATTGAATACTGTCACAACCTTGCTTACAATCATATCGAGTGCCGGAGCAAGTGTGTCAACCAGCGGGGCAAATGCGGTAGCAAGACTGTTTTTCAAATATAGTGCGCTGGACGCAATTGAGTCTATTGATTTGGAGAAGCGACCGCTAAATTCTTTGGAATACTGATAAAGGTTGTTAAACCCTTCCGAAAATGCTTTCCTGATGAGGTTAAACGCCGAATATATCAGGTTATACATGAGGGAATACATAATTCCTCTCCCGATAATCTGCACCATATTTCCAAATTTCTTAGGAATGATGGAGAATAACCCGCCCAAAGATTTTCCAATTTTCCCCGGGAGTCCCTTCAAGCCAGACAGCGCAACCTTTAGACGATCAACATTATGAGTAAGATTACTCACCCTATCGGAAACAGCAGTCAACCCCGATATACTGTCTGCGCTCGCAATATCTACTCGAATAGGCGAAGAAGCAAAATCACCGACTTTACCTTTCAAATCCTTCACGGCACTTCCAACTTTAGAAAGCGTAGACTTTAATTTTGCGAGTTTAGAGTTACCAATGTTTTGTGCAGCGTCCCCCGTATCTTTTATTGCAGAAGTAACAGGAGAAGCGTCAAACCCGGAAACTGCCTTTTTCAATCTTTCGAGAGTCTGAGTCAGATTTCCTAATTTTTTCTCAGCTTCATCACAATGAGCGACTATTTCAAATTCCAAGCCTTGAATTTTCACATTATCTTCTGCCATTCCATTCATCTCCTTCCTGTATAAATTAAAAATAGGCGGGAAACGGGAAACCCGCTCCCGCCTGTGGGATTACTTTCGCAGCGTGTTAATAATAGCCCAAGCAATAATTAGAAACATTTCAGTTCCGACAGTAGCCAGAATTCCGGCAACAAACGGGTCAATATACATTAGTCAATCATCCTTTCGTTGTAGTCTGTTCAAAAGTGAAAACGGGAGAGGTGCTACTATTGCTAATCACGATTTTCTCAGCATAATTCGGTGCTGTAAAACCAGTTGTGATATTTACAATCTTGCCGTGATACCACTCAGGGCCGTGGTCAAGACCGATCTGACCAAAGAGCTGATACCGTTTACTGCCGCCAGCTTTATATAGCTTTTCCAGGAAGAAGTTGCCCTTGTCGGGAACGGGCTGGAATACAGGAGCAATTACACCCAGGTTCAGCAGCAGAGCGGTACCAGCGGGAAGACACTCGCCCAAACATATATTTACATCTCCGAGTGGGGTAACAAGTGTTGAAAGAGAAATTCCACACACCTCTCTCGACTCAGGAACAATAGTTAGGCCATTGGTTGCAGCGTCCGCATTAAGCTGATATAGGCTATCAATATCAACCATAAGAACCAGATTAGATACGGGAGCATGACTGTCATAAATCATCCCCATAAGACGAGTAACTTCAAATACCGTGAGGGACTTCTTTTTTTTCAAATCGAGAACATTAGTAGTAATTGCTTCAATCAGACCACGAGTTTTATTAGCCTGATCGTCACTGGTGGCCTTCTGATATACACCGTTGATAAGGGTGTATTCAATGTCCCGGTTGATCTTCTGCATTTTCGCAGCAACCTGGAAGTCCAGCTCATTGATGGGGTTAGCCTGCTGGTTGGCTACATTCAGACCGCTCAGAGTGCCCATGTTGGACTCCTTGGCGTAAGAAACGCCAACAGTTTCATGGAAAATCTGAGTCACATTAGTCTTCTGAGTACGGGTGACAGAAGTGGCTTCGGGAGCGGTCAGAGAGCCGTTCTCAGTAATCGCAGGCTGAGAACCGGTACCGCCGCCCTCGTACTCCTGACCGGTTGGAAACTCAACAGTGTCGGAAACTTTAGCGTTTCCTCCAATCATAGAAGAAAGGGGGCAACGGGTGTTGCCCTTATTAAATAGCTTACCGGAGTAATCCAGTGCACCAAAGCTCATAGTATCTGGCATAATTAAATTTCACTTCCTATTCATATTTAGTTAAATAGATGGTTCATTCAAATCCATAATTTCGCCGGTAGACCGATAGTTGCGAAGAACGGCTCCGTACCGTTCAGGGCAATTTTTAAGGATCACCTCTTCGGTTTCCTCCACCATAGAGTCAGTAATACCCTCCACCTCAGTCATCTTTTTAAGAAAGGCAGACAAAGCCTTCACATCAGTAAAGAAATACTGGGCTTTCGGCTTACCAGGAATGGCATTAGGGTCTTCAAATACCTTGAAAGAAGACATACCGACAAATTCATCCCAAAATTGCTCATTGACCTTGTCGGTATCTGTGGGGGAACGCCTGTTTCCCATGTACTGGTCATCGGGACGGAAATAACGGTACATATCCCGTACAGAATAAGGGCAATGTTCCTCAACACCATCATAACTGCTCAGGAAATTAACAAGTTGTCCCTCTAAAGTGTCCAAGGCTCTCAACTTAGTATCAGGGTCATCAATAACAATGCGTTGGTTGTGTGCCGCTGCAATTTGCTGTAACCGCTGCATTGCGAGGGGGCAATCTGCCATTTGTTCAGCATAAAGAGAAAATTGAGTCGGTGTAATATTGTCCAACATGGACAGGATTTGAAGCGTACTTACCATTTCGGGAGTAGGAGCCTTGCTAATCTGTGTCTTTGCAATCTCACGCATTTTGTCAAAGGTTCCCATGAGGTCTGTTTGAACCTCAGACAGTAGCTTTTTCCGCTGTTCCCCAATCTGCTGATTGATTTTTTCAACCTCACGGTCATAGACCGTCTGTGTGATCTCGTCAGCCTTTTTGAGGGACAGCATATTTTCCATATCTTTGTCCTTGGAATGAGCATTTTTGCTCAGAGCCAAAGTGTACTGTCTCATGCGGCGCATAATACCATCAGAAAAATAATTTTTGTTCATTTGTTCATACCTCCAAATTGTTCAGGTTTTTCAATGGTTGCAAGGGGCTTTCCTCTGTGATACCGAGCTTTGACACCGCTTGCCGCAATGTCATCGGGACTGCTCCTTCGATGGAAGGAACAAGCACGGGACTCGGCATGATTTCCACAGAAGCAATCTTTTTGAAGGTAACGGTTTCTTCTTTGACGGAAACACCGATATTCCGGAAACCGTTATCTGTTTGGATCCACATTCGCCCGGCGTTATCTTTGAAATACACTACCGTACCTCCTTCTGTTTATTTGCTGTTTAACAAGTCGTAGACCGCTGCTGTGGATTTCAGCGTCATACCGGTATAACCCTCACTCCCTCGGTTTTCTCCAAGGTGTTTTGACTTTTTGATTTTCAAATTGTCCATCTGTTCTTCAAAGAAAGCCCACACTTCGGCTTTCTTTTCGGGAACAATTTGGTTCTTCGTGCAATAGGAAACATACGCTGAATACAACTTTGCCTTAGTCACATTGTATGGAGAACCGAAGGACAACTCGCTGTTCATAAAACCGATCATTGAGTTTGCCTGCTCCTGCTGACTCTCTACAATTTCTTGGGACTCTCGGCTTTGACTAAGCTGCCACCCGTTCTGGATAAGTCGTTGTAAGCCTTGCAACATCCAAATGAAAATGCCGTCCATTTCGTCCTTCATCGGCTCGAAATAGAAAGGGTCATCTTTTCTATCAGGAGGACGGTTTTTCACACGGATAACATACAAGCGGCGGTAAAAACCATGACCACTGTCAGATAAGGCAGTGAGAGGAGCATTGGAGCATATAACCCATCTCGCATACGGACGGAAGGAATAAGAAGGTTCACCTTTCTGCTCTGCTTGCACTGGCACTTCCGCTGAAACCATCATCTTAAACACTTCGGTGGATTTTAGCTTGTCCTTCTTCAAATCGTCCTGAAACAGCACCAGCTTGTTTTCTGCCCTTGGCATTGCAAACTGATTTGTTTCAAAATACTCGACAGAAGAACCAACACAGGAATTTCCGAACAGATAATGCAAGATTAAACCGATACGGCTTTTTCCCTCCTGCCCTCGCCCCAAAAGAACCATAGCCTTTTGCAGTTTCGTGATAGGGAGAAGAAGATAACCGCAATACTCCTGAAAGCCGTCACGATCATATTCATGAATGAGGTTATTAACCCATTCGAGAAACCGAGTCGGGGTCTTGACCTTCTCGGAAGGGCCAAAGTTGCAGTCGAGACGGTGAGGGGAGAAGATCATGGTTTCATCAAAACTCAATTCTCCGGTTTTCAGGTCAACCGTTATCGTCCCATTCTGAACAGAGATTTTGTTCTCAGGAACGGAAATGTGGTCAACATAGGCCTGAGTCTTGATGACTTCCCAAAGGTTCTTAATTCTCCCGGTCATATTTGAGGTGAAACCCAACCCTCTCAAAACTTCGTAAATGTCATGCTTACACTCTGCGCTGCTAATAGCCTTGCCGGTTCGATCATAGAGAATGTCGTTGTAGCAGGTGAGATGATTGAACTCTACAAAGTTTTCTGCGAAAGCGCCTTCGTCCAGTTGGACTTTGCCCCCGTT
>ENA-ORUF01002309-ORUF01002309.1-human-gut-metagenome-genome-assembly--contig:-NODE-2309-length-16988-cov-3.535877_pt1 | contig 16988 bp, 10 predicted proteins | sample MGYA00242077_ERZ509203 | MGnify/ENA primary metagenome ERZ509203 (study PRJEB26280, sample SAMEA2338834) | human gut metagenome | biome: human gut; feature: human-associated habitat; material: faeces... | reverse complement strand
TGTCTGCATAGGCTGGCTGGCGGTCGGCGGCACGGTTGGCGTTTCGACTCGCGGAACCTGTCCCGTCTGTGCAATCTGCTGGGCCGCCTGCGCGGCCTGCTGCGCCGCCTGCGCGGCTTCCATTGCGGCCTGCGCGGCAGAACGCGCTACGTCGGCCACTTTCACATGGCGTACGCCCTGCGTGTCCGATTCGGCAGAATCGGACACGGAAACAGCTGAAAACGCACCCCGAACCCGCTTTCGAGTACTCCGTGACAGCAGTGCCTGCATCAGAACCACGCCGGCGGCGGCAGTGAGCAAACCGCCTGCAAAATTTCCCGCAAGATAGCCAAGCGCACTGGCGATATGCCGCTCGTGCAGACCTTCCATCGTTTCCAGCATCACGCCGGACATCGTCGAAAGCCCGCCGAGCAAGCCGAGCCCAACGCCACGGCTGACAACCTGCCGCACCCGGCGACGCAGCCACGAAGCGGTCGCCATGAATTCGGTCAGCATCGCGAACAGGAAGCAGGCGACCATATTCGACACAAACGTGCCCACAACGAATGGCGTCCCGCTGACCGACGGCAGGAGCATATCCAACGCATGCCGACAGCCGACTCCAACAAATCCACCGACGAACACCACAACATACATCAGTCCGTCGGCGAGCGGATTGAACCGCGCCTGCATACGTTTCATCGGCGCCAGGGGAATCGTAGGCGGATCCATGGTGTTAGCGGCGGGCGCGGTTGCACCAGCATGCATCACCTCAACAGTGTCGATTGCCTGCGTGATGGGATGTGAGTCCTCACCCGCAGTCACCACGTCTCCCGGCGATTGTTCTTGCGATTCCATTGCGCTCCCCCTGTACTGGCCTTCCGCGGACAGCGTTGTTCCGCCCATAGGCCGTGCAACAACGAGCTGGGCCGCGGTTGCCGCCTTCCTAACGCATATGAGTTTACACGGAGCGCCAACGTATGCACCCTGGATGTCCGATTCCGCAGATTCGTACATCCAGAGTCCAGCCGAATTCAGCCAGGCTCAGTCAAGCCGGGCATCACACAGCCGCCGCATCGCAGGTCGCACCTCGCGCTCCTCCTCGCCACTGAACAGCACCACCAGATAGTCGCCGGCACGCAGCCGTGTATCGCCGCGCGGCACGATCTCGCTTTCGCCGCGACGCAGGCCGATGATCAAACACCCAGACGGCCAACGCACGTCACGCACCCGCTTGCCGTCCGCAATCGCCCCCATTTCCAATGGCAGTTCCATAATGCCGCTGCCCACATGGCTTGCGATCGCCATCTGCATGCCTTGCGCGCGCACGTACCGCTCCAGCAACTCCCCATAAATCGGTTTGGTGCGCAGCAAATCGGACACCAACAGCGCGACGAAAGCGACGGCCGCGACCGGCAGCATGTGCGTCAACGTTCCAGACATCTCCACAGCCAACAGAATCGACGTGATCGGCGTTTTCACGGACGCGGCGAGCGTGCCCGTCATCACGCACACCGCAAACACCGCCACTGCGTCGGATGGCAGATCACCGAATCGATGCAACACTTCACCGCAGATGCCGCCGGCCAACGAACCGACCGCAAGAATCGGCATGAAAATACCGCCAGGCGCGCCTGAGCCGAAACTCGTGGATGTGAACAGCATCTTCGCCACGAACAGCAGACACAGCATTCCCAAGCCGACGCGCGCATGTTCGGCGGTATCAATCAGATTCGAGCCGCCGCCGAGCACATCGGGCAACCAGATGCCGACAGGCAACGCGATCGCAATCGCAATCATCGGGCGGCTCCATGCCGGCAGTTTGCCGTACAGCGTCTGGAAGCCAAGCAACGAGCGGTTCATCAGCGAACCAACCAAACCGGCCACCAATCCCAACGGAATCAGCCACACATACTCTTCCAACGACAGCTGACCGATATCACCGAAATCCAAAACCGGACGCAGACCGAAACAGTATTTTGAGACGAAATCGGCGGTCAGCGATGCGGCGGTGGCACCCATCAGAATCGCAGGGGAAAAACTCCGATGCACCCCTTCCAAAGCGAACATCATGCCGGACAGCGGCGCGCTGAACGCGGCGGACAAGCCGGCCGCGGCACCGGCGGTGACCAGATAATGCTCCTGCATGTCCTCACGACGTCGGCCGCGCAAACGGTGGGACACGCACTGCGCGCCAGACGCACCAATCTGAATGGACGGCCCCTCACGGCCGAGCGACAGACCAAACAACGCGCCCAACAGTCCACCGACGAAACGGACTGGCAGAATCGTCTGCCAACGCATCTTCAAGCCGCATATCACCACGCCGTTGGTCTGCGGGATGCCGCTGCCACCAGCCATCGGCTCCTTACCGACCATCCACGCGATCGCCAGCGCGGCCGCCACCGCGGCAACCGCCCATGGCGCAATCAGCCACGGGGTCTCGCGAATCCGCGCATATATCCAACGGGACGCATCCGTGCCGTATTCGATGCCGAGACGGTATACGACAACCAGCAATCCTGAAACCAGACCAATGACTATGCCGGCCGCCGCCATCTTCCACTTCAAGTGGTCGAATCGCGGAATCAGCCGGCGGATATCATGTGCCGCGTCGTTACCAGTCAAGCCGGGAAATTCGTTGCAGACGGTCAGTCGACCAGCGAATTGATCTGGATGACATGATCGCGCTGCGGACCGGTGCCGATCGCGGAGATACGGCAGCCGCTCAGCTCTTCCAAACGCTTGACGTAGGCCTGGCAGGTGGCGGGCAGCTCGTCGAAGGAGTGGCAGTCGGAGATGTCTTCATCCCAGCCGGGCATGGTCTCGTAAATCGGCTTGGCCGCGGCGAAAGCGGCCTGATCGGTCGGCATATCGTCGTGACGTTCGCCGTCCACGTCGTAAGCCACGCAGATCGGAATCTCCTTCAGGCCGGTGAGCACGTCGAGCTTGGTGAGCACGATGTCGGTCAGGCCGTTGACCTGGGAGGCGTAACGGTTGACGACTGCATCGAACCAGCCGCAACGACGCGGACGACCGGTGGTCACGCCAAATTCGTGACCCTGCTGACGCAGCCATTCGCCGGACTCGTCCAGCAGTTCGGTGGGGAATGGGCCTTCGCCCACGCGGGTGACGTAGGCCTTGGAGACGCCGATTACGCGGGTGATCTTGGTGGGGCCCACGCCGGTGCCGGTGCAGGCGCCGCCGGCGGTCGGGTTGGAAGAGGTGACGAACGGGTAGGTGCCGTGGTCCACGTCAAGCATGGTGGCCTGAGCGCCTTCAAACAGTACGGTCTTGCCTTCGTCAAGCGCCTTGTTGAGAATCAGGCCGGTGTTGGCCACGTACGGCTTGAGGCGTTCGCCGAGCTTCAGCAGCTCCTCGGTGGTCTGGTCCACGTCGATCGGACGACGGTTGTAGAGCTTGACCAGCATCTGGTTCTTCTGGTGCAGGCTGGCCTCCACCTTGTCGTGCAGATGGTCGGCGTTGAACAGGTCATGCACGCGGATGCCGACACGGTTGATCTTGTCCGCGTAGGCTGGGCCGATGCCACGGCCGGTGGTGCCGATCTTGTGCTTGCCAAGGAAGCGTTCGGTCACCTTGTCGAGTGTGCGGTGGTAGGGCGCGATGATGTGCGCGGCCTCGCTCACCTTGAGGTGGGAGCAATCGATGCCGCGGGATTCCAGGCCGTCAATCTCCTCGAAGAGCACTTCCGGGTCCACGACCACGCCGTTGCCGATCACCGGGGTGAGGTTCGGGTTGATGATGCCGGAGGGCAGCAGGTGCAGGGCGTACGACTCGTCGCCGACCACCACGCTATGGCCCGCGTTGTTGCCGCCGTTGAAGCGCGCGACGTAATCGACCTTGGTGCCGATCAGATCGGTAGCCTTGCCTTTACCCTCGTCGCCCCACTGAGCACCGATAAGAACAATTCCAGGCATGATGCACCTCCGCATTCGCACGATTCCGCCGGAAACAGACTACCTTACACCCTCTACTCTGCGAAGTTTCGTCTCACGCAGGGCGAGGCTGGGGGTGCGACGACCCGGAATGGGTGACGAATTTCTACTCGTACGAGGCGGCGCTGTGACCAATCGCACAAGCGCACAGGTTGAAGAACGGGGCCTAGCGGGCATGCCTCGCGCGATAATGAAGCCATGACGATCGCAACACCGGAACGCTATGCCGAAATGCTCGATGCCGCCCGCCGAGGCGGTTACGCCTATCCAGCCATCAACGTAACCAGCTCACAGACGCTGAATGCCGCATTGAAGGGCTTCGCAGACGCCGAGTCCGACGGCATCATCCAGATTTCCGTGGGAGGCGCGGCTTACGTCTCCGGCATAGGGGTCAATGATCGCGTTACCGGCTCGCTGGCACTGGCGGCTTTCGCACATGAAGTGGCTGCGAAATACCCGAACATCACCATCGCCCTGCACACCGACCACTGCGCCAAGCAGTATCTGGATGAGTGGGTGCGTCCTCTGCTCGCGCATGAGGCCGATCAGGTGGCACGAGGCCAGGAGCCCACATTCCAGTCGCATATGTGGGATGGCTCCACCGTGCCGCTCAAGGAAAATCTGGACATCGCCGAGGAACTGCTCGACAAGTCGCAGAAGGCGCACACCGTGCTCGAAATCGAAATCGGCGCGGTCGGCGGTGAGGAAGACGGCCACTCCGCCGAAATCAATGAAAAGCTGTATTCCACTCCGGAAGATGGCCTCGAAGTCGCCCGCCGACTGGGTTTGGGCGAACGTGGCCGGTACATGGCCGCTTTCACATTCGGCAATGTGCATGGTGCCTACAAGCCCGGCGTGGTCAAGCTGCGCCCGTCGCTACTCGGCGACATTCAGGCGCGCGCGGCGCGCGCGGTGGCCGAAGGCGAGCTGCCTAGCGCGGCCGGCATGGTCTATTTCCCCAATGGCAAGCCGTTTGAGCTGGTGTTCCACGGTGGCTCCGGTTCACGCCCGGAAGAAATCGCCGAAGCTGTAAGCTACGGCGTGATCAAGATGAACATCGACACCGATACCCAGTACGCCTTCACCCGTCCAATCGCCGACCACGTGTTCGAGAACTACGACAAGGTGCTGAAAATCGACGGCGAAGTGGGCGAGAAGAAGTTCTACGATCCGCGTTCTTGGGGCCGTAAGGCTGAGGATTCCATGTCCGCCCGCGTGGTCGAGGCTTGCCGGCAGCTGGGTTCCGCGGGCAAAGCGCTCAAATAGCGCGTAGTTTTGCGATCGTGCGCGACACTTTCCCGGAAATAATGAAAATCATTGAAAATCAATGGAGCGGACAACGGGAGTCGAACCCGCCTCTAAAGCTTGGGAAGCTTTCATTCTACCGATGAACTATGTCCGCATGCCTTACGGCTGCTGCACCTCACGTGACGAGCATGCTCAGCCAAACGAGGCACGAATAGTTATCCTAGCACGTCACCTGCCGACGCGCGTGGAGTAGGTGGGCGGAGCGATCGGCGTGCCGTTCATTTCGTTGGCCATCTGCATGAGACGCGCTATGCGCTCATCGGTCGGCGGGTGCGTGGAGAACAAGCGCGAGAAACCGACCGCGGAGAACGGGTTGGCGATCATCATTGCGGAGACGGACTGGGTGCCGGCGGTTTTGCGCATCGGCGCGGTCTGTGCGCCGTAGGAAATCTTGTTCAGCGCGGAAGCCAGGGCCTCGGGATCGCCGGTGAGCAAGCTGCCGTCTTCATCGGCGTCGTATTCGCGGGTGCGGGAGATGGCCATCTGGATCAAAGACGCGGCAATCGGCGCGAGAATCACGCTCAGCAATGCGCCGATCAGGCCGAGGCCACCGGAACTATCGCGGTCGTCTCGCGAGCCGCCACCGAAATACATCAGCGAATAGCCCAGATAGGAGATGACAGTGGCCATGGCAGAGGCGATGGCGGAAGTCAGGATGTCGTGGTTGTACACGTGCATAAGTTCGTGGCCCAGCACACCACGCAGTTCACGGGCGTTGAGAATCTGCAGGATGCCTTGGGTGCAGCAGACAGCCGCGTGCCGTTCGTTGCGTCCGGTGGCGAAGGCGTTCGGGCTCATGGTGGGGGCGATGTAGATGCGCGGCATCGGCTTGCCGGCCTTGGCGCTCAGTTCACGCACGATCTGGTAGATTTCCGGGGCTTCCTGTTCGCTGACTTCCCGCGCACCCATGGAGGCGATGGCGAGTTTGTCGGAGAACCAGTAGGTGCCGAACGTGGTAATCAGGCCGATGACGATATAGATGCTCAGGGTTTGCCGACTGCCGCCCGTGGCCCACCAAATCAGCATGATGATGGCCCACATCAGGGCAAACAGCAGCGTTGTCTTCAGGCCGTTGAAATGGCCGTGCACCCGTACTTTGGCATCCATAATGCACACACTAAAATCGCATGCTGAATGATTGCTGGATATGCGCCGCGAGAAATGTCCCATATTCGCCCGGCCCGTCCGGCCCCGAGCCCGGCCGCGTCCGCACGGGGCGCGGCCGGGTGGACGAATGCCGGACGAATGCCGGACGAATGCCGGACGGGCGTGGGCGGGCCGTCAGGCGTGGGCGAGCTCGCGCATCTGGTCGGGCTCGATGACCTTCTTGTGCTCGCGGCCTTCCTTGGCACCCTCGGCGCGCTCGAAAGCGTCGACCTTCTTCCAGCCGGCGAAGTCGATCGGGCGAATGCCGCGCTCGGCCAGCAGTCGGTCGATGGATTCGGGGTCGCGGTCGGCTGCCACACGGCCACCTTCAGCGGCCTTGGCCAGATCCTCGAGCATGTTGGTCACGATGGCGAGCGCATCGGACTTGGTGGAGCCGATCAGGCCCACCGGGCCGCGCTTGGCCCAACCGGTGGCGTACAGGCGGTCGCGCACTTTGCCGCCGTCGGCCTCGGTGGTGATGCGGCCGTCGCCGTTGGCGTTGGCCAGGTGGGCGCCGTGCTCGTCGTAGGTGATACCGGGAGCTTCGGCGGGCTTGTAGCCGATGGCATGGTAGACGGCCTCGACCGGGTAGTCGGTGAACTCGCCGGTGCGGTGCATCTTGCCGTCGGCACCGGTTTCGGTGCGCTCCACGCGGATGGCCTTGACCTTGCCGTCCTCGCCGAGGATCTCGGTGGGAGCGGAGTTGAAGTGCACGTAGTACTTGCGGTCGGCCGGGTTGCCTTCGAAGTCGACGTCGCCGTCATCTTCCATGTCTTCGGCCATCTCGCGGACGGCGAACAGCTCCTCGACCATCTGGCGGGTGAGCTTGTCCTTGCCGGCCACCTCGATGGTCTCGTCGTCCAGATCGAAGTCGTCCTCGTTGATGATGAGCTGCACGCCGGGCAGCTTCTCCATCTCGCGCAGTTCCTGCACGCTGAACTTGGCCTGGGCCACGCCACGGCGGATGAACAGGTGGAGCACCTTGGCCTTGTTCTGGCCGATGCCCTCGTACACGTTGTCCGGAATGTCGGTCTTGGCCTTGAGGTCGTCGGCGTTGCGCATGAGTTCGCGGGCCACGTCCATGGCCACGTTGCCGCCGCCGATCACGGCGACGTTCTCGGCCGTAAGCGGCCATTCGCGGGCACCGGTGGGGTAGCCGTCATACCATTCGACGAACTTGGCGGCGCCGTACACGCCTTCAAGGTCGGCACCGGGCAGGTTCAGCGGCTTGTCCTTGACCGCGCCGGTGGCGAACAGCACGGCGTCGTAACGGGCCAACAGGTCGTCAAGAGTCACGTCCTTGCCGAATTCCACGTCGCAGTAGAGGTGGATGTTCGGGTTGTCGAGCGTCTTCTCAAGCGCGGAGGCGATGAACTTGATGGACGGGTGGTCCGGGGCCACACCGTAACGCACCAGGCCGAACGGCACCGGCAGCTTCTCGAACAGGTCGATGCGCGCTTCGGTGCCGAGGCCAAGTTCTTCGCCCAGCTTCTTGAGCTGGCGCAGGAAGATATCGGATGAGTAGACGCCGGCCGGACCAGCGCCAATTACAGCAATGCGGAGTTCAGTATTCACAGATTCAGTCACGCGCTCTAGCCTAACGCAAAGCCTTCCGTTGCAACAGAGGGCGAGTGGTGGGAATTCTGTGTATTAGGCCATAGTTTGTGCGTTTGGGAAACCTACGAGCACTGCTAATGTCAGATTATGGGTTTCCCTAATGTAGGATTATGGGTTTCCCTAATGTAGGATTATGGGTTTCTCTAATGTAAGATTATGATAATCAGTAATGTCGGATTATGGGAAAGAGGCATCGATGATTCCACGCGCGCTCGGGAAACAGGCCAAACAACTTGCGCAATGGTTTCCCGTGGTCTCTATTACCGGGCCTCGGCAAAGCGGCAAATCCACGCTGGCAAAAGCCATGTTCCCTGATTATGACTACGTGAATCTGGAAAATCCTGAGACACGCAAAGCCGCCATTGACGACCCGGTGGGATTCATTCGGCAGCGTCCTTCCAAGCTCATAGTGGATGAAGCTCAATATGCTCCTGATTTGTTCTCCATGATTCAAGTGGCTTCCGACGAACGTAGCGAACAAGGACAATATGTTCTCTCTGGTTCTCAAAATTTCCTACTACTCAAGCGTATTCAACAATCACTGGCAGGCCGAGTCGGTTTGGTCAAGTTATTGCCGTTCTCATTCCAAGAAGCATGCAAGGCGGATCAGGCCCTTACTCCGGATACGTTTATGCTGCAAGGCGGTTATCCACGCATTTACGACACGAGAATGCCGCTCAATCTGTTCTTCTCGAACTACATCGACACTTATATCGAACGTGATGTTTCCGAATATCTTGATGTACGCAATTTGGCTGACTTCCGCCGATTCTTGACTCTTTGCGCACTCAGTTCCGGAGCACTCATAAACTACACCAACATCGCCAATGAACTTGGTGTAAGTCCGCGAACCGTAAAGGCATGGATGTCGATTCTGGAATCAAGTTACATCGCATTCCATCTCATACCGTTCTACACGAACGCACGCAAACAGGTGGTCAAAACGCCGAAACTCTATTTTTATGACACTGGCTTGCTGTGCCATCTCTTGGGCATTCGGACGGTCGAAGCACTGGTTGCGCACCCCAAGTTCGGCGATATATTTGAAAACCTCATCATTGCGGAAACCATGAAACAGCATTTGAACGCCAATCAGGAGCCACAATTATTCTTCTACCGCGATGCCAGCAAGGTCGAGGTGGATTTGTTGGATTTCACCGATCCTAACAACCGTATGCTCATAGAAATCAAATCCGGACAAACCTATCATGACCGATTCGCTCGGCACCTCACTTTAATTGGCAATGTTCTCGGTATACCGTGTGAGCAACAGTACGTAACCAGTCGGGTTGAACATAGTTATGTCTCACAAGGAATCCGCGTCACTTCCGCCCTCGATTGGCTAGAAGGCCGACGGTAAAGAGCCGCCGCAGAACAATAACAATACTGCACAACCGGCGAATCCCTTGATGACACTGAAGACGTCACCTCCAACGGCTCTTTACGACCTCGATTGCATTCATTAGGTCATTTCTTCGTTCATTAGGTCGGAGGGTGCTGAAGCCATCCCTTGGAACGGCGGGGTTTCAAGGGCCGCTCCGACCAAGGACCGACCTAATAAACGTCAAACCGACCTAATGAATAACTCCGATACCGGATTATGAGCAACACAGCCGCAACGAAATGCGCCGCACAGGCTTAGCCCGAACATCGATTCGGGTTCAAGCCAGTGCGACGCAGATCAACTTCAGGTATAAGACCTGTATTCAATTATTGGGTTGTTATTAGCCTAGGGGCAATAGCCTCACGTCAGGCACGGCGCTTGCGCCAGATAACCAGACCGGCGCCAGCCGCGCCGAGCACAACTACGGCCGCAGCAACGGCAGCCACCGCACTACCCGTGGGGGCAGTGGTAGTAGCGTTCTTCTGCTGCTGGTCAGGCTTCTGGTTTTGCCCAGGCTTCTGCTGACCGGGCTTCTGCGGTTCAGGCTTTTCGCCGCTATCCTTCTTGGCGAGACCATCGTGTGCGGCAGTGAGTTTGTTGAGCGCAGCGGTCACCTGCGGTGCGGTTGCGGCCGGATCCTTGACTACCTGCTTTGCGGCAGCAAGTGCATCCGCATATGCCTTCCACGAATCAGCCGTGTAGTCGTTCTGGTTGAGCTTCTCACTCTCAACAGCGGCGATCTTGTCGGTAAGAGGCTTGCGCTCCTCATCGGTGGCAGGCGGAACCGGAGCCTCGGGCTTAGTTACCGTGACTTCGACGGACGCGGACTTGTTCTCGTCAACCGTGGAGGTGGCGGTGATGGTCGCCGTACCTTCGGCAACGGCGGTCACCTTGCCATCCTTGTCCACAGTAGCGACCTTCGCGTCGGAGGACTTCCAGGCCACGGTCTTGGCCGCATCACCGGTCACCTTCACCTCGGCCGACAACTGGGCAGTATCACCAGCGACCAGCGCCAGCTTGCCATCCTTGACACCATCACCGGAGACGGCAACGGAATCCACAGACGGAGTCGGGGTCGGGGTCACGGCTTCGCCCTTGCCGAGATTGATGTTGGCGTAGTCGGACTCATTTCCGGCGGCATCCTGCGCATAGAAGTGCACGTAAGTGTCGTGGTCAGCGGAGAGCTGCACCTTCACCTTGTCCTCGTCGGTGTAGGTGCCCCACATCGTGTTCTCGTTGGACTTCGGGTTGCTGGACGGGCCGGTGGAGTACAGCACACGGGTCACGCCGGAGCCTGCGGCACCGTCATCAGCGGTGAGAGAGACGACCACATCGTTGCCGTTCTTGCTCTCCTGCTTAGCGGTGACCACCGGCACGTTGGTGTCGACCTTGATGGTCTGGGAGACCTCGCGGCTGTTGTCGTTTTCATCGGTGGCACGGGCGGAAATGGTCACGGAACCCTGCGCGGTCACGCTGATCGGGCCCTTGCCACTGGTCCACTCGCCCTTGCCGATCTTGTACTCGATCGTCTTTATCGGCACGGTGGAGACGCCGCGCTGCGCGGTGATGGTGAACTTCGGGGCAGTGGTGTACCAGCCGGAGCCGGGGGCCGCGGAGTCGAAATCGATAGCAACAATCGGCTGGGCTTTCGGGTCGGAAGGCGCGACGACGAAGAACGTGCCTTCCGCCTTGATATTGCCGACACCCTCGATAGAGCCTTCCACGAAGCCGACCTGTTCGACTTCAGCATACTCGGCGGCCGGGATACTGTCCCAAGTCACTTTGTGACCCGACTCGACCGAGCCGTCAGCGTAGGTCAGCGCCACGGTATCCTGCAATACCGGCTTGACACCGGGAGCGGTGATGGTGGAGACGTACTCCGCGTCGGTCACCTCGGTGTTGAGCTGGTCGTAGACACCAATAGTGGCCGTCGCCTGACCGGCCGCAACTTTGATGTTGTCATAGGTACCGGCAGCAGTAGTGCCCTTGACTTCGGCGGTAGTACCAGCTGTAGCATAAGCGTCGGCCGGAACGGTTTCCCAAGTCACTGGAACCTTAATGCTGGGACCATCTTGAGGTGTCGCCCACACTTCTGCAGGCAACTTCGAGGTCGGGTCCACGCCCGGCGTGGTGCGCACGGCAACTTGCTGCACGTCTAAGAAAGCACCTGGGTCGCCCGGATCCACTGGTAGTGCAGCGCTGGTACCAAACACCTGCCACTCAGTGACGGTAATACCCTTGTTGTCATTGGCCTTCTTGTTCACCACAAGCTTCATGGACTTGGTGGTGACCTGGTCGAAGGTGTAGGTATACGGACCATACACCGGGTTGGTGGCGTCGAGCTCGTCGTCGGCGGGGAATGTCTTGTCCACCTTCAGGTTCGGCACGGTCTCGTACTGGCCGGAATCAGCATTGAGATACTCAATCGAGACATCCTTGGGCAGCGGCACGCCACCATCACCGGTCTTGACGTTCGTCCAGTAGTAGCCCACAGACTTGGACGTGGTCACGGCGCGATTCCATGTGTAAGTGGCAGTTTCGCTGGCACTGGTGTTGCCCCAAGTGCCCCAACCGCCATAGCTGGCGTTGCCGTCCAAGCTATCGTCATTGATGGCAGCAGTGCTGTTCCAGCCAGTGACATAGCTGACCTGAACGTCTGGTGCATTGTCGTTGCCTTTTTCTGCATTGAGCGCAACATTCGTTTCAGCGTCGTCCGCCAGTGCACTCGGCGCGGCCGATACGGAGAAGACACCGCCAGCCAGCAGCGTGGCCGCAGCTACGAACAGTGCGGCGAATCGTTTCGCCACACCGCCCTTCACGGCCGAAGTAGTGCTTTCGATGGTCATAATATTCTTTCTGTTAGGCGTTATGGTTTGTATCACTCATCTCCCGCCGTGTCGTGCACTACGGGAGACGGTTTGGTCGCAGGAAAACGTCAGCTCATCTTGGCGCGAGCGGAGGCAAGCAGAACCACCTGACGATCACGACTGGAAAGCAGCCCCTCGTCTTGATAGGTCTTCGTGACCTCCTGCACCTTCTTGATGAAGGCGGCACGGTCCTTGAACGGCGCGCCCGCCCAGATGTCATCCATCAGCGTGCTCTCGCTACGGTCCTGTGCAGCCGGGCGCTTCGGGTTCAGCACATCGGTGAGCTTGCCTGCGAAGCCCACATACTCGTCCTTGCGCTGGAAGTACATGTGGTACGGGGTGTTGTCGCCGTTGTAGGCGGGCTCGAACTCGTCGCCGTCAATGATGAAGTAGTTCTTCGTGCCTTCCTTCTTCTGTACGCCCAGTTTGATGGTGCCATCCAAGCCGTTGCGCTCGTAGAAGCCGCGTTGGATGAACTTGGTGGATGGGTTGAGCGCGTTGAGCACCGTGGGACCGTAGAACAGCGTCTGGATGTCCTTGCGGTCATCAGTCGACTCGGTGCGCAGCTGCAGCGGGATGGTGACGACGATCTTGTCCCCGACCTTCCAGCTGCCGGCCACGGTGGCGTATTCGCCAGCGGTGACGCCATCTATAGCCTTGCCGTTCACCTCGATCTTCGCACCTTTGCTCCACGCGGGGATGCGGATGCGGAAGGTGACGGCGCTCTTCGGCGCGGCCGTAATGGAAATCGTCGAGGTCTCCTCCTCCGGATAGTTGGTTTCCTGTGCGAGCTTCAGGCCGGTGTCGGTCCAGTCGAGTGTGGAAGCTGTGAACAGATTGACGTACAGTTCCTTGTTGTCCGTCGAGTGGAAGTAGATGGAATCCTGGTACTTCGAGTGGCTTTCCAAAGCGGTGCCGCCACAGCAAGTGCCGATGTTGCCATCACCATATTCCTTCTGCGTAGCCGGATTCACTGGGTACATGTAGCAGTTGCCCGGCGTGAGGGCCGTGCCGGAATCGAGGTCACGGGACTTACCTCCGAGAATATGGTTGAGAATCGTGCGCTCATAATAGTCCATGTAGGCAGGTTTTTGTTCGATAAAGAACAGATAGCGAGCCACCTTGAGCATGTTGTATGCCGCGCAGGATTCCGCGTTGCGCTTGCCGATATCGCCGGCCACAGTATGTGCCGGCCCCCACATCTCGCCTTCGCCAGTACCACCGTGAGCATACATACGGCCGGGCACAATCATGCCCCAGTACCCCTCAACGGCCTTGAGATAACGCGCACGAGCATCAGCATCGATATCCGCGTCGCCCATGGCCGCGTCTTTGGCGTAACCGACGAACTGTGGAATGTGCTGGTTGGCGTGCAAGTTGTTGAGGATATCGACACCAGCACCACAGTTGTCAATGAGCTTGTCAGTGTCGAAAAATGCGGAGGCCTTAAGAAATTCGCTACGGTCCTTGTCCTTGGAGACGTTGTACAAATCCACCAGCGAATCATTCATGCCGCCGTATTCACCACCGATGTAGATGTCCCACATCTTCTGCAGCTGGGTTTTGGTGCATTTGCTCAGACGCGCATAGGTCCAATGTCCGATGCCTTCAGCCAGGTCGAGCGCGTCGGCATTACCGGCAAACTCGTAAGCGGCAATCAGACCGGCAAGAATCTTGTGCTCCGTGTACCACGGTGCCCAAATCTCGCCATAGGGAGCATATTCCTCCAATGCCTTGAACTGCCACTCGCCATAGGCGGCAAGGAAGCCGGGGTGGCTGTAGCGGGCTTTGCCGTTATACTTCATCTCGCGCAGGGAATCTCGGCATTCCTTCAGGCCGGAGACGAACTCGTTGATCTTGTTGAGAATCGCTTCCTCCCCCGTTTCGGCATACGCTTGGGAGAGCATGTGCAATGCATGTCCGGCAAAGTGGCCGCGCAACAGACCATCAGCACCGTTCTTGTTCTGGCCACGCGTGTATTCGGCATCGCCCCATTGCTGTTCAACAGCCTTGTCTAGCGAGCCGCTGGGGAAGTTCTCCCAGCCACCGGAAGGCTGCGTCGTGTTGTCCTTAGGCAGCAGGTTCGCCTGCGCACGGAAGCAAACCAGCCAGCGGTCTACCGGATAGTTGCGTGCATAGTCGAGCATCCCTTCCTTGGCACGATCGAACACGCTGTTCGAGGTGATGGCGACGTTCCGCAGAGGGAACGGAGCTACCTTCCAGCCCGGCAGAGCGGGCGCGTCGGTAATGGTCTTCGCGCTTTTCGTGGTGCGCTGCGCTGCGGGAACGGCCACGCCGCCCGCGCCGTTCGCGCCCGTTGCACCTGCCGTGCCAGCGACGGATGGCGCTGCCTGCACCGTTGTCACTCCTGTACCCAATGCACTCGCCACGGCGATGGTGCCGCCGATGGCGGCCGCGCCTGCGAGCACAGCACGGCGAGAGATGCCGTTTGTTGCTTCCGTTGAACTCATCTTGCTCCTTCGTTGGACTGCCGCGCGTTCATTGCGAGGCATGACGGACGAAGACACTCTGCCGCATTCGCAACCATTCAATGCACTTAATCCATTCAATGGCCCGACGACGCAGGTAAGATGCGTCAGTGGATGGCACACACATACTCGGAATCGTCTGGTACTGCCCGTTTTACCATCACATCATTGTGGTGCGTCCCCGTCGTCATGTATGTATGGGAGAGATGACGGTAAAGCAAACAGTTACCATATGCGATTATTCGAGTTTTTGCGCGCCCTCCATGCCGCTTGTCTTCGTTGTGCGCGTTCACAATAACTCAAACAGACGATTCTCACCATGCGTCAAAGAAAGCGACTCACTCATTTTTTCTCTGGTTTTCGTAGCGCACAATACCAATGAAAATCAGTCTTTATCAGCATTTCCAGCCATGCTATTTTCGTATTTTTCCTTTTGTTTTCCTCTTGCGAAAACCAACGAGCCCAAACACATATGCTCACCAATAACACAGTAAATGCATTCAAATTAACATGTTCCCGAGCAACTCTCACAAGCAGCTCAAACGCAACACCGCACTTCAACTTGAACAACACACCATTCCTCGCTATACTGATAAATTGGTGCGTTAATGAGGTATACCCTTCCCCTGTCACAACACAGAAATTGGAAGGACATACTATCATGCCTAATCTTCGCCCCACCGAGCTCATTATCATTCTACTTATCATCGTGCTGCTGTTTGGCGCGAAGAAGCTCCCTGAGCTAGCCAAAAGCATTGGCCAATCGATGAAGATTTTCCGTGCCGAGACCAAGACCGATGACCCGGCAACACAACAAACCGTCAATACAGTCAGCGACGCCCCTGCCCCAGCTCCGGCGGCAGCACCGGCTCCCGCTCCCGCCGTACCCCAAGCCGTCACGATGAACGCCACCGCCGCCCCGACTACAGCAACCGGAGCCGAACAGCGATGAGCACGGTTCCCGGAAACCCCGCGCTTCCGGCACCCCTTGCACCGGCGATGCATCCCGGCGATCGGGATACACATCTTGACCTCGACGATCTCATCGATCACTCACACGAGGCCACGCAGCAGGCCAGCGCGGGTGCGCAACACCCTACACGCCGGTGGAAGCGGGGTGTAGGGCGCAAGTCCAAAACGCGCAAGCCCCGCAACCCCGATGCGGTGATGCCTCTGGCCGATCATCTTGTCGAATTTCGCAAACGCTTTGTTCGGGCCATTGCCGGCATCATCATCATGTCGATAGTGGGATGGATGTTCAGCGATCAGGTGTTTCGTATCCTGCAACAACCGTTCCTGACGGCGGCCGGGCAGCAACAGGGACTGATGAGCATCACATTCAATGGCGTGGTCTCCGCATTCAACGTAAAGCTGGAGATTGCGTTCTTCCTTGGTCTGACGGCCTCCTGCCCGTGGTGGTCATACCAAGTGTGGGCATTCATTAATCCAGGGTTGAAGCGCAAAGAGCGCTGGACCGCGGTTACATTCATCGGAGCCTCAGTGCCGCTGTTCCTCACCGGAGCCGGACTGGCATGGTATCTGCTGCCCCAAGCGGTGGCGATCCTTACCGGCTTTGCCCCCGCAAACACCGCCACATTGCTCAGCGCCGACGTCTATTTTGATTTCATTCTGCGCATGACAGTCGCTTTCGGCCTCTCATTCCTGCTACCCGTAGTTATGGCGGCATTGACGATGATGAATGCGGTCGAAACACGAACATGGTTGAAGCAGTGGCGTCTCGCAACGGTCATAGCGTTTATCTTCGCGGCCGTGGCCACGCCAACCGGCGACCCAGGAACATTATGCGCACTCGCTTTGCCCATCATCGCAATCTATTTCGCAGCCATAGCCGTATGCGCAGTATACGAGCACATCCAGCTATGGAAAGTCATGCGCGCGGCGGGCGAAGAACCCAAACTTCTCAAACTTTTACATAAAATGCGCGCCGCGTTACCATTTCGCGCGGCGCGCAAAGCCAAGCGCACCGGCAAACAGGAAGCCCCTGCAACAATAACTGCAGAAGGAGAATAATATGTTGTTCGGCATTTCGGGCACGGAACTCATGGTGATTCTTGTCATCGCTTTAGTGCTGGTAGGCCCCGACAAGCTGCCCGACTACGCACGCAAGGTCGGACGATTTATCCATAGCATGCGCGTACGCGGCCAAGCGTTGAGCGAACAAAGCAAGATAACGCCCGAGATTTTGCGCAAATTGGTTGAGGGCCTGAGATAGAGACATGGC
>ENA-ORUF01002277-ORUF01002277.1-human-gut-metagenome-genome-assembly--contig:-NODE-2277-length-17214-cov-5.299027_pt1 | contig 17214 bp, 10 predicted proteins | sample MGYA00242077_ERZ509203 | MGnify/ENA primary metagenome ERZ509203 (study PRJEB26280, sample SAMEA2338834) | human gut metagenome | biome: human gut; feature: human-associated habitat; material: faeces... | reverse complement strand
TTTTCTTCGTTTTCTCGCCTCGGCATAGCCCGAACAAGTTCAGCTCTGCGCTCGGCTTATCAAAAACGTTGATTTTCATTCTTCGTTTTCTCGCCTCGGCATAGCCCGAACAAGTTCGGCTCTGCGCTCGGCTTATCGAAAACGTTGAACAAAACAAAGATAATAAAATTAACAGAAAAAGTCTTTTTAAATTATAAAATAATCTTTTTATTTTATTACAAGGTGCAATACGAAAGCTCCGCTTCGGACACTCGTGGAAGCGTGTACGGGAAAAACAAGGCCCCGAAAAGCCGGAGAAGGGCTGCCGGAGCCTCGAAACGGGATCGACGGATTGCCGACCGCGCCCGTCGCCCGCTACCCCTCCGCCAGAAGGCACCCGGTACCGATACGGCGAAGGCCGGAGACGGGATGTGAGATCCCGTTCTCCGGCCTTCTGTCGGAAGACGAAAGAGTTTCCTGTTATTCGAGACCCTTCATCTTTTTGAGCAGCTCATTGTACTCGTTGTACTTGTCCATCATACCCGGTTCGTCGCGCAGACGGAAGCTGATCGACTTGATGTAATCGACCGTATCCACGTCGTCGGGTTTGAGCTGATGCGCCTTCTCGAAGTAAGGCAGAGCCGCCATGTAAACGACGTTCACCTCTTTCAGGTCGGCATCGTACTCCGACTGGCTGCGGTAATTCTTCTGTCCCATCTCGGTGTTCATGGCGTCGGCCTTGACCGTATAGAACAGGCCCAGATAGTAATTGCCCTCGTAGAGGTCGGGCTTCAACTCGACGACCTTCTTGAACGAATTGATCGTCTCGTCGTAGTTCTTCAATTTGTAGAAGACACGGCCGCGGCCGAACCAGAGGTCGACGTTGTCGGGATCGCTTTCGAGCGACTTGTCGATCATGCCCACCAGGTCGGCGGGATCACCCACGCCCTCCTCCGAGGTATAGAGCTGCATCAGGCCGTCGAGAATCTTCTCGTTCTTCGGGAACTTCTCGATACCTGCCAGCAGTGCGTCCTTCGCCTTGATGAGGAAGGCCGCATCCTTGTCTTTCTGGCCGTAATAGCTGTGGAACAGATAGTAGTAGACATCGCCCGCCTCGTCGGTATAACCGGCGGCCAGCGCGTCGTTGAGCGCCTGTGCACCGCGCGCGAACGATTCGGGATGGTTCGCTCCGTCGACGGTCAGCAGATAGCCGGCATAGTAGAGGAGCGCCGGATCGGCCTCGCCGAAAGCGGGGCACTGCTGCGCCTTGTAGGCGGCCAGATAGGCCTCGGCGCCCGTAAGGTATTCGCCCGCTTCGATCGAGACATTGCCCAGAATCGAGGCGTAATTGGAGATCTGCTCCAAACCGTTCTTGATCTTCGACGCCTGCTTGGGATCCAGCTCGTAGGCCTTGTTATAGGCTTCGATCGCCGTATCGAGGGCGCCTTCCTTGATCTCCTGCAACTGCTTCCATGCCACGATCTTCCCGTCGCGCTCGTAGGCGATGAAATAGGGATAGTTCCATGCAATGGCTTTCGAACCGTTGAGCGTCACCTCCTCGGTGCTCGTGGGATCGCCCACCGAAAGTTTCAGCAGCGTCGTCTCCATCGGAGCGAACAGGTTGGCCGTCGGTTCCGCTGCGGCGTCGTAATAGACCCTGCCGCGATTGATCCACGTGGCGGCCTTGGCGTTCTTCTTGGGATTCGCGATGTCGGCATCGCTCTTCTCGAGTTTGGACAACGTCGCCTCCTTATTCACTTTCTGCGCTTCGGCAGCCGGAATGGCCAGCAACGCAGCGGCTGCGGCCATCAAAATGAATCTTTTCATACTCGTTTTAACTAAAATAATTGGTTTATCTCCTGATGTATCTCTTTATTGCTCGGCGGCGGGCGTTTCGTCCGTCGCTGCGGGAGCGGGATTCTCCCCGCCTTCGACCGCCGCCAGCTCCTCCTCGCTGCCCGGAACGGCCATTACCGAGGCGATGGCGTCGCCCTCGCGCAAGTTGATGATCCGCACGCCCTGCGTAGCGCGGCCCGCCACGCGGATCTGCGACACCGCCGTGCGGATCGTGAGACCCGACCGGTTGATAATCATCAGATCGTTGTCGTCGGTCACGGCCTGGATCGAGATCAGTTTTCCGGTCTTCTCGGTAATATTGATCGTCTTGACGCCCTTGCCGCCGCGGTTCGTGATGCGGTACTCGTCCAGATCGGTCCGTTTGCCGTATCCGTTTTCGCTGAGCACCAACACGTCCTGCCCGCTGTCGGGTTCGACACAAATCATGCCGACCGCTTCGTCGCCCTCTTCGAGCGAGATGCCGCGCACGCCGGCGCCCACACGGCCGATCGGACGCACCGTCCGCTCGTTGAAGCGGATCGCCTTGCCCTCGCGCGCCGCGATCATCACCTCGGCCTCGCCGCTGGTGAGCTTCGCCTCGATGAGCTGGTCGCCCTCGCGGATGACAATGGCATTGACGCCGTTGCTGCGCGGCCGCGAATAGGCCTCCAAACGGGTCTTCTTGATCGTACCGTCCTTGGTACACATCACGATATAGTTGTTGTTGACGTACTCCTCGTCGTCGAGGCGCTTGACGTTGATGTAGGCGCGCACCTTGTCGTCCGGTTCGATCTGGATGACGTTCTGGATGGCGCGTCCCTTCGACGAGCGCGTCCCCTCGGGAATCTGGTAGACCTTCAACCAGAAGCAGCGCCCCTTCTCGGTGAAGAAGAGCATCGTGTTGTGCATCGTGGCCACGTAGATGTGCTCGATGAAGTCCTCGTCGCGCGTCGCACTGCCCTTGGCGCCCACGCCGCCGCGGTTCTGCGTGCGGTATTCGGCCAGCGGCGTGCGTTTGATATAGCCCATGTGCGAAATGGTGATGACCATTTCGTCGTCGGCGTAGAAATCTTCGGGATTGAACTCCTCCGAGGCGTAGACGATCTCCGTGCGGCGTTCGTCGCTGTATTTCTCCTTCATTTCGAGCAGTTCGTCCTTGATGATCTTCATCTGCAACGGTTCGCTCCGGAGCACCTCGTTGAAGTAGGCGATCTGCTTCTGCAACTCGTCGCGCTCGGCCGTCAGCTTGCCGTGTTCCAGCCCCGTCAGCGCGCGCAGACGCATCTCGATGATCGCCGAAGCCTGCAACTCGCTCAGGCCGAACTTCTCCATAAGCGCCGTCTTGGCCTCGTCGGGCGTGCGGGCGGCGCGAATGGTGTGGATCACCTCGTCGATATTGTCCTGCGCGATCAACAGACCCAGCACGATGTGCAGCCGCTCCTCGGCCTTTTGCAAATCGAAGCGCGTGCGGCGCACCACCACGTCGTGCCGGTGCTCGATGAAGTGGCGGATCATGTCGCGCAGGTTGAGCAGGTAGGGACGGCCGTGCACCAACGCGATGTTGTTCACGGGGAACGACGTCTGCAACGGCGTATTCTTGTAAAGCGTATTGAGCACCACGCTCGCCACGGCATCCTGTTTGAGAATGATGACGATGCGGAGTCCCTGACGGTCCGATTCGTCGTTGATGTAGGAGATGCCCTCGATCTTCTTGTCGTTGATCATGTCGGCGATCTTCTTGATCATCTCGGCCTTGTTGACCATGTAGGGAATCTCCGTCACCACGATGCACTCGCGGCCCGACGCCGTGTGTTCGATCTCGGTCCGGGCGCGCATCACGACGCGTCCGCGGCCCGTCATGAGCGCCTCGCGGACGCCCTCGTAGCCGTAGATGATGCCTCCCGTCGGGAAATCGGGGCCCTTGACGTACTGGAGCAGCTCCTCGCACTCGATGTCGTGGTTGTCGACATAGGCGCAGCAGGCGTCGATCACCTCGCCCAGATTATGGGGCGCCATGTTGGTGGCCATGCCCACGGCGATGCCGCTCGCGCCGTTGACGAGCAGCAGCGGAATCTTGGTGGGGAGCACCGTCGGCTCCTTCATCGTATCGTCGAAGTTGTTCGTCCAGTCGATCGTCTCCTTGTCGATGTCGGCCATCACCTCGTCGGTGATCTTGCGCATACGCGCCTCGGTGTAACGCATCGCCGCAGGCGAGTCGCCGTCCATCGAACCGAAGTTGCCCTGACCGAAAATCAGCGGATACCGCAGCGACCACTCCTGCGCCATGCGCACCATGGCATCGTAGACCGACGAGTCGCCGTGGGGGTGGAACTTACCGAGCACGTCGCCCACGATACGGGCCGACTTACGCGTCGGTTTATCGGAATAGAGCCCCAGTTCGGCGCTCATGTCGTACAAAATACGGCGGTGCACGGGCTTCAGACCGTCGCGCGCGTCAGGCAGGGCGCGCGAAACGATGACCGACATCGAGTAGTCGATGTAGGCCGATTTCATCTGCTGCTCGATGTTGACGGGGATGATACGCCCCTCCAAACCGGCATTCTTTTCTTCTTCAGTCAGCATGTCTTATCTATTCGTTTTCAACTGTCGTTCTCCGTGTCGGCGGACGGTCCGCAGGGATGCGGAAATCCGCATCCGCAGATTTTCCGAAAACATCTCCCGTCGCGCTCCGATCCGGCTTGCCGAACCCCTATTAATAACAAGCAAAAATACGATTTATTTCGCAAACGGGCAACTTTTAGGGGTAAAAATTCAATCTCTCGACATGTCTTCCGACCGAAACCCTCCGTTTTCGGCAGGTTTCAGCCGATCTGAGCGCATTCGGCATCCGCCCCCGACAGGAGGACGCGGGAAACCGGCTCTTCACCGGCCGGCAAAGCGGCGAATTCCCGTCCGCAGGAGTTGCGATTGCGCGGAAGATTTCGTAGTTTTGTTCTGCTAACCTCCGACGAACCATGAACCGATTCTTTTCTACGCTGCTGCTTTGCGTCGCCACCGCGCTCTGCGTCGCCGGCGCAAATCCGCCCGCAGGCGGTCTGCCCTGCCTGTGGCATTTCGACAAAGCCCGTCACGCCGCGCACGCCGCGACCTTCGTCGACGAAGGGTACCTGACGGCCGACGGCCGCCCCGGAGCGACGCTCCGCTACCTCCGCGCCGACGGCAACGCCCCCGGCGGCTTCGTCCGCACGCTCGGCAAATCGCATAACCCCGCCGTGCGGGGCGGAGCGGCGGGCGACTGCTGGCTCTTCGCCGTACCGGTCGACTCGCTCGGCCGCGGCGAACGCATCGGCATCGATTTCCTCTTCGGCAACGACGCCTCCGCCCCGAAATACTACCGGCTGGAATATTTCGAACGGGGACGCTGGCTTCCGGCCGCGCAGCTGCGGCGTGCGGCGGAAGATCCGGACATCCGCTACACCCACCGTCTCTTCGCCTCGGGCAAAGGCAACTCCTACAAGGTCTTCGGCACGATCCGGCTGCGCGACGCCCTGGTGCGCGACACGCTGCGCATCCGCTGGGTGCAGGCTGCCGACCTGCGTGCCGACGACGGGCGTCCGATCCCCTCCGACAGCATCGGCGCCAGCGGATTCTGCAACGCGCACGGGCTGGGCGCCTGCATCCGCCGGTTGGGCGCCCGCCCGCTCTCCCGCCCGCGGAGCGTCCTCTTCATCGGCAACAGCTACACGTATTACAACCTCGTGCCGGGAATCGTCCGCGAACTGGCCTCCTTCGAAGGGCGCGACCTGCGCGTCGAGATGTTCACCATCGGCGGCTGCACGATGGAGCGCCACCTCGAACAGGCCGACTGCCGCGATCTGATCGAACGGGGCGGTTACGATTTCGTCGTGTTGCAGGATCAGAGCCTCCACCCGGCGCTGATCGGCACCCCCGACGACCAGGGGATCGCCGGCCACATGGAGGCGATCGTCGCCCACATCCGCACCCACAACCCGAAGGTCAGACCCTACGTCGAGATGACGTGGGGACGGCGCGACGGTTATACCGAGCGGAAATTCGACTACGACTTCCTCCGAAGCTACGCATCGATGCAGGAGCGCATCCGCGTCAACACCCTCGCCGAAGCCGAGGCCGTCGGGGCGGGCTGCATACCGGTCGGCGTCGCATGGAGCCGCGTGCGCTCCGAACGGCCCGACATCGAGCTCTACGCCGCCGACGGTTCGCACCCCTCCTACGCCGGCTCCTACCTGGCGGCGGCCGTGATCTGCACGACGCTGACCGGAACGCCTTTCGGTGCGGCGCCCTCCGACGGCCTGCTCGATCCCGACACGGCGGCCTACCTGCGCCGCGTGGCGGAGCAGACCGTACTAGGCCGCGACTAACCAAACGGCAGCGGGGTTCCGGAACGTTCCGAAACCCCGCTGCCGTCTCCCGCACGCCTCAACGGAAATCGATCAGCTCGTAACCGGCGTAGTCCGCCGCATCGAAGCGCCGCACCTCGGCCGACGGTTCGATCCGCCGGATCTCGATACGCATCCGCTCGCCGTCGAGATCGTAGATCACCGCACGCGGCGATCCGTCGGCGGCGACGTCGACCGTGATCGAACTCATCGCCGCCCCCTTGTCGACCGGCGTGAGCCGCAGACGGCGCACCTCGCCTTCGGAGGGCAGCAGTTCGCTGCGGAAAGCGTCGTCCAGGAAATCGAACGCCCGCGTCGGGTTGCCCAGCAGGCTGCGGCTCTGCGTGTCGACGACGTCGACCACCACCTCGCGCTTCGAGGGATCGACCTCCCATTTCGAAACGCCGTCGGAGTAGGCCTCGGCATCGCCCACGCGCATGTAATAGCGGTCGCCCTCGACGGCATAACTTCCTTCGGCGGCAAAGTCGTCGCCTTCGACCGCAAAGGTCACCGTATAGGCCTTCATCGCCCGGAAACGGGCCGCCAGCTCGCCTGCGACCTTCCGCGCAGGCGCATCGTCCGCCGCACGCAGCGGCAGCAAGGATACCAGCGCCGCCAGACACAGCGCCCACCGGAGCAGACCACCGGGCCGGACTATCGTATTCGATCGTGTCGTCATCGTCAGAAAACACCCAATTCCTGCAACTTCGCTTCGAGGCTCGGCAGGTCGTGATAGAGAATATCGCGCGGTTTAGCGCCCTCCTGCCGCCCCACGATGCCCGCCCGTTCGAGCTGCATCATGATCCGGCCGGCACGGTTGAAGCCCACCTCGTAGTTGCGCTGGATCATCGAGGTCGAGATCTGCCCCTGCGACACGGCGTCGCGGGCGATCTCGGCGAATTTCGAGTCGTATTTCACCGGTGCGGAGCTCTCGCTGCCCAGCGCCGCCTCGCCGCCGCCCGAGTCGGGCGTATAGTCGGGCAGGTTGTAGGCCGACGTATAGCTCTGCTGCTTGGAGATATACTCCACGATGCGCTCCACTTCGGGCGTATCGACCAGTGCGCACTGTATGCGCGTCAGTTCGCCGTTGTTCGAGAAGAGCATGTCGCCGCGGCCGATCAGCTGCTCGGCGCCCGGACGGTCGATGATCGTGCGCGAGTCGATCATCTGCATCACGCGGAAAGCGATGCGCGCCGGAAAGTTGGCCTTGATGCCGCCCGTGATGACCTTCACGTCGGGACGCTGCGTGGCGATGATGAGGTGGATGCCCACCGCACGCGCCTTCTGCGCCAGCCGCATCACGGGGCCCTCGACCTCCTTGGCCGTCATGATGAGGTCGGCGAACTCGTCGACCACCACTACGATGTAGGGCAGGTAGCGGTGTCCTTTGAGGGGATTGAGCCGCCGCGCGGTGAACTTCTCGTTGTACTCCTTGATGTTGCGCGCACCGGCGTCCTTGCACAGCGACAACCGGTTCTCCATTTCGATGCAGAGCGAGTTGAGCGTATAGACCGCCTTGCGCGGATCGGTGATGATGGCCTCCTCCTCCGACTCCATTTTGGCCAGGAAGTGCCGTTCGATCTTGGCATAGAGCGAAAACTCGACCATTTTGGGGTCGATCATCACGAACTTCAACTGCGCCGGATGCTTCTTGTAGAGCAAGGAGGTGATAATGGCGTTCAGTCCCACCGACTTGCCCTGTCCCGTGGCACCGGCCACCAGCAGGTGGGGCATTTTCGCAAGATCGAAGACGTAGTTCTCGTTCTGGATCGTGCGGCCGATCACCACCGGCAGCTCGGCCTTCGCCTCCTGAAATTTCATCGAGCGCACGGCCGAATACATCGACACGATCTGCTTGTTGCGGTTGGGCACCTCGATACCGATGGTCCCCTTGCCGGGGATCGGTGCGATGATGCGGATACCCAGCGCTTTGAGGCTTTGCGCGATGTCGTTCTGCAAATTCTGGATACGCGAAATCTTGACCCCCTGGGCCTGTACGATCTCGTAGAGCGTCACCGTGGGGCCCGTCGTGGCCTTGATGCGCTGAATGGGGATGCCGAAATTTTTGAGCGTCTCCTCGATGCGCGACTTGTTCTCGTAAATCTCCTCGTCGGTCACCTCCGAGTCGGAGAGGTAATCTTCGAGCAGCGCGACCGACGGACGGCGGTAATTGACCAGATCCTTCAACGGGTCGTAGGCTTCGGTCGTGATCCGGTGTTCGTCCACCAGCGCATCGTGGTGCTCCTCGACGGTCACCACCACCCCTTCGGGCGCATCGCCGGCCGCCGCGGGCGCACCCGCATCCTTCACCGTGAAAGGTTCGTCGTCGTCCAGGAAAGGATTCTCCTCCGCATCGGCATCCTCCGCCCCTGCCGGAGTATCGGCCGGCACCGCACCGCCCGTATCGTCCGTGCCGTCCGAAAGGTCGATCTCGACGAATTCGTCCTCCTCGCCCGCCAGCCGCGACGGCAGCGGCGCTGCGTCCGCACCCTCCGGCTCTTCCGCACCGAGCGTATGCTCCTCGAAGGGATCGTCGTCCGTGACGCGGTTGCGGGCATAGTAGTCGTTGACGGTCTGCACGCCGCCCGAAACGGGAGCCACGCCCACAGGGTGCACGACGAAAGGATCGTCCTCCTCGCCGTCGGCCGCGACCGCGGCCTGCGCCCCACCGGCAGCAGGGCTGACGGCCCGCTCCCGCTGCGGCTCCTCCTCCGCGACGGGCGCTGGCGGAGGGGTCGGCCGCACTTCGCGCACGCCGCTCTCCGCAGGCGCCGCCTGCTCGTCGTCCTCCTCTTCCCGGGGACGGGAGACGACGAGCGACTGCAACGACGGCACCTTCTGCGCCACCGTTCCCACCAGCTTGCCGCTCTTGTCGACCAGCACGTTGCCGGCGCGGTTGACCGTATTGATGAAATTGCGGTTGATGAAGACGCCCGTCAGAATCCAGCCGCCCAGCAACACGATGAAGCACCCCACCATACCGATGCTTCCGCTCAGCAGGCGTCCCATTTCGATGCCGCAGGCGCCGCCCCAGCCGCTGTTGAACATTCCCCACCCGTCGTCGAAGGCGACGCCGAGCGTCAGCGACCCCAGGATCAGCACCAGCAGCGAGCTGAGCACCGAGTGGTGGAAAAGGACGGGCCGCCGGCGCAGGATGCGCGCGCCCATCATCGTCACGATGATCGGGACGACGATCCCGAACAAACCGAACGAACGGCCGACGAGCATCTCGGCCGTCCATGCGCCCAGACGGCCGCAGGGGTTGTCGATCGAATCGTCGAAATTGGGATTCTCGCTGCCGATGCCGTGCAGCGCGCTGTAATCGCCGCGCCAGTCGAAGTAGTAAAAGACCACCGACGCCACCAGAAAGATTCCGGCAAAGAGCAGCAGCAGGCCGAAAATCCACCGCGCGCTCTCGCCGTCGGAGCGCGTTGCGGAGGCCTTTGCCGATTTGGATTGGGTCGATGCCATGTCAGTGTTCGTTTATCGATACAAAAGTAACGATCATTTTCCATTTATGCAACGTCGCAGGCGAAAGCCTTGCGGCGCAACCGTTCGCCGTAGGCCGCGTCGGCGAAGGTCAGGAAGCCGTATTCGGGACGATGCCCCGCCTCCGCACGCAGGCCGCGGGCGTCGAGCAGCTGGGCCGTGCGGCGCGCCACGGCAGGCGCAGGATCGATGATCGTCACGTCGCGGCCGGCCGCAGCCCGGCGGATCGCCCCGATCAGGAAGGGATAGTGCGTACACCCCAGCACGATCTGGTCGGCGCCGCGCGCCAGCATTCCGGCCATCGCCGCCGCCACGGCGCGATCCGCCTCGGGCGTCTGTTCGAGGTCGTTCTCCACCAGCTCGACGAAGCCCCGCCCCGGCTCGGCGATGATGGTCACGTCGTGGCCGTAACGCGCCGCCGTGCGGTGGAACAGGTCGCCTTCGAGACTCCGTTCGGTCGCCAATACCCCCACCACGCCGCTGCGCGTATTCTGGCAGGCGGGTTTCACGGCAGGCTCCATACCCACGATCGGCAGCGCCGCATAGTTCGCCCGCAGGAAATCGATCGCGGCGGCCGTCGCCGTATTGCAGGCCACGACGACCAGTTTGCACCCCTCCTCCACGAGCCGCGCGACGGCTGCATCCGCAAGCGCACGCACCTCCTCGCGCGGGCGCGAGCCGTAGGGGCAGTTCTTGCCGTCGCCCAGATAGAGCAGCGACTCCTCCGGCAGCAGACGCCGCACCTCGCGCCAGACGGTCAGCCCGCCCAGTCCCGAATCGTAGATTCCTATCGGAGCGTTATTCATTCCCTTCGAGATAATGTATGATCCGTTCCACGGCCTCCTCGTCGCTCAGCGTGTCGCAGTCGAGCACGAGCGCCGCCTGCGCGTAGTAGGGTTCGCGCTCGGCGATGTTGCGCCGCATGAACTCCACCAGCTCGGCATCGCCGAGCCCCTGCAATTTGGGGCGTTTCGCCCGTCCGTAGGGCGTCAGCCGCGCGGCGATCTGCTCCGCCGAACGGCGCAGATAGACCGTCGTACCCGCCTTCGACAGCATCTCCATGTTGTCGCTCCACGTGGGCAGGCCGCCGCCCGTGGCGACGATGCAGGCCTCGCCGGAAGCCGCCACGCGCTCCACCACCGAACGTTCCAGTTCGCGGAAGCGCTCCTCGCCCTCGTAACGGAAGATGTCGCCGACCGACGCCCCCTCCATGCGTTCGACCTCGGCGTCGGTATCGACGGCGCGCACCCCTGTACGGCGCGACAATTTACGCGCCAGCGTGCTCTTGCCGCACCCCATATACCCCACCAGAAAGACCTTCGTCGTCATTTCGGCCGTTTTTTTTCGGATTCGTCCTTTCAGAACAGGTTGAGCTGCTCCACGTCGATCACGTCGTCCTGATCCCCGCGCGGGCGTTCGATCGTGAACTCCACGTCGTCCGTCTGCGGCGGCACCGCCGCAGGCTCCTCGGGCAGTTCGATTCCCGACGCTGCGCCGACCTCATTCGCCGCAGCCGCTCCCGTCGCAACGGCCGGACCGCCCGCAGGCGCGTCACCGGAGCGGTCATCTCCCGTCGCAGGATCGGCCGGCTCCTCTTCGGGTTCTTCGGGCTCGACGAAGTGCAGCGACGCCACCTCGAAGGTCGTCACCCGCTTGCCCTTGGCACGGTGGCTCTTGACACCGACGAAACCGTCGACTTCCATGCGCTCCGCAGGCCGCGATGCCTGCGCTCCGGCATAGGTCACTTCCAGCTGCGCTCCGGCACGTCCCGTGCGGCAGACGAAATCGCCCGTTCCCTCCTCGTCGAGGAAGAACTGCGTCTTGTCGCTCGATTCGATCGGGAAGCGTTTCAGATAGTAATAGTTCTGCTCGCGGTCGAAATAGCAGACCGCATAGACCCGCTCGGGACGGTAGCGTTCGACCAGCACCGTATCGTCGGGAAAGTGCTGTTGCAGGTCGTAGCCCGTGATATAGTAGGTGCGGGGCGTCCATACCAGCAACTTGTCCTCGCCCTTGAAGGCGCCCAGCGCATAGCCCCGCCCTTCGGTGTTGAGCCGGTGCACGTCGTCGTCGAACCAGATTTCCTGGCTGCCGAGCGTCGACGTGCCGCGCTCCTTCATCACGATCTTGTGGATGCCGTAGCGCGAAAAAAGGTTGCCCTGGCTCTGACGCCCCTTGATGGCCAGCGTCGAGAAGTCGAGATCGACGATCACCTTCTTCAACCGCGGGCGCGGCTTGAAGTAGACTTTCAGCACCTCGGCCTCGCCGTTGGGGTTGACCGTCATGTAGAGGATTTCGCTTCGGGGCGTTCCCTTCGTGATGTCGTACTCCTTGTCGCGCGTGATGCCCTTGATCGCGCAGCGCTTCATCAGGATCGGGCCGTTCTTGCCGTCGCGGTAGAGGACGTTGTAGATCGTCCGCTCGTCGTTGCGCTTGAAGACGCCGATGTAATAGATATTCTTGTCGAAGAAGGCCTTGTCGCTCACCTTGGTGATAATGTAGCGACCGTCCTTCGTAAAGACGATCACGTCGTCGATGTCCGAACAGTCGCACACGAACTCGGCGTCCTTCATCGACTTGCCGATGCCGAAGAATCCCTCGGCGCGGTCGACGTACAGCTTGGCGTTCGTGACGGCCACCTTCGCCGCCTCGATCGTATCGAACGACCGCAATTCGGTGCGCCGCTCGCGGCCCTTGCCGTACTTCTCGCGGATGCGTTCGTAGTAGGCCACGGCGTAGTCGGTCAGATGATCCAGATCGTAGTGCACGCGCTCGATCTCGGCCTCGATCGCCTTGATCTCGTTGTCGGCCCTCTCCGAATCGAACCGCGAGATGCGGATGAACTTCAACTCCGTGAGGCGCTGCACGTCGTCGAGCGTCACTTCCCTGCGCAACAGCTTCTTGAAGGGCGCCAGCCCCTCGTCCACCGCCTCGTAGGCCGCCTCGCGGGTCTTGCACCCCTCGATGAGCTGGTAGAGCTTGTTCTCGATGAAGATGCGTTCGAGCGAAGCGGCGTGCCACGCCTCGTTGAGTTCATGCAACCGGATTTCGAGCTCCTGCCCCAGCAGCGCCCGCGTATGATCGGCCGAACGGCGCAGGATCTCGCTCACGCCCATGAAGTGGGGCTTCTCGTCCCGGATGACGCAGGCGTTGGGCGAAATCGACACCTCGCAGTCGGTGAAGGCGTAGAGCGCGTCGATCGTCTTGTCCGACGACTCGTCGGGCGCCACCTGCACGATGATCTCCACGTGCTCGGCCGTGTTGTCGTCCACGCGGCGGATCTTGATCTTGCCCTTCTCGTTGGCCTTGATGATCGACTCCTTGATCGACTCGGTGGTCGTCGTATAGGGAATTTCGGTAATGGCCAGCGTCCGTTTGTCGATCTTCGATATCTTGGCGCGCACCTTCACCACCCCGCCCCGCAGGCCGTCGTTGTAGCGCGACACGTCGATCATGCCGCCCGTCGGAAAGTCGGGATAGAGCTGGAACGTCTCGCCGCGCAGATGCGCGACGGCTGCATGGATCAACTCGTTGAAGTTGTGCGGCAGGATCTTCGACGCCAGTCCCACGGCGATGCCGTCGGCACCCTGCGCCAGCAGCAGCGGGAATTTGACGGGAAGCGTCACCGGCTCCTCCTTGCGGCCATCGTAGGAGAGCATCCACTCGGTGGTCTTCTTGTTGAAGACCACGTCGAGCGCGAATTTCGACAGCCGCGCCTCGATGTAACGGCCGGCGGCCGCCTCGTCGCCCGTGAGGATGTTGCCCCAGTTGCCCTGGCAGTCGATCAACAGGTCCTTCTGCCCCAGCTGCACCAGCGCATCCTTGATCGAGGCGTCGCCGTGGGGGTGGTACTGCATGGTCTGCCCCACGATGTTGGCCACCTTGTTGTAGCGGCCGTCGTCGATCACCTTCATGGCGTGGAGAATGCGCCGCTGCACGGGTTTCAGGCCGTCGCCCACGTGGGGCACGGCGCGTTCCAGGATCACGTAGGAGGCGTAGTCCAGGAACCAGTTCTTGTACATGCCCGTCAGCTTGCGCACGCCCCCCGTCTCGGAGGTCAGGCGCGCATAGCGGCCCTGCGCCGCAGGCTGCGCGGCCTCCTGAGGTGCGGCGGCATCCGCGGCAGCGGCCGCGTCGGGCCCGGTCGCGGGGTCGTCGTTGGGATATATCTCTTCGCTCATAGTCGTTTAATTTTCAATCCGATATCCGGCCGAAAAAACCGGCCGTCACGCCTCGCCGATCTGCAAGTCGCCCTCCACGATATCCTCCTCGATGCGGAGATTGTCGACGATGAACCCCTGCCGTTCGGGCGAGTTCTTGCCCATGTAGAACTCCAACATGTCGTGAATGGGATCGTCCTTCGTCAGACGCACCTTGTCCAGCCGCATCCGTTCGCCGATGAACTCCTTGAACTCGTCGGCCGAGATCTCGCCCAAACCCTTGAAACGCGTGATTTCGGCCTGCGCGCCGCATTTGCGGATCGCCTGCTGCCGCTCCTCGTCGGTATAGCAGTAGAAGGTTTCCCGCTTGTTGCGCACGCGGAACAGCGGCGTCTGGAGGATATAGAGATGGCCGCCGCGGATCACGTCGGGGAAAAATTGCAGGAAGAAGGTCATCAGCAGCAGCCGGATGTGCATTCCGTCGACATCGGCATCGGTGGCGATGATGACCTTGTTGTAGCGCAGGTTGTCCATATCCTCCTCGATGTTGAGCGCCGCCTGCAACAGGTTGAACTCCTCGTTCTCGTAGACCACCTTCTTCGTCAGGCCGAAGCAGTTGAGCGGCTTGCCGCGCAGCGAAAAAACCGCCTGCGTGCGCACGTCGCGGCTCGTGGTGATCGAACCCGAGGCCGAGTTGCCCTCCGTGATGAAGATCATCGACTGCTCGGCCAGGTCGTTCCTGTCCGTAAGGTGTATCTTGCAGTCGCGCAGCTTCTTGTTGTTGAGCGACACCTTCTTGGCCGTCTCGCGCGCCTTCTTCTGAATGCCCGAAATCGCCTTGCGCTCCTTCTCGTTCTCGACGATCTTCTTCTGCAACACCTGCGCCGTCTCGGCATGCTTGTGCAGGTAGTCGTCGAGGTGCTTGCCGATGAAATCGAGCACGAAGTTGCGCATCGAGACGCCCGGCTCGATCTCCTTCGACCCCAGCTTGATCTTGGTCTGCGACTCGAACACGGGGTCGGTGACCTTGACCGAGATGGCGGCGATGATCGACGTGCGGATGTCCGACGCATCGTAATCCTTGTGGTAGAACTCCTTGACCGTTTTGGCGATCGCCTCGCGGAAGGCCGCCTGGTGCGTACCGCCCTGCGAGGTGTACTGCCCGTTGACGAACGAGTAGTAGCTCTCGCCGTAGCCCGACCCGTGCGTGATGGCCACCTCGATGTCGTCGCCCGAGAGGTGAATCGGCGCATAGAGCGGCGCGTCGGACATCTTCTCGTTCAGCAAGTCCAGCAGACCGTTCTTCGAGACGTAGGACTGGCCGTTGAGCTTGAAGGTCAGGCCGAGGTTGAGGTAGGTGTAGTTCTTCACCATCTCCTCGACGTACTCCATGTTGTAGGCGTAGGCGCCGAACACCTCCTCGTCCACGCGGAACGAGATCAGCGTGCCGTTGCGCTCCTCCACGCCGCTCTCCCAGCGGTCGCTCTGCTCGATGCCCTGCGCGAAGGTGACCGTGCGGGCCTCGCCGTCGCGCACCGAACGGGCGGTGAACTCGCTCGAAAGCATGTTGACGGCCTTGACGCCCACGCCGTTCAGACCGACGGTCTTCTTGAAGGCCGTACCGCCGTACTTGCCGCCGGTATTCATCTCGCTGACGGCCGCCGCGAGCGATTTGAGCGGAATGCCGCGCCCGTAGTCGCGCACCGTGACCACGTTGTCGGCCACCGTGATCTCGATCTGCTTGCCGGCACCCATGATGAACTCGTCGACCGAGTTGTCGACGACCTCCTTGATGAGCACGTAGATGCCGTCGTCGGGCTGCGAACCGTCGCCCAGCTTGCCGATATACATGCCGGGGCGCAGGCGGATGTGCTCGCGCGGAGTGAGGGTTACGATCGCGTCGTCGCCGTAGGAGGCGGGGGTATTGAGTAAATCTGACATAATTGCGTCGTGCGGAGTCCGGCGGCTCCCGCTTCCGGCGGCGGACCGCCGGCGATACCGGAAACTCCTTGTCTATAAATTGTTAGTTACGATTCGGCCGCGCCTGTCCGCGCACCTCGGCCAGAGCTGCGGCCATCCGCTCGCGCACGCCGTCCATCAGGACGTGGGTCTCGATCGCCGCGACCTCGGCCGCCGGCACGGGCGGCAGCACCTTCACGGTGATGCGGTTGCGCCAATTGAAGAGGCGGTTGCGGCCGATCACCCGCTGCGTACCGTCGAGCACGACCGGAAGGATCGGCACACCGGCCTCTTTGGCCAACGTGAAAGCCCCGGCCTTGAATCGGTGGATCTGGCCGTCCTTCGAGCGGGTTCCCTCCGGAAAGATCGCCACCGAAGCCCCGCGCGACAACCACAGCCCGCCGTCGCGGAGCAGCTGCTCCAACGCCTCGGCAGCACGTCCTCTGTCGATGCAGATGTCGCCGTGGACGAGCAGGAACTGCCCGAAGAAGGGGATGCGGAAGACTTCGCGCTTGGAAACCCAGCGGAAATTGAGCGGCACGTGGTAGAGCGCGCCGATGTCGACCATAGCCTGGTGGTTGAGTACGATGACGTAACGCTCGCGGCGGTCGACGTTCTCCAACCCCTCCACCCGACGGGGGAAAGGCAGCAGAAAACTCAATGCCAAATACCGCGACATCTCGTGAACGATGCGCCGCGACTTCTGGAACGGGTACGTCAGCGCCAACACCGCGACCGACAGGACGAGGACGACCGTACAGATCGCTGCCAGCCAGATGTAGTACAAAATACTCAACATGCTTCGTGTCAATAGTTTTAATTGTCGGTTCCATCCTGCGGCGGACGGTTCGACACAACGGGTCGGCCGGCGATGCACGCCGCCCGACCTTCCGCTCTAATTTTGCAAAAGTACAAATTTTTCCGCAATTAATTCAATTTTCGGGCGACGAAAAACAAAAGAAAAACCAGTGACCCGAAGCGGGTGCGGCCCGGCGGGAGGGACGTACCGCGACTGCACACCGGAAACGCCCCCCGCCCCGAAACGCATTGCTGCAAGAGCGCTGCACAAGGAGTCCGGCACTTCGCCCGAGAGGGATCGTTTCGCCCCGACGCCCGCTCGATTTCGGGTGCGGACGGATCGGCCCCTCCACTCTGCAATCGACTTATCCACAAGGCATAATCCCGCGAAAAGACGATCCGCCCCGCTTCGGATGCAGTCTGCCGACAGCGGGCGGAACCGCACGAACACCGGCGAAGTGCACACCGCCGCATCGCCTTCGCACTGCGACCGATCCGGCAACGAAGGCTAAAAACACCGGAACCGCCCGCACCCATCCAAACCGAGCGCAATCGCATCATCCCGCCGCCCCACGCATGCCGAACCCGTCGGCGGCCGGTTATGGCGGCCGCCG
>ENA-ORUF01002256-ORUF01002256.1-human-gut-metagenome-genome-assembly--contig:-NODE-2256-length-17396-cov-131.182169_pt1 | contig 17396 bp, 20 predicted proteins | sample MGYA00242077_ERZ509203 | MGnify/ENA primary metagenome ERZ509203 (study PRJEB26280, sample SAMEA2338834) | human gut metagenome | biome: human gut; feature: human-associated habitat; material... | reverse complement strand
TTTGCCTCCATTAGACCAAAATCCCATTTTCACCCACTACAACTTAGGAACTCAAAAATCTGTCAACTTATATTTCAAAAAATGTCTTGACAAAGATCAGAAAATGTGCTATTATATAATCAAGAAAAAGTAAAGGGGAAACAAACAATATGGGTAAAATCATTTACCACCGAGATATTAAAGATCAAGTAATCATACTTGATAAAGAAATTGACTACAGTTACTATAGGGAATCGCTAATCTACTGTATCACAAACAGTAGGAATAAAACGGAATGGATGCAGGTAATCCACATAGGATACCGAAATAGAAAACCGTTATATCTATTCAACGATGTCAAAGAAAGATACATAGCAGCGAGAAGATTAGGAATAGATATTGGATTCTACGAAATCACTGGTACGGGTTCCAAGCATCTGATCAATATAGATACCTATTATTTAACAGTGTTAAATAAAATAAATACCATATAAAAGGAGTGAACACAATGACAAAACAAAGAATAACCATCGAGCAGAACCCATTAACCGAGGAGACATTGACGTTAAACGCCTTATGCCTCGCCTACGAACTACCGCAATACAGTGTTCGAGAGCGAAAGGGCAGTTCCAAGAGTAAACTATACAACGTCTACATCGACGACAGCATAATCTTTTACGGAACCATCCACCAAGTAAAATACTACTTACTGAATGCGATTTACCTCATCACCCGGGTACAAGAGCACCACACGGGAAAGAGATGAAAAAAAGTTGGAGCGGATTGGAAAAAACCAAACCGCCGCACTTTCAAATCAGGGATGTAGATAAAACTAGGCTTAGCGGTTCAGTGGCAAAGTCTGAACCACGGCGGGCCTACAAGAAGGAGATACAACTAATCTTCTTTGTATCTAAGCATATTATACCACATCAACCCCAAAATGTCAAGAGAGGAGAACAAATATGGAAGGATTATTATATCTCAGTTTTATATTCTTAGCGTTTGTAGGGATACCAGCGATCAGCTTTATCCTGTGGCATAAACTAGGTAAAATCTATCAAGAATGGAGAGAAGAGCAGTACAACAAGATTGCACGTGAGATTCGGTATATGAATTTCCAAAATAATTCTCACAATTCTAAAGAAAGAGAAGAAATGTTCAGACAATTTGAAAAAAATGATGGAGGAGGAATACAAAAATAAAAATAGTAAAAATAATTAAATAATAGGTTGATTTCATATTTAAAATATGATATAATAAATATGAAAAAAACAAAACAAGAAGAGAGGAGAAAAAAGGAATGCGAAAACGTATGATAAGAAGACTCATTAAAGAGTACACTATCACCGTCCAGTACTACGATCTTGAAGACGCACAGACACGAAATAAGATTGTACGAACTTTATTACCTGTAGATGAAACAACCTTACAGGAAGTTGCAGCTGGTGAAATTGGTAGAAAAGTAAAAAACAAGCTATTGCTGAAAGAGATCAAAAATGTGATTGGAAGCAATCCAATTATAGGATTGACGTTAGAAGATATCGGAACGTCATTATACAGCATGAGCTTAGAGGATTTTATCAAGTGTGCTGAGGTCGAACGTAGTCAAACAACTGCAAGTATTTATGAAGATGAAGAAATGATTGAAGAAGAGGAGGAATAAAACATGGTCACAGTAACAAACAAGAGCAGAGAGTTTAGCGAGGTAGAAATCTATTTAATGACGGTATCACCATCTATGATATCCGTAAAAACGTTAGAGGACGGAACCAAGATCAATGTCAGAGGAATCTTAGAGTTTGAGGAAGTAAAAGAAGATACAGGAGAAGTCGTAAACATCGTTTCTATTATTGACGACGAAAAGAACGTGTATTCTTTCCAATCTAAGACTTTCAAACGTACCTTAAATGACATAGCAATGATCTGTAAAGACAAACCATTTACGATTATCAAGACAAGTGGTAAGACGAAAGCGGGTAGAGATTTTATTAATTGCATCTTGGACGTATCCAGTATCGAATAAGTATTTTAGAAAAAAGTGGGGATTCGTCCCCACTTTTTCTATTGAATGGGAGGTATTCTAATGAGCAAAGGCAAATACTATCAAGAATACCGAAAAGAAAGAAGACGAATACAAAGCTTTCTAAGAAGAAACCGAGCCAAGGGATACATCTTTCCGGATAACATCCTACCAGATCAGCCAAAGAGAATCACACCAGCATCCATTCGCAGACTAAAGAGAATCACACCAGAGTTTCTCTACAAGAAGGCGAGTTACGTGGATAGTGAGACGGGCGAGATACTAACAGGAACCGAGGCTGTAAAACAAAGACGTAGTGAGTCAGCAAAGAGAGCGGCAAAGACCAGAAAACAACGAAAAAGAAATACAGACGATGAAGGTATTTATGATCGAATCACCATTAGTACGTGGTATAGTCAGTTAGAGGTCTATGCGGACGGAAAAGGGTACGCTATGTTACTCGCTTGGGCCGATGAAATTATTCAATCTGTTGGCAGAAAAGGATTTGCGGAAACGATACGAAAAGGTACTGAGGCTGGAAATCTCATTACGTGGGATGTTGTATACAAAGCAGGCGAGACCATGAAGTACATAGCTAACATGACAGAATACGTACCAGATCAGGGTGTATGGTACAAAGAGAAGCTGTTAGACAAATTACAATTCACGAAAGAATTTGCTGAATGGGCGGAAACACAAGAAGAGTGGTAAGATGAAAAGAACGTATCGTTATTTTGCATGTGACTTTGAGACAACGGTATATGAGGGGCAAACGAATACCGAGGTGTGGTTATCCGGGTGTGGAGAACTATTTACGGACGACTTACATGTATACGGTTCGATCGGTGAGCTGTACAAATATTTCACCTCATTAAATTGTCATATTATTGCATACTTTCATAACCTAAAGTTCGATGGTGCCTTTTGGATAGACTTTTTACTAACGAAACTAAAGTATGAGCAAGCCTATCAAAAACTACCAGGCGGAAAAGTAAAATTTGTTGACGACAAAGATATGAGGAGTAAGTCCTTTAAGTACAGCATATCGGATAGAGGGCAATGGTACCAGATCATCATTAAATACAGGAAGCATTACATCATTTTAAGAGACAGTTTAAAACTGTTACCTTTTGCCTTATCCGATATCGCAAAAAGCTTTAAGACAAAGCACCAAAAGTTAACGATGGAGTACAAAGGGTTCCGCTATGCTGGATGTGAAGTAACAGCTGAGGAACGGGAGTATTTCAAAAACGACATTTATGTCTTAAAAGAAGGTCTGGAATTTATGTTCGAACAGGACCACACCAAGTTAACAATCGGTTCCTGCTGTCTGGATGAGTATAAAAACATTCTAAAGCGTAGCACGAAACTCTGTGCGTTGGAATACGACGAATTGTTTCCGAATTTGTATGACCATGGATTTCCGTGTGTCGATCATAAATACGCAAACATCGGTGAGTGGGTAAGGCGGTCATATAAGGGTGGGTGGTGTTATCTAGTCAGAGGCAAAGAAAACAAGGCACACGAAAACGGGTACACTTTGGATGTAAATTCCTTGTACCCGTCCGTGATGCATTCGAGTTCCGGTAATGCTTACCCCATCGGCTTGCCTACGTATTGGCATGGAGACTTCATACCAGATCAAGCGAAAACAGAGACCCGATATTTCTTTGTACGTATTCGTACCCGTTTTTATTTAAAGAAGGGATATCTACCCTTTATCCAAATAAAGAACAACGCCTTGTATCGAGGGACTGAGGCATTAGAAACGTCTGATATTTTTGACCCAAAGGACGGTCAATATTATAGCCACGTGTGCGGAAACCCTGTGACGGTAGAGTTGACGTTAACTCAAACAGATTATTACCTAATCTTAGAACATTACGATCTTGTAGATTTTCAGATCATTGACGGATTTTATTTTCATTCCATGATCGGAATTTTCGATGAATACATTGATAAATACAAAGAAATTAAGATGAATTCCAAGGGAGCGGTACGAACGTTAGCAAAACTATTTTTGAACAATCTGTACGGTAAAATGGCGACTAGCACGGATTCGAGTTTCAAGGTTGCGTACTTAAAAGAGCCTGACGAATTTGGCAGGCAGACCGTCGCCTATTATCCGATCGAGGAGCATGATAAGAGACCTGGATACATCCCGTGTGGTAGCGCCATTACCAGTTACGCAAGAGAGTTTACGATACGTGCCGCACAGAAAAATTATTACGGACCAGATCGTGATGGATTTATATACAGTGACACCGATAGTCTGCACATTAATTTACCGCTGGAAGAGATCAAAGGTGTCCCGCTACACCCCACGGAATTTAATCATTGGGCGGTGGAAAGCAAGTGGGACCGTGGTATCTACGTGAGGCAGAAAACGTATTTAGAGCACATCACAGAAAAAGACATACTATACGACGGGGAACGTGGAATCTATGAAAGTGAAGTCTGTGATTATTTAGATGTAAAATGCGCTGGTATGCCTCAGAGGTGTAAGGATTTATTTGTGGAGAGTATGAAGGAAGATCGAGTATACGATGAGAGTCGTAGTGAAGAGGAAAAGGCTTTTTTATATGAAAATCAGGTGCCGATTGTACGAACGATCAATGATTTTAAACGGGGGTTAAAAATACCCGGAAAGTTACTACCAAAGCGGATGCCTGGTGGGGTTGTACTTATGGACACGTATTACGAAATGAGGTGAGAGCATATGGATAAAATCAAAGTAAAGTATCACAATCCGATCTGTACGATTGAAAAAATTCGTGTTGGAGACTGGATAGATTTAAAAAGTGCCGAGACGATCGAAATTCGAGAAGGTGACAGCGCAAGAATTAGTTTAGGGGTATCCATGGAGTTGCCAAAAGGATATGAGGCCCTTCTAGCGCCAAGGTCCTCATTGTTTTCGAACCATGGTTTGTTGATGGTGAATTCCATTGGAATCATAGATTCCAGTTATTGTGGAGATCGTGATATATGGAAAGCCGAGTTTTACGCCACCAGATACACAAAAATTTATGAGGGAGAGCGTATTGTACAGTTTCGTATTTTGAGAAATCAGCCTGAGGTGCAGCTTGAAAACGTACTAACCTTAGAGAATGTCAGTCGTGGTGGATTTGGAAGCACAGGGTTATTCTAATGTTTCACGTGAAACATAAAAAGAGTGGGTTTACACCCACTCTTAAAATATATCTATAATCATAGCACAGAGAATGCGACCGACCAGATCGAAAATGGACCACGGACGTATCTTTCAACGTGGTGAACCCGTGACACATCATAAACTGTCACTATGACAGATATCACAAGGATAAGAGAGCCATGACAGCGCTTTTACATTTCAAATTCTGAAAACGGAAACAACCATAATCAAAAAGCTGTCTCAGTGGCTGTATAAAGAAGCGGTACCGATTCATCATGACGTAATTAATGCTGTGGTCATCGGTTGTCACCGCAATTTTTGTAGGAAATGACTGGTCGACTTTTTCCGAGCAGTACATAATTCCATCTGAGGTAAACTCATTGATGCTATAATAGCGGTCTTGGAATTTGATCGTACAAATATAACGGCTTTTTCCATTAATTTTTTCGATAAAGGATTTATTATCATTGAGGTAGATGGACTGACCAGCATAGGCAACATATTTTTCGCCGCTAAACGCCTGGTTAAAGGAGGAACTTAAGAACGCTTGGGAAGCGCTCTCATTAAAGTTTTGTTCCAGTACGAACCCATTTCCACGCAAGAACTTTGTGTTTTCCTGCAAGCGATCAGAGATACCAAACGAAACATAGTAAGGATTTAATAAAGAAACGGGGTTGGAGAGCATAATCACGGGAAGGTATCGTGTCTGCTCCCCTTTACCCCTAGCAATTGAGGTTCTAAGAGAGATAAACTTTGTCAGTTCGTTGGAACAATAACGATTATTTTCAGACTGAAATTCATCAAAAAGGAGGCGTTTCACATCGCTAAATACGTGAGACAGTTTTTTCAACTGCTCAGCTGTATTGATTGCCAACGCATAACCACATACCGTATTATTCACCACAAGTTCTCGATACAGACCTCTAGACTTTGGAACACTTTTCATTTCCAGTGTCGGAAAGAATAAATTACCAATTTCACGAAAGAACTTTTCTTCCACGCCATCAAGTTCATACGAATAACGATACAGTAAGCCAAAACATTCCCCATGTTTGAGGAAACGATTCATAAAATAACGGGAGAAATACGTTGTTTTTCCAGCGGTTCGGTTTGACGTGCAGATAAAGATTTCAGGTTTCTTTCCATTTAGGTCTGTCATGCTTAATAGTTTTGTTCCGTCGTAATATTTTGTCTCTGTTGCGCTCATTTTTTTCACCTCTATAATATTATAACATATCTATTGCTATTAAGCAATAGATATGCTATAATTAACATAGGTAAGGAGGTGATGAGGATGTTCAATTCCGTTGTGATTGCACTGGTGTTTAATGGCTTAGATATCCTATCAGGATTTATTGCAGCGATCAAGGAAAAACGGGTGCAGTCATCAAAACTAAGAGACGGTTTATTTAAAAAAGTGGGATTCATATTTTGTTATGTGTTAGCGATACTTGTTGACCTGTATGGGAGCCGCATTGGTATGAATTTAGGCGTTGATATTTTACCGATTATTATTGCTTATGTCGGTGTTACGGAAACCGTTTCCATTGTTGAGAACATCTGTCGGATTAACAGTGACTTGTTACCGGATAAACTGTTAAAACTGTTCCATTTAGATAAGAGAGAGGATTCTTAATGCCGAATATTAATCAAGCATACTCTTGGGCTGTGAATACTTGTAACGCTCCCAATGTTGGATATTCTCAAGCTTACCGAAACCAACAAACCATTGGCGGAATCACGTACTATGACTGCTCTAGTTTTATTTGGTACTCTTTGATCGCTGGTGGTTTTCCGTGTGTGGAAGCGAACAATGGCAGCACGTGGCCATTTGTCACGTACACGATGGGACCCATCCTATTAAAAATGGGTTTCCAAAAAGTGGATGTGAATGGGCAATGGTTGCCTGGTGATGTGGCTGTCAGTTACACCCACACCGAAATGGTATACAAGGGGGGTTTGGCATCCGGGGTATGTATGGGCGCTCACACGAACAATGCTCCTCTCGCAAACCAAGTATCCATTGGTTCTTCCGGTGGAGACCCCAATTATGTATCGACACCTGCGCGTTTTCCAGACCTGTACCGCTTTGGAGAAGGTGGGGCATCTGGATATGGGTATAGCTTACCTGTGATTGCTGCTCTTTGTGGTAATTCCTGGAGAGAGTCGAACATTAACCCGGGGTTGGAAGAGAAAGGAAACGGAATCGGCTTTGGACTCTTTCAGTGGTCTTTTGCACGTCGAACCGCCTTAGAAAATTGGTTGAAAGAAAATGGTTATGAACTGACCTCACCAGAAGGTCAGTTGCAGTATTTGATTGTTGAGGATGAATGGCAAGGCAGCTTTGGTGGTATTTCCAGCTTACAGGAATTTTTAACTTCCACCTCAACCGATGTCCCGATGCTGGTAGAGGCATTTATGAAATGTTGGGAACGTCCCGCTGAATCTGACCCCTCACAACGTGTCGCATGGGCGAAACAATGTCAGGACTACATCCTTGCGCACGCTAATGATACGTCGATTACCGCATGGGTGATTAGTAATGAATATCTTACTGAGGCCGAAATCTTAAACAATGCGGTGATGATGTACCGTTATTTAAGCAGTGGTGGCGGTGGTGGCGGCACGTTTGGGCGAGAAAACTCGCTGCCTGTCTATATGATGATTTTGCGGCATCCTTATTTATTTTAAATGTATGGAGGTGTTTCGTTGTGGCTGTTGTAAATAAAGATACGATTATGGAACGATTGAGAGAAAACTTTAATGACAATGATTCCGATGATGTCCTTGGCTTGTTGGAAGATGTGACCGACACCCTGAATGATTACCAATCTCGGTTAGAGGAAAATGGGGACTGGAAAGAACGATACGAACAGAATGATAGAGAGTGGAGACAGAAATATAAAGATCGTTTTTTCAATAATGAACCTGAGCCGGACCCGGAACCTGAACCAGACAAAGACCCGGAACAAGCAACGCCTACTACCTTTGAGGAGTTGTTTCATTTTGAATAAAGGAGGATATTGATTATGCCAAGAAGAATTGCAGTCGGCACGCTGAACGCAAGCACGTTAGATATTTTAAACGTGATTCGTCAAAATGCTAGTTATGAATACCAGAGTCAGGTGCCTGTCATTACGCAAGCAACTGACATTCCCAAAGTCGGTGCTGTGATTTATGGTACCCCCGCACTCGCCAATCAGTTTTTAAATGCGTTGATCAACCGTATCGCTATGGTACGTGTACAGAGTGCTACCTTTAACAACCCGTATCGTGATTTGAAAAAAGGTTACATTGAGTACGGTGAGACGATTGAGGACATCTTTGTTTCCATCGCTAAGGTGGTTGAGTATACGCCAGAAAAGGGTGAGGAACGTGAGTTCAAACGAACCCTACCGGATGTAAGAAGTTTGTTCCATGTCATTAATTGGCGTGTGATGTATCCTGTCACCATTCAGGATGAGGACTTAAAGCAAGCATTCTTATCCATTGAGGGTGTCCAGGACTTGATCGCTAAGATCGTGGACTCTGTTTATACCGCCGCCGAGTATGATGAGTTCCTGCTGTTTAAATACCTGCTGATTAAAAATATTACTAAGGGTAAGTTAAAACCGATTTCCATTGGTGATGGCACAGATCTCAAAAAAGCCGCCGTTTCGTTTCGTGGTACATCCAACTTGCTCCCGTTTATGAGCGATCAGTACAACGCTGCAAACGTCTACACGACAACACCAAGAAACAATCAGCACATTTTTATGGACGCTACCTTTAACGCTCAGTTTGATGTGGATGTTTTGGCTAGTGCGTTTAACATGGATAAAGCCAACTTCATGGGACGCTTACACTTGATTGATTATTTTAATACCTTTGATAACAAACGGTTTGAAACCATCCGTGAAAATTCGACTGGACTGGAAGAGGTGACAGCTGAGGAGCTTGCGTTGATGGCAGACGTGAAAGCGGTTCTTGTGGATGAAAACTTTTTCCAGGTTTATGATAACAAAGACCAGTTTACCGAAAAGTATGTTGCAAGTGGACTGTACTGGAACTATTTCTATCATGTGTGGAAGACCGTTTCAACCAGTGACTTTTCGAATGCTGTCGTGTTCGTTTTGGACAGCGCAACTTTGACAGCACCAGAGAGTTTGACCTTTGCAGTATCTAATGTAGATTTAGATGATTCCAAAAACGGTGGTGCTAGAACGATTTCTCTTAGATACACTGGAACCGAAAGCCTGTCACCGAACAACTATCAGTTTGTTCAGACAAAAACAGCAGTACAGAATTTAATTGCGATTTATCCGTATGGCGCTTTAATCGTTCCGAAAGATAAAGGAACTGTTTCCCTGCCACTTGAGGTAAATTTGAATGGTACCACATACACATCAACAGGTAGCGCAATTAATACCTGGAAAGTTGGAGATACCATCACACTGAATAAGTCAGATGCAGCAAAAGCAAATTCACTCACACCGTTGAATAAGAAAACGAAATAATACATCTTGTTTCACGTGGAACCACATGTTTCACGTGAAACATTTATTGGAGGTTTTTCTATGTATATTGCACCAGGTACATCCGTCCGACTTTTGAGGAATATTCCGCTAGATAGTACTTACAATCATACCATTTATTTCGGTAGTCGTAGTGCTCAAACCTCATACTTTTCCAGTATGGCAAAATATAGTTTAAATGAATACACCTATCAACGTGTGAAGCGTGGTGTGATACGTGTCGGAATTGTAGCAGATAATCTTTATGATTGTAATTACGTGATGTTCCAGAACTCTAATTTTGGAAGCAAGTGGTTTTACGCTTTTATTAAGAGCGTGGAATACGTAAATAATGAAACCTCAGATGTAACTTTTGAACTGGATGTGATTCAGAGTTGGTTCTTTGAGTTTTCCTTACAGCAGTGCTTTGTGGAAAGAGAACATTCGAGTTCCGATGAGCCTGGTGACAATATTTTACCAGAACCTGTGGAACTCGGTGAGTATGTGTACAACACCTACGAAAAACTCGGTGAGGAACTGGAACCCATGGCGGTGATTATGGCTGCGGCGGAAACGGGTGGAGAGGATACCAGCGGCGGTATGATCGACGGTGTCTACTCTGGTACCAAAATCACAGCCTTTAATTCCTCAGATGTGGAGGGTATTAACACTACGATTAAAGGGTTTATGCAATCACCGGATAGTATTGTTAGTATGTATATGTGCCCTGTCATCTGTACCGGGGGCGCCATTGAGGACGGCGGTACCATCATTTCTGGTGCTGGTGAGGGGCACGCCACGGGATGGTCACATACCTATACACTCGATGGGGTGGGGACTGGTCTGAATGGTTACATCCCTAGAAATAAAAAGCTGTTGACCTATCCCTATTGTTTCCTTCACGTCGATAATGGCTCTGGTCAGTCCGCCCAATACCGATTTGAGTTTTTCGAGGGCGGTATCCCGCAATTGCACCTGGATTCTACCGTGATAGCTCCTGTGAAAATTACCTGTCGGCCAAGACGGTATAAGGGTAGCAGCGGTGTCAATCACACCGAAACCGTGACACTGGAAAACTATCCACAATGCTCCTGGAATATGGACGCCTATAAGGTTTGGCTCGCTCAGAACATGACACCTATGGTCATGAAGACCGTGAGCGGCGTGACAACTTCAGCCCTTAGCGCTGGAAAGGCTTTGGTGAACGCAAAAACAGGGAACCTCGCTGGTGCCGCACAAGGTTTGGCAGACTCCCAAGGCGCCATGCAGCAAGTACAAGAAAACATCCAGGCATTTATGATGGATAGTTATACCGCCTCGATTCAAGCGGACTTGTGTCGTGGGAATGTGAACAATGGCTCGATCAATATGTCCCATCAATACCAGAACTTTTATATCGGTAGGGCCGCTATTACCATGAACTACGCTCGGGCGATTGATGATTTTTTCACGGTATTTGGCTACGCAACCAAACGGGTAAAGGTTCCGAACCGTACCGCAAGACCACACTTTAATTATGTAAAGACCGCTGGATGTGTCGTGACGGGAAGCGTACCTGTGGATGACATGAATAAAATCTGTCAGATACACGATGCGGGTATTACCTATTGGAAAGAGCCTGGAAATGTTGGAAACTATAGTTTGGATAACAGCATCTAAATGTTTCACGTGAAACATTGAGGAGGTGAAGGACTTGGGGAGACGTAAACACACCGAATTTGAGTTGTCGTTACGACGCAATGTAAACACGAAAAATTTTTACTTTGACCGTTTAACGGAATTGGCCGTTTCCGTTTTTAAATGGGAGAACTTGCCGCCTACGGTGGATTCCCGTTATTTGGAAATGTGTTTATTCCGTGAGGGTGCTGCGGTGTTCTTTAAAGATGATGTGGTTGACGACTATCTCTGTTTGTCGGTAAATCGAAAAGGACCATTTGATGTCTATGGGAATCCGTTACGCTGTCGTGCGTACTCTAGATACAATAACTACAATTGTGAGTTGACAAACCAAAATTCTGTTATTATTTATAATAACATGATGAGAACCAATAGTATCCGTGATATTAATTTTTATGCGGATAAATTGTATTTGATTGATCGTATTATAGATGTAAATATTAATGCGCAAAAAACACCGATGCTGCTGCAAGGTACCGATAAGCAACGTTTGACACTCCTGAATCTGTACAAAGAATATGATGGCAATGCCCCGGTCATCTTTGGTACGGATTCCCTGAATTTGGAGGGCATTCAGTCTATTAATACCTCAGCGCCTTTTCTAGCAGATCAATTGTACGCTCTGAAAACAAAAATTTGGAATGAGGCTTTGACCTACCTCGGTATCGCTAACGTTAGCGAGCAGAAAAAAGAACGTATGATTACAGATGAGGTCGTTCGTGGTATGGGCGGAACGATCGCAAGTCGTTTCTCTCGACTGGATAAACGTCGTGAAGACGCTGAGCGTATCAACCGAATGTTTGGTTTAGATATTAAGGTTAGCTATAAGGATATCAGCTCTGTGCTTTCGGGTGATGAGCTGCTACTGTTCGCAAATTACCCGAATGAGGGCGCACCAGGAGGTGACTTGGATGAGTAAGTATACCGTGGAAGTCCGTTTTATTTGTGAACAGAAAGCTGGTTTGACTTCTAGCGTGGGATGTGATAAAATAGATAGTGTAATAAGTAAGTCTTGGGATAAGATTTTTACATCAAAAGTGAAATTCTTCAGTGAAAGTTATCGAAAGACTCTTTGCTCGAAAATCTTGAAACACTACTACATGCAAGAGATTGGCTTTGAAACCGTTGGTCAGTGGATGTACCACTTGAATACCAGGCTAGAGGAAATTATGCCGTACTATAACCAACTCTATGAGTCCGAACAGCTTAAGTTTGACCCGCTGAATAACGTTTCCGTTACAAGGTCACATTTGATGGAGTTTGATGGTTTGGTACAGACAGAGGATTCTGGAACTAGAGATTCGACTTCCGATAGTGGTTACAAAGACACCAACCGTATGTCAGATACCCCTCAGGGTTCTTTAAGCGGGGTTGAGTCCATGAGGTACTTGACTCAAGCTACGATTACCGATGGCACCTCTGACCAGACAACAAACGAAAATACAGAATCTCAGGGAAAAACAATCACGGACAATGAAGAGAATTTCAAAGAAACCGTTGAGGGAAAACACGGTGGCGATTCCTATAGCGATCTCCTAATGAAATACCGTGATACCTTCTTAAATATTGATTTGCAAGTGATTGATGAATTTAAAGACCTGTTTATGGGTCTTTGGTAAGGAGGTGAAAATATGAGTTCTTTGGATACCATACGTAGATTCCCCTACTGTCAGAAAGTTCTTCCCGCAACCTATGATGACTCACTTAGTTACTATGAGTCCATCTGTAAATTGGTTACGAAAATAAATGAGATCATTACGGAACTAAATGCAATTGACCCGGAATCTATTTTGAAATTGGTCGATGATCGTGTAGATGAACGTTTGGTTGACCTGAATAGACAGATGCAAAACCTGACTGATCGTGTCAATCAGGTCATGGGTAGTGTGACATCCGCTCTCGAAAAGTATAACAATGAGATTACCATGGAGATGCACCGTCAATTGACAGAAATGACGGTACTACTTAGTACTCAACTTGCGGCTCTTAGAATTTATGTGAACAACCAAGATAATATGATTCTATCTGAATTGCGTTATCAGATTGAACTGCTGAAAAATCAGTTGCCGGATTTGACCACCGTCTATGTCTATTCCCCATTCTCTTCTCAGATTGTGGATATTCAGACTGCTATCAACGAAATTTGGGATAACATAAAAGTCTATTCCTTGACAGCCGATGAGTATGACGATATGAAGTGGACCGCTGAACAGTATGACGGGTTCCAGTTGACCGCTTATCAGTATGACTACTACTCTAGAAGATTTATTTGGAAAGACCCTAATTTATATATGACCGATGTCTGGACGGGTGAGCAGATTCATACCAAAGAGGAATTGGATAAGTTAGCAACACTTCATAAGGAAAACGCTTTAACCACATTCCAATATGATAATCTCGATTTTACTGCTGAGGATTATGAATCTAAAACAATAACGGCAACAGATTTCGACTGGTATAGTAAGGCTATGCTGACTTATTATTTAGACGCACATAATTTTAATTTAACTTATATGTCTCCTAACGGTAGTTTAATTGTTAATTATCCATACGCTAAATCAATTAAAGGCTCAACAGCCTTTACAACATCTGGTACCGCTGTATCTAATACTGTTACAAATACCTTATATAATAGTTGGTTGGATGTTCGAAAAAAAACATATCTTTTTACTTGTAATAAATCCAATCCCGCATTACAAATTGGTATTTCCTATTCAGATGATACACGTCGTTTTGCAAGTACATCGTCTAAGGGTTTTGGAATTATTGTACCGCCAGAAAATGAGGAATTAACTATTAAAACGTTTCTTGTTAACACTATATATGGGGGTTTTGCCTCTATTGATAATGATTTAAATATATTAATTTGTCAAAAAAGGTAGGTGTATATTATGAGCGCAACAAATAAGACTACGTATCTAGATTTACCACAATTTATCGGTACGGATGTGCCCTCTTGGTTGGGGGACTTTAATGGTGCTATGGAAAAGATCGACACGGGTTATAACAATGTCGATATCAAAGCAGGGCAGGCAGCGTCTACTGCTAATTCAGCATCTAGTAAAGCTGATATCAATACACAATCTATTACTAGCATTAATGCTGAGCTAAAAACATTAAAAAATGCTGTTCAGAATTATGACAATATCCTGAACTTTAAAACGGTTACTTGTGTACCATCGCCAAACAATCTAAAGGCTAATTCATCTATGATTATGACTCAGAATACAAACAAAACTTTGGCATCCTTGAAATTTAATGCTACTATGTTATATCCACTATCTAACCCTAGTAAGTATGTGTTTACTTGGTCTGCTGATGGCGGAACAACGACGTTTTATGATCTGTTCACGATTGAGGATAATTGCTTTAACCTTAATCAAACCGCACTACCTAGGTCAGCAGAGTGCTTGACGGTTGGTGTGATGTCTACTCGAAATGATTCAACGAAAGCAATAGCTAGATTGTATGTGAGGGCTTGGTACGATGGTGCCACAACTCACGTTGGCGCAATCTTTAGCAATGAACCAACTGCAAGCATTACAATGTGGATGGATGGCACGGTGTTCTTGTCTGGTAATGTAATCTCTCCACCAGACCCTGAATAAACGAAATAATTGGTAACTTTATCACATGTTTTTTATAAGACTCCTGTATGTGTTTTTGCAACAAAAAGAGAGGGTGAGCCCCTCTCTTTTTTCTATATTCGCTTGATACTTGGCGCCCATGCGTATCCATAGTATTTGTCAGCGATACAAACGTAAAACCAATTATCCTCATACCCGTATCTTCCTAGGACGTCTACCAGGTTGTGCTTCTTTAGTTGCGGGTATTTCGATATTAACGGGCTCGCTTTTTTCGGACTCTCATGCACACCTAACGTTTTCTGTACCTCACCTACAAATCTATGGAATCCTTCTTGTACATGACTATTCTTATCGCTCTCAATCACTAGCTCTTTTTGCGTTGCTGGTCCGCAATTTCCGTCCGGTGTTAATCCGTTCGCTTTCTGAAAGTTGATGACCGCCTGTTGGGTGTCAGGGCCAAAGTCACCGTCTGCTCTGATGTCGTACCCACACAATCTCAGCTGCTCTTGCATCGCTTTTACTCCTACTCCCTTATCACCGTAACAATAAAAGTCTTTCACGGCGGTTTTGTAGTCAATGTATACATACCCATCAATCCCTGAATATACACGTGTGTATACTTTGTCAGCGACACATCCACCGTTCGCAACTACTTGGTTGACACTGGTCGCACTGGTGTTACCTTCATTCGTGTATATGTGTGTGCTGGTCACTTTCGTTACTCTTCCTATGTGCGCACCTTTTCGAAAAATCACTAGTGCTCCTAGTTTTGGTTCCATTCCCCATGTTCCAGATGCCTTTGCATGGTTCGTAATTGCGGTGCAGTTGTAAAAAACATCACCCATGATGTCTAGCGCTTTCTCTTTACCAAATATTTGTACACAAATCCAGAATTGGTACACCGCACACCACGGCTGTCCTTGACATCCTGGTAATCCGAGGTTGTCAATGTCTCTTGCGTATTTTGTGTAGTTGTTGTACCCCGCATTACCAGTTTTGCTGTCTAATTGGCTGTTCGAACGTTTCTCTAAATATCCACTTTGCTCAGCCATTAGTTCGGCTGTTTTTGCCCATAAATCTGTGCTCACTATGATACCCCCTTGTTCCGTATTCGATTTGTCATATTTGATTAGGTTGAATTGATCTACCACTCTCATGCAGGTGTCGACGTAACTGCTGCTGGTGGCGTAGCCGTCATTTTTGATCGTGGTTAGGTACTCTCTTGGGTTTTCGATTCCCTTTAGATTTAGATATCTCGGTAGCTTGATGAATTCAAAATAGCCTATGATGCCTTCCTCTAGGCTGGAATAGACTCTGAAGTTGTCTCGGATATTGGTTATCTGTCCAGGTGTGTACTCCTCTTGTGTGCTTAGGTTTACGCTTGGCCCTGTCCAGGCGGTTCCGCACTTTAATCCAAAGTAGTTGTGGTAATCTTTGGATAGTTTGGATTCTCCCCACCCGGATTCTACGATTGCCTGTGCGATAACCGCACTATTACAATTGATGCCATAGTGCGGTGCGTGTTTGCAGATGTGCTTTGCGATTTCTTTGATGAATGATTCTTTACTCAATATCTGGTTCCTCCTCACCGATTAATTCGTATTTTTCGATAGCGTCTTGAATGACCTTGGTTGTAATGTTTATCTTTCCTAGTTCTTGGTATTCGACTAGGTTTACTTTTAGGTTCATCTTTCCGGTCTCACCTGTTTCCAGGTAGTAAAGGCTTTTGTCTAAGATCTTTGCTGCTATATACTTACAGGTGTCACCTTTTATGATTTCATAATATCTTTTATTGTTTCGCTCACCAATGTTTCGTATGCGTATCGGTATGATACTCGCACTTCTTATTTGTTCTACTCTGGTATAGATTGTTATTCCGGTGATTTCTTCCCTTGTTACAAGATGATAACTCATTTATTACCTCCTCTAATATTTCTTTTTATTTTGTTAAACATGCCATCTACCTCCCTCTTTTTATTGCCATACATTCTTATATTTTGACTCCATCGGTTTCGATTTTGTTAGATAATACCAGTCACGATGGTAATAGCTATGCAAGGTGTCCTCAAAATTTAACTCTGACTCACATGTCTCCTCGAAAGTGATATTGAGTTCAAGATCTACTGCTGCAATATACTTTTCAAGTCTGTCATCAAACATCCACCATGATTTTCCGTCTTCATCTTTACCGATGTACATGACACCAAACTCAATTTCCTCTTCCTTGCCTAACTTGCTCAACCTCTCATACCAGAAATCATATGCGGAATAACTAACGTCGTCCTCTGAACAAATTACTTGATCTGATATTCTCTCATTCATCATTGTTGTATTCTCCCTTCTTGTTATTGCTTACCTTTTTGTTAATTATATAATAGCACATTTTTAAGCGTTTGTCAAGCATAAATTTTATGTTTATTTTTGTGTGCCATATTAGTTTAGACTAACTGGGAAATGTCGACATAGGGTTTTGGTCTAATGGAGGCAAA
>ENA-ORUF01002251-ORUF01002251.1-human-gut-metagenome-genome-assembly--contig:-NODE-2251-length-17418-cov-3.195243_pt1 | contig 17418 bp, 16 predicted proteins | sample MGYA00242077_ERZ509203 | MGnify/ENA primary metagenome ERZ509203 (study PRJEB26280, sample SAMEA2338834) | human gut metagenome | biome: human gut; feature: human-associated habitat; material: faeces... | reverse complement strand
GCTATGGGAAAGTATTCCTGTGAGGTGACCATTCTTGCAGAGGGGCGGCAGATCAATGGAAAAAGTATTTTAAGCGTCCTGTCTGCCTGTATCCGTCAGGGGAGCAGAGTGGAGATCCGATGCTCCGGTGAGGATGAGCAAGCGGCTTTGGAGGAGGCTGCGGCACTGATTCAATCCCAAGAGACCGGGGCGTAGGAAAAGCAGGAAAAAAGAGGAGATGAGCGGAATGATTCTGCGAGGGATCGGAGCTTCCGGAGGTACGGGGATGGGGCCGGCAGTCTGCCTCCAGGCAACGGCGCTGAATTACACTGGCAGAAGGTATGCTGGCGTGGGGGACGAGCGGGCCCGTCTGCGGGCCGCGGTTTGCCAGGTGGAGCGAGATACAGCTGCTCTGGCTGGACAGATGCGAAGCCGAACGAAGGGGAGCGAGTCTGTCATCCTGACTGGTCAGATCACCATGCTCCAGGATCCGGAATTAGAATTTCAACTGGATCATGCCATCCAGGAGGGCGAAACTGCTGAGGCGGCGGTGGATGCTGTGCTTGGCGGATATGTTCGACTGTTCCAGGAACTGGAGGATGAGCGAATGCGCCTTCGGGCAGCGGACATCCAGGACCTGCAAGGCCGGCTGATTCGGGCGCTGTTGGGGCTCCATGAAATGGATCTGAGCCAGCTGCCTGCAGGTTGCATTTTGGTGACTCGGGAGTTAACTCCATCCATGACTGTGGGGCTGGATCGGGAGCGGGTGGCCGGGATTCTCACAGAGACCGGCGGATCGACCAGTCATGCGGCTATTCTGGCCCGGGCCTTGGGTATCCCAGCAGTGCTGGGGGCGTCCGGAGTCCTCCAAGTGGTGGAGAACGGTGACTTGGTGCTGGTAGATGGAGATAAAGGGAATGCCATACTCCATCCCAGCCAAGAGGCTCAGAAGCTGTATAGAGCCCGGCGGGCGTTGCTGCTTCAGCATCAGGCTTGTTTGGAGCCCTATCGCCACCGCCCTACACTGGATGGAGATGGGCGTCGCTGCCGCTTGTATGCCAATGTAGGCCATCCGACGGAGGCTGCTCGCGCTGCCGGAGAGGGAGCAGAAGGAATCGGCCTTCTGCGTACCGAGTTCCTCTTCTTGGATCGGGCGATCCCTCCCACAGAGGAGGAGCAGATGGCGGCTTACCTGGCTGCGGCGCGTCCCTTTCCAGGAGGCGAGGTGGTGATCCGGACTTTGGATGTGGGTGGGGACAAGCAGATTCCCTGGCTGGCCCTGCCCCAGGAGCCGAACCCTTTCCTGGGCTGTCGGGGACTCCGGACCTCCTTCGCCCGACCAGAATTGTTCCGGGTCCAACTGAGGGCGCTGCTGCGGGCGGGGGCGGAAGTGCCTGGACTGCGGGTGCTTCTGCCGATGGTAACTGATGTATCAGAGGTGCGGCAGGTCCGAAAGATGTTATCCCAGTGTGAGGAAGAGTTGGAGCAGGAAGGCCTGGCATTCCGGCCAGAACTGCCTCTCGGAGTGATGGTGGAAACACCAGCCGCCGCTCGAACGGCAGATTTGTTGGCTAGGGAGAGTGATTTTTTCTCCATTGGTACCAACGATCTGACCCAGTATATCTTGGCAGCGGACCGAAATTCCCCGGAGGTAAATAAACTTTACACCTCACTTCATCCGGCGGTTTTAAGGGAATTGCGGGATGTGATCCGGGCAGGAAGACAAGCAGGAATCCCGGTAGAACTGTGTGGCGAGGCAGCAGCAGGCCCAGAGTTTCTCCCCCTGTTGCTGGCCTGGGGCCTGGAGGTATTCTCCGTCTCTCCAGCCATGCTTCTGGAGACCCGGGCACGGATCGCCGGCTGGACGGCTGAGAAAGCTGCGGATGTGGAACGTCAAGTGATGGCGTTGGCCGGAGTGGAGGAGATCAGGGCCTATTACCATGACTGGACATATCAGTAAATAAAAGTACGAGATCCCCCTCGCAGGCGCAGACAGCTCCTGAGAGGGGGACCTGCATCTTCTGCGGAAATTTATCGGTTGCCTAGCTGCCAGAAGGCCACTGCACTGGCTGCTGCCACATTCAGCGAGTTTACCCCGTGGGACATAGGAATGAGCACAGTGTAGTCACAACTTTGGATGACTGATTCAGATAGTCCATCGCCTTCCGTTCCCAGGACGAGGGCCAGACGGGACTCCTGAGCCAGAGTTGGAGCATCAATAGGGAGCGCATCATCCCGGAGGGCCAGAGCTGCGGTTTTAAACCCATGCTTGCGGAGTAATCTGGGCCAGTCAGCCTGATCCCGCTCCAGGCGGCACCAAGGAATTTGAAAGACTGTCCCCATGCTGACACGAGCAGCCCTGCGGTACAAAGGATCACAACAGCTGGAGGTCAGAAGGACGCCGTCCATACCCAGGGCAGCGGCAGAACGGAAAATGGCACCCACGTTGGCTGGATCTACGATCCCATCCAGCACCGCAAGGCGGTGGGCGGAGGCGCACAGGACTGAAACATCTGGAAGGGCGGGGCGGTGCATGGCACATAAAATGCCACGGGTGAGGGCGAAGCCAGTCAACTGGGCCAACAACTCCCTATCCCCGGTGTAGACGGGGACTTCTCCGCACCGGGCTAAAAGCCTGCTGCCCTGGCCATCAATGTGCCGATGTTCCATCAGAAAGGAAACGGGCTGGCAGCCGGCGTCCAAGGCTTTCTCGATCACTTTGGGGCTCTCTGCGATAAACAGCCCTTGTTCCGGGTCGCGACGGTTCCTAAGCTGGGCCTCAGTCAACCGGGCAAAGGGTGCCAGTTCAGGGCGGGAGAGGTCATCAAGTTCTATAATCTGCATCCATTCTGCCTCCTGTCGGGGTCTGAATCAGTCGTCCTGCTCACAATCATATTTAAGAATCTTCCCGGTGCTGCCGTCAATGGTGTACTCGTACTCCATACTTCCAGTGCAGAACTCCACCTCATACTCCAAATGGCCATCGTCTTGGTCATGCTGGATCTGAAGCCCGCTGACCTGACTTTCGGATACTCCAGCGTGGGTCAGAGCGATATTCCTGGCTTGCTCCGGTCCAATTCCAACGGAGGAGCTGTTTTCCGGAGCGCTCTGCTCGTGTTCTGCTGGGGATGAGGGGGGGAGGATGGCGGGATCACCAATGAGGATCTCTCCAGTGAAGGCATCTACCCAATACTCCCGTTCGTCATGGCCCGACTGACTCAGTTCCACCTCATAGTGAGGGACATCCTCGTCTAACTCAGGATCTACCTCGATGGCCACTGAGTTTGTATCAAACGCTCCAGCGGCCTCCCTGACAATTTGGGCAGCTTGCTCTATGCCAATTGGCATGGCTGGTGAGCCAAGCTGGATCAGATCGTTTAGCTCCTCAATAGTCAGCTGAGCCAGCATATCAAATGACAGATTGTCGTTTTGGGCAATTACTTGGTTGACCAGATTCGCCTTTCCAGTGGAGATATGGTGTTCCATAGCCTGCTGCTCCAGCCTATCACTGGCATCCACAGTCTGGCTGAGAATGGCGGCACCCGAGGACTGGGACTGCAGGACGGCGTCCACAGTGCCAGTCAACTCCTGGCGGAGTCTGAACGCCCGATCCTGATCCTGATCTTCCACCGAGATCATGATGGCAGAAGAGAGACTGTCCAGATATCCTCTGCTCACCAGCGCACCTACGACAGCATTGACTGCTACTTCCAGCTTAGTGCCTTTTAGATCTGCGCCGCCTCCCATGTCAGATAGAACGGCCTCAGCCTCCTGGTTTAGAGGGGTGCAGGCCAGTACCTTCTCTTTTTGATTGACTTTCAACTCAATACTGGGATTAACGTCCAGAGAGACCACAGAGGCTACAGCGTTGGCCCGCTGATAAAAGACACCTCCAGCTCCGCCGATCAGAACCAGAGTGAGGCAGGCAGCAATGAGTGCTCTTGTGTGGTGACGCTGTTTCGGGTGGAAGGGAACCACGGTCTCGGTTCGAGGGGCGCAGCGGGAGAGAATCTTGTCTAGATCATTCGGTGCAGCGGCGTCCAGTGCCTGTTTCAGGCGGCGTTCCAGTTCCTGTTCTGTCATCGGACGTCATCTCCTTCCAGCTGTGCCTTGAGCTTTTTTAGTGCGCGGTGATATTTGGACAGGACGGTGGCCAGTGGGAGTTCCAGAAGCTGTGCGATCTCCCGGTGCTTCAGTCCGGTAACAGCGTGAAGGAGCACGATACGCCGTGCCTGATCCTCCAGAGTACCAAGAGCTTGATTCAGCAGAGCGCGGTCCTCAGAGGATACGCTGGGGGCGTCCGCTGGGAGAGCCAGCCACTGTTCCTCTTCCAGACCGGCCTCCCGGCCACGGCTCCGGAGCTTCATCAGGGCCAGATTCCGGGTCACTGTCAGGATCCATCCCATGGGGGAACCCTGGGAGTGATATTGGGGTGCACTGTCCCAGATCCGAACGAAAGCGTCCTGGGCGATATCTTGGGCATCCTGAGGATTTTTAACATAGGACAGAGCCAGGCCATACACCGCCGTGCGGGTAAGTTGGTATAGCTGAGCCAGGGCGTCCCGGTCACCAGCGGCTACTCCGGACAGCAGCTGGTCCAGCGCTCTGCGGTCCTCGGTTCCATCTTGTTCAATTGTCTGCAGCAGCGTCAGCATGGTCCATTTCTCCTGTCATACCAGTAATGCGCGAGGAGGCGGTTTTATTGCGCCGGAGAAAAATTTTATTTTACAGTGCCTCTGGTTCTTGCCCGACTTGGAAACAGAGGGATCTCTTCCCATAGCATAAGCGATTTGAAGGGAAAAAACAAGAGCCGCAGTGCGGCTCTTGCAGACGGAATGGATCACAGAGGATGCTTTGTATAGACCCAGTTCCCGCCCTTACAGGCAGCCATCACCTGGATCTCCCGCAGATCCTCTTTCGATACAGTCAGGGGGTCGCGGTCCAGAACTACAAAGTCCGCCGACATACCGGGAACAAGAGCGCCGATCTCCTGTTCGCGGAAGTACTGGAAAGCAGCAGATGTGGTCACAGCCCGAAGGGCATCCAGGACAGAGATCTCCTCCTCTGGACCCAGATGGATACCCGCCTGGGTGCGGCGGTTAACGGCGCACCAGAGCGTTTCCAGCATATCAGGTTGGATCACCGGGGCATCCTGGTGGAAGGTGAATGGGATCCCAAGCGTCAGGGCACTGTGAGCTGGGCTGATACGGTTGGCTCGCTCCGGACCGAAATTGTGCAGATGGACGTCTCCCCAGTGGTAGACATGGGCAACAAAGAAGGACACCACTGCCCCTAGTTCCTTCACCCGGGGCAGCTGATCGGGAGCCAGCAGCTGCCCATGAATGATCACTGGACGCAGCTGGGCCATCTCGGGGTGCTTTTGTTCCACGCGGGCCAGACAACGGAGAAATTGCTCTGCAGCTCCGTCCCCATTACAGTGGCACAGCAGCTGGGTATGCCGCAGACAGGCCATCTCCATGGCCTCCTCCAGGGCCGAATCTTCCATTGTGCCATATCCCCGATAGTCCGGTTCTCCGGCGTAGGGCTTCCGCATCCAAGCGGTGCGCCCCTGAGGAGAGCCGTCCAGATAGACCTTCATCCCACCAATCCTAAAATGGCACTCCGGGGACAGCCTGCCAAACCGTTCTATCGCAGCATCGTAGGCCTGGGGAGAGGGATATACCACCAGATCCAGCTTCAAAATACCGGCATCCAGCAGCATCTGATACATGGGGAACATCTCCTCCACGACCATGCCGTCCTGGATGGTGGTGATGCCATGGGCGGCATACTGCTCCTGAGCCTTGGCGTAGGCGGTCAGCAGCTGGTCCGGCGGGGTGGGGGGCAGTTGCTTCAGATAGGTGAAGAAGGCGTTCTCCTCCAAATATCCTGTAAGGCATCCGCCCTTTACCTCGATTTTCCCTCCAGAAGGTACGGGGGTTTCTGGGGTGATTCCAAGGGCGGACAGAGCGGCGGAGTTCATCAGACCCATGTGGCCCGATTTGTGGTGGATCACCAGGGGATGGCCGGGGGCCATGGCATCCAGCTGCGCCAGGGTTGGATTTGTCAGGCCCGGCATCCGGTTGTTGTCATAGTCCCGGGCGGCCACCCAGGATCCGGGGGCCGGGGAGGTCTCCGAAAGGAAGCGGCCGATCCGCCCAGCGATCTCCTCCACAGAACTGGCTCCATCCAGCGAGACCTGGAGACAGGCGGAGGCCATTTGGGAAAAGTGGCTGTGTGGGTCGATAAAGCCGGGCAGAAGGGCGGAACCCTTCAGATCCACCCGCTGGTCAGCAGCCATGGTCTCCAGCTGGTCCAGGCTGCCTGAAGCCAGGATTTTTCCATCCTCCACCAGTATCGCCTGGACGTACAGAGGGTCGGATAGGGTAAGAATAGGGCCGCCGAAATAAAGAGTTTTCATCTTAATTCACCTCATTGCAGATCCAGTCCATCCAGATGGGAAGGGACTGGAGTATCAGATGGGAAACGATGGGTGTCAAATAGCATATTGAGAGCTAGCAGGAATGTCAACCACTTCTCTTCCGATTTTACAATTCGTTTACAGACCGGTAAATCACGGTGATCATGTCACAGACGGAGATACTATGTTCTGCTAGACTGAATCTAACAAAAGATTGGAAAGGCGGTCGTGAATATGAGACTGAAAGATAAAGTGGCGCTGATCACCGGCGGCAGCAGAGGTATTGGTTTTGCCACTGCGGACAAGTTTCTTCAGGAAGGGGCCGTTGTGATCCTGACAGCAAGTTCCCAGGGGTCGGCTGATCGGGCGGTGGCTCTGCTGAAGGAAAAGCATCCAGGTAGGACTGTGGCCGGGATCAGCCCGGATCTGTCCAGTTTGGAGTCGGTTCGGGAGTCCTTTCGGGCAGCGACCTCGGTTTATGGCTGCATCGACATTCTGGTGAACAATGCCGGGGTATCGGAGAGCACTCCTTTTATGGAGTACACCGAGGAGACCTTCAACAAGGTGATGGATCTGAATATCAAAGGAGTGTTCAATGCTACTCGCGCCGCCGCAGAGTGCATGGTGGCCAGAGGGACGGGGGTGATTCTCTCCACCTCCTCCATGGTCAGTATTTCCGGGCAGCCCAGCGGGTTTGCATACCCTGCATCTAAATTTGCAGTGAACGGGATGACAGTCTCGCTGGCCCGGGAGCTGGGTCCCATGGGGATCCGTGTCAACGCGGTGGCCCCCGGCATCACGGAGACGGATATGATGAAGTCAGTGCCGAAGGAGGTCATTGATCCCATGATCGCCCGGATTCCACTGCGCCGTCTTGGCCAGCCGGAGGATATTGCCAACGCTTTTGTGTTTCTGGCTTCGGATGAGGCATCCTATATCACCGGCGTAGTGCTCAGTGTAGACGGCATGGCCCGGACTTGATGTGAGAGAACAAAATAGAAAGACGGTCACATTCCGGGGCGTATGGTTCCGGAATGTGACCGTTTAGACTGAAAAATATGGAGAGGCAGTTTATGTGCGCTGCAATTCCTCCAGGCGGAGCGGGTCCAGGATCTGCACAGTGCCCCGGGACAGCTTGACCATGCCCTCGCTCTGGAAGTACCGGAGCATCCGGGTGATCACTTCCCGGTGAGAACCCAGATGGTTGGCGATGGTCTCGTGGGTGAGTTTCAGTTCCTCTGTGCCCTCAATGTGAGACTCTTCCAATAAAAATGCTGCGACCCGCTTATCCAGGCTTTTCCACATGATCTGCTCAATGAGCCACATGACCTCAGAAAAACGGGAGGCCATCAGTTCGTTGGTGTAATTGGCTACCGGGGCAGACTCCTCCATGATCTCCCTGTACAGCTCCGCTGGGATGATCCAGAGGTCTGTGTCTTTTTCCGCCTCAATGGTGACTTCAAACTGAATGGACCGCATGATACAGGAGGCAGAGAACAGGCACATATCCATATCGAACAGCCGGTAGAGGGTGATCTCACGCCCCTCGTCTGAGAGAATATAGGCCCGAAGCTGTCCGGATTGAATTAAAAGCAGACCAGTGCAGTCCATGCTTCCGTTGTGGAGCACCGTTCCCTTTTTTACGCTTCTGGTGATGAGGCTGTTCAGCAGCCGATCCTGCTGGGGCCTGGTCAGTTTATCCCATACGGGGAACACAGCTTGAAATTCCATGGGCGGACTCCCTCCTTGTTCCAGACTAGTATACTGTGATGCCCGGAATCTGTCAATCTGATCGGGACAGAACACCGGGAAAACAGCGCGGTCTGTCCGCCTTCGGTGATAAAATCACGGAAGAAGGGGAATCTGATGGTTATAATACAGACAAATCAAAGAAAAGGAGCTGACTGTGATGTCTGCTGTCAATATGGATCAAAAGCTGTTTGATGAACTGCTGGCCGGGGATCGGCCTGTATTGGTGGATTTCTGGGCTCCATGGTGCGGCTACTGCCGCAGAATCAGTGCTCCCTATGATAGGATCGCAGAAGAACATCAGGATCACTTGACCGTGGGCAAGGTGAATGTGGATGAGGAGGCCCAGCTGGCCGAGGCAGAGCGCATCGAGGTGCTGCCTACACTGGTGCTGTACCGGAATGGGAAAGCGGTGGGGTCCATCGTCGCTCCTGAGTCCAAGGCTATGATCGAGGCGTTCATTCAGGAAACACTAGCAAAGTAAGGAGGCAGACCACCATGACACACGACCATGTTTATGATATGATCATCGTCGGCGGAGGGCCCGGCGGTTATACCGCCGCTCTCTATGCCGCACGGGCTGGTCTGGACACCCTGGTCCTGGAAAAGCTGTCTGCTGGAGGGCAGATGGCCCTGACCCAGCAGATCGACAACTATCCCGGCTTTGAGGACAGCGTAGACGGTTTCACTCTGGCGGAGAAGATGCAGGCCCAGGCGGAGCGGTTTGGTGCACGGACTGAGTATGCCCTGGTTAAGAAAATGGATCTTTCTGCCGAGCCAAAGGTGCTGGAGACCAGTGACGGAACTTTTTATAGTAAGACGGTTGTCCTGGCCACCGGCGCCGACCCAAGGAAGCTAGGTGTAGATCAAGAGGAGGCGCTGGTGGGCCGGGGAGTGGCTTACTGTGCCGCCTGTGACGGGATGTTTTATAAGGGCAAGACCGTTGTCGTGGTAGGTGGGGGCAATTCCGCTGCTGCGGATGCTCTGTTGCTCAGCCGCATTGCAAAAAAAGTCATTTTGGTTCACCGTCGAGACTCCCTCCGAGCCACCAAGATCTACCACGAGCCTCTGAAGCAGGCGGAGAACCTACGGTTCCGCTGGAACAGCGCCATCACCGGCCTTCTATATGGTGACCGGCTGACCGGTGTACAGCTGAAGGACTTAAACAGCGGCGAGGTTTCCAATTTGGACTGCGATGGACTGTTTATCAGTGTAGGAAGAACGCCTGCGACAGAACTGGTGGTGGGACAGCTTGAATTGGACTCAAACGGCTATATTTTGGCTGGAGAGACCACTCAGACCAGTATCCCCGGCGTGTTCGCTGTGGGCGACGTCAGGACCAAGCGCCTGCGCCAGGTTGTGACGGCGGTGGCCGACGGCGCTGTAGCGGTCCACATGGCGGAAGAATATTTGGCTGGAGGTCGCTGATAGAATTGTTAGCAGAAAACCAGATATCCTGAACCACAAAAATATCGAATCCCATAAAATAAGGTCTGGAACAGCACTGATATGTGTGGAGCAGGACGGTAACAGTGGAGTGAGTTAAGCCCCCTGATGTAGGAAAATAGACTACATCAGGGGGCTTTGTTATAGAGGAAAAAGACTATTGACAAAAAATCAGCGCCGCAGAAAATGACGGCAGGCCTTACAGGAACAAGAATTTGCTGGACTTGGAGTTTTGCATAGATAGGCCGAACAGCAAATAGAATCTTGTGCCTGTTATATCCTTGCGGAACGGTTCGTATGATTTTGGGAACTTCAATATCCGATAGGGTTTTATTTTTGAAAGAGACTATGTGCACTATGTTATGCGCTTGAAATCAATGGCAGGAGCCATACCTTTACGATTAGCGAGGCAAAGCCAAGCCCCATTAAGAAGAAAAATACCCCGCCAAACAGGAATACCCAGTTTCCACCGGATGAGTTGGGAATATAATACTGTTGCGGGTTATCTGCATTATAGAGCATTTCCACTTGATCGCCAACTTGATATGGCGAGGGGCTGACATTATGCTCTATGGTAATCATCTCTCCATTTGCCCAGTATTGAAATACCGGATAATATACGAGATGATCTCTTATGCCGTCACTGTGACGGCTCCATCTTTCCTGAATATCAATTACTGTTGCTATTGTCGGAATTTTGCAAACTATTTTATGGTAAAAAGGGTAAAACATACAGAATATTCCTGCCACAATCGCAAATAAGCTGATTATGAGAGCACAGATATAACCTACCATATTCGTTCTCTCCCTCTGTCATCATTCAAATTTTCTTTCAGCGCCCTGCAAAACGGGAGATCAGGTCAAACAAAAAATTCAAAAACAGAAGTACACCACCCATGATGAACCACTTTGCTTCCTGCATTACCACCCACTGATTTTCTATCAAGAATATCTTCGGGTTATTCTTGCTGACTTGAAGGGAATAGGTCTGCCCGATTTTGAAATCCGGCTGCATTTTTGAAGATTTTTTCAGCAGCTCTTTTAGCTGTCCATCTGGAAGCTCGAGGTCATTTGCCATCGCTGAAAATTCTGCTCCATCCACCGCTTGATACTGATATTCCTGCTGGTATGTAACACCGTCTACGGTATACTCGAACACCGGGTACAAGGTGCTTCTATGGCCATTCATCGGCGGAGTATAGCGTAAATCAATTAAAAGCCCCTGAACCCTATGACAATTTTCAATAGTTTTATGATGTTGATAGATGTTGTATATACAAACGGCAAACAGTAATAATGCAACTAAAACAAACAAATTGATCCCTCGATTTCTATGACTTCTTTTTCCAAATGTCCCATCTGCATTCATCGCCTTTTTCCCCATCATTGTCCGAGTAAATGCCAGTCATTATCGTCATAGGCGCTGAAATCGCCCTCCGGCGAGCCTGCGGTTTCACTGACGATGCAGATCAGCATATCAAAGGGGTCGATATTCGGGTCAAATTCAATCAGGCTCTCCAGCATTTGAGGGATCTGCTGTTCCACAATGAACGGTTCCTCCTGCTCAAACCCCTGCACCAAATAGCGAGACTGGCCGTTCTCTGAATGGCAGACTTCGATCCGAAGGATCTTATCCTCTGCCAGCGGCACTTCACAGGAGATATTCCCATCCCCATCGGACCCCAACAAAAATTCACTCATTGGAATGGAAGTATACAGATTGTCGGCCTGCTCATTAAAGGAAGATACATCATGGACCCGCCACAATACCTCGGATACTGTGAGGGCATCCATAAATGCCTCGGATACTGAAACACCAGCTTCAAATTCCCCATCTGTCTCGGTAATGGTGATCCCGCTTTCATCAGGATTCTCAGATCCATCGCTGGACGGAGTCAAGGAAAGCTCCATAGGCGTACCATCTTCGTGATACATCTTGACCTGACTGCTGTACGCGCCATTCTCCAGCTCGTCCTCCACCTGGAGCTGTCCGCTGGGATAGTAGGCTTGATACGGCCCCTGGGCAACGCCGTCTACAAAGTTCATGTCGATCTGGAGCTGCCCGTCGGAGTAATACTGCTTGGCAGGACCGTGGAGAACGCCATCCTCATAGGTCTGCTCTGTAAGGATATACCCCGTATCCGGGTCGTACTCTACCCAATGGCCGTCCATCTCGCCATGCAGATAATTTCCTACATGGGTCACGCCGCCAGTCTCCGGGTCATACTGCCGGGTCAAGCCATGCCTCTCACCGTTTTCAAAATTGGCATAGTCGATTAGAATGCCTCCGGTGGTGTAGAGGGTAAACAGACCATTTTGTTTTCCCTCTTTCCAGTGTCCGGTCTCTTTGACTGCCCCATCATAGTACACCACATCCAGACCATCCAGCAGGCCATCCTGATAGGAATAGATGGAGAGCGAGCGCTCCGTATGGGACTTCATCCGCCCGGTAAAGGGCTTCCCGTCCTTTTCCCAGACGACCACGCCGTTTAGATTGGTGCACGCATCCTCTTGCGTGACAGGGAGATAGCGGTAGAGTTCATGGAAGTTTTGATAAGCAAACAAGCCAACGGCCAGAAGCAGTAAAATCGCCTTCGAGGCGGCAGAAAGAACCGGGCCTGAAGTGCCCATCATGGAAAACAGCCACCGGCTCAGGGTAGAAAATACAATGAAAAACAGCAGACCAGCCACCACGGACAGAATCTTCATCACCAACGGGCTGTTGATGTGGGCGTCAAGGACCTGCGCCGGAGCGTCTGGGTGGTAGTAGATTTCCACCTCATCCCCGACGGAATATGTTTTATCCGACGAGGTTTTCTCCGGCAAACGGCCCTCTACCTCCAATCCATCCTCTGTCTGGAAGCGGACCACCTCGTAATAGGTATACCGCAGGGATTCCCGGGAACTGTTTGTCCGGCGGGGCGGGGTCACAGCGGCAACCTGTGTTACCTCAGCGGTGGTCTTGATCCCCTGAACACGCAGGCTGGCTGCGCGGAAAATGGCCCCTGCGCCCTGTAAAAAGAGGTACAGTGCAAGCCAGGCAAACAGTAGGGAGAACACCAGAAACACAGCTGTCAACACTTTGCCCCCTTTCTTCTTTTTCGCTGGACGTCCTTCAATGGAAGCTTCTACCTCATCGAGATCGCTCCGTGTCCGCACCGGCAAGACATCCGCAATCTCTGAGTGCAATTCCTCAATGTGCCGCTGCCGATCCGGCCAGATTCCTTCCGCCTCCCATTTGGCGGTCAGACTTCTGGTGCGCCCTTGAATCGTTCCGGAATGGAGCGCATCCAAGGCAGAAAGAAGCTCATTCTTTGCCGCTTCATCCGTGGTAAAAGCACATACCTTTTTCAGCGCATCAGGGACATCCACCAACCGGCCGCAGCGATGGAACTCAGAGAACAGCTCCGCAATGGTCAGGTAGACCTCATCAAAATAGTCTGCATTTTCCGGCACGTCGTCCAGTAAAGAAAACTCCCGGCAGAGGGCGAACAATCCCTGCAAAGTCCATACCGGGTTCCTTTGAGCTTCTTCGGCTAAAACCTCCATTAACACCTGGATGGTGCGGTTATCTGTTTGCCAATCGTATTTCATCCCTATTCCTCCCCATCAAACGAATATGATGTAAAGAAAAGCGCCCTGCGGCGCACTGTCACTGAGACAGGCTGCCGAAGGGCGCGAAAAAACTGCGCAGAACCGGGTTTGCCCGGCACTTGCGTTTGATGTGCTTTTTTGACATATATTAGAGTTTTTTGTCTGCTTCTTGGCATCGTTACCCCCAAGAAATCTTATGGAATAAAATGTGTTTTTATCATAATCGAAGTGCGAGAAATATGCAATCTTTTTTTGGTTACATTTCAAGTATTCTTCGATACAATAAAATACCGTTCAATGCCTTATAACCCAGAAAAGATTTTTACAGATTTGTTTAGAGAACAACTTTTGTTCCATGCCAGGATTCATATACCGAGAGAACTGTGTGGGGGCAACGAACAGAACGGCCGTACAATGTACTGGAGATTATGTCAGGAACTTGGTGTATGAATATCCAGTAAAATCACGCCAAAGGGGCTCTCCCGGTGGCAGACCTCCAGCGGCTCTCCATTCATGGCCATCTCGAAGATTTTTTCCGGAACCACAAGCTCGGTTTCGGTTCCATTGTCCATCACAATGGTCAATTCGTAATCATCGTCATCTACATCCGGATCGTCCGCATGGCTGTCCACAATGACGGCCGGATAGTGCTGGGCCGGGCCGATCAGAGCTGTGTTGGCACAGTAATGCAGGCCTGCGGCGATGGTGATCCCCACCAGCCCCATAAAAAGTCCTGCCCCAAGCCGCATACGCTTAGGAGTACGCAGGATCAGAAGCACGGTCAGAATAGCGGCCATGGCCAGGACGCGGGCCAGCCAGCCAAAGCCCGTATCGACTTCCTGCAGGACAAAACCGCCCCAAATGTGATTGACCTGCCAGATGTAAATGAGGCCAATCAGCAGGGCAGGGATTAGGGGGACTTTCACGTGCATGGCATTCCACTCCGGGGTGGCATTCTGGGGACGGTCGCCGAAGAGCAGCACCGGGGCAAAGACCAGACAGAACACCACAAAGGGGATAGGTGCCAGAGCGCCAATCTTCATAACAGTGGTAAACTTTACGCCCAAAAGATACAGCGGAATAGGGGCAATGACACCGGCGGCAAACAGCAGCATGACCACCCACAGCCCCACCCGGATGCCTTTGATATGGTCGTGCCAGTGGGTGCGGTACTCCTCCCGCCATTGGACGGCGCTCTCCTGCTGTTCCTCCTGCTTGGCCTGCTTTTCCATGGTGGGGGTCAGGGACATGGCAAGATCGGTGCTTTCCAGCCACTCCGCAAACCGGGGGATGCCCCGCATATTGGTCTCAATGGAGGCCAGCTTGTTCCCGTCCTGGTTCAGCAGATGGATGGAGCGGTTGGCTGTCAGCCGAACGGAGGTCACCTGTCCCGGCGCAAACTCCCGTTTCCGGCCCCAGCTGCTGATGTACCACATGGAGTTATCCCGAAACACAAACAGTGCACGGTTGCGTCCGGCCAGCAGCATCCATACGCCCAGCAGGAACAGCGGCACGCCGGGAACTGCCACAAAGGCGGTGATATCCGGCGCAAAGGGCGGCGTCCCGGCCACGATGACCCCCATGAGGGTCAGGACGAAGCCAAGCACCCATACGATGACGCCGAGGACTGTGACCGCCATCCGCTCTCGCACGACCACCACCGGCTGCCGGGTTTCCTCCGGTTCGGCGTGGCGGCACAGCAGCAGCGCAAGGCTGAAAACGAGCAGATACAGGAGCATCCCCACACCGGTCCACACGCCCGCCATATCCAGCGGCTCATTTCCGTCCGGGATGAAGATCAGCGGGAGCAGGAAGAGCGCAAAGGTGATGGTGATACCGCCGGCAATCATACAGGGCCGCTTGCTCCCGGGGGCAGGCAGGTCATGGGCCGGTTCCAGCGGCTGTCTGCCGGGGCTGTATTCTCTTTGGATGGGTTCCAGATCCGGCGCCCGCTCCAGGACTTTCCCGCAGTGGGGGCATTGGGGAACATATTCCATTTCGGCGGAAAATGCTTTTTTTGCCATAGGCAGCGGTTGGCCGCAGGAAGGACAGACCCAAGATTTCTGAAAAACCTGTTTCCGGATCTGCTTCAAAATGATAAGAGATCCAGCGGGAATCAGAAGGAGCAGGGGGAACAGCCAGGGAGAGTTGGTGGCAATCAGCCCAATCATCACAGCGGTGAGACACACAGCTGACAGGATCAGAAAACGGCTTCCTGTCCGGGCGGCCTGTTTTGCGGCGGCGATATAGGTCTCATTTCCCTGCTTCATGCCGGCGTGCTGGAGGTCCAGAAGAAAGGCCTCCATCAACTCATAGAGGTCATCTGGATCGTCCACGTACTCGCTGGTGAATTGGTCATACAACTCCCCATTGACATACAGCTTCACGCCCACCCGGGTGATCTCAATTTTGCTATGGAGCCGGGTCAGGGTCAGGCAGTCCCCGGAAAATGCCGGCTCATACTGGGGATACTGGGCTTTCAGGCGCTCATACAGCTGCTTGAGTTCTTTTTCTTGATACATCGGCAATTCTCCTTCAAATTATCATATACGGGCTCAAGCACACCAAAAACAAACCACAGCGGCTGAAAAGAGAATCAGGGAGAGCGCCTCGATGCGAACATCCCGGCACTGGAATACTTCCCGTCCATAGGTTTTATTCCGGAACACCCAAATCTCTTTCCCAATCTTTTTCCGTCCTAAGGGTGCAAAGAGACAGCCGTGGGCGGTGTAGTATTGCTTCCCATTGATTTTCACCAGATAGGCACGCTTCTTGACAGCATAGCCGCCTACTGTGTAGCCACTGCGCTGCTCTGCGATGTCTGTGATCTTCCCTTTGCATTTCTCGCCAGTCAAGACCACTCGGTATTTCAGATAGAGGGGGAGCAGGGCGGCGGCTGTGCACAAGAATCCTAAAAGAATCATCTGAACTCTCCTTCAGCGGATCGGGATATGCTCTCTATTTAAACGAGCTTCAAAATTGGAAAAGTGGTCAGTCATGGCATCGACAAAGAAGGCCATCCGCTTTCTGCCCTTGGAGTAACACTTTAACCCACCCCGTGTCCGCTTTGCCCATTCCAGTTCTGAGAAGTTCCAGTGCTTTTTCAACAGGAAGCATTTCCGAATCGTGATATCGTCCCCCGACACCGTAACATCCCATACTCCTTTTGTGGGCGCCAGCATCAAAGGCACGCCGGCCACGAGGCAGACAAGAAAGATATACCGCCAGCTGCCTGTGCCGATCACTTCCAGACGGGCGAATGGATCAAACACAGAGATATGCTCCAAATATTCAATGTTCGGATAAAATAGCAGAACTGCAAGTAAAAAAAGCGGAAATCCGATGGCTGCAATCATCCCAAGATATGCAATATCTTTCACGGTGCGGCAGGTAAATTGATAAAGAGATTTGGTCTGTACCTTCTTTGTTTGATGTGACCACAGCGCAGCCAAGGCGGCAATACAAGCGTATATGCCAAAAAATTTCATATGTCTCCTTTCGTTCATACAGGACAGGAAAATCTGACCAACAGTTTACTTTCTCAGGGCCAAATGGATCGTCTGATAGAAGAGAAAGGGAACTGCCCCGATTATACCGAACAGAGTGTAGATTGGAAATGTGATGATACCAATCAGGATCCTTCGTTTTGCATAGAGCCTGAACCTATCTGCGATACACTGATAGAGCATCAGCCCCGTGGGGATACCGGCCAGGAGCAGCCCCGCACCGATGATATTGTTCAGAGGCTCTGCTGGTTCCGGGACTGGGAGGCCGTGTTCTTCAAAATACGCAAGATAAGACGAGTCATCTTGTTCTTTGGCTTGGGTCACCGATACAAAATATCCCAGCAGACATCCAATCAGCAGACAGCTCACGACTAGGAATAACTGCCTCCATTCTCTATGCATCTCATGCACTCCTTCCGGTATATGGACAGATTATAGCATCCGGGCTGTTGTTCGTCATCTGTTTTTTAGAGTTTGCAGATATCAAAAAGATTGATGGAGCGTGTCTGATGATTTGGGTATCCCGTCATAATGGGAACGATCCATAAATGCAAAACTGCGCGCAGTCCGGGTAGAGGGCCAGGACTGCGAACGGGATCACTTGTAGCAGGAAAACCAAAACCGCATTTGCCATAAAGCTCCGCTGGGGCTGGAGGAATCGGTTATCGTCCAGCACAAGGTCCTACCATGCTTCTATTTCGTGAAATGCAGGTTTTGGGCGTG
>ENA-ORUF01002246-ORUF01002246.1-human-gut-metagenome-genome-assembly--contig:-NODE-2246-length-17447-cov-3.807670_pt1 | contig 17447 bp, 15 predicted proteins | sample MGYA00242077_ERZ509203 | MGnify/ENA primary metagenome ERZ509203 (study PRJEB26280, sample SAMEA2338834) | human gut metagenome | biome: human gut; feature: human-associated habitat; material: faeces... | reverse complement strand
GTCCCATGGGACAGCCCCGCCTGTTAGCTGCAGGACAGAGCAATGCCCCCGCCCATCTGGTCCAGAAAAGACCATCGGCTCAGGGGCACCAACAATATTCAAAAAGGTTGGAAGGTTGCTCAGGCGTGATGCTTCGTCCAGGTGTGAGTATAGGACCACAGGATCCCCACCACAGTGGCCAGCAGAGCAGCCACAGTCACGATCTCATTCAGCATGATAACTCAACTCCTTTCCTGTTCTGTTATTATTTTACTCTGGGCTCCAGCCCCCTGTCAATGGACGCTCCGCCGATTCTCCCCACACCTTCTCCTGGGCGTATTGTGCATTTTTTCGTCTTTTCAACCAAATCAAAATTCGATACTATTTTGTCTTGTTTCATGTTAATTTCCCGTTAAGATTATCGATTCATAAACCAAATCATTTGTATTCCATTTTGTAATGTTTCTTTCTTCTCCGTTATCCAGAAAAATACCTAATACCCAAATCTTCTTGGACCGCTTCCACCACTCCGAATGGATTTCCGCCTTCAAGTTGTTGAATCTTTCCCTTTTGCACTGCTCCAGACTTTGTACCTTTAGGTTCTCTCAGGAGCACACCCTTCGAACGCCCCTTCAAATAAATCGGCCCCGACGCAGAACATATCATTCTGCGTCGGGGCCATAAAGTATACAGGAAACAGGTTACCAGAGGAACCCACCAAAGGGCCATGGATAGCCACCGGACGGTTGCTGCTGGATCTGCTGGTTGGACTCCTGCTGAGGTTGGTTGGCCGCCTCAGTCTGCTCGTTCTTCTCGTCAAAGGTGATGGTCAGCTCCATTTTATCGCTGCCCCGCAGCACCGTCAGCTTGGCGGTATCCCCCGCCTTATAGCCAGAGGACAGGGCCGCAGTGAGGGCCGTACTGGAATCGATCGCGGTATCATCGATGGCGATGATGATGTCGTTGGCCTGAAGGCCCGCCTTCTGGGCACAGGACCCATCCGCCACACTCTCCACATAGGCGCCGGCGCTGACCCCGTAGTGCTGGGCATAGTCAGGAACCGAGGTAACCTGTACACCCATATAGGGCTTTCCGGTGACATAGCCGTTTTCGATCAGGTCTGTGATGATCTCCTTCACATCGTTGATGGGGAGGGCGAAACCCAAGCCCTCGGCGGAGACACCGGAGCTGCTCTGGGTATACTTGGCAGTCACAATGCCCACCACATTCCCATAGCTGTCAAACAGGGGGCCGCCGGAGTTACCGGGATTGATGTCACAGTTTGTTTGAAGGACATTTAGTGTGGTGGTCTCTGTGGCGCCCGTGCTGGGATTGGTGCTGGTCGTGGTGATTAGCCGGTCCAGAGCAGATACCAATCCATCCGTCAAGGAATAAGTCAACTCGCCCAGAGGATTGCCGATAGTATAGACACTCTCGCCCACCACCAGCTGATCGCTGTCACCCAGTTTCACCGGAGTCAAGTCTGAAGCCTCGATCTTCAGCACCGCTACGTCATTGTCCTGCTCTCCGCCCACCAACTTGGCGGTATATTTCTTGCCATCCGCAAAGGAGACCTCAATGGACACCGAACTGTCCTTGGCCGCATCCTCAATGACATGGTAGTTGGTAACAATGTAGCCGTCCTGGGTCAGCACAAAGCCGGAACCACTGGCAGCAGAGGTGGTGGTCTGTCCAAAGATATTCACAGATGTGGTGGATACAGTGATGCCCACACAGGAGGCCAGATTGCTGGCATAGAGCTGCTCCGGGGTCATCGGCTTTCCCCCGTTGCTGTTGGCCACTGTGTCTACCTCCACAGTGGGCCGCTCACTCTCATAAATCACAGTGTCTCCCCGGTCAAGCTGCCGGTACAGAGCGGCTCCGCCTACTCCAGCCCCACAGCCCACCACAGCACAAGCCAGCAGAAGGGCAGCGGCCTTTGTGGGAAAGCTGCGGCGTTTCCTGGGCTGCTCCGGACCGGGCGCGCCAGGACCCGCGGGGATGGGGTCAGTATAATCACCGAATCCGCCGCGGTATCCGTCATTTTCACTATTGTAAAAATTGAAATCGTTGGTTCCCATATTGATCCACTCCTTAAATTCTGTGCTCTGGAGATTCATCCTTTTGACATTGCCCAGTATACGGGAAAAATATGAAAAAACCATGAAGAAAAATCGCGGCTTTTTTTAACTTTTCCCGCCACATCCTATCTTACTCTCCATATTCCCAAAAAGTCAGCGCGTTCCCGCCCATTTCTGGGTAGGAACGCGACTGACAGCATCGATGATGGGAATTCACACTTCCGGCCGTTCTCTCAGCAGGGCCATGATGTCCTCTGCCGCCGCAGCCAAATCCAGACGGAGACCCTCGAACAAGCCCAGCTTCACCAGATTCAGCGCAATCAGCGCCACAGTTGGACCAAGTACCATTCCCAACACACCCCCCAGACGCATCCCCACATAGATGCTCACCAGAGAAAGGATAGGAGACAGCCCCGTCTGATCTCCCACCACTTTGGGTTCGCCTACCCGCCGGAAAAGTGCGATGCCCCCCCAAATCAGCATGATTTGGATGGCCTGAGCGTAATCATGGGTGAACAGGGCCAAAAAAGCCCAAGGCACCATGACTGTTCCCGCTCCCACGATTGGGATGAAATCCAACATGGCCAATCCCAAAGCCAGAAGCAGACCATAGGACTGTCCAATCAAAAAGAACCCTACCATAAGGATGAAGAACACTCCTACGGACAGCAGAAACTCAGCCCTCAGGTAGCCGCCAAAAGCAGCCAGTGCGATATTGCGCACCTGAATCACAAAGCGGAGGAGCCGTTCATGCGTGTGCTGAGCCGCCCGAGCCCGAAGTTCCGGATAGTCCACCGTCAGCATATAGGCCGCCATCACATAAATAATGAGGGCCAATCCGAAAGATGGCACTCTCTTTGCTTTCTCAGTGGTAACGGCCACCGCATTCTGCAATACATTGGGCACCGCTGTATTCAGCCATTCCATCAGCCCGTCAGCCATCGACTGCACCGACTCTGTCAGCTCCGGCGGCACCATGGTCCACAGCTGGAAGGAGATCAGTTCCAGCTGATCCAGGACCGCATGGAACCCTTCCAGCAGTCCATCCCAATTCTGAACCAAAGAAACCAATTCAGCACCCGCCGCATAGCCCAAGTAGCCGATCCCACCGCCCACCAATCCGAAAAGGAGCAGCAAAATCAGCAAAGAGGACAGTTTTCTGGGCCAGTGAAGGCGTCTTTGAAGCCACTGCACCAACGGATGGAGCAGGGCTGCTGTAAGCAGTGCCGCCACAAAGGGGGCACATAGAGACAGCAGAGGGCGCCCCACCTCCTTCAGCAGCCATAAGGCCAACAGGGTCAGCACAAGCCGCAGGCCCAGCCGGAGCCACACGCGCCCCCGCTGGGGCCAGGTCAGCTTCTTATCCTTCATAGGAACCGACTTCCTTTCCTAGAGCCAGATACACCACCGTTTCCACGTGAAACGGCATGGCCCCGGCCCGGAATCCCCGGGCCGGGGCCACTACTGTGCTCACTTCTCCCGGTAGATCATGCCAACCAAATTGGGGCCGGCGTTGATGGCAATCACACCGCCGATCTCATAGATCAGATCAGCAGGCCGCTCTAACTTCTGGGCACAGGCGGTGATCATGCAGTTCGTCTGTTCCGGGTTTCCAGCCCGGACAATCAGATATGGTGTATTGGGTTCCCTGGTTTTCTGACACATTTCCAAAAGTGTTGGGATCACATTTTTCACCCCACGCACCTTGGTCAGCACCTTGGAATCTCCGCCCTCAAAGGTCATCACCGGCTTCAGCCCCAGAGCCTCTCCCATAAAGGCTGCTGCGGCAGAGACCCGGCCGGATTTCTTGGCAAAACGCAGGTCAAGCGGAGCAAACAGGACACGAACATGGTCGATCCAGTCCTGGATGTAGGCCAGGATCTCCTGGACAGGTTTCTCATCCCGGGCCATCCGTGCCCCTTGTACCACCGCCCAGCCGTATCCCATGGTATAAAGGTGGGAATCCACAATGTGAATACGGAACTTTTCTTCCGTCTCCGGCCTGTCCTCATAAAACTCCTCCCGGGCTTGGAGGGCATTCTGGTAGGTAGCGGAGCCCTTAGAGTTGATAGAGACATAGATCAGATCGGTATAGCCCTGACGGAACACTTCCTCAAAGCACTGGCTGAACACAAAAGGGGTCAGTTGGGCATGGGTGGGGATCTGCGGTGCTGCCAGCAGCATATCATAAAATTCCGCAGGGGTAAAATCAACACCGTCCTGATACTCACGTCCCCCCATGGCAATCGGAAAGGGGATCACCAGAATATCCAGTTCCTCCCGCAGAGGTCGGGGAATATCCGCGGCGGAGTCAGTAACAAATTTGATTTTCTGTGCCATAACGGCCTCCTGTTTTCTATTGATACAATCTTTATAACCTTACTATTATCCCAGACATTCGGTACGATGTCAATAAAACAGGCTCAATCTTTTCTTTTTTTCATTTGGATCCGGGTACCATCCGGTCTCTGGATGTAGGTATGATTCAGTTGTGCCTCCAAATTCCCCCGGACAGCATCCAGATACTCACGCCGCAGGATCGCCTGCTCCTCTTTCTCCTCTGGGGTCAACCCTTGGACTGTCTTAGACTTCTTCGCCAACTCATTGATCCGCTGGATCTTTTTTTCATCCATATCCTTGATCCTCCTATCACGGCACGGCTTGGCTTGACTCTGCCGCCTATGCATATCAAATATATCGTTCCAGTACCAGCATGGTGCGTCCCTTTTTGGACTGCCCCAACACCTCCTGGACCACGCATTTGCCCAAACCACGGCAAGTCAGGACATCCCCTGCCTCTACCGCCCGATCCGTCTTTGTACACTCCCGGTGGTTCACTGATACTCTGCCCGCACTGATCAACTCCGCCGCTTTGGATCGCGAAGTAGAAAAACCAGAGGCTAACACCGCATCTAACCGCATGGTTGCCACGGTATCCCGAACGGTCTTGATCTCTGGCGGATGGGGAGTTAGTTCCGACACTGGGATCTCCCGAACCTTCAGCCGATAGCGGCCAGCCCCTTCCCATTGGCTGAGGAGAATCGGCAGTACCTCCCGAAGGATGACTACCTGACAGCGGTCACGTTCCATCAGGATATCTCCCAGCTTCTCCCGAGTCAGTCCAAGCCCCATCAGTCCTCCCAAGATATCCCGGTGAGACAGGGATGTATCCCGGGGAAACAGCGCTTCAAGCGCTGCCAGAGGCCCATCCGGGTCACACAAGGCATCCTCAGGCTCCTGCCAGTCAGGAAGGAAGCGGCAGATTTGCCGCTCTGCCCCCTCATAGCCTCCGGTCCAGACGCAGCGTGGGTGCCCCCAAGCATTCAACAGATCCTGCACCAACGCCTGCTCCCCCGGTGAGAGGAAGGGGGTATGGGCCGGAACACCCCGGTTTTGGGACAGCTCCAGCTTGTCCAGCACCCGGGCCAGCAGCATCCGCTCCTCCCCACTTCGGGCACAGCGGTCCAACAGTTCTGTCTTGTTCACGTCTCCCACGCTCCTGTCTTTTCCAGAGTCTACCCGGTGAGCTTCTGCTGACAGTATAGCAGAAAGCCGCTCCGCACTCAAGAGACTTTCTCCGGCTGCTTTCCCCCTGTTTTCCCCTCTTCTCTGCCGCCCTTGTCCGGCAGCCTGATTCGCTGTCAAAATTTGCGTCTCACCGCCTCTCCCTTTCATATAATCTACACATGTATATTATCTTGACAGTTGTTGTGTAATAGGCTATCATAATCTCGATCAACGCATATGGAGTGTGAAGCATGGATCGAAAAAATGAAGAACATCTGGATCTGCGCCAGCGCAAGACCCGCGCTCTTTTGGTCAAGGCACTGGCCGAGTTAATGGAAGAGCGGCCCTTCTCCGAACTGTCTGTGGTCGATATATGCAGTCGGGCCATGGTGCACCGCACCACATTTTACGCACATTTTAATGACAAGCGGGAGCTGCTCAGTTATCTGCTCTCTCAGTTGGAGCAGGAATGCGTAGAAACCTGCCTTCCCAGGGAGGAGATGACCTCCCCAAAGGAGTACTTTCTCACTGCAGTGAAAAACACCCTGGATTTCTTCCAAAATCGTCGCTCCCTGTATCTGGCCTGTTTGAACAGCGGGATGGAGGCCGAGGTCCATGTCCTGTCAGACCGTGCAGCCCAAGAACTGTGTCATCAGCTGTCCAAGCCCTCTTTTCGGAATGCCGCCCCTGAGGTCGATCCCCAGATCGCCGCCCGTTTTTATATTGGGGCGGTACTGGCCCTGATTCGGTGGTGGCTGACCAGCGATGACCCAGTCCCACAGGAGACTCTGATCTCTAACCTGTCCCACTTTATCCTGATCAACTGACAATGGGAGTTTTTTATGGAACATGAAAAGAAAGCAGAAAGCCCCATGCTCAAGCTGGCGCGCTTTATTGTGGATAAACGAAAGGCCTTTTATCTGATCTTCCTGGCCGCTTTTATCTTCTGCGCAGTCTCCATCAGCAAGGTGCATATCAACGATGACATTACCACCTATCTCCCCGCCCACACAGAAACGCGGCGCGGCCTGACTTTGATGGACGAGGAATTTATCACCTTAGGCAGTGCGAATATTATGGTATCCAATATCACCTATGACGCAGCCTACAACCTCTCTTTAAAAATCGAAAAGATCCCTGGTGTCTCTTCTGTGGAATTTGATGATACCCAGGACCATTACCACGATTCTGCGGCCCTGTTCTCTGTTTCCTTCGACGGAGAGGAGGATGATCCGGACACCGCCGCCGTCCTCCTCCAGGTGGAGCAGCTTTTAGAGGGCTATGACTACTACCCTTCCACCACCGTGGGCCGGGATGAGTCGGCCAGCCTTCAGCAGGAGATGACTGTAATCCTAGCTATCGCCGCTGTGGTCATTGTGGTCGTACTGCTCTTCACCTCTAAAAGCTACATGGAAGTTCCAGTCTACCTCATTGTTTTTGCTGCCGCCGCAGTTTTGAATATGGGGACGAACTTCATTTTCGGAACCATTTCCTTCATTACCAACTCCATCGCCATCGTTTTGCAGCTGGCCATGGCCATTGACTATGCCATCATCTTTTGCCACCGGTATATGGAGGAGCGTGACAACGGTTTGGATGCCCGAGAGGCCGATATCGCCGCCCTGAGCAAGGCCATCATCGAGATCTCCTCTTCCAGTCTCACTACCATCTCCGGACTGGTAGCCCTAATGCTGATGCAGCTGCGCATCGGCTTCGATATGGGCATTGTACTGACCAAAGGCATCATCTTCAGCATGCTGTGCGTTTTCCTGCTGATGCCCGGTCTGCTGATGCTGTTCAGCGGCCCCATTGAAAAAACCCGTCACCGCAATCTGGTCCCCCATATCAACTGGTTCGGCAAAGGAGTGATCCATCTCCGTTACATCCTCCCCCCTATCTTTCTGGTAGCACTGGTGGCATGCGCTGTGCTGTCCAACCACTGCGACTATGTCTTTGACACCAACGATGCCGATTTCGGCAATAAACCTGACTGGCAGCTGGCCGAAGAAAAGGTCAGCCGCACCTTCGGACAGAAAAACACCATTGCCGTCCTAGTCCCCCGAGGAAGCTATGAAAATGAAGGTAAGATCCTCCGGGAGGTAGCCGATTTGGCTCCCGTCACAACAGCCACCGGACTTGCCAACACCGAAGTGGAGGACGACTGGGTGCTGACCGACGAGATGACTCCCAGGCAGTTCGCAGAGCTGGCCGGTGTAGACATCGAACTGGCCCGGCTGCTCTATCAAGCCTATGGCCTCAACGCCGAGGAATATGGAGCCATCTTCCAAAATCCAGATGACTACGCTGTCCCCCTGATCGATGTATTTGAATTCCTACTGGAGCAGCGGGATAAAGGGGTGGTCAACCTGACTGGCGAACAGGCAGACAAGGTAGATGATTTGGAGGAGAAGCTGGATATTGGCCTGGAACAGCTTCGCGGCGAGCACTGGACCCGCATGGTCTTTGTGGCCGATGTGCCCACGGAGGGAGCAGAGACCCAGGCCCTTCTCAGCCAGATCCGCACCATCGCCCAGAAATACTATGGAGACGATGTACTTTTGGTGGGCAACTCCACCAATGCCCTGGATCTGGCCAACTCCTTCACTCAGGACAATATGAAGATCAGTATCCTCACCGTCCTGTTCGTCATGGTCATCCTGCTGTTTACCTTTAAGTCCGCCGGACTGCCCATCCTGCTGGTTCTCACCATTCAGGGTTCCATCTGGATCAACTTTACCGTCCCTGTGCTGACCCACACCAACCTCTATTTCCTCAGCTACCTGGTGGTCAGCTCCATCCAGATGGGTGCCACCATCGACTACGCCATCGTCATCACCAACCGCTATCTGGATCTCAAAACCCAGATGGATCACCGGCAGGCTGCGGTGGAGGCTCTGGATCAGAGCTTTTCCACCATCCTGACCTCCGGAACCATCATGTCCGTAGCCGGCTTTCTCATTGGAGGCATATCCACCAATGCAACGATCGGATCGGTCGGCCTCACCTTGGGACGCGGCACCGTTACTTCTATCGCACTGGTCATGACTGTTCTGCCCCAGCTGCTCATGTTGGGGGACGCACTCATCGAGCGCACCGCCATCACCCTCAACCGAGACCGGAAGCAGCGCTTCAACCAGGGTTCCATGCGTCTGGATGGCCATATCCGCGGCCATGTGTCCGGCTTCGTGGACGGAGAGTTCAAAGGCGTGCTCCACGGCAGTGTGGATGCGCTGATCGAGAGCAAGTATCAGCAGCTGGACCTGCCTGACACAGAGAAGGAGGAACCCCATGAAACTGTATAAACGGGCGGCAGCGCTGATCCTGACAGCCGCGACGCTCCTCTCCCTGGTCCCCCCTGTCTTCGCAGAGGACGACCACGTCACCATTTCCAGCGCCAAAGAGTTTTATACCCTGGTCCAAAGCTGTACCCGGGATGTCTGGTCCCAGGGTGTCACAGTGGAACTTACCACCGATTTAGATCTGAGCGGCTCCGATTTTCAGCCTATCCCCATTTTTCAAGGAACCTTCCACGGCAACGGCCACACCATCCGCGGCATCACCTATGACCACAAGGGTTCCACCCTGGGCCTGTTCCGCACCCTGACCGAAAGCGCCGTAGTAGAGAATTTGTCTGTGGAAGGCCTGTTGGAGCCTCAAGGCTCCGCCAGCCAGCTGGGACTGCTGGCCGGCGAAAATTACGGCACCATCCGCTCCTGCTCCGCCAAAGGGACTGTCTCCGGACAGGAGGATGTGGGCGGCCTGGTAGGTGTAAACGGAGAAACAGGCCGCATTGAAGGATCTTCCAGCCAGGCCCAGATCTCCGGCGTGACGAATGTGGGCGGCATCGCGGGCCAGAATCTCGGCACACTGGAACAGTGCGTCAACACCGGCCTTCTGAATCCTGATCCTGATCAAGAGATCCCCACCAGTGTAGGAGGTATTGCCGGTCTGTCCCGGGGTACCATCCAAAGCTGTTCCAACAGTGGAGAGATCGGATATCAGCACCTGGGTTATAACATGGGCGGCATCGTGGGCCTTCAATCCGGAAGCGTCCTACAATGCTCCAATACTGGGCAGGTGTGGGGCCGCAAGGATGTAGGCGGCATCGTGGGCCAGTTCGAACCCAACGCCGATGTAACCTATGGAGATTCCCCCATGGACCGTCTGAACAACAGCCTGGCCAGCCTGTTCGACGAAATGGAGGTCTTTGCAAATCAGGTCAATGAAATCGCTGTCCGGGGCGTGGAGGACGCCCAAGTGATTCACGATGCTCTCTCCTCCATTCAAGACCGGACCTACGATGCAGGAAAAGAAGGAAAAGAAGACTTCCAGGCCATGTCCGACGACCTTTACGAGTACACCAACCATATCAGTGATGCACTAGACAGCCTGAGGGACCATGTAGATAGCTTCAGCGATGATGCCTTCGACGACCTCAATGAACTGTTGGAGCAGGCCGACCGGCTCAGCCGACGGCTCAATGATCTGCTGGACCATTTGGACGGAGGTCTCGGTGATGCAGTGCAGACTATGGACCGCACCGTAAGCGGCATTCGGGAGCAAGCCCGGTCCATCCAGTCCCACATCGCGCAGATGAAGCAGGAACTGGATGCCCTGGCGCAGTACATTTGGGAGGTAGCAAAGCTGATTGCCGAAAAGGACTTTGAAGGCGCCCTTCAGGTCCCCTTCCCCTCTCTAAACCCTAAGAAACATATTCAAGGTATCAATACTGGGCTGAAAAAAATCTCCTCCCTGCTGTTCCAGCTTCCCAGCCAGTGGCGTGAAATCTTTGAGCAGCTTTCTGATGATCTTGGCGACGACAGGGATCGGATCCAACGGACTCTGGATGCACTGAACGATGCAGCCTCCCATTTGGTGGATGCCGGAGACCGGCTCACAGACCAGGTTTCCGGAGATTTGGACGAAGTAGATCTGGGTGCTGATCAGATTCGCAAACTTTTAAAAGACTATACCGACCAACTGGGGGATAAGGCACAGGCCGCCGTGGATGACATTGATGCTCAACTGGACGTGATCCAGGATCGGGTGGATCAGATGACACAGTATGCCGGCCAGGACACTCAGGCGCTGCACACGACCACAATGAGTATGATCCAACAGCTGGATGTGGTCCGCCAGGCCATCTATGACCTGGGCAAAAAGCCGGAAATCACCATCACCGACCTCACCGATGTCACCCAAGGCCCCGGCCTTATCTCCGGATGTGCTGTCACCTGCACCGTCAACGGCGATGCTAATGTGGGCGGCATTGCAGGCAATGTCTCTCCGGAGTTAGGGGACGATCCAGAGGAAACCCTTGAAATGGATGACCTGAAGCTGCTGGCCGATGTATACGCTACCACACGCGCTGTCATCCGCAGCTGCCGCTTTAATGGTGATGTGGTCGTCAAAAACGACTGCGGCGGCGGCATCGCCGGCCGGTGCGAGATGGGCGCCATTCTGGACAGCGCCGCCCGGGGCACTGTGGAGACCGGCACCGACTACTGCGGCGGCATCGCCGGCCGGACCAAGGGCTCTATCATCCGGTCCTCCAGCCTTGTGGACCTCACAGGTGAGAGCTGGCTGGGCGGTGTGGCCGGTCTGGGCGAGGATCTTCTGGACTGCCGCGCCATGGTCCGCGCTCAGGGCGATGGGGAGTACTGGGGCGCTATCGCCGGTCAGGCAGAAGGCGATCTGGCCGGAAACCGCTATCTAATGGAGGATCTTGCCGGTCTGGATGGCGTGGATTACTCCGAGTTGGCCCAAGGCCTCGACTTCGAATCCTTCCGCCAGCTGAACTACCTACCAGAGGATTTTCTCACCTTTTCCTACCGCTTTACTGTCAACGGTTCCCTTCTGGCAGAGGTTCCCTTCACCTACGGCGGCGACCTGGATCCGGAGCAGATCCCCGCTCCCCCGGAGCAGAACGGGCAGTTCAGCCAGTGGCCCTTCTTCCCCACCCAGAACCTCCGCCGCTCCATGGTACTGGAGGCGGAATTTGAGGATCCCACCTCCACCCTGTCCAGCGGGGAGGACATACCCACCCTGCTGGCCCAGGGGATCTTCTCCCCGGACGCCAAGCTGACCATCCGCACGCAGCCCATAGCGGATGCCACGGTAGATGGCTGTGCCGGTGTAGGTGCCTGGACCTACTCTGTGACAGGCAGCAAGGAGGACACCGTGATCCTCCGGCTGCGGACAGAGGGGGCAGAGCATCCAGATGCCGCCCTCTATCAGGATGGGCATTGGTCCCGTGTGGAGGGAGAGCTGGACGGCAGTTATCTGGTATTTCAGGCCCCGGTACAGGGGCAAGTCCTTCTGCTGGATCAGAGAGAGCTGCCTGTGCTGGCTGCCGCACTGTGCGGCGGCGGCCTGGCTCTGCTGCTGGCTCTGTTTCTCATCCGCCGCAGGAAGAAAAAGGCGCTGGCGTCCACACCTCAGGCAGAAGATCTCTCTCAGCCTGTAGGTTGATATGTGAACAGTGTCGAATCAAAAACAGGAGGACTGCCGCCTCGGCAGTCCTCCTGTTTTTCATGTTTGATACGATGTCATTCACTCCACAATTTCAAGCAGTTCTGAGACTTCCTTGCGGGGAGGTGCGCTCTTGGCCCCCTCCAGCGGATAGCCCAACGCAATCAAATTGACGACCCGCTCATTTTCTGGCAGCGGTAAATACTGGCGGATCTTATTCTCATCAAATACACCCAGAATCACACTCCCAACCCCCTTGCTGTGAGCTGCCAGACAGAACGTCTGGTTTGCGATCCCGGCGTCAAACATCTCCCAGCGGTCCTCCTGCGTGGTCGAATAGCTGCCGTCCGGTTCATAGCCGCTGACCTTCGTTACAACAGAAACGATCACCAACGCCTTGCAGCGCACGATCGTCTTCGCATTAAAGTCAAAATCCAGCACACAGTTCCGTGCGATTTTTTCCTTGAGGTCCGCATCTTTCACCACATGATACCGCACAACCTGCGTATTTTTCCAGGACGGAGAATAGCGGGCCAAGTCTACGATCTCCCGCAGTGTATCGTTGCTGATCTCCTGATCGGAATACTTTCGGACACTTCTTCTGGTTTGAATACATACATCGACCTGCATCAAAATCCCTCCATCGGCACGTTGGATTCAAGTTATGGGTATGCTATCACAAGAACGATTCCCTGTCAAACGATTCTTACTGCATCGGCAGCTGTCTGACTCGTGCACTAAGCCCATCTCACCGTTACCAATAATGGTATCTTCTGTGCAGCAAAACCATCGCTGCCACAGCCGCCACAGCACCCAGGCCCTCAGCAGCGATCACCGCCGACCAGATCCCGTCCAGCCCGAACAGCAGAGGCATCAGCAGCACCATCCCGCCCCGGAGCAGCAGGGAGCGCAGAAAGGAAAGCACGGCTGATACCACTCCATTGCACAGGGCAGTAAAGAAGGACGATGCATAAATATTGATGCCGCAAAACAGGTAGCCCAGCGCAAACAGACGGAAACCCTGCACCGTCATCTCCAGCAGTTCCGGATGGTATCCCACAAAGGCAAAGGACAGAGGATAACTCAGAGCCTCTGAGATTACAACCATTGCAACCGAAGTCACCCCGACCACCCACAAACTTTTGCGGAACACACTTTTCAGCTCACTTTGATTATCCGCACCATAGTGGTAGCTGACTATGGGCGCACTTCCAATGGAAAATCCCAAAAATGCGGCTACAAAGACAAAATCCACATACATCATTACCGAGTAGGCAGCCACACCCAGCTCGCCCACCATACGCATCAGCTGGAGGTTATATAAAATACTGATCACCGAGGAGGAGATATTGCTCATCAGTTCCGATGAACCATTGCTGCATGCCTGGAGCAGCTGCTTGGGATAGAGCTGACTCCTGGTCAGGCGCAGCCCGGATCGTTCCCCCGTGGCAAAGTAGAACAGCGGGATGATCCCGCCCACTACATATCCCAACACAGTGGCAATCGCCGCCCCTGCGATCCCCAACTGGAACACCGCAATGAGCACATAGTCCAGCACCATATTGGTCACACCTGCTGCAATGGAAAATACCAGCCCCAGCTGAGGTCGCTCCGCCACGACAAAGAAGCTTTGAAAACAAACTTGGAGCATAAATGGGACACTTCCCAGCAGAAGGATCCGTCCATAAACGACACAATCCTGGATCAGCACATCACTGGCCCCCGCCAGCCGGGCAATGGGTTCTGTCAGCCAAACGCTCACCACCGTCAACACGCCCCCAAGCAGGATCACAGCATAAATAATCATGGAGAAGTAGCGCTGAGCCAGTTCCTGTCGCCCTTCTCCCAGCGTGCGGGCCACAATTGCACTGCCCCCAGTCCCCAGCATAAAGCCAAAGGCCCCAATGATCATAGCCACAGGGAAGATGATATTGATGGCTGACAGAGCCATATCTCCCACCAGGTTCGAGACGAACAGGCCGTCCACAACACTGTAAATTGAGGCAATGACCATCATCACCACCGACGGCATGGTGAACCGCAGCAGCCGCCCGTATGTAAAATGATCTGACAGCTTGATCTTCATACTTCCTCCCACTCCTCTGGGACAGACTGGTTCAGCAGAGGCTCCGTCTCATCCCGGATCGCATCCAAATATTTATGGGTCAGATCCAGATAGGTCCGCCGCTCCTCCGGCGTCAGGCGCAAAAAGGCCCGCTCCTCCATAGCCAAAGTGGGCTCCACCGCCAGACGCAGCAGTTCCTCTCCCCGATCTGTCAAGGACAGAAGCTTGTTGCGCCGGTCTTCGGACATGCTCTCCATCCGCAGATACCCCCTGCTCTCCAGTTTTTTCAGCGCAGAGTTCACCGTCTGCTTACTGAGGAACAGCGCACTGCACAGCTTGGTCTGAGTCATGGGCCCCTGGGCCTCCCCAAGCAGATACAGCACCCAAAACACACTGTCCGACAGGCGGTAGTGCCTGGCCAGACGGTGGTAAATGATATTCATTTCCTTATCAGCTTCGTTGAACGCCCGGATAAACCGGGAAAATGTCAGTTCTTCCATTGCAGCCTCCATACAATCCGATTTCGGACTATATTGTAGTCCGAAATCGGACGGTTGTCAACTCCCCTCTTGACAGTCGCCTCTGAGTGTGATATGGTTCATTACACAAGTAATGAACCAACGAACAAGGAGGGGATCTTATGGGAACGCCCCCAGGGGGACAGCCCCTGATCTATCTCCAGATCGCCCAGATGCTGGAGGACGACATCCTCCGGGGCGTCTATCAGGAGGAGGAACAGGTCCCCAGCACCAACGAGCTGGCCCGGGCCTACCGCATCAATCCCGCCACCGCCGCCAAGGGCATCAACCTTCTGGCGGCCTCCGGCGTCCTCTATAAGCGCCGGGGTATCGGGATGTTCGTGGCCCCAGGGGCAGAGGAGGCCGTCAAGGCCCAGCGGCGCGCCGCCTTCTATGACAGCTATGTGCTCCCTCTGGTCCAAGAGGCCCGCTCCCTGGCCCTGTCGGAGGAGGCGATGCTGGACATGGTCCGCAAGGCATTTGAGGAAGGAGTGTGAACTGGATGAATACTGGAACTATGCGTGCCCAGGGCGTGTGCAAGGCCTTTGGGAAAAAGGCGGTCCTGCGGGAGCTGGAACTGACCCTGGAGCCGGGAAAGATCTATGGCCTGCTGGGACGCAACGGGGTGGGCAAGACCACCCTGCTGTCCATCCTCACCGCCCAGCTGGCCCCTGACCGGGGCAGCGTCACCTACGGCGGGGAGCCGGTGTGGGAAAACCAGGCCGCCCTGGATCACCTGTGCTTCGCCCGTGAGGCCCCCGCCGTCGGACAGAACAGCCTCAAGCTGTCATACTATCTCCGCTCCGCCGCCATTTTCTACCCCTACTGGGACGAGGGCTATGCCCACCGCCTGCTGGAGGAGTTCTGCCTGGATCCCTCCCAAAAGCTCTCCCAGCTCTCCCGGGGGCAGCTGTCCATGGCCTCGGTTCTGACCGCCCTGGCCAGCCGGGCCGACCTCACTCTGCTGGACGAGCCCACGGCCGGGCTGGACGCGGTGGCCCGGGAGCAGTTTTACCGCCTGCTGCTGGAGGACTTCTCCCATACTGGGCGCACCTTCGTCCTGTCCACCCACATCATCGGTGAGGCCGCCCCCCTCTTCGAGGAGGTCCTGATCCTGAACGGGGGCCGGATCGCGGAGCAAGGCCCCACAGACGAACTGCTGGAGCAGTTCCGCACCGTCTCCGGCCCCGCGGACCAGACAGAAGCAGCCTGCCGGGAGCTGACCGTTCTCTCCGTCCGGGACATCGGGCGGCGCAGGCTGTACACCGTCCGGGGCACGCCGGAGCAGCTGGAGGCCCTGGACGCCTCTGGCCTGGATACGGCCCCTATGGAGCTTCAGGAGGTGTTCACCGCCCTGTGCGGCCAGACGGACGCCGCCGGGAGGTGAGGACATGAGACGCACCGCCCGCTTTCTGCTGTACACCCTCCGGCCCTGTCTGCTGATCCTGCCCATCTCCGTCACCAGTGCTGTTCTCCTGCTCCCCAGGATCGCCGGAGGGACAGACGGCCCTGTCGCCGCCCTCTGCAACGCTCTGCCCAGTTTCGGACTGCTGTTCCTGCTGATGCAGGGGGTGAATCTGGCCATTTCCGCGCTCCCCCTGGCCCTCTCCCTGGGCGGTCGGCGGCGGGACCTCCTGCTTGGCGTCCAACTGTGCGCCCTTCTGGGAGCCGGGGCGGCGGTACTGCCCTGGCTGCTCCCCCTCCCCGCTCCGGAGGCTATTCTAAACAGCCTATGGCCCTGCGGCCTCTTGCCCCTGGTTCTGTACCTCGGTCTGGCCATTCTAGCGGTTCTGCTGGGCTGCCTCTCCGGACTGCTGATGCGCCGCTCCCGGCTGTCCGGCGGCCTGCTCTACTCCGCCGGGCTGCTCCTGCTCATCCTTCTGTGGCCCGCCTGCCGGCTGATCCTTGCCTCTCCCGCGGTATGGGGGGCTCTGCCCCTGTTCCTTCTCCTGTCCCTGCCAGTATCGGCGGCACTGCTGGAGTTTCTACTGTTTCGGGCCCTGGCCCGGCTCTCTGTGAGGTGACGACAAATGCTGTATCCTCTCTTCAAGCTCCATATCCCAGTTCTCCGCCTCCAGCTCGCCGTCCTGTGGGGAGCCTTTCTGGTCATCCAGTTTATCATCTCCACGGTGATGGTTCTGATCCGTCCGGAGGAGTCCATCCTCATTTCCGGCACGCTTCTCCCCTTCGCCGGCGCCTTCAGCCTTTTCGCCCTGACCCAGAGCCTGGTGCTGGTCACCTTCCAGGACGGGGTGCGGATGGGCCGCACCCGGCGGCAGATGCTGGGGCTGACCCTGGTCCTCATTGGGGTGGACGCCCTGCTGGTCAGCCTGTCCGCCCTGCTCCTCCCCTGGCTGGAGCGCACCCTGTGTATCCGGCTGTGGGCCCTTCTGGCGCGGCGGCCCGGCGCGGCGGTGATGGTCGAGGCCCCCGGCGGCGGCCAGCTGTGGGACCCCAGCTATGACACCGGGCTGCTCCGGGTGGAGGACTTCGGTCTGGACGTCTGGTGGCTTGCCCCGCTGATCCTGCTGGCCGGACTGCTCCTGGGCTTTCTGCTGGCCTCTCTGACTCAGCGTTTCGGCCCCCGGAGCTATTTTCTCCCCTCCATTCTGTACCTGTACCTCATCTTCAGTCCACGGGCGGAGTGGCTGAGGGATGTCCGCTTACTTCTCCCCGCCGCCCTTCTGCTGGCCGCCGGGCTGGCCTTTACCAGCCTGATGGGCGGCTACCTCGTTTATTACGGGCTGGTGCTGGCCGTGTTTGCCCCGCTGGCGCTGGCGGCGCTGCCCCAAAAGCGGCCTGCCGGGCGCGGTTTTGCCATTCTGC
>ENA-ORUF01002231-ORUF01002231.1-human-gut-metagenome-genome-assembly--contig:-NODE-2231-length-17554-cov-3.513801_pt1 | contig 17554 bp, 11 predicted proteins | sample MGYA00242077_ERZ509203 | MGnify/ENA primary metagenome ERZ509203 (study PRJEB26280, sample SAMEA2338834) | human gut metagenome | biome: human gut; feature: human-associated habitat; material: faeces... | reverse complement strand
CGGGGGAAGGGAGGAAGAAACTTTCTATAGAAAGTTTCTTCCTCCCTTCCCCCGGTTCCTAAAACGTCGTCACCTCAGGATACACCGGCACCTGAAAAATAGCGTGGCAGGTGAGGCCGAGCATGACGGCACCGATACCGCATTTGACCACGATGCCGAGGAATCGGCCCACCAGCGCGCCTTTGGCGGCCTGACGGGCTTCGTAGTCGTTGCGCCCCTTGTAGCGCTCCATGAGATAACAGCCGATCCACGCGCCCACGAGAGCGCCGATGAACGCGCCAAGGCCAAACAGCAGGGGAAGCCCCGCCAGAGCGCCGACAAGCGCGCCAAGCAGGCCCGCCCACATGCCGCTGGTGCTCGAACCGTATTTCTTGCTCCCCCAGCCTTGCGCAATGTACTCGATGACCTCCCCGAATAGGGCAAGGCCGACAAGCATGGCGAAAAAGAAAACGCCCATGTCTCCGGGGGAGGGATAAGCAAACCTCCAGAGCCCGATGAGGCCGAGCATGATCCAGTTGGCGGGGAGCGTGATCACGTTCAGCAAAAGGACGAAACCGAGCAAAACGAGGAAGATGGTTGGGAAAAGAACCTCCACGGGCTACTCCTCGTTCGCCGTCTTACGCAGCACTTCCATGACCGAAGGCAAATGACGCAGCCGGTCGATGACATGGTAAAGATGCGCCACGTCGCGCACCTGCACCACCATTTCCATCTCGGAGCGCCCGTCCACCAGCGCCTGCAAGAGACAGCCGTCGATGTTGACGTCCTCGTCGCGCAGCACGATGGCGATATCCGCCAGCGAGCCCTTCTGGTTGCGGGCCATGATATGGATGCGCACCGGGAAGGGCTGCGTCTCGTGGCCGTCCCACTGCACGGAAACGAGGCGATCGGGCTCCATCTCCTGAATGTTCGGACACGTCGCCGTGTGGACGATCACGCCGCGCCCGCGGCTGATGAAGCCCACAATGGAATCGCCGGGCACGGGGTTGCAGCAGTGGGCGATGCGGACCATCATGTCGTCCACGCCGCGCACGGAGATGCCGCCCGTCTTGGGCGGAGGAGGCGGGCTCTGCTCCTTGCGCTTGCGGTGGGAGACGACCGTATCCACGGCATCGGGCGTTTCAAGGATTTCCGGCGGCGAAACAATGGCCTGCAAACGCTTCACCACCTGCTTGGTCGTGAAACGCGCGTACCCGATGGAGGCCATCAGCTCGTCCACTGACCCGGCGGCAAGGCTGTTCACCAGCGTGCTCAGATGCCCGTCCTTCTCGGCCTTGCTCAGGTTGATGCCTGCCTTGCGGGCTTCCTTTTCCAGCATTTCGCGGCCAAGGCCCATCGCCGCCGCGCGTTCCTCGGTACGCAGGTACTGCTGGATACGGCTGCGCGCCTTGGCGGTCTTGACGATCTTGAGCCAGTCCCGGCTCGGGCGGCGGTTCTTGTCGGTGATGATTTCCACCGTGTCGCCGCTCTTGAGCGCGGTATTCAGCGGAACCAGCTTGCCGTTGACCTTCGCGCCCACGCACCGGCTGCCCACCTGCGTATGGATGAGGAAGGCGAAGTCCAGCGGCGTCGCACCTTCGGGGAGTTCCTTTACGTCGCCCGCGGGCGTGAAGACATAGACTTCGTCCTTGAAGAGATCCATGCGCAGGGTGTGCATGAATTCCTTGGAGTCGGATTCCTGCCCCTGCCGGTTGACGATCTCCCGGAGCCACTCGAATTCCGGAGCGTCCTTGACGCTGACCGCGTGATGGCGCTCCTTGTACAGCCAGTGCGAGGCCACGCCGTGCTCGGCCAGACGGTGCATCTCCTCGGTGCGGATCTGGATTTCGATCCGCTCGCCCTCGGGCCCGATGACCGTGGTATGCAAGCTCTGGTAGCCGTTGGCCTTGGGCATGGAAATATAATCTTTGAAGCGGCCCGGCACGGGCTTCCACTGCGCATGGACAAGGCCGAGCACCGCGTAACAGTCGCGTACGTCCTTGACGATGACGCGGAAAGCCAGAATGTCGTGCATATCGTCGAGCGTCAGATTCTGCTCGGTCATCTTCTTGTAGATGCTGTAGATATGCTTGATGCGGCCCCAGACCGTGCCTTCGATCTGGTTGGAGCTGAGGATGCCTTCCAGCTTGGCGATGATCTTGGCGATGAGCTGGCGCTCGACCACCTGATTGCTTTCCAGCCAGTCCGAAATCTGGGCGTAGACGTCCGGGTGTATGTATTTGAAGCTCAGGCCTTCAAGTTCCAGCTTGAGCCGGTGCAGACCAAGGCGGTTGGCGAGGGGCACGTAAATGTCCATCGTCTCCTGCGCGATGCGCTGCCGCTTGTGGGCCTTCTGGAAATCGAGCGTCCGCATGTTGTGCACGCGGTCAGCCAGTTTGACGATGGGCACGCGGATGTCGTGCGACATCGCAAGGATCATTTTACGGATGTTCTCCGCCTGCTGCTCTTCCTTGCTGTCGAACGTCATCATGCTGATCTTGGTCACGCCGTCCACGATGTCGGCGACCTGTTCGCCGAACTCGGCGTCAACCTCTTCGAGCGTGACTTTCGTGTCCTCGACCGTATCGTGCAGCAGCCCGGCGGCCACCGAATGGGCGTCGAAACCGAGCTCGGCAAGGACTTCGGCCACGGCCAGCGGATGCGAGAGATAGGGTTCGCCGGAAAGCCGCACCTGCCCGGCATGGGCCGCTGCGGCGTAAGCATAGGCTTTGCGTACGAGCGCCTGTTCCGCTTCCGTGGAATTGGCAGCCAGCCGGCTCAGGATGTTCTGCATCGGCAGGGGAAGATGGGAGGCAGGAGCTTCAACTGTACTCATGGACTCGTCCTGTGGGCTGATGGTGCATGATCACCGCCGCGCAAGGTTTTGTGCGACGGTATAGAAACTCTAAGGCCGAACATGGTACCTCTGCAAGTCTTTGGGAACCCACCAGCGATCAAAATTGTACATGATGCCGTTCAGCGCGGGCTTGATGCCCTGGAACCGCGCCTGCACGATGGGCAGCGCGTAGGGGACGTAGAGGAAACAATAGGGCTGTTCGGCATCGAGGATCTCCTGTACGCGGTCATAGAGCTCCTTGCGGCGATCCTGATCGGTCATGCTCCGGGCCTCCACGAGCAGCTCGTCGACCTCGGCGTTGCGGTAGCCCGTGAAGTTCAGCCCGCCGGGCTTGGCCCGTGAAGAGTGCCATACGTCATAGATGTCGGGATCGAGGGTGATCGTCCAGGCAAGGATGATGGCGTCGAAGTGCCCTTTATTGACAAATTCCTTAATGAAGGCGGCCCATTCCACCGTGCGGATATGCACCGTGATACCCAGCGCCTTGAGCTGGCTTTGGATGATGATCGCCGCCTTGATGCGCGAATCGTTGCCCTGATTGACGAGGATGGTAAACAGGAACGGCTTGCCGTCCCGCTCAAGGAGGCCGTCCTTATTCTTTTTCCAGCCTGCCTCGTCCAGCAGCCTGCGGGCTTCGTCCACATCCTGCCGGACCGGCGTCAGCTTGTCGTTATAGGCCCATGTCCCCGGCTTGTACGGCCCGACCGTGGGCACGCCCTGCCCGAGCAGCACGCCGTCAATAAGCGACTGGCGATCGATGGCCATCGAAATGGCCCGGCGTACGCGCACATCCTTAAAGAAAGGATGCTCCAGGTTGAACCCGAGGAAGGTATAGCTGAACGACAGGTAACGGTATTTGCGCCAGTCCCGTTCCCACTGCGGCCCTTGCGTCTGGCGCAGGTACTGCTGGGGAGAGAGGGACATCATGTCCAGTTTTCCGGCTTTCAGTTCCAGAAACATGGTCGAGGGATCGGGGATAATCCGGTACACCACCTCATCCAGATTGGGACGGCCCTCGAAATACGTATCCGAGGCCGTAAGGGTGAGCATGGAACCGGCGTCCCACTTGGCAAGCCGGTACGGACCCGCGCCGATGGGCTTGCGGGCCACGGGGGTGGTCATGATATCCTGCCCCTCAAGCACGTGCTTGGGCAGAATGGCCCCCATCCATGTCATCAGGGAGCGGGCGAAAGGCTTGGCATAACGCACCTCGAACGACAGCCGCCCGGTCTTCTTAAAGGATTCAATGGCCAGGAAGTCCCCGGAATAGGCCGTGGGCGTCTTGGGATCGATCATGAGCTTATAGGTGAACTCCACATCGTCCGCCGTCAGGGGCACGCCGTCCTCCCAGCGGATATCGTCGCGCAGGACGAAGCGGAGAAGCCTGCCGCCCTCAAGCACCTCATAGGACGCGGCGGCCCACGGGACCACGTTCAGATCCTTGTCGTACTTGAGCGGAGCCACATACAGGAGCCCGGTAATCTCGCCCGAGGCGGAATCGGACGCCATATAGGGGATGAGGTTGGACGGCTCGCCGATGGTGCCCATCAGGATACGCCCTCCTGTGACCGGGGTGCCGTCCGGGAAGGCCGCCGTTTCCGCCGCAAAGGGCATAACAGGGCGAAACGCCGCAAAAAACAGCGCCCAACAGGTGAAAAGCAGAATCAGCAAGCTCTTTTTCATACGCATTCCAGGTCATTTGTAAATATTTTCTCGAAAATGGCCATAACATACTTGCGTACCCTTGAAAACAGACGATTCTTGGCATACAACGATAATATAAGACTCGTCGCTTATGCCTCTGTGCATCCCTTCCGCATTCTACGGAGCGCATCGTTCTGCCCGGGTATCCATCCCACTTTATCAGTTATGCCGCAAGCATCCGTACCCATAGACTAACTGTCGACAAGGGATCTGCCGTTTCGACGAGGCTTATGCACAACAAACAAGGATACGCTGTTTAAAAGTGCCATGACAGAAGCAAGGACATCCGAAAAAATGAACGTACGTGAGGAAAATGCCGCCAGAGCCCTGATCCAGGGCTTCCTGAAAGATTCCGTCCCTGAATACATCAAGGATACGGGACAGGAAATACTGAACAGCGGCGGCGTCCACAAGCTGTCCATCCGCAAGGAAGGCGACACTTGGGACGTGGAAGGCATCGTCCAGGGCGAAGACTTCCAGAACTATTCGCCCCACCTGATGCTGAATCCGGGAGACTCCCAGATTTCGTATAACTGCAACTGCCATGAAGCGTTCATGGGCGTTTGCCGTCACGTGGCCGCCACCGCCTTGAAGATGTTTGCGGATCTCGACAAGGACTATGGCGCGCCCGAGGAACCGCAGCGCCTCAACACCGAATGGCGCCAGAGCTTCCGCAGTTTCTTCTCCAGCTCGCTGGAGCCGGAAACCGGACGCCACTACTTCATCTTCCGGTTTTATCCCGAACCGGGCCGCCTCATCGTGGCGCTTTTCCGGGCACGGCAGAACAAGACCGGCCTGTCCTCCGTCCATCAGGAAACGTCGCTGGAGCAGATCCTGCGCAATCCCGAGTGGTGCGACCAGTCTCCCCAGCTCTTGCAGGTCGCCCGCCAGATCGGCCACTACCTCGACTACTACGGGCACCGGATCGAAATTCCGGAAGGCCTCGTTTCGTGGTTCTTCTGGGCCATCCGCCGCGAATACTACATGTTCTGGAAGGACACGGACATCCCATGCACCATCGTGAGCACGCCGCTCACCGTGAAGCTCCGCCCCGGCCTTGACGAGGATGGGCTGCGCTTCGACGTGCTGCTCCAACGCGGAGAAAAGAAACCCTTCTCCATTTCGGAAGAGGACAGCGAAATCACCTTCCACGGGCAGATGCCCCTGTGGGTGTGCTGGAACCAGAGCTTCTACCCGGTGCAGACCAGCCTTTCCCCCTCGCTGGTGAAACAGCTTGTCGCCGACCATCCGGTGGTCCCGCAGGACAACATTTCGGAATTCCTCGACCGGGTGTGGGCGCGCCTGCCCGCCTCCGAGCTTTACGAGCCCGACGAATTCCTCAAGATCATGGGCCCGATCTTCCAGCCCGCGACCTACGATCCCAAGCTGTTCCTCGACGAGGAAGGCAGCCTGCTTACGCTTGAAGTCCAGAACACCTATGAGACGGTGCACGGCGAATTCGTCCTCCCCGGCCCGAACCCGGACTTCCAGACGGGCAGCTACGTCTTTGAAGGGCATACATTCCTCGTGCGCCGCGATCAGACCGAAGAGGCCGCGCTCATGGCGCAGCTCGCGGAAATGCACTTCCAGCCCAGAAGCACCCGGCTGTGGTTCATGGAGCCGGAAGAGGCCATCGCCTTCCTGCTCGACTCCTACCCCACGCTGGTGGAGAACTGGCGCGTGTACGGCGAAAAGGCCCTCACCCGCTACAAAGTGCGCATGTCGCAGCCGGTCATTTCCGCCAAGGTGGAGAGCAACGAAAAGGAAAAATGGTTCACCCTCGATATCGATGTGGAATACGACGGCCAGCACCTGCCTCTGGAGCGCATCTGGAAGGCATGGGTACGCGGCCGCCGTTACGTGCAGCTCAAGGACGGCTCCTACACGAGCCTGCCCGAGTCGTGGCTGGAAAAGCTGGCCCACAAGCTGCAGGCCCTCGGTTTCGACCCCACCAAGCCGCCCAAGCGCCAGTTCAAGCAATTCGAAGCCCCCGTGCTCGACAACCTGCTCGACGATCTGCCCAATGCGGAGACCGACTCCTTCTGGAACTCGCTGCGTGAAAAGGTACGGAACTTCACCGAGGTGGAGCCCGTCAGCACGCCCAAGGGCCTGACCGCCACGCTCCGCAACTACCAGCTGCAGGGCGTTTCGTACCTGAACTTCCTCAGCGAATATGGGTTCGGCGGCATCCTCGCTGACGAAATGGGCCTCGGCAAGACCATCCAGACCCTGTCGTTCATCCAGCATATGGTCAACCACGGGCATGAAGGCCCGAACCTCATTGTGGTGCCCACGTCCGTGCTGCCCAACTGGGAGCGCGAATCCGAAAAGTTCGTGCCCCACCTCAAGCGGCTGATCATCTACGGCACGCGCCGCGAAGGCATGTTCCGCAAGGTGGCGGATTCCGACATCGTGGTGACGACCTACGCCCTGCTCCGCCGCGACCTTGAGGAGCTGGAAAAGCACTATTTCAACTCGATCATCCTTGACGAAGCGCAGAACATCAAGAACCCGAACACCATCACGGCGCGCTCGGTGCGTTCCATCAAGGCCCGGATGCGGCTGTGCCTGTCCGGTACGCCCATCGAAAACAACCTGTTCGAACTGTGGTCGCTGTTCGAGTTCCTGATGCCCGGATTCCTCGGCTCGCAGCACGCGTTCCAGCGCGGCGTGGTCAAGCCCATCCGCGACGGGGACGGCGAAAGCCTCGAATACCTGCGTTCCCGCGTGAAGCCGTTCATCCTGCGGCGTACCAAGGCCGAAGTGGCCAAGGATCTGCCGCCGAAGATCGAGAGCGTGACATACTGCAACATGACGGACGAACAGGCCGAACTCTACACGGCCCTGACCCGGAAGCTCCGCGATCAGGTGCTGGCCGACGTCGAAAGCAAGGGCATGGCCAAGAGCCAGATGTCCATCCTCGACGCGCTGCTCAAGCTTCGCCAGATCTGTTGCCACCCGCGCCTGCTCAAGGTGGACATGCCCGGCTTCTCCACCGGGAGCCTGCCCTCCGGCAAGTTCGAGGCTTTCAAGGATATGATCTTCGATGTGGTGGAAGGCGGCCACAAAGTGCTGGTCTTCTCGCAGTTCGTGCAGATGCTGCAGATCATCCGCGGCTGGCTCCAACTGACGGACATCCCCTTCTGCTATCTGGACGGCACCAGCAAGGACCGCCTCGATCAGGTGGACCGCTTCAACAACAGCCCGGAAATCCCGATCTTCCTCATCTCTTTGAAGGCGGGCGGCACGGGCATCAACCTGACCTCAGCGGACTACGTCATCCATTACGATCCGTGGTGGACCCCCGCCGTGGAAAGCCAGGCAACCGACCGTACCCACCGTATCGGCCAGACGCGTCAGGTGTTCTCCTACAAGCTGATCTGCCAGAATACCGTGGAAGAGAAGATCCTCAAGCTTCAGGAAATGAAGCGCGGCGTCGCCGAGGCCGTCATCCCCGGTCAGGACACGTGGAAGTCCCTCACCAAGGAAGACCTCGAAATGCTGTTTGAGGTTTAAAAAAGATTGGAGGGGGCGAGGGAAACTTTCTAAAGAAAGTTTCCCTCGCCCCTCCAAACCTCCCCCACTCCCTTCAAAGACTTTCCCCTTTATTGAATCCCTCTTCACTTTTTCCCTATGTAATATGGGACTGTCGTTTCTATCTGGCGACATACTGCAAGAGAATGCCGGGAAACACATATAAAGATGGAAGGAACATAAAAAGGTTCTTGTAGATCCTCTTGCAATGTCTGTTTAAGCCGCTTCAAAAAGGCTGTACGAATTATCCAAAAGAAAAAGGCGACCGCTGAACAGTCGCCTTTTTCTTTCCCTCAACCCCGCAATCAAAAATATTGGGGGCTCAAAAATCCGGTAGAGAGGAGAGGGAAGGAACCCCGTTCGGGTATCTCCGTTCTTCAAAAAAGACTCCTCCCCCTCTCCACCGAACTCATTCCTACTCTTCAACCTTACGGCGCTTTTCCCAGAGCTTCATGTCCTTCATCTTCTTGCGGCGCTCGCGCTGAAGGCCCTTACAGACCAGCGGGGTATCCTTCTTGAGGCCCCACTTTTCGCGGTATTCGGCAGCGTCAAGATTATGGCTGGCGAGATGCTTACGCGTCAAAATTTTGAATGTCTTGCCGCATTCCATGCAGGTAATCGACTTTTCTTTGATGGATTTGCGGGGATCGCTCTGCACATCGGAGCTGGCAAGCTCCTCAACGCAGCCTTCACCCTCGGCAACGTTCTTGATATCGGACGAAAGACGACGCACCATGGAAATGATTTCGTCTTCCGACATGATTCGGACGCTGGCCTGTGCTTTGACAATATCCAGTGCTTCTTTCAAATGATCATCCATCAGGGATGCCTCCTCGGAACAAAGTTACTGAAAAGGTTGTGCCATGAATCCAGGAACCTCTCCTGCATTCACTCCCCCCAGAATCCCGTACGCCTTTTCCCCCGTTATCCCCTCACCCCTGAAGTGATACGGGGGGCGGAAACAGCAAGGAACGAAACCGTTCCCCCGGCAAAGCACCCCTACCAGCCGGTCCACTGTCCTTGATGCCAATGCATCTCGCTTCCCTCTATTCCGTACTCAGGATCTCTGCACAACAAGCCATATCTAAAAAGATATTGTTCAGTATTGCACGAGGGGCCTATGCAATGCAACCGCTTTTCGTACCTTTTTATTATATACTTTCCATGAATGCCGTCTAAAAGGCAGCTATTCCATGCAGGCGCATCAAGAAGTACGGTGAAGGAAAGATGCTTGCCCGTTCCATCCCGCACAGGATGGAATCACAGCTTGCACGAGGAAAAACAGTTCCTCTCGTTTCCTTGGATAGCCTATCCGATAGGGGACAGTAAATGATGCCTTGCATTTTTCTCAAGAACATAACGTCGGCACAGTAAGGAGATGCGGCTAACAAGCCCATAAACGGAATCCCACACAGCCCTCAAACCGGGGACAACCTACAGGAGGCATCTTAAAGGAAAATCTGCGGCGGGGCTCAGAACCTTTTCACTTTGAGGTGGGTATCCATCCAAAGGCGACCTGTAGGCTGCGAACAAGGATTCCATACACTGAAGCCGTTGGAAAGAGCGGGATATCTCCGTGCCGGCAGGCTTGGGAAAGGGTATTTTTCTGAAGAAACGTTCTTCCCAAGTCTTCTATCCTTTTAAAGCATATCCGCTCTACACTATTCCCCTGCCTCGCTCAGGCAAAGGAGCGCGGATCAATGTTGTACTTCTTAACCTTGTAATTGACGATCCGGTAGCTTACCTGCAAATCGCGGGCGGCCTGCAGCATATTGCCATGCGCATGTTGCAGGGCGTCAATGAGCAGTTCCTGTTCGAAGCGCGCCACCGCATCGTTGAACGGCAACGCCGCCCGGCTGTCCCCAGACGTCTGGAGGGATTGGGGCAAGTGAGCGGCGCGCAGGACGAGATCGTCGCAACCTTGTACGGCGAGCTTCATGCACTGGGCCAGCTCTCCGGCATTGCCCGGCCACGGGTATTGCAAAAGAAGTTCCTGTGCCGGTGTCGAAATGCGCTCCACTGTGCGCCCCAAGGCCTCGGCGGACGCCTTGAGGAACATATCCGCCAACGGAAGGATGTCTTCAGGACGTTCGCGCAACGGAGGCAGGGCAATGGGAAACACGGTGATACGATTGTACAAATCTTCGAGAAAGGCACCTTGGGCGACCAAGTTTTCCAAATCCGCCGACGATGAACAGATGAAGCGCACGTCCACGCCTACGGGCTGCCCTCCCCCCATGCGGACCACGGACTGCTCCTGCAAGACATGCAGGATCTGCGCTTGGATGGACAGGGAAAGCTTGTCGATGTCCTCAATGAACAGCGTACTGCAATTGGCAAGCTCGAACAGCCCTTTGCGGGTCTGAACGGCACCCGGGAACGCGCCTTTGCGGTAGCCGAACAATTCGCGTTCGGCTTGTTCCTCGGTCAGCCTGTCCGCACCCGGCGATTGGAGGCGCGACGCATAAAAACGCACCAGCGGCAGTTCGTTGCGCACGCTTGCCGTATGGATGAATGCCGCCACCCGGGCTTTTCCCGTACCCGGTTCGCCCCGGAGCAGGACCGGACCGCGCCCGTGCCCGGCATAGCTGGCCTGCTTCAACGCCTCGCACATGCTCTCGGACACGGCAAGTATGCCGCCGTCCAAATCTCCGGTCACATGCGGCCTGTCCCCCCGGCGCTCGGCAAGGCGCTGCTGCCGGGCCATGTCGTCTTGCAAATACGTGGCCTGCGCCGCAATCATCCCCGCAACGACCTCGAGGAAACAGCGCTGCCGCTCCAGTTCTTCGCGTGAGGCTCTCGGCGTATCGACACTCAACACGCCAATGACCTTGCGCGCCTGTTCGCGGCCCGGCTCCCAACTCATCTGCGGAGCGAGCACCGGGACGCTGAGGAAGGCCAGCGAAGACAGTTCCTCATCGGTGCGCATAAAAAATTTGCTGAGGAAAACGGGATGCCCCTTGAGGCATTCGACGATGACCGGCTTGCCCGTGACGAAAACCTGGCCGGTAACGCCCATGCCGGGCTCATACACGACCTGGGCGCTGCGGGGCGCGCCATCGGCCACGCACAGGCGCAACGTCCGTGTTTCCGGATCGAAAATGACCAGATGCGGGCGCAGAAACCCATGCCGCTCGGTGAGAAGCGAAAGCAAGGAGTTAAGCGAAGACTGGAACCCACGCTGCGGCCCCATTCCTGCGGCGATGCGTTGCAGGGTTTCCATGTACGGGACGGGATTCATCAAACCGGCAGACGACTGTTCAGACATACGAATCAAAAAAGGGACCGGCCGAGAGGCCCGTTTCAAGTCCCTTGTGCGCTATAGGGTGCATCAATGCGAAGAGAAAAACGGAACAGTCGGCCCTCCTCATCCATAAAAAAGGCATCCGGAGGATCCGAGGCGCGTTCGCGCTTATGGCTCATGCCTCGGAAAGGGGCAAGGGGGCGCTGGCCCCCTTGTACCGGAAGCACGCCTCCGGCCCCTTTCAACAAACGGCTAAAACAGCCGCGACGAGGCGAGGATTTCGCGCCCGCGCTCGGCGGCCTTGAGGTTTACGTCAACCAGCTTGGCGGGCATGAACGTACGAATGCCTTCCTCCAGCGCTTCGAACCCGAAGGGCAGGAGGCCGGAAGCGCACAGCGCGCCGAGCAGGATGTTGTTGCCGCACTGGGCGGAACCGAGTTCGATGCCCATGCTGCGGCAGGGGAGGAACCACGCGGAGGAAGCGCGATCACGCACGGCCTGTTCCACGGCGTCCAGCCCCGGAGCGACTTCGCGCCCGGCGGAGACGGACAACGGCGGGATGACGTCCGTGCTGGAAAACACCACGCCGCCCTGCTTCAGGTAGCGCAGGCCGCGCAACGTTTCCAACGGTTCGAAACCAAGCACGATGTCGGCTTCGTCGAATCCGAGCTTGGGGCTTTTCCAGCCGCCGAGCAAAATGGTGGATTCCACAACGCCGCCGCGCTGCGCCATACCGTGGATTTCGCCGGCGACCACCTCGACGCCCTGCGCCACGGCCACGCGGGCCAGCAGCGTGGTGGCGGTAAGCGTTCCCTGGCCACCCACACCCGTCATATAAATACGAATACGATTGCTCATTTTCAGCTCCGCTTGCGGGCCCGGATAGCGGGCGTTACCTGGAGACACACCATGCAGCCGGAACACTGCGATTCATCCACGCTGACGACCGGAGCTTCGGCGGTGCCGCCGCGACGGAACGCGGGGCAAGCCAGCTCGGCCAGACACTTCAAGGCTTCCTCGCCCTGCGTGGCGACTTCGGCCACCTGCGGGCGGTTCTGCTTCAGCGTGCGGCGGGCGAACAGCATACAGGGCTCTTCCGCAATGATGACGCGGACCCCGGAACGGGCCTTCATTTCCTCAATCGTTTTCAGCGTGCCGCGCATGTTGAAGGGCTTGACCTTGGCGACGTCCGTAACGCCGATGCCGCGGACCACGCTCTCGATGTCCAGATGGTTGCAGCCCTCGCCGAGGACGGAGGTGCACACGCCGGGATTGGGCTGATGGCCGGTCATGGCGGTCGTGCCGTTGTCGAGGATCACCAGCAGCACGTCGTGTTTGTTGAACACGGCGTTGGCAAGGCCGGTCATGCCGGAGTGGAAAAACGTGGAGTCGCCGATGAACCCGACCACAGGACGATCGGAAACCATGGCGAACCCGCTGCCGGCGGATACGGAAGATCCCATGCAGAACAGGAAGTCAGCGGCGCGCAGGGGCGGGACCATGCCGAGCGTATAACAGCCGATGTCGCTGGAATAGACGGCTTCGTCACCGAAAACCTTGCGGACGGCATAGTACATGGCGCGGTGCGAGCAGCCGGCGCAGAGATTCGGAGGACGGCCGGGCAGGCGGGAGACGTCGATGGCGGCACCGTCGGCGGACGGGAGTTCCTTGCCGAGCACGGCGGCCAGCGCGCGGGCCACGGCACCCGTGGAGTATTCGCCGAAAATCGTCAGGTCCGGGCCCTTGCCCACGATGGAAACGTCGATCTTGCGTTCCTGAGCGAGCGCGCGGAGATCCTGCTCAACCAGCGGCTGGAGTTCTTCGAGCACCAGCACCGTATCGCAGCCGGACATAAAGTCCGCCAGCAGGTTTTCCGGCAGGGGCCACGTGAACCCGAGCTCAAGCACCTTGACGTCCTTTTCCCAGCCGTTTTCGGCGAGCGCGTCGGCAAGGTAGGCACGGCTGATCCCGCTGGCTATGACGCCGATGCGCCCTTTCCCGGAAACCTTGTTCCACGGGGAGGCTTCGGCCTTGGCGCGGGCGTTCTCAAGGTGTTCGACGAGAACCTTATGGCGGCCCTGCGCCACGGCGGGCACGGGCACGAAACGCATGGGGTTGCGTTCAAAGGGCACGATGGGGGCCGGTTCGCCGAGCGCTCCGAAAGTGACCGGGCCGCGCAGGTGGTTGACGCGGGTGGTCGTACGCAGCATGACCGGCTGCTGGAGTTCACGGGCCAGCAACAAGGCTTCGCGGGTCATGTCCTTGGCTTCCTGCGCCGTGGCGGGCTCGAAGCAGGGCATCCCCATAAACCGGGCGTACGTACGGTTGTCCTGTTCATCCTGGCTGGAATGGCACAAAGGATCGTCGGCGCTCACCAGCACGAAACCGCCGGGAAGCCCCACATACGCTGCGGTGAACAGCGGATCGGCGGCCACGTTGACGCCCACGTGTTTCATCGTGGTCATGCTCATAGCCCCGGCAAGAGCCGCGCCAGCGCCCACTTCCACAGCCACTTTCTCGTTGACGGAATACTCCATGCGGTATCTGCCGCACGAAGCGAGATAGTGGAACGTGTCCGGGATCTCGGATGAAGGGGTGCCAGGATAGCAGGTTACCACATTGATCCCTGCTTCCAACGCCCCCCGGACGATGGCCTCGTTGCCAAGAAGCAGGTGTCGCACGCCCGCTTCAGCAGCCAGTAACGGATGACTCATGAAAACCTTCCCTCGTGTTTGAAGCGCGGCGGGAACGGATCCGAACCGCACGGTTTTCCGAAAGAAACGACCCCTGCGCAAACGGGCTGAGGCCTTGCGGCAACAGCCCGTTTTCTTCCCGGCGAACCGGGAACCGACAGGGTTTACGACGGAGGCCGTTCCCCTTGATAGGCGTTAGGAGGCCATGCGCGCCTTCAGTTCGGCGATCTTGGCCTGGAAATAGCCGTTGTTCGCGGTATCCCCCAAAGAGGTGGCGATGCTTTCGTAGGCGGCGAGTGCGCGGTCGAGCTTGCCCGCGAGTTCGGCGGACATGGCCTGCCCTTCCAGAATGGCGGGGCGCAGGCTTTCGGGGGCACTCTTTTCCAGAGAGTCGAAAACGGCGAGCGCTTCGGCGTATTTGCCCTGGCGCTGGAGGAGGTCGGCCTGGTTGATGGCGGCCATCATACCGATGGAGCCCTTGGGATCGGCGGCGGCGACGGCGGCATACGCGTCGGCGGCCTTCCCGTACTGTTCAAGGCCAAGGGCGGTGGTGGCGATTTCAAGCTGGACGCCGGACTTCATGGCGCTGGGAGCAGCGGGCAGGAATGTTTCCAGCGCGGCGATGCGTTCCGGGCCCTGCGTGCTGACAAGGATGCGGCCAAGCTCAAGATGGGCTTCGCGTTCCACACGGGTCTGATGCCACTGCCAGCCGCCGACACCGGCGATGACGAGCACCAGTAAAACGATGCAGGTCACGATGATGCGGCTGTTCCGGAGCACGAAGCTCAACAGCGGCGTGGCTTCGACGGCCACTTCGGACTGGATTTCGCCCATCAGACTGCCGGGGATCTGAGGCCCGGACGGACGGAGAGGATCTGCCATGATGTCTGTACTCCTTGACTCTTCCACACTCTTTTTATGTCGGACGAGGTCCGATGCACGCAGAAACGGGCTTGCCGGAGCAAGACCAAAGACAGCAAAACATAGGTTGGATCGACAGGAATGTCAAAAGAAATGTCCCGGCCCGGGGTTGCGGGAAGCCTCATGGAACCTTATACATACGTGCTACAGAGAACGCCTCAACCTCCCGCGCCACGAAAAAGGAAACGCCATGACAGTTTCGATCGAACTTCAGATGGAACAGATGGGGCAGCGCGCCAAGAAGGCCGCCCGCGTGCTCTCGGCCGCCGCTCCCGCAGCCAAAACGCAGGCCCTGCGCGCGCTCGCCGCACTGCTCATCGAACGCCAGCCTGACATCCTCAAGGCCAACGCCCTCGACGTGGACGCCGCCAAGGCCGCAAACATGGACGCTCCGCGCCTCGACCGGCTCACCCTCACGCCGCGCATCATGGCGGATATGGCCGATGCCTGTCTGCATGTCGCCGAGATGGCTGATGAAGTCGGCGTCATCGAGCAACAGTGGCAGCGCCCCAACGGGCTCATGATCGGCAAGATGCGCATCCCGCTCGGGGTCATCGCCATGATTTTCGAGTCGCGCCCCAACGTCACCATCGACGCCGCCATCCTTTGCCTGAAAGCCGGAGACGCCGTGATCCTGCGCGGCGGCTCGGAGGCCATCCATTCCAACCTCGCGCTGGCCGGGCTCCTCCACGAAGCGCTGCGCAGCGCCGGGTTGCCCGAGGATGCGGCGCAGGTCGTGGAAACCACGGATCGCGCCGCCGTCGCCGCGCTCTGCAAACTTGACAAATATGTGGACGTCATGATCCCCCGGGGAGGGGAATCGCTGGTGCGCGCCGTGTGCGAAGCCGCCACCATGCCCGTGCTCAAGCACTACATGGGCGTGTGCCACCTTTATATAGATGAAGGGGCGGATCTCGGCATGGCCCTGCGCCTCGCCCACAACGGCAAAGTCCAGCGCCCCGGCGTCTGCAACGCGCTTGAGTGCCTGCTGGTGCATGAGAAAGAAGCCGCCTCGTTCCTGCCGATGCTCGCCGGAAAACTCGGCGCCGACGGCGTGGAATTCCGGGCCGACGCCCGCGCCCTGCCCCTGCTGTCCGGAGCGAAGGCCGTTCCCGCGCGGCCCGGCGACTTCGGGCAGGAGTTCCATGACCTGATCCTTGCGGTCCGCGTCGTGGATTCGCTGGATGACGCGCTGGATCACATCGCCAGTTACGGCTCGAACCACACCGAAGTCATTTGCACCAACAACCACGCCAACGCCACGCGCTTTCTGCGCGAGGCCGACGCCTCCCTCACCGCCGTCAACGCGTCCACCCGTTTCAACGACGGCGGGCAGCTCGGCCTTGGCGCTGAAATCGGGATCTGCACCTCCAAGCTGCATTCCTACGGTGCCATGGGCGTGCGCGAGTTGACGACGACCAAATTTGTGGCCCTCGGGACGGGTCAGATCAGGGAATAAACATGACTCCGGCTCAAACCATCGGCATCCTCGGCGGGACATTCAATCCCGTGCATATCGGGCATCTCCGGCTGGCTACGGCTGTGGCAGAAGCCTTGCGGCTCAAGCATGTGGATCTCATGCCTTGCGCCGTCCCGCCGCACAAGGCCGATTCCGGTCTGCTTTCGTTCGAGATGCGTGTCTCGCTCTTGCAGGGCGCTCTGGAAACGCCCCCAAACGCCGCCCCTTCCGATGCCCGGCTCCAGGTCAGCACCCTTGAGGGCGAACTTCCGCACCCTTCCTATACATGGAACCTGATCACGGAATGGCGAAAGAGGCATACCTCTGAAAGCCCCATGTTCATCCTTGGGGGTGAGGATTTCATGCACTTGGACACATGGCACAGGGGGTTGGAGCTTCCCAACATCACCAACTTTGTCGTAGTGCCCCGCTGCCAGGCGGATGAGGAGACGTTCCGGGCAACGATAGGCCGTCACTGGCCCAAGGCCGTCATCACCGAGCCTCCTCTCGGCGGCGATCACGGACGAAACATCCTGCCTCTATCTTCCGCTGCCGCATCTGGACATCAGCGCCTCGCTGCTCCGCGCCAAATGGCTTCTTGGCGAAAGCATCCGCTACCTGACCCCCGACCCGGTCATCGACATTCTGGATACCTACAAAGAAGACGTCCGCCTCTGCTGGCGATGACATAAAAGCCTTCCCTGTGATGGGGAAGGCTTTTATGTACCAGCGGAATGTTGTCTTTTTTGAACCTTTCTCTACTGAATCCCACACGACGGCAATACGATACAAGCCGACAGGCTTATTAGCGGACAGGCTGTATACCCTTCCAGTACAAGCATGTGATCAAAATCACACACTGGCTGCATCATACTTTCCTTTCACGTTTTATCTCGAATAAAATATACTCAATTGCATGACATTTCACGCTTCATCTCGCTTTATCCGGCCCAAGTCTATAAATCATACATAATTCATTATAATTGTTAGAAAACTATCACATAATGCGTAAACATATAAATAGCTATTCCTTAATAGATAGATTATCATTATCATATAAGGAGAGCATGACTTCTTCCGCTCAAAAAAAGCGAACCATGCAATGATGCATAATCAAATTATAATGCATAAACGACTCATTTTATAACCATATAATATACATA
>ENA-ORUF01002225-ORUF01002225.1-human-gut-metagenome-genome-assembly--contig:-NODE-2225-length-17595-cov-2.776967_pt1 | contig 17595 bp, 10 predicted proteins | sample MGYA00242077_ERZ509203 | MGnify/ENA primary metagenome ERZ509203 (study PRJEB26280, sample SAMEA2338834) | human gut metagenome | biome: human gut; feature: human-associated habitat; material: faeces... | reverse complement strand
CTTCCACCAGCCGAGCGGGCTCTGTCCGTTGGCGATGTCTTGCTTGGCGAGATCGAGGCTCACGTCAAGCGGCGACACCTCATACACCTTGTCAGGGTCGAGTCCGGGCAGGCGTGCCGGCGCGGCCGGGTAGGTCTGCGAGGTGGTGAGCTGGGTGAAACGGTAGATGGCGGCCGCTTGGTTAGGCATGACCACACCGTCCAAGCGCACTGCCGGATCGGCTGCGTCGGAATGCACGACTGTGTCGACGGCGAACCATTCGCGATGCTTCTTGAATTCGGCGACCCATTCGGCGAGCTTGTCGATATCTTCCTGCGGTTCCTTGAGCAGGTTCCATTCGATGCCCATGTGTCCGAAGAAGGCCGTGGCCATGCGCATTTCCTGCGAAGTGGCGCGATGCGTGGAATGCGCCGGGGAAGCGCCCACGTGCTCGCCGATCATTTCCGGCGGCACAAGCAGCGACGTGTAGCGCTGGATGTCGGCACGTTCCACCGGGTCGACGCAGTCGGATCCCCAAATGCGGTCGGCCACTTCGAGGATGCCGAGGTCCACGCGGCCACCGCCGGAAGAGCAGCTTTCGATTTCAAGTCCTGGATGCGCGGCCTTCAGATCAGTGAAAATGCGATATACGGCGAGCGTCTGCTGGTGCACTGCCGGGCGTCCGGTGCGTGGGGAGACAGCTTCGGTGACGAGTTTGTTGTGATCCCACTTGATGTAGTCGATGCCGAGTTCGCCGACGAGCTTGTCCATTGCGCCGTAAATGTAGTCGTAGGCGTCCGGATTGGTCAGGTCCACGACCTGCTGGGTACGTCCTTGCATGGGCAGACGGCCTTCGGTGGGCTTCAACACCCAATCGGGATGCGCGCGGAACAGGTCGGAATCCGGGTTGACCATTTCCGGCTCGAACCACAGACCAAATTCGAGTCCCTTGCCATGCACGTAATCGGCGAGCGCCTTGAGCGACTTGTCGCCGTCGGGCCACACGTCCTGCGAGATCTGCCAGTCGCCGAGGCCGGAGGTGTCGTCGCGGCGGGAGCCGAACCAGCCGTCGTCCACGACGAAGCGTTCCACGCCACTTTCCACGGCCTTGTCGGCGAGTGCGGTGAGGGTGTCATAATCGTGGTTGAAGTAGACGGCTTCCCATGTGTTGAGAATGACCGGGCGCGGCTTGGGCGCGATGTTGTGTTCAGCAAGCCAGTCGCGGTGCACGCGGCGGATGTAACCGTGGAAGCGTGAGGCGACTTCGTTGAGCCCCTCGCCGTAAGAGCCGACGAGCCATGGCGTGGTGTAGCTTTCACCGTGTTCCAGACCGACTTCGCCGCCGAAGAGCACTTCGCCGCCACCGATCACGCCAGTGGTGTAGGGCAGTCGTTCCGCGGACAGCACGCTGTTGCCGCTCCATGCCACGTGCGCGGAGTAGACGTTGCCGTGGGTGAAACCGAAGCCGTGTTCGCCAACGCTGAGCAGCAGGGTGGCGTCGAAGTCGGGGCGGCCGATCATGGAGGATTTGGCGAAGCGCCCGATGGTGAAGTCCTGGCGCTGTGGGGAACGCTCACGCAGATGGTGACCGGTGGTGGTGAGGATCTCGTTGGCGTCGGCGGGCACGCTGAATGCAAGTTCGATCTTGCCGATCTCGAGTCGTCCCTCGCCGGTGTTCGTCACCTCCGCATGCTGGCGGATGAGGCCGGTTTCATCGAGCTCACAGGTCCACGTAAGTTTCACGCATTGTTCCACGTCCTCGGCAGTGACGGTGACGGTAGGCGTCTGCTTGGGCTCGGAGGCCACGCTCCAGCTGGGGTAGCCGTCTTTTTCGGCCATGGTGTAGGTTTTGCCGGCGGCCACGGTTTCGGCTTTGATGTCGGTGACCTGGAACTTGCAGAACAGTTCCACGCCGTCACGGCGCACGTCGAAACGGTCAGAGCCGGACCACGCTTCGGACTGTGTCGGCAGCACGCTCGGCCATGCGGTGTAGTCGAGGGCTCCGGAAACACGCTGCGGAGCGAGCGCGTCGAACGTGTTGATCACGGTTTCCGGTGCGGTGAGCGGGCGACCCCAATGCACGAATCTCGGCAAATCGCTGCCGGGGAACACCAGAGCAAAAGCTGCGGCGGCAGCCGGCTGCTCGGCATACACGGCGGTAAGGGGTGTGCCGTTGGAAGCGGTGCCGTGGAAAGTCTGAATGAGCGTCATTGCAGCATCCTTTTCTTGCGATTCTTGGTTGGTATGACGCTTTGATGATACTGCATACCGCTTTTCTTCCCATCGCCCTGCGTGTTTGTTTCTTTCGGAAAGTAATTAGCGTCGGCGCGCGAAGAAATCGGTCATCAATCGCCCGCATTCTGCTTCGCGCACACCGCCAATCACTTCCGGTACAAGTCCGACGTGCGGATCGCGGGGAATATCCCATACCGAACCGCATGCACCCAACTTGGCATCCCACGCACCGAACACAATACGTCCGATATGCGTCTGCAAGCAGGCACCGGCGCACATAGGGCACGGCTCCAACGTAACGACAAGCGTGCAATCAGCGAGATTCCAAGTGCCAAGCGAGGCGGCCGCTTCAGCCATCGCCTTGACTTCAGCGTGGGCAAGCGGATCGGCATGCGTCTCACGCAGGTTCCGCCCGCGGCCAATCACCCGGCCGTCAGCGGCAAGCACGACAGCACCGACCGGCACCTCGCCATCCGCGGCGGCTTCGCGGGCCAGCGCGACCGCCGGTTCCATATCATCGTCCCATCGCATACGCCACAGTGTAGCGGCGGCCATACGACCGCTCCGCACGACTGGTCCGCACGTCCGACCTGCATGCCCGACCTGCGCGCCCAACCGAAGCGGCACGAACGTCAGCCCATAGCGAAACACGCTCATAACCGCCTCTTGGTAGGCTGGAAAAGGTTGGAAATACGCGCAAAGGAGGCACGTTGGCGGTATTCGAGTTGATTCTATGCATCATCGCTGCCGTCGTACTGTCCTCGTTCCTGAGCCGATTCATACCCAAGGTCTCCACGCCGCTCGTGCAGATCGCGTTGGGCGCGCTGGCATCACAACTGCCGTTCTTTCCGGACGTAACGCTCAGCCCTGAACTGTTCATGGTGTTGTTCATCGCGCCGCTGCTGTATTTGGAAGCGCACGAAATCGATAAATCGGAACTGCTCAAATCGGTGAAACTGTCGTTGTCATTGGCGATCGGTTTGGCAATCGCGACGATGGTGGCGGTTGGTTTCGCGTTGCATGCCGTATGGCCGGCGATTCCGCTTGCAGCGGCTTTGGCGCTCGGTGCCGCGCTTGGGCCGACGGATGCGGTCGCAGTGTCGTCGCTCGGCAAGGAAGCGGCGCTGACGCAACGGCAGACGAGCGTGCTGAAAGGCGAATCGCTGTTCAACGACGCGTCCGGCATCGTCGGCTTCCAGTTCGCCATCGCGGCGGCCGTCAGCGGTGTATTCGAAGTGGGCGAATCGGCCATGCAATTCGTGGCGTCCTTCTTCGGCGGCGCATTCTTCGGCATCGTCGTGGGCATGGTGGCTGACGTGGTGTTCGAAACGATGCGTTCCCTCGGCTGGGAAACAATGACCACACGTATTCTGATGGAGCTGTTCCTGCCGTTCATCCTGTATTTGGGCGCGGAAGCGGTGCACGTTTCCGGCATTCTTTCGGTGGTGGCCGCCGGCCTGCTTATCCGCTTCGACCGCACCGGCATCGGCCCGAATGTGGCACGTACGAATATCGTCTCATCCAGCGTATGGGGGGTGCTGTCGTTCTCGCTGAACGGCACCGTGTTCATTCTGCTCGGCATGCTGCTGCCAAGCGCGATGACCACCAGCTGGGACGATCCGCACGTCAGCAATTGGCTGCTGCTTACTGCGATTCTTGTGGTTTCCGCAGTGGTGATCGTCATGCGCTTCCTGTGGATTTCGCTGATGCTGCGATTGGCGCGCGACACCGAAACCGGCAAGCGACGCAAGATGACGGCGAAACGCTGGCGATCAGCTGCCGTCATGACGTTCGGCGGACCGAAAGGCACCATCACACTGTCACTGATGTTCACCATTCCGTACACGCTTGCGGCGGGAGCGAATTTCCCGATGCGTAACGAGCTGATCTTCATCGCCGGCGGTGTGATAGTAGTGACATTGCTGCTGGCGAATTTCCTGCTGCCGTTGCTCGCGCCGAATCGCAATAAAGACAATTCGACGGAAATGACGGAAATCACCATCGAAGTGCTGCGCCGGACCGTCGAGGAACTGTCGGGACGCGTCACGCAGGAAAATCGACGTGCGGTGCTCATGATCATCGATTCGTATACGAAACGCATCACGCGGCTGAAGCAGCGCACCGGCGAAATCAATCCGCAGGGCTACATGCAGCTGCAGATCGACGCGCTCAACTGGGAGAAGGAGTACGTCAAGAACCGTCTGGCGGGCGTGCGCGCGGCGATCAAGACGAATCCGACCGAGAACCGCGCCGCGAACAATCTGGAGGCCGAGGCCTGCGAGCGCCTGCTCGACCAGATCATGAGCTCGTTGCGTCACATCGAAACGGAGCATAATTCCGGTCGTACGATCTGGCGATTGAAGGGCCGTCTGCGCGCATTGCAGCGTCGTACAGGCACGCTGGTGAGGCGTGTGAACAGCCGTATCCGGCGCACGACCCCGCTGTTCAGCGACGATGAGCTGTTCGCGCATACGCGTGTGGTGCAGGTGGATGCGATCGAACATGTGATCGACCGACTGTATGAGGAGATGGGCGGAGACACGTACAACACCGAGCACTGCTCCGGCCTACTGTTGGACTACCGACGCAGCGAATCCGCGTTGAGGGCGCGTCCGAATATGGGCATCAGCGCCGAAGCGCAGGAACAGGCCGAGGAGGTCAAGCGCGAAAGCTACGGCATCGAGCTGGGCGTGATCCAGGACATGTATGAGGCCGGCGACATCACGCGTGCGCAAAGCAAGCAGCTGCGACGCAACGTGTATGTGATGAGCGTGGATGCGGACGCGCAGATCTGACGTTTTTTCGATTTCCGGCGTTCGGATCGCGTGGCGACGGACGATTGCGCAATGGCGGACGATCGGCTGGAATCGCATCCAGCCGAAATCGTGTTCGTCGGGAACTGTGCCAAATTGCGCCTGAACGAAATCGCCATCGGATTCTCAGGAAGTTTTCAGAAAACACCAGACATGCGCTCAGCATCAGGTGTTTATATATGAATTGTCAGCAGAAACAAGCCGACCAGGAACCTTGAAGTTCCCGACAATTGAACCCTTTCTTCTTCTCTCTCCTTTCTCTCCCCGGTGGCCGATCCCGCCGGGGTCTTCTTTTTTCGCAACTTTTCCGCAGCCCTCTTCGCACTGCGAACGCGTGCCGCAAACGCACGCTATATTGGGAAGGTATGAGCGACGCAATCGAAAGCAAAGCAAACAACAACGGGCATGACGAGACGGCGCTGATCGGACGCGAATCGGACGTGGTGCCGGGCCGTTTCGGCGAACCGCTGCAAATCACGCATGTGCAGTATTCGCGCGGCGGCGGCAGCACCGCGCCGAAACGACCGTTGTTCCTGTGCCTGCACGGCTGGGGATCGAACGAGGCGGACTTGGCCGACATGATGCGCTACGTCGCGCCATACAACGATTTCGCCTCGTTGCGCGCGCCGTTGACGCTGCAGCCGGCTGGCCGCTTTGCACCCGGCGCGTACTCGTGGCTGCATGATTGTGTGGATACCGGCGAGGATTTGGACCGTGACGCATTCGCCGCAGCGAAAGCAATCGACGATTGGGTTTCGGCGAACATTCCCGACGACCGTGCCGTGGTGCCGATTGGTTTTTCGCAGGGCGGTCTGCTGGCTATTCACTTGCTGCGCGTGCACCCGGAACGCTACCGTGCGTCGATTTCATTGTCCGGATTCCTTGCGCCTGGGCTCGTCCGCGGCACCGCGCCTGCCGACGACCGTATCGCGCCGCTCAATATTCCCACGTTCTTCGGTTACGGCAACAGCGATACGGTGATCGCCAAGCCGGAGCTTTTCGCCATGAGCGCCTGGCTGGACGAGCACACGTTCCTCACCGCGAAAAGCTACCGTGGGCTCGACCACTCCGTCAGCCTCGACGAGTTCAGCGACCTACGCGGATGGCTCGCCGTGCATGACATCGCGCCGGGGATTCTGTGATGCATCAGTCGGTGATATCGGCCTTGTAGAAGTTCACGTAGGAGCGGCTCGGGGTCGGACCGCGCTGGCCCTGGTAGTGCGAGCCGGTGCCGGCGGAGCCGTACGGATGCTCGGCGGGCGAGCTCAGCTGGAAGAAGCACATCTGTCCGATTTTCATGCCCGGCCACAGCTTCACCGGCAGCGTCGACACATTGGACAGCTCCAGCGTGATATGCCCTTCGAAACCCGGGTCGATGAATCCCGCGGTGGAGTGAGTGAGGATGCCGAGTCGTCCAAGCGAACTCTTGCCTTCGAGTCGTGCCGCAACCGTCGAATCAAGCTTCACATACTCCCACGTGGAGCCGAGCGCGAACTCGCCCGGATGCAAGATCCACGGCTCATCAGACCGGACTTCGAACTGCTCGGTCAGCTCGCCCTGGTTCTCCGCCGGATCCACATACGTATACGCATGGTTGTTGAACAGACGGAAGAAGCGGTCCAGACGGACGTCGATCGACGCCGGCTGCACCATTTCCGGGGTCCACGGATCGAGCGAAATATGGCCGTCAGCCTGTGCGGCGAGAATGTCGCGATCGGACAGCAGCATCGCAATTCCTCCAAACATCACCGGAACAATCGTCATATGAGCGGGCGCGCAGCCAACGCGCGCCCACCAACTGTCGTCCAGTCTAGCCCGTCGACGCTATAAGCCAGCATCACCGCCGATGCATCGCACGCAGCACGCACTTGCGCAGCTCGGAGGCGACGAGCACAATCATCGCCAGGCCGAGGCATTCGACCCACGCGCCGGCGGACAGAGGCATCGTGCCGAACGCGGTGTTGAGGAACGGCACGTAAATCACCACCACCTGCAACAGCGCAGACAACGCAATCGCACCCCACAGCCATTTGTTAGCGAACAGTCCAACGAACACCGATTGGTCGTGCGAGCGAGAGCACAGCGCGTTGAGCATCTGCGCAAACACAAGGATGGTGAAGCCCATCGTGCGCGCCTCAGTCATTTGCGCATCATGTCCGACAGCATCCACGGAACGGTCGGTGAACAAGCCTCCGGCGAGGTGCATGTCCATGCCGATCAGCGTGACGGCGGCCATGATGATGCCGATGAAGATGATGTCTCCCCACATCTGCCCGTCGATCACGCGGTCGGTGAGTTTGCGCGGCTTGCGGGCCATCACGTCGTCGGTGGAGGGATCGACGCCCATCGCCAAGGCCGGTGCCGCGTCGGTAAGCAGGTTGATCCACAGCAGCTGCGTGGCGAGCAGCGGCACGGTCACGCCTTGGCTGCCCGGCTGCGTGATGCCGAGGAAGCCGGCCAGCATCACACCGCCGAAAACCGTGAAGACCTCGCCCACGTTGGAGCTGAGCAGGTATCGCAGGAATTTACGGATGTTGTCGAAAATGCCACGGCCTTCGCGCACCGCTTCGACGATGGTGCTGAAGTTGTCGTCGGCGAGGATCATCTTGGCGCTCTGCTTGGTCACTTCGGTGCCGGTGATGCCCATGGCCACGCCGATATCCGCGGTTTTGACGGCGGGAGCATCGTTTACGCCGTCGCCGGTCATAGCCACGATATTGCCTTGCCGTTGCAGCGATTCGACGATTTTCAGCTTGTGTTCCGGCGCAACGCGCGCGTACACGGAGATTTCGCGGGTGGCCTTGTCGAACGCTTGCTCATCCGGCAGCTCGTCGAGTTGAACGCCGGTGAGCACTTTGCTACTAAGGTCGGCGCTGCCGACCGAGCTGCCGTCTCCGTCCGTTTCAATAATGCCCAGATCGCTGGCGATGCGTGCCGCGGTAAGCGGATGGTCACCGGTAATCATGACGGTGCGGATGCCGGCGCGATGCGCTTCGGCGACGGAATCGCGCACTTCGGTACGCGGCGGATCGATGATGCCGACCATGCCGACCCAGATCAAGTCGCTTTCCAGCACATCGCTTTGGTCGGCGATGTCGGCGACGTGACCGGCGGCGTTGATGCGCACGCCCGGCACTGCGGCGAGCGAAGCGGTGCCGAGCGGACGGTAGGCCTGGCCCAGCGTGCGGTACGCTTCGGCGGACAGGCGTTCCACGGCGGCGAGGATCTGCTGGCGATCGCCTTGCGTCATCGGTCGTACGGCACCGTTGACCGCGATGCGGCTGCAGTAGCCGAGCAGTACATCGGGGGCACCCTTAGCGAAGACGGTGAGACGCCCGGCATCGGCGTTGTCCTGCGCGACGACGGCCATGCGTTTGCGGTCGGAGGTGAAGGGAATCTCGCCGATGCGCGTGTAGTTGGCGTATTTGCGATCGGCCTTCACCTTGCGTGCGGCGACGATAAGCGACACTTCGGTCGGGTCGCCGACGGCTTCCCACGTTATGTCGGAAGCAGCGGAACCATCGCCGGCACCTGTGTTTTCGCGCAATTCGCCGTCGTTGGCCAGCGAGCCCACGGCGAGCGTGGCGACGGCTTCGACCTGTGCGGCGGAAGCGGCGGAACCAGACAGAGCAGCATCGGAAATCGCAACCATTCTGCCTTCTGGCGCATAGCCGGTGCCGGTCAGCTGCACCTCGCCGCTCGGGGTGACCACACGCTCCACCGTCATCTCGTTGCGGGTGAGCGTGCCGGTCTTGTCGGAGCAGATCACGGACGCGGAACCAAGCGTCTCCACGGAATGCAGTTTCTTGACGATCGCATGATGTTCGGCCATGCGGCGCACGCCGAGCGCGAGCACGACTGTCAGAATCGCGGCGAGCCCTTCCGGCACGGCCGCGACGGCCAGCGAAACGGATAGCAGCAGCGAATCGATTACGTCGTGGATGTCGTTGAAGCCTTCGGTCAGCGCAAGCGCCACCAGCACGACCGCCGCGATAATGCACACCGCGATGCCGAGAATCTTGGAAACGTAGTTCATTTCCTTCTGCAGCGGACTGTCATCATCATCCGTGGCCTGCAGAAGGTCCGCGATTTTACCGACCTGCGTGCGCATGCCGGTGCTCGTCACGATTGCGCGGCCGGTGCCTTGCGTCACGGACGTGCCGTTGAACACCATATTGGCGCGATCACCCAAGGCCTTGGCTTCAGCGAGTGTGTCGACGTTTTTGCCGACCGGTACGCTTTCGCCGGTCAGGCTCGCTTCCGCCACGCGCAGGCTGGCGGCGGCGAGCAGACGTCCGTCGGCGGGAATGGAGTCGCCTTCACCGAGCACGACCATGTCTCCCGGCACCACGTCGACGGTGTTGATGCGTGCGATTTTGCCGTCGCGCAGCACGTTGGTTTGCGGCGCGGTCATTTGGGAGAGCGCTTCGACGGCTTCTTCCGCTTTCGATTCCTGAATGTAGCCGAGTACCGCGTTGACGATAAGGATAAGCACAATGACGATGGCGTCGAACGGCAGTATTTCGCCGCCTTCCGCGCCTGGCGCAGCGTTGGCTTTTTCGATGAACCATGCGATGAGCGAGATGCCGGTGGCAGCGAGCAGCAGGTAGACGAGGGGGTCTTTGAACTGCGCCAGGAACTTCTTCCATTTTGGCACGGGTGGTGCGGATGCGAGCTCGTTCGGCCCGTATTGCGCGAGTCGGCGTTCAGCTTCGGCTTGGCTCAGACCGGTGTTCGGATCGACGCCGAGCGATGCGGCCACGGCTTGCGCGTCGGCAAGCGACGGGTCGATTTGTGGCGGCTGCTGGTTTTGCTGATCCTGCCGAATCTGCGTGCGATCGCCCGTAGCGGAATCGCCGTCAAAATTGGCATGGGACTGGATGGACTGATCTTTCTTGCGATCATCCATGGTGATCTCCTTGGGAGCGCCGCGGAGTAGTCAGCTCTCCCCCGTCTTACGTATGCCTCGAATCGCGGAAATCGAAAATCCGCGGAATCGCAAGCATTTTGCAAAGGCGAGGCAACGCTGCGCGGTTGTGGGCACCGGGCGGACGCCATCGGCGCATCCTGTTATTATCGCACATCTTCGGCGTGTGAAAAATGGACATGTGGCGGAACGATGCATGGCACGCGACGGGTGCACGATACCATGAAGTATGATATATTATCGGTAGTTAGTAAAATTCATTACTAAACGGTCGTGCAACATCGCACGGCGCAACCGCAACGATGCAGTGACACCAAGTAATACAGGAGGATGCAAGATGGCAGATACAGCCGAACTCGCAATCGTACATGCAACCACGGCAAGTGCAAGCTGGCTCACCGATCCGACGGTGTTCGCAGCGAACCGCAAGCCGGCACATTCCAGCCACCGATATGTCATCGGCGAGACGAGCGAGCCGAAGCAGAGCCTCGACGGCGAATGGAAGGTTCGTATCGAACAAGCGCGCAACGTGGACGTGGAAAGCGCTCCGTTCGCGGCCGTCGATTTCGAGGATGGCGATTTCGGCGCGATCGAGGTGCCGGGCCACTTGCAGATGGCCGGCTATCTCAAGAACAAGTACGTCAACATCCAATATCCGTGGGACGGTCACGAGGATCCGCAGGCGCCAAATATTCCGGAAAACAACCATGTGGCAATCTACCGCCGTCGATTCGCGCTCGACGCGCAGCTTGCGCGCACGCTGGAAAACGACGGCACGGTCAGCCTCACCTTCCACGGTGCCGCCACCGCGATCTACGTATGGCTTGACGGCACGTTCGTGGGTTACGGCGAGGACGGATTCACGCCGAGCGAATTCGATGTGACGGAAGCGCTGCGAAACGGCAATGGCAACGCCGCCGATTCCCCCGAAGCCGAGCATACGCTCACCGTCGCCTGCTACGAATATTCGAGCGCCTCTTGGCTGGAAGACCAGGATTTCTGGCGACTGCACGGCCTGTTCCGCACCGTCGAGCTCGCCGCCCAGCCGCATACGCACGTCGAAACCGTGCAGCTTGAAGCCGACTACACCGCAGCCGACACCGCCGGTACGGCCGACACCGCCGAACTCAACGCGGCACTCACCTTGCGCAACCCCGCCGACGCGATGACTATCGAAAGCACGCTGCGCGACGGCGACGGAAATGTCGTATGGGAATCAACGCAGGCCTGCAACGGCGAAATCGCCCTTAATTCCGGCAAAATGACGAACATCGCGCCGTGGAGCGCGGAATCGCCGACGCTGTACACGCTGACCGTACGCGTCGTCGGACATGACGGCGCCATCATCGAAACCGTGACGCAGAAGATCGGCTTCCGCACATTCCGCATCGAAAACGGCATTATGACGCTCAATGGCAAGCGCATCGTGTTCAAGGGCGCGGACCGCCACGAATTCGACGCGAAGCGCGGGCGTGCGATCACCCGCGAGGACATGCTTTCCGACGTGGTCTTCTGCAAGCGGCACAACATCAACGCCATCCGCACCTCCCACTACCCCAACCAGGAGTATTGGTACGACCTGTGCGACGAGTACGGTCTGTATCTGATCGACGAGACGAATATGGAGACGCACGGCACGTGGGTGGCAAACAATGTCGAGCGTCCTGAAGACGGCATCCCCGGCAGCCGCCCCGAATGGGAGGGCGCGTGCGTGGACCGCATCAACAGCATGATGCGCCGCGATTACAACCATCCGAGCGTGCTGATCTGGTCGCTTGGCAACGAGTCGAGCGCGGGCGAGGTTTTTCGTGCGATGTATCGCCACGCGCACACGATTGATCCGAATCGTCCGGTACATTACGAGGGTTCCGTGCACATGCGCGAATTCGAGGATGTGACGGACATCGAAAGCCGTATGTACGCGCATGCTGACGAAATCGAACGCTATCTGAACGACGGCAGCCCGGCACATACGGACGGTCCAAAGAAGCCGTACATTTCCTGCGAATACATGCACGCAATGGGCAATTCGTGCGGCAATATGGACGAATACACGGCGTTGGAACGCTACCCGATGTACCAGGGCGGTTTCATTTGGGATTTCATCGACCAGGCAATCGAGACCAAGCTGCCCGACGGCACGACACGCATGTGCTACGGCGGCGATTTCGGCGATCGTCCAAGCGATTACGAATTCTCCGGCGACGGCCTGCTGTTCGCAGACCGCACCCCCTCGCCGAAAGCGCAGGAAGTCAAGCAGCTGTATGCGAACGTGAAAATTGCGGTTTCGGTCGATGAAGCGCGTATTACGAACGACAATCTGTTCGTGTCTACGGGCGATTATCGCTTCGTGCTGCGGATTTTGGCCGACGGCAAGCCGGTATGGTCGACTACGCGCCGTTTCGACGTGGCCGCCGGCGAGAGCGCTTCATTCGAAGTCGATTGGCCGGTTGATGACTACCGCAGCAACGCCGAAGAGCTGGTTTTGGAGGTATCGCAGCAGCTTGGCAACGCTTGCGATTGGGCACCGGCCGGCTACGAGCTGGCGTTCGGCCAGTGCGTGGTGGCAGGTGCGAAGACCACTGCAGATGCCGTTGACGCGGCCGGAGCTCCGGCCGACGGCACCGTCACCCTTGGCCGCTGGAACGCCGGCGTGCGCGGACAGGGTCGTGAAGCACTGTTCTCCCGCACACAAGGGGGTATGGTTTCATATACGTTCGGCGAGCGCGAATTCGTGCTGCGCCGCCCGTCGATCACCACGTTCCGTCCGCTGACGGACAACGATCGCGGTGCTGGACACGCTTTCGAACGTGCCGCGTGGGCGGTCGCAGGAAAGTATGCGCGTTGCGTCGACTGCGCGATCGCAAATCGTGGAGAAAATGCCGTGGAAGCCACGTATACGTACGAATTGGCGATTCCGCAGCGCACGAAAGTGACGGTCCGTTACGTTGCCGACACGGCCGGCCTCGTTTCGCTCGACGTCGAGTATCCAGGCGAGAAGAACGGCGATCTGCCAACGATTCCGGCGTTCGGTATCGAATGGGCGCTGCCGGTGGAATATGCGAACCTGCGATTCTACGGCGCCGGTCCGGAAGAGACGTACGCCGACCGCAGGCACGCGAAGCTGGGTGTATGGAGCACGACGGCTGGCGATGATTGCGCGCCGTACCTGCTGCCGCAGGAAACCGGCAATCATGAGGATGTGCGTTGGGCGGAGATCACGGACGATTCCGGCCACGGTGTGCGCGTGAAGCGCGGTGCCGGCGCAAAGCCGTTCGCGATGAGCCTACTGCCGTATTCGAGCACGATGCTGGAAGAGGCGCTGCATCAGGATGAGCTGCCGAAGCCGCGTCACATGTTCCTGCGTCTGCTGGCCGCGCAAATGGGCGTCGGCGGCGACGATTCGTGGATGTCGCCGGTGCATGAGCAGTACCAGCTGCCCGCCGACCAGCCGCTCAGCCTCAACGTGCGGTTCGAGCTGTTCTAGGTTCGCGCGGATGTTGTGGAAGCGTATTCGCACATCAGCAACATCCGCACTTACGCAACGTGGCGCGGCCTGCGAGACAATCGCCGGTCGCGCCACGTCCTTCTTCCCCGCTGCCTTACGTCGCGCAGTGCAGTGCGTCCTGCGCCTTGCCGTACAGTTTTCGGCGTTTTGTTGAAAGCTGAAATTGGACATGATGACTAAAATATGAGACACGACTTTAAAACAACAGTGGTTTTAAGGCGCATCTCAAAGAAAAAAGGGGGACATTATGAGCAACCCGAACATGAATCCGAACCCGCAAAGCGGCGGACAGGACGACGCGCAAACCTCGCGTTATTTCGATAATCCTTACGGCTATCCGTATGGCTATCCATACGGTCCCGGCCAACCCAATCCGAACGATTCCAACGGCGAATGGAAGCCCGTAAGCCCCTTCAAACTGATGGAATCGTGGCTGCCGCAGCGTGCGAAGAACGCGATTCGCGGCGCGTACGGCATCATCGGCGTGATCGCCATCGTACTCGGCTTGGCGCTGTTTATTTGGCCGGGTGCGACGCTTAAAATCGCAGCGATCGCGTTGGGCGCGTATTTCGTGGTTTCCGGCGTGGTTCGTATCGTCACGGCGATCGTGGAACTCGGTCTGCCGGGCGGCTGGCGTGTGCTGGATATTCTGGTCGGCCTGCTGTTGTCCGTCGGCGGCGTGGTCATGCTGAAGAATTCGGCGCTGTCCGGCGCGACGCTGGCAGTGGTCGTCACCATGGTGGTGGGCGTCGGCTGGATGATGGAAGGCGTGATGGCGCTGGTGGAATCGTGGCGTATGCCCAGTTCCGCATGGGCTGTGATTTACGCGCTGATTTCGATTATCGCTGGCTGCGTGATGCTGTTCTGCCCGGTGGCGTCCACCGGCTGGATGATCATCTTCGGCGGCTGCGCGCTGGTGGTGCTCGGCATTGTGGCGATCGTCCGCGCGTTCACGTTCGGCAAGGTGGGCAAGAAGGGCTGATTTCCCGCAATCGCAACGCCGGCCACACCACCGGTCGCATTGCCTTTTTCTGTCGCACGATTCGGCGTTTCGATACAGACGCCGAATCGTGCAACTTTTTCTTTATGCCGCCCCGCATCGCCGGCAAAATACGATACGAAACCAAAGACGCAACGGAAGATTGACAGCAATCGTAACGCTGCGTTATGCTAGGTGAAACGTTTCGACGAAACGATTCGACGCACAGACGCGCACAGTACGGAACAACCACAGAAAGCGAGCTGAATGACAGGCATCAAAGACGTCGCCCGCGAAGCCGGAGTATCCGCCAGCACCGTTTCCTACGTGCTGTCCGGCAAGCGTTCGATTTCCGCGAAAACCACCGAAAAAGTCATGGCTGCCGTAGACAAGCTCGGCTACACTCCGGACGCCAGCGCCCGCAAGATGCGCGGCATGCGCAACCAGCTCATCGCGCTGAGCTCCCCGATTCGCGGCGACATCAACAAAGCCCGCTACAACGCCTACTTTCTGCACACCGCATGGGCCGCAAGGAACGCTGGCTATGACGTGATGTTGCTGACCGGCCCGGACGCCACGAAAGACATTCGTCGCGTGACGCAAAGCAATCTCGTCGATGGCGTCGTCCTGCTTGACGTCGAACAGGACGACGAACGTGCGGCCGCGGCCATGACCTTCCCCAAGCCGTGCGTGGCGATTGGTTATCCGTCATCGCATGCCGGCTGCGCCTGCGTGGACATCGATTTCGCGCTGATGGGCCGCAAGGCCGTCGATTTTCTGTACGAAAAGGGGCATCGCACCGTCGCGTTCCTGCGCAACAACGAATCCGATTACGACCGCCGTTCCGGTTACGTCATCCTCTTCCGCGAAAGCCTGCTGGCGCACGCGAAGGAGCGTGGCATGACAATCATCGAATCCGAGCATTACGAGGAAGATAGTTTCGATGCGAAGCGGTTCGTCCGCACCATTTTCGCGCGGCCCGACCGCCCATCCGCCATCATCAACCAGGCGAATGCGGGCGTGCTCAGCCAAGTGTTGGTGGAGCTGCACGACAATGGAATGACGATTCCGCAGGACGTTTCGGTGCTGTCGTGCGGCACGTATTTCGAGGGCGAGCCTACGCGCTTCCCCATCACCGAAATGCCGGTCATGCCGGAGGAACTGTGCGCCGAAGCCGTGAATCTGCTGACTTCCGCCATCGAGGAACGCGCCGATATCAACGGTTCCGTCAAGCTCATCGAACCCGCGCTGAAGCGCCGCGGATCCGTTGCGGAAGCGGGGTCCGGCGGCACACAATAAATTTTCTTGCGATTGCCGGCACCGCAGTCGGACACCAATCGCAAGGCCAAGCAATATCGGCAGCATAATTTCATACGGATAATCGAAACGTTTCAACATCGGCCGGCCCCGTTCGGCCGATTGCCAAGATTTTCAGATTTCCAAGTAAGGAGAACAAATATGAATACTATGGCGACTTCCGGTTTCGGCAACGGTGCCCTCGATTCGCTAGCAATCGCGACGGACCACGGCCGTACACGTTGCGTCAACGCCGAAAACCCGACCGGCGGCAAGGGCACTGCAGCCACCGCCGCCAGCGCGCTCGGCCCGTCACGTAAGGGCAGCCCTTGCATCCAGACGATCAAGGCGGGCGATTCGGTCACGCTGATGGACGTCGATGGCCCGGGCGTGATTCGCCACATTTGGATGACGGTCACCGACCGCACTTCCCCGACCGGTCCGAACGTACTGCGCAATCTCATCCTCGAATTCTATTGGGATGGCGAGGAGACGCCGTCCGTGCAGTGCCCGATCGGCGATTTCTTCTGCTGCGGTCACGCACAGGCCTGCCGTATCAATTCCATCCCGATCATGGTGGTGCCAAATCGAGGTTTCAACTGCTATTTCGCCATGCCGTTCGAGCACGCGCGCATTGTGCTGCGCAACGATCACAACGAGGACGTGCCGGCCTTCTTCTACCAAATCGACTACACGGAATACGACGCGCTGCCAGCCGATGCGATGCGCTTCCATGCGCAGTGGCGCCGCGAACGCGTCACCGAAATTGCCCGTGACTACACGATTCTCGACAATGTGCACGGCCATGGCGCGTACATCGGCACCTACCTTGCGCTGACCGCGCTGGAAAGCCGCTGGTGGGGCGAAGGCGAAGTCAAGATGTACATCGACGGCGATGAACAGTACCCGACGTGGTGCAGCACCGGAGCGGAAGACTACTTCGGCGGCGCGTGGAGCTTCGCCGACTTCGACGAGCATGGCCGCATGCGCGAGAACACGTTCACCGGACCGTACCTGGGATTCCCGTTCTATTCGCAGCGTCTTGCCGCGCACCGCGAAAGCGACTACTGGGATGTGGCCACACCCGTCATGCGCGGCCTGTACCGCTGGCACATTCCGGATCCGATTTATTTCGATTCTGACCTGCGCGTCACCTGGCAGCAGATCGGCACCGAGGAAGCCGGCAATTTCGAGCGGCAGGATGACGTCGCGTCGGTGGCATACTGGTACCAGCTTGAACCGCACACGCCGTTCGATCCAATCGGTGACCGTCACTTCCGTCAGCCCCGCTGATTTACGATTATTCCGCTGATTTACGCCGATATCGCCGTATCGTGCGTTGACATGGGAATGGATATGTTCCGTCTCGTGTCAGCGTACGATACGGCGATTGTGTTGTTATGCGGGCACAGTAATCACATTTTCTTCAAGATAACCCGATGATTTTACAATAGAAATGACGATTGCGGCATGCCAGACGCATACCGACGTGCGTATAGTAAAGGCACAACAGAAAAACAACAGAAGAACGAAGAACAAGAAAAACAACACAATAGCGACGCACCGCACGATGTAGAGAAGAAAAAAAGAAGCAAGAAACCAGGCGGTCGTCCGAAAGGAAACATCATGAAGAACAACGACACTTTCAACCAGATCCTCAACTCCAACCTCGCTTCCATCGATCCGGGCTTCGGCCAGTTCGCACTTGCCAAGGCTTCCGCTGATCTGATGAAGAAGGTCCTCAACAAGTAAGACCTTCAAGCAGGAAGGCAAGCCGAACCGCGTCAGGCCATCTCTTTGAAACAGACCGCGTGAGGCAAGGCACCGCCGCAGCGAACGCTGCGGCACCGATTCTCTT